>Ga0209273_10000272_pt1 | contig 79022 bp, 74 predicted proteins | sample tdAd471_FD_187126 | JGI IMG/M metagenome (GOLD analysis project Ga0209273, IMG submission 187126) | Marine sediment microbial communities from the Atlantic coast under amendment with organic carbon and nitrate - tdAd47.1 (SPAdes)... | ecosystem: Environmental > Aquatic > Marine > Coastal >...
TGTTTGTTACCGAAGCTACAGCACAGTTATCAGCAGTAGTTGGATTGTTAAGAGTAATAGTTGCGAAGCATTCACCAGTATCTACAGATACATTGGTTAAATCAGCAGAGCAAGTAATAGTTGGGTCCGTTATATCAGCTGTAATGTTAAAAACAACATTCGCAGCATTAGTAAGAGTTCCATCTGTTACTTCTAAAGTTAAAACATATTGACCTACAACCAACGGTGTAAATGAAGAACTTGTTGTTTCTGAAGAATCGGCTAAAGGGTCATCATCGACAAGCAAAGTGGTCGAATTATCGGGATGCCTTAAGATCCAATCTGCAGTGACAGCAGTTCCGGTACCAGAAAATCCACCTGTGAAGTTTATCAAAGTACAAACTTCTAAATCATTAGGAGAACTTGATGGTATCGTGATTTCGGCATTTATGGTTCCACCAGCGGCAACAACTTCACCAAAAGTATAAGCTCCAGCTGAAGGGTTTTTACATGCCGCATATTGATTTGTTCCAATAATAATTTCATTATTAGGCGTACATGAACCAGCGATATCACCTCCATTTTGAAAAGACATTGACGCTCCCGGTGGCAAGATTAAACTAGCCTGTGCACTTGCGAAATCTAAAATTGCCGATGCTCCATTAATATCAATAGAATCTGTATTAAGAGTAACTTCCCATGGATTACTTCCTGGATTTAGAGATAATGTTCCATTGACGATAACATTTCCCATTGATTGACTAGTCCAATTCGAGTTAATAGTAATAATATCACTTGATAAAATAGTTGTATCATAGGTTCCAGTATTTTGTCCTGGATATGCAGAAGCAGGAGTTACCCAAGTTGAGCCATCCCATTCTGACCACGAATTTAGATCAGTCCAATCACCTGAAGCAGCAGATTGAAAATCACCTACATTTTGAGCAAATAATGGTAGAGTCAGTAAAAGAAATAGAAGTTTTAAGTAACTTTTTTTCATAAGCATATATCTATAAAATCACTAAACAATTAGTAAGTTCAATTAATTACTAAAGTTTATTTAGTAATTTGGGATTAATTATATGCTATATAAAATCTTAGAGGGATAAATAAAAATACTTGACCTAACTCAGTATACATAAAATACTCGTTAAAGTGTCAAAAATTTTCTATTAAAACCTTTGACTTACTGTTTGTAATACAGTTAATTAAGCCAAATATTACTTCAAATATATGATTTTATTTAATAAAACATCTATGAAATGCAAAAAAATACGACTAAATGCAAAAATAAAAACATAATACGTTAAAAATGAAAGTGTTAGTTTTTTAATAATTTGTTTCTTTTAAAAGTAACAAAACCTCATTATTATGAGGTTTTGTTGTCATGTTATTGAGTTTGTTTTACTTGCCCAACATTAGCAATTCATTACAAACCACTTCTGTGATGTAACGTTTGTTGCCTTCTTTGTCATCATAACTTCTTGAAGTTAATTTTCCTTCAATAGCAACCTCTTTTCCTTTGGTAACATATTTTTCAATTATTTGAGCTGTTTTTCCCCAAGCAACCACATTATGCCATTGTGTGTCTGTAATTTTTTCGCCAGCTGCATTTTTGTAACTTTCGTTGGTTGCGATAGCAAATTTAGCTAATGTTTTTCCTGATTCAAGATTGATAATTTCTGGGTCATTCCCAAGGTTTCCAATCAACTGTACTTTGTTTCTAAGCGTGTTCATAATTTTAAATTTTCGTGTTAAACAGTTAATACTATCGAGTTCTTATGTTTCGACAATGCAAAGATGCGACATCATCAAATTATTATTCGGTTATTACACATTTAAAATCGTTTGTAAATGTTTGTAGTCGTTTGTAAACGAATAAAATTTCCTATATTTGTGGCATGAAATATAGTATTGACAAAGCTTTGGAGATTATAGAACGAACTCCAGTTATTTTAAATGTATATCTAAAAAACTTATCTGACGAATGGATTTTATGTAATGAAGGAGGAGAAACGTGGAGTGCTTTTGATGTAGTTGGACATCTAATTCATGGTGAAAAAACGGATTGGGTTCCTCGTTTGAAACTTGTTTTGAATGATTCTGAAAATAAAACTTTTGAGCCTTATGACAGGTTTGCTCAATTTGAAGAATCAAAAGGAAAAACCATGAAGCAATTGCTTAATGAATTTTCAGAACTGAGATTGCAAAACGTAGCGTTTTTAAAATCCTTAAATATTACAGAAAGTGATTTTGATAAAAAGGCAATCCATCCATCGCTTGGTGAAGTGACACTTAATAATTTATTGGCAACTTGGGTAGCTCATGATTTGGGTCATATAAATCAAATTTCGAGAGTAATGGCAAAACAATACAAAAGGGAAGTTGGACCTTGGGTCGAATATCTTTCAGTGTTGAATAAATAGTATGGTTAAGTTAAGTACAAAAAATTTAAGATTGAGGTCATTAAGTTTAAATGATGCCAAAGATTTATATAGTTTGAGATTTAATGAACAAGTCACAAAGTTTATAGACAGGAAAACACCAAAGGAAGAAAATGAAATTCTTGATTTTATAAATGATAGAAACAAGGATGTTGAACAAGGAAAAATCATGTTTTGGGTAATTTGCAAGATTAATAACCCCAAATTAATCGGAACTATTTGCCTTTGGAATTTTAATGAATCAAGAACTATTGCTGAAATTGGTTATGAACTTCATCCAGATTTTCATGGCAAAGGATTTATGAGTGAAGCTTTGCAAGCCGTTTTAAATTTTGGTTTTAATGAAATTTATCTAAAATCGGTAGAAGCCTTCACACATAAAAACAATAAGCCTTCAAAATCATTGCTAAATAAATTCAGTTTTAAACTTGATCCACATAGAAAAGATGAAGGCTTCCCAAACAATTTAATATATACAAAATACAATGCTTAAACTTATAGGAATCCCTTTTGATGCCAACTCCTCTTATCTCAGAGGTCCAGCTTTAGCACCCAAACATATTAGACTGATGGATAAAGAAGGATCAGCAAATCGGTTTTGCGAGTTTGGTATTGAAATTATTGATGGTGTCAATTATAAAGATTGTGGTGACATAGAATTTTCAAAGATTGATGCTGTTTTCGCTTATAAAAAAATCAAAGAAACGATTAGTAGTGAATTAGAAGGAGGTAGTAAACTCATAAGTTTGGGAGGAGACCATTCAATATCGTTTCCTGTTATCGAAGCATTTTCTGAAAAATATGTAAAACTTAATGTGTTGCATTTAGATGCTCATGCAGATTTGTACGATAATTTTGAAAACAACCCTTATTCACATGCTTCACCATTTGCCAGATTGATGGAAAAAAGCACCTTAAATTCATTGACTCAAGTTGGCATCAGAACTTTTAACACACACCAAAAAGAGCAAGCTAAAAAGTTTGGAGTCAATGTTATTGAAATGAAAGATTTTAATATGGAGTTTATTAATGCTCTAGAAGCTCCTTTATATGTTTCACTTGATATTGATGTGTTGGATCCTGCTTATGCTCCAGGAATTTCGCATCATGAACCTGGAGGAATGACAACAAGACAATTGATTAGCATTATTCAAAATATCAAAGTACCAATTGTTGGAGCAGATATTGTTGAACTTAATCCTAATCGAGATATCAATAATGCCACAGCTATGGTGGCTTATAAATTATTTAAAGAATTAGCATCAAAAATGATTGATTAATGAAATTTTATTTAGAAACAGAACGATTAATCCTTAGGGAACTTTTAGAATCAGATTTAGATGGGATTTTTGAATTGGATTCGGATCCAGTAGTGCATAAGTATTTAGGGAATAATCCAATCAAAACAAAAGAACAAGCCAAGGAAGCCATAAACTTTATAAGACAACAATATGTTGAGCTTGGTATTGGACGATTTGCTGCAATTGAAAAATCTTCTGGAAATTTCATTGGTTGGTCAGGAATCAAACTTAATACTGGTGAAAAGGAATCCTTAAATGGAAAACAAGATTTCTATGATATTGGTTATCGGTTTATGCCTCGATATTGGGGAAAAGGCTACGCTTCAGAATCCTCTTTCGCAACCTTGAATTATGGATTTAATGAATTAAAAATTGAGACCATGTGTGGAGCTGCTGAAGTAGAAAATGTTGCTTCCAATAAGGTGCTTCAAAAAATTGGGTTAAAGTTTATTGAAGATTTTATGTATAAAGGAGAAAAAATAAATTGGTACGAATTAAATAAAGATGAATATGAAAAGAGAATGTCCTGAATGTGGCGAAAAAATTGTTGGTCGTATAGATAAGAAGTTTTGTAGTGACGCTTGCAGAAATTCATATAATAATAGAGTAAACAAGGATAGTAAAAATTTAATACGCAATACAAATAACAGATTGCGGAAAAACTACAGGATTTTGGAAAGCTTAAATCCAGATAAAAAAACAAAAACATCAAGAGCAAAACTCATTGAAAAGGGATTTGACTTTAATTACTTTACAAGTATTTACACAACCAAAGCAGGAGCTGTTTATTATTTTGTGTATGACCAAGGTTATTTGCCTTTGGACAATGATTATTATGCTTTAGTGAAACGTGATAGTTAATCTATTTCCAATTTTGCCCTTTGAGTCTAATGGCAGCTTTTAAGATATCCTTTTGGCTTATCTGACCTACAAGTTTACCATTTTCTAATATTGGAAAACGCCTTCGTTTTGAATCTAAAAATTTGTTTGCAGCATCAAAAATATTCATATTACCATCAATAGTATCAACATTTTTAACCATACATTGTTCAATTGTTCTATGATCCATTGGCATATTATAATATCTGCTTTCACTTATTTGCTTAATACAATCACCTTCAGAGATAATTCCAATTAATTCTTGATTATCATTTACAACAGGACCACCTGAAATTCTGTGTTTTATTAGTTTTTCAATTACGTTTTCAACAGATTGACCTGGTTTAAAAGTCACTAAATTCGTGGTCATATAATCTTTTACCTTTATTGGAGACGATTCCGTTTCTTGTTGTGTTCTTCTAGCTCCTTGAAAACTTTTTATTCCCATGATAATTACTTTTTGTGTTCTTTACAAGTTAATTAATTTTATTGAGTTTCCCTAAAAAGACCTATCATGTCAATGTAATAGATAAATAATTGGCTTTTTATTATGATGAATAGTGAGTATTTTTTTTAGATTTGCCGTCAAATCATTAATATTTTTTGAATATGAAGAAGTTAGTTGGATTGTTGATTATTGTTTTTGCAATACAAATCAACGCACAAAGTAAAACTGAAATGCTTGCACATTATGAAGCATTTTATCAGCAAATGAAAAAGCAAGGTGATGTACAAGGTGTTGTAAATGCGTTAACACATTTAAATGTTTTAGATCCAAGGCAAAGCAGACTGGATACATTGGCTGTGCTTTATATGAATGAAGGCAGACATATTCAAGCATTAAATACAATTGGCATTGAAAAAAAAGCTAATGATAGTGATATGGCAGTAGAGGTGAAAGCTGTATCGTTGCATGCTTTAAATCAACCACAACGAGCATTAGAGCATTACGAAGAACTTTTCAAACGAAGCCCAAATCCTTTAATAGCTTATGAGTTGGCAGACCTAAAAATTCAACTGGATGATTTAGCTGGTGCAAATGTGAATATTGCATATGGTCTTGAGAATTCAAAAGAAGATGTTATGCGAACTTTTTATGAATCGCAGCAGCCTTATCAAGTAAAAATGAAAGCGGCATTTTTATACTTAAAAGCACTGTCTAATTTTAAAGCAAACATGGAGGCAAACATTGATTCTGCAGTAGCAATATTAGATGAAGCTTTGGCTTTAGAGCCCAACTTTAATTTAGCTATTATTAGCAAAAATGCTTTAATGTCGAGAAAAAATCCTCCACCTCCACCAGTTAAAAAAGATAACTAAATCACAATAAAAAGAAATAAAAAAAGCAGCTCATTGAGCTGCTTTTTTTATTTCTTAAATATTTGGGGATTACCAAATTCTAACTCTTTTCTCTGGTGCTAACCACATTTTGTCACCTTCCTTAATACCAAATGCTTCATAAAAAGCGTCGATATTTTTAAGTGGTTGTGTAGCTCTATATATTCCTGGCGAATGAGGATCTGTTTTAATTTGAGTTCTTAATGCATCATCTCTTGTAAGTGTTCTCCACACAGTTGCCCAAGACATGAAGAAACGTTGTTCAGCAGTAAATCCATCAATATCTTCTGGTCTTCCATTTTCTTCGAAGAACAATTGTAATCCATCAAATGCTCCAAGTACACCACCAAGGTCACCAATGTTTTCACCTAAAGTAAATTTACCGTTAATAAAAACACTATCCATAACTTCAATAGCACTGTATTGTTCTGCAAGAGCGTTTCCACGAGCTTCAAATTCAGTTAAATCTTCTGGAGTCCACCAGTTGTTTACATTTCCATCACCATCAAATCTAGCTCCAGAATCATCAAAAGCATGAGAAATTTCATGACCAATTACAGCACCAATTCCACCATAATTTACAGCTTCATCTGCTGTGTAATTATAAAAAGGAGGTTGTAAAATAGCTGCAGGAAAAACAATCTCATTGTTTATTGGATTAAAATAAGCATTTACCGTTTGTGGTGGCATTCCCCATTCCTTTTTATCAATAGGTTCTCCTATTTCCGAAATATTTTTTTCTAAAGCCCATTTTCCTACAGCCAACATATTTTCAGCATAACTATTACCTTCTTCTATCATTAAATTGGAATAATCTTCCCATTCGTCTGGATAAGCAATTTTCACTGTAAATTTATCTAGCTTTTCAATAGCTTTCTCTTTAGTGTCTTCACTCATCCAATCCAATACTTGAATTCTATATTGAAATGCCTTAATTACATTAGCAATCATTCTCTCAGCTTTTTCTTTAGCTTCAGGTGGAAACTTAGCTTCAACATATAATTTACCAATAGCCTCTCCAACACTTCCATTAACTGTTCCTAGAGCACGCTCTTCAGCTGAACGTTGAGCTTTAGAGCCATTTAATGTTTTGCTATAAAATTCCCAATTAGCTTTTTCAATTTCTGTAGTTAAAAAGCCAGCAGCATTATCAATTGTACTCCAAGTCATTAATGTTTTAATGTCTTTAATTGAAGTAGAAGATAAAATTTCATTCAATGAAGTCATATATTTTGGTTGCATAACCATAACTGTATCAATTGATTTAGTGACTTTCAAGTCACTAATTAATTTGTTCCAATCAATTGCAGGTGTCATTTCAGATAATTGAGATAATGCTCGTGGATTATTAAAATTCCTAACGTCTCTACTTTGTACTTTATCAAGTCTAGGTTCAGCTAATTGCGTTTCTAATCTTAAGACTAATTCTGCTGCTGCTTTAGCTGAAGCTTCATCATATTCTATAAACTGAAACATTCTAGCAATATGAGCTTTATATTGTTCTCTAATTTCTTTTGATTTACCATCTTGATCTAAGTAGCGATCCCGTTGAAGCCCCAATCCTCCAGGAGCAACCCAAGCAGTATTCATACTGCTATCACTTAAATCAGGGCCAGCACCAAACTGAGCAAAAGGAGCAGATACACCAACAGTTTTGGCATATACAGTCTGCATATCACTCAAATTATTAATGCTGTTAATCGCATTTAATAAAGGTTTAATGGGTTCGATACCTGCTTCGTTACGTGCTACAGTATCTAATTCAGATTCAAAAACCAAAAGTGCTTTTTTCTGATCTGAACCATCTTCGTATTTCCCTAGTTCTTTTGAGGTGTTTAAAATTTCCAACACATCTGCTCTGGTTGATTTACGCAAAACACCAAATCCTCCCCAACGAGATTCATCGTCTGGAATGGTATTATTTTTTACCCAATTCCCATTAACATAACTGTAAAAGTCGTCTGCTGGATTAACGTCCTTATCCATATTATCTAAAATAATTCCAGGAATTTTTTCGGCTTCAGCCATCTCTTTGTTTCCATCTTCTTTACAAGCTACAAGCCCTAAAAAGGCAAATAAACCTGCAAACAGAAGTTTAGTTTGATTGATTTTCATTTTTGTTTTAGTATTAAATTTGTACAATTTACTTATTATTTAGAAGCCTCAATTCTGATTTTGTTACATCTTAACAAAAAATTAAGAGTTTCTAGTTAGTATTTTAATTAGAGTTATTCAGGTTTTATAATATTCTGTGATTCTTTTTCAAATTTTTTATTAATCTGAAACACCAAATTATTATATGATATGAGGACATCTTTTATAATGTCCAACACGTCATCTTTTTTTGCAGTACTTAGTGAAGCCAATCCTTCCAATTTTAGAAAAGTTGTTTTTATTACAGTTAGCCTTACTAATATTGATTGATTATTCAATGATTCTGGGACTTCGTTTATGAGGTCAGTTATGAACCCTTCAAGAATAGCTTTGTCATCTGTAAAAAAAGAAAGGTCTCCGGTTTTTAGTACTTCAATCTTCTCATTCAGCTCATTAAATTTCTGCCAATTACTTGTTTTATTTTGTGCGATATCACTAAGTGCGTATTCTGTGAATTTCATTTTGGCGATGTCTCGAGAAGATATTTTTGTTGAATCGACATTTGCGGTATCAACGTCAACTTTGTTTTCAGGATTACTATGTTCTTCTTTTGAACCACAACTAATGGTTAAAAGCAGAATAACTAATAATGGATAAATTCTAGTAATCTTAAATTTAGAGTTCATTGTCTAAAAACTTTATTCATGCAAATATATTGTATAGTCTTTGTTTTCAAACAATTTGCATTTAAATTATTATAAAGTTGAATCTATTTAAGAAAAATTTATAGCGATAACTATAAAATCTTTCTATTTTTGATACACTAAACTTCTAAAACGATAATGGTTTCAAAAACTTTAATAATTGGAGCATGTGGTCAAATTGGCTCTGAATTAACTTACAGGTTAAGAGAAGAGCAAGGTTCTGAGAATGTAATTGCAAGCGATATAAGAGCTAGTAATTTGGAACTTGTTAACTCTGGCCCTTTTGAAATCATCGATGCTAAAAGTTTAAAACAAATTAAAGATTGTGTAAAAAAACACAATGTAGACACAGTGTATTTAATGGCTGCATTGCTTAGCGCAACTGGCGAAAAGGTTCCAAAAAAAGCATGGAACTTAAATATGAACTCACTATTAAATGTACTTGACCTTGCCAAAAATAAAGTGATAAGTAGAATATTTTGGCCTTCGAGTATTGCAGTATTTGGACCTACAACTCCAAAAACCAATACGCCTCAGCATACAATAATGGAGCCAACAACTGTGTATGGAATAACCAAACAAGTAGGAGAACGATGGTGCGAATACTATTTTAAAAACTATGGAGTTGATGTTAGGAGTATTAGATATCCTGGAATAATTAGTTGGAAAACACTTCCAGGTGGTGGAACAACAGATTATGCCATAGATATATTTCATAAGGCTATTAATGATGGTCATTATGACTGTTTTTTAAATGAAGATACTGAACTACCAATGATGTTTATGGAAGATGCTGTAAAAGCTACTTTGGATATTATGAAGGCTAATACTGATGATGTTAAAATTAGGTCATCGTATAATTTGGGAGCCATTAGCTTTACGCCAAAAGAATTGGCTGCAGAAATTGCAAAACAAATACCAGAGTTTACCATAAGCTATAAACCAGATTTTAGACAAAAAATAGCAGATTCTTGGCCTAACTCTATTGATGATACTTCTGCAAGACAAGATTGGGATTGGAATCATTCCTTCAATTTAGAGGCAATTACGACAGAAATGCTAGAACAATTAGGGAGCATTGAATCTATTGATATATAAAACTAATTAATAATTTTAATCTCTATCTTTTTTGAGAGATATTCCCCTTACTATCTGTTTTTATAAGTAAAACTTTTCCTTTCTTGGTCTCTAAATCTTCAGAATGACCAAGTAAAATAAATCCACCATCAGAAGTTTCTCTGACTGTATACCCAAATTCTAATTTGTTATTTTCTCCAAATGCTTTCTTCCACAGAAGTTCTCCATTATTATCTGTTCTTACCAAATAAAGATTTAAAAGCTTATCAGTAAAACCTATTGCAATATATCCTCCATCTTTTGTTTGCAGGCCTTTTATTCCTCTTTCTGCTTCAATATCACCATAAGTTTTTAGCCATTTAGTTTCTCCATGTTTATCTGTTTTAATTAAATAAACATCTCTATTATTTTCTCGCTTTGCAAAACTCTCTCCATATCCAGTTAATACATAGCCATTATCTTTTGTTAGTGCAACAGAATGTACAACATCATATTTATCTTTTCCGAAAATTTTGTGCCATTGTTCTCTTCCAAAAGCATCTACTTTAAGCAAGTAACCATCGCGATCATTTGGGCTATCACTATCGTAGCTGTAAGTTATTCCTGCTGTGACAAATCCATTATCTCTAGTTTCTTGTATTGAAAACACGCGATCAATCTTGTCGCCACCATAAGTGTTAGACCATAGCTCATTTCCGTTTTCATCAACTTTAAGTAAATAAGCATCTATTTCTCCTTTTCCAAAACTATTAGTTTGTGAAGCTATAATATAACCATTATCGTTTGTAGTTCGTATATCCCAACCATACTCATCACCATCTCCACCAAATGTTTTAGACCAAACCAATTCACCTTTAGCATCTGTTTTAATCAAATAGATATCCATGTCACCTTTTCCGAAGCTATTGGTAAAGCCTGAAATTATATAGCCATCATCTTTGGTTTGCCTTACCGCCCAACCGTTATCATTTCCTTCTCCTCCAAAGGTTTTTCTCCAAACAACTTCTCCACTAGGATTCGTTTTTATTAATAAAACATCTTCACCTTCATGGTTGCCATCAGTTGTATGGCCAGTGATGATATATCCATTATCTTTGGTTTGCTCTACTGTTACACCTCTAGAGTTTCCTAAATCACCTATTTCCTTTAAAAACGTAATTTCCTCAGAATTGCTATTTTGAGCGCATTGGTTTTGTAACCAAAACAAAAGGCTGATGGATAAAATAATTTTAGAGTTCATCTTTTATTTTTTGAATTTTTAGTTTTAAGTATTCTGCCCCTGATTTATTAAGTTCATTAAGGCTACTATTCAAAATTTTAAGGGCTTCTTCATTATTGTTTTTGGCTAGCAACTGTGCTTCGATGATGGATGCCTTAATTTTTGCTTCTTGAGATATATAAGTAGCTCTAGGGTTTTTAAAGACATCAATTTGCTTTTGAGATTTATCTGAATCTCCTAATAAATAATAGTATTCTGCTAAATAAGCACGAGCTAGCATTTCATAAAAAACTTCGCTATTCTTTAAAAAATTAATGGCATTATTGATTAGTAAAATGGCTTCTTTTTTCTTTCCTGAATTCCATAAGTATCTGGAATAGTAAACATCAAAAACATATTTGTCTCTATCGTTTTTTTGAGCGCTAATTTTTAGTGCACTTTCGTAAACTAGTTTGGCTTCATTCATTTTATTTTGAGCCATCAAAGTTTCCCCTAAATTGGTATTGGCCTCAACAATGGCATGACGATCATTATCTTTTTCTGCTTGAGCTGCTGATAAAAGACCATAAGCTTCAGATTTTTCTAAGTCATTAAGCAACCTGTACTGCCAAGTAAGGTTCATTAAGGTGTACCATCTGCCTTTATGGTTTTCAGTTTTAGCATAATAGTCATTCGCAAATTTTGAGTATTGAATTGCTTCTGTCAACGGAACAGAACCCGAAACAGTAGCATCATATCCATAGTTGTTATGTACTGAAGCTTTAGCCTCGTTATCATTTAGTTTACTTACAACAAAAAGCTGCCTTTTATTGTGCTCACTTGATTCGTCAAAACTCTTTCCTTCTTCAAAATAAGCCCAACTTAAAGTATTGTTTATTTTGTACTCAAGAGGATAATTTATAATTCGCTTGGTTATTTTTTTTCCTTCTTCACCATAGATTACAACATTGTTAAAATCTCCAGACAATGCAGAAGATCGTGCTAAAATGTATAAAGCCTCTGCCATTGAAATACTGTCTTTTTCTAATTTGCTGAGTTTTAGAGCTTCTTTTGCTAATTTAATCGCCATGGTATAATCATTAGTAACCATTGAAGCTTCAGATTTTTCTATGAGATCTTTTTGTGTTTCACTTTTTGATAACTCATTACATGAGAAAATGAGGAGTAAAACGATTAATGTTAGATATTTCATTGGTAGGTATTAAAATAGTATTTGTTGTTAATAATTTGAGTCAATAAATATTTTCCAGGTTCCGTCACCTTGCTTTTTCCAAACTAAGATGTAAGGTAATGGATATGAACCAATACATTGTCCGATTTCATAAATGATATCTTCTGATACTCTTTCAATATGTTTTGGACTTAGTTGAAGATTATAAGAAGGACTATTCATATAACCGTATTCTCTTGTAAGTTGTTCATGTCCTTTCAGTACTCTTCCTCTGTTATAGTAAATTGCATCACCTGTATATAATGCCTCAACTAATTTTTTTGAGTTATGATCGTTACAAAGCTTAACCCATTTTTCTCTGGCTTCAGTCAGCTCTGATGGAATTTCCGAATCACTTGTTTTATTATAAATCACTTCAAAAATTCTTTTTTTAGTAGTCTTATCCCAGATGATGATATGAGCAAGTTGTTTTTCTTTTTCTGTTTGAGATAATCCGATCTCATATTCTAATGCCTGCATTACCTGAACCTTATATTCTGTTTTATACCTTATTAAAGCATCTTGTTTATTAAGCTTTTCTACGTAAGTTTTAACAGTTTTTTGTCCTTTTAAGAGTTTGTTTTCTGATATACCAATAACATTTTGATGATAGGAGGATTGGGTTTCTTTAAGCAACTTGCTCGAGTTTTTATCTGATTTTTGAGCAAAGCAATTACACGTAAATAGCGAGGTAAAAAGAATTAAAAAAATATTAAATTTTGAAGTCATAATAATAATGAGTTTTGATTGATATAAAATTATCCAAGAATCCACCAATTATAACTTCTAAAAAGCTTCTTTTTTTATTAATCTATGTTAAATAGTGTTAATATTGGAATTAATTACTCTTTGACAGCTTTAATATTTATTATTTTTAAGGATAATCACACATTAAAGGTTGTTTTATGAGTGCTGAGCTAGAACACTTCAAAATAAATAATTATAAAGTCTTTACTGATACTAATGAGGTTCAATTTGAAAAAGAAACAATAAGACTATCTCCAAAGGAGATGAGTGTTTTAGAAGTGCTTTATCAGAATAGAGGCACTACGGTTACTAGAAGTATTTTACTTGAACAAGTATGGAATGATGAATATGGAAATAACTTAGGACTAACTCAGGCAATTTCTAAGCTAAGGCAGGTATTTAATGATAACTCTAAGGAACCAAAACTAATAAAAACAATACCAAAAAAAGGTTACCAGTTAATTATTGAGCCTCGTAGAGTAGAACATCCAAGATTGAAAAAAACAGATTTATATGCAAAATATACTAAGCTGAGTTTTGTTGAAAAAATAGGAGTAAGACTGATATTGATTCTTGGGTTAATCTTTGTTCTAATGCTTTTTTTTGATATTAGCATTAGAGTAGAGCAAGCACTTCCATAATTATTTAGAATAGGTTATTTGTGAATCTAATTGAAACAAAAAACCCTGAAAACAATAAAGTTTCAGGGTTTTTAAGTGGTACCTCCAGGAATCGAACCAGGGACACACGGATTTTCAGTCCGTTGCTCTACCAACTGAGCTAAGGTACCTCGCCAAAGCGGTTGCAAATATATATTCATTTTTATTATTCCCAAAAGAAAACATGTAAAAATTAATTTGGTTTACTATTCTCTTTTTATGTAAATAATGTTAAGCAATTCATAATTCTGGAAAATGATAAAATCAATATCATATATTACAAGTGGTTTTGTAAATTTACGGTTTTTATTGGCAATATGAATTTAGTTATTGATGTAGGAAATACCAAAGTAAAATTAGCTGTTTTTGATGAAGAAAAGCGTATTAAGAAAGTCACAACAACGCACAGTAAATTTCTTCAAGAATCACTTAAGTTAAGTAAAAAATATTCTGTTTTAAATAATGCAATAATTTCTTCAGTTGGGCGAATTTCTGAAGCTGATTTGAATGAACTAAACAATGAATTTAAGCTCCTTGTTTTAAACAATAAAACAAAAATCCCTTTTAAAAATTCTTATAGTACACCTACAACATTAGGAGTAGATCGCATTGCTTTGGTTAGTGCTTCAGTAAAAAAATATCCTGACAACAATGTATTAATAATTGATGCTGGAACTTGCATAACCTATGATTTTATTACAGATAAAAACGAGTACCTTGGTGGCGCTATTTCTCCTGGAATAAGATTGCGCTACAACGCATTACATAATTTAACAGCAAACCTACCGTTATTAGAAACAAAAACTCCAAACAGCATAATAGGTAACTCAACAGATGAATCCATACATTCAGGAATTATTAATGGGATTTTGAAAGAATTGGATGGCATCATCAATGAATATGAAAAAAAATATCAAGATTTAACAGTTATTTTAACAGGAGGAGACACTAAATTCTTGTCAAAGCAATTAAAAAGTAGCATATTTGCGAACTCAAATTTCCTTTTAGAGGGTTTAAACTTTATTTTAGAATTTAATACAATCGAATGATTAAGAAACTTTGTATAGTTTTATTGGCCTTTGCCGCTTTAAATATTCACGCTCAAGAGGGTACTACTTCACCTTATTCTTTCTATGGTATTGGAAGTTTAAAATTTAAAGGAACCACTGAAAACAGAAGTATGGGTGGATTGAGTATTTATACTGATAGTATCCACATGAATTTGCGAAATCCTGCTTCGTATGGTGGATTAAATTTAAAAGTTTATAATGAAGAAAGTCGACCAATTAAATTTACAGTTGGTGGCTCACATAGTAGCACAGATTTAAAAACTAGTTCTACCTCTCAAGAAGCAAGCTCTACAACTTTTGATTATTTAGCCCTTTCGATGCCAATTGGGAAACTAGGCGTTGGTTTTGGTTTAATGCCATATACATCTGTTGGTTATAAGCTTGAGTCTATAAACGATTCAGATGTAACCACAAACCGTTACAGAGGAGAAGGAGGAGTCAACAAAGCGTTTTTAGGACTTGGTTACCAATTAACTAAGGATCTTAGTATAGGAGTAGATGCGAGCTATAATTTCGGAAATTTGCAGAATTCAGCTATTGAGTTTTTGTACAATGATGAAGGTGACTTATTGCAATACCAAAGTAGAGAATCAAATCGATCTGATATAAGTGGAATAAACTTCAACTTTGGGTTAACTTATAATCCAATGATTAATGAGAAACTCCAACTAACAACAGCATTTACATTTACTCCACAAAGTAGTTTAACTTCGAGTAATGAACGTACAATTGCAACCATAGTAATTAATTCTGCAACAGGACAAGAATTTCCTGTTAACGAAATTGAGCAGAACTTAGAGGCTGATGGTTTAAAAATAACGACATTAACATTACCATCAAAAACAGCCTTTGGAGCTGGTATTGGGCAACCAAGAAAGTGGTTTTTTGGAGCAGAATATACCATGTTGAAAACGAGTCAGTTTTCAAACCCAATATTTAATATAGATAATGCTACCTTTGAAGATGCATCTGAAATTGCAATTGGAGGTTTTTATATTCCTCAGTATACATCATTTAATAAGTACTGGAAACGAATAGTTTACAGAGCTGGAATGCGATTTGAAAACACTGGATTAAAAATTAATGATGAGTCTATAAACGAGTTTGGCATATCTTTTGGAGTAGGTATACCAGTTGGAAGAGTGTTCTCTAATGCCAACCTCGGATTTGAAGTAGGTAAAAGAGGAACAACAGACAAAAATTTAATACAAGAAAATTTTATAAATTTCCAACTCAGTTTATCGTTAAACGATAGATGGTTTGTGAAAAGAAAATTTAACTAATTAATATATAATACTTGAATTATGAAGACGAAAATTACACTGTTAGTAGCCTTACTATTTTTAGGTTTTAACTTTGCAACTGCTCAAGGTAATGAGCAGGATATGAATTCACTTTCTATTTTTAGTGAATATGCAAAAGCTAAAAACTATGACGCAGCTTATGGCCCTTGGATGGAGCTAAGAAAACGTAACCCTAAATTTAACAGAGCAATTTTTACCTATGGTGAACGAATTTTAGATCATAAAATTGAAAACTCTTCAGGAGCAGAACAAGTAGGTTTTATTAATGACCTTGTTGCAATGTGGCAAGAAAGACGTACTCATTTTGCTAGTAAAACAGATGAAGGTGAATTCTTGGCTAAAGCTTGTCAGTTACAATATGATTACAGAAAAGAGTTAAACATGAGCGATGTTGAATTATATGACTGTTTTGACAATGCTTATAAAACAGATGAAGCTACGTTTACAAATCCAAAGTCATTATATACTTATTTTAAATTAATGGTAAATCTTTACGATGCCAAGGCAAAATCTGCTGAACAGTTATTTACTAAGTATGATGAAATATCTGAAAAAGTTGAAGCTGAAGTTAAAAACTATACTAAGTTACTAAACAAATATGTTCCAGCTGGCGATACTGATGAGGAACCAAAACTAAGTAAAAAAGATGCGAGAATAGTTAGATCTTATACAACTTACTTAAAGGCTTACGACCAGATTTCTTCTGGTATGGATAAAGATTTAGGTGATCGTGCTAATTGCGAAAACTTAATTCCATTATACAACAGAAACTACGAAGAAAATAAAAACGATGGTCTTTGGTTACAAAGAGCAATGAACAGATTATATACTAAATCATGTACTGACGATCCGATTTTTGTAAAAATCGTTGCGCAAAAAAACAAGCTTGATCCTAATGCCTCAACAGCATATTATTTAGGAATCTTAAAAGATAAAGAAGGAGATGCTGATGCTGCCTTAACATATTACAACCAAGCAGTTGAATTAGAGCAGGACAATTACGAAAAAGGTAAAATTCTTTACAGAATTGCGGCTGGATTCAAGAAAAAAGGAAGCTATGGTCAAGCAAGAAGCTATTACTATAAAGCTCTTGAGGCTAACCCATCAATGGGGAAAGCACACTTGGCAATTGCTCAAATGTATGCTAGTAGTGCTAATAGTTGTGGTACTGATAATTTTACAAAAAGAGCTGTATATTGGTTAGCAGCACAAGAAGCTAGAAAAGCAGGTAGAGTTGATGGAAACCTTTCTAAAGATGCAGCTAATACTGCAGCAAATTACATGGCAAAAGCACCTAGTAAAAGTGAAGTATTCTCTTCAGGACGTTCAGGAGAAACTATAAAAATTGGTTGCTGGATTGGTAGAAGTGTTACTGTGCCAAAATTATAATGCATTTCAAGATATTAGATATTAAATTTTACATAGTCACAGTTTTTACTGTGACTATGTTTTTTTCATGTAAAAACAACTTTAAGGAAGTCCAAAATATTGGTATTGTAGATAGTGGACCTCTTACCATTGCAGAAAATATCAATACCAAATACACTACAGATAATGGTGTTTTAAAAATGAATTTAAAAAGCCCCAAAATGCTAGATTTTTCAAATAGGGCATTTGCTTTTTTTGAGTTTCCAGATGGTGTAGACCTCGATATTTTTGATGCTGATAATAACCGAAGTAATGTCATTGCAGATTATGCTTTGGTTTATGCTGAAACAGATTTAATTGATCTTAGAGGAAACGTTGTGTTGACCACACATAATAAGGACACCTTATTTGCAGAGCAACTGTTTTACGACCAAAAAACAGAATGGCTCTTTACTAATCAACCAGTGAGATTCCGCACTAAAAATGAAATTATCAATGGTAATGGTTTCGATTCTAACAGAAATTTTACCAATGCACAAGTTTTAGAGACTACAGGAATCATTTATATAGACGAATAATACGTATCTTTGCGTATAATTTTTACTAAAATGAAGTTACTTCAGTTTTTACAATATGCTTATTTGTTTTTTGTAGCACTCTTTCTATACGATGCTATAAGTAATTGGAATATAGACCGAAATCGCTCTTATATGTCATTGGTTTTTATGGCATTGGCAGTATTTATGTTCTTTTTTAGAAAAAAATATAGAAAACGATTTGAAGATCGTGGGAAATTATAACCATGAGTTATCAGGCTATCATCATCATTGTTTCCTTATTGTTTTCAGCATTTTTCTCAGGCATGGAAATTGCCTATGTGTCATCCAACAAAATACACATCGAAATTGAGAAAAAGCAAAGCGGTTTATTAGCAAAAATCCTTTCAAAGTTAACCATTAAGCCATCCAAGTTTATTGCAACTATGCTTATTGGCAATAATATAGCATTGGTTATTTATGGTTTCTTCATGGGAGATTTGCTTGTTGAGTGGTTCCAAACCATGTTACCTGCAAACAGTCAAATTATTAATATTGCTCTCACAGATTTCAGCTTACTGACACAGACAATTATATCAACAATCATAATACTTATAACAGCAGAGTTTTTGCCTAAAGTATTTTTTCAGATTTATTCAAACCTGTTACTTAAGGTTTTTGCTGTACCTGCGTATATTTTTTATGTGCTGTTTTCTTTTATTTCAGATTTCGTGATTTGGATTTCAGATTTAGTTTTAAAGCAGTTTTTTAAAACCGAAGGAGACGAAGTGCAATTGGCATTTACCAAAGTTGAGTTGGGAAATTATATAAGTGAGCAAATGGAATCTGTTGAAGAACGAGATGATATCGATAGCGAAATTCAGATTTTTCAAAATGCCTTAGAGTTTTCTGATGTAAAAGCTCGCGAAGTCATGATACCAAGAACTGAGCTAGTCGCTGTTGAAATTCATGATTCAGTCAAGTCTTTAAATGAGTTATTTACATCAACAGGTTATTCCAAAATTGTAGTTTATAAAACCACAATTGACGATATCTTAGGCTATGTGCATTCCTTCGACTTGTTTAAAAAGCCCAAAACCATTAAATCCATCGTGATGCCAGTTGAATTGGTTCCGGAAACCATGTTGGTAAAGGATATCCTTAACAGTCTAATCAGAAAGCGAAAAAGTATGGCAGTGGTTTTGGATGAGTATGGAGGCACATCAGGAATTATTACTGTTGAAGATATTGTAGAAGAGTTAGTCGGCGAAATTGAAGATGAACATGACACTATTGAGCTGTTAGAAGAGCAATTTAACGATAACAAGTTTAAATTTTCGGCTCGTATTGAGGTAGATTACTTAAACGAAACGTATAAATTGAATCTTCCTGAAAATGAAAACTACGAAACTTTAGGAGGATTAATTGTTAATTTCACCGAAGGAATTCCAGAGCAAGACGAAGAAGTTAAAATTGACAATTTTTTGTTTACAATTTTAGAAGTATCCAATACCAAAATAGACCTTGTTTCGTTAGAAATACTCGATGACGAGTAATTTTCCCACAAGAACCAAATTAATACGTTCAACTGCTTTTATAATTTAATAGAAAATGGTATTTTCGCCCACTATATTTAATAAAATTAAAAGAACCAATGGCAATTTTAAATAAAATCAGACAACGCTCACTTTTCTTGATATTAGTAATTGCGTTAGCACTTTTTTCATTTGTATTAGCAGATCTGTTTAAAAACAGTAGCGGATTTTCAAGTAAATCCCAAAATTTTGTTGGTAATATCAATGGAAAAGATATTGATCGTGTCGAGTTTGATAGTAAAGTACAATCTTCTCAAAGACAATTTGGAAACTCTATGACTACAACTCAAGCAATTAACAGAGTTTGGGACCAAGAAGTTCGTAATGCTGTTTTTGAAACTCAATATGATGCTTTAGGATTAACTGTTGAAAGAGATTATATCAGAGATTTGTTAGAGCAAAGCCTATCTGGTTTTGAAGAGTTTAAAAACGAAGCTGGTGTTTTTGACGAAAACAAGTTAAACGAATTTATTGCTAACCTAAAAGCTATTGCACCAGAAACGACATTGTTAAATGGTTCAGCAATAAACTATGAAGCTTGGACAAACTTCGAAGCGAACATTGCTGCTTCAGGTAAAGAGCAGATGTATATGAATATGGTAAAAGCTGGTGTTGTTGGCACTTTAGCTGATGGAGAAATGGACTATAAGTTAGAGAATGATAAAGTTGATGTTAGATTTGTTCAAATTCCTTTTTCTTCTATTCCAGATAGTACAATAACGGTTACTCAGAGTGATATTAAGGATTACATTAACAAGAATAAAGAGAAATTCGAAGTAGAAGAATCTAGAGATCTATTATTTGTTCAGTTTACAGAAGAGCCATCGTTAGCAGATGAAGAAGCGGTAAAAAATGAAGTTGCTGCTTTAGTTAATGGTAAAGAAGATAATCCTTCAACAGAATCAATTGATGAAACAGTAGTTGGTTTTAAAAATACAGATGATGAGGCTGCTTTTCTAGCTGAACATTCTGCTATTAAATTATATGATGGTTTTGTATTTAAAGAAACATTGCCAGCAATTATTGCAGATAGTGTTTATAATATGGAAGTAGGAGATGTGTATGGACCATATAAAGAAGGTGATTACTACAAAGCAACAAAGTTAATTGATGTAAAACAAATTGCTGATTCTGCAAAGGTTCGCCACATATTAATTCCTTTTGTTGGAGCTACAAGAGCTGATGCTTCAGTTACAAAAACTGACGAAGAAGCTAAAAAGACAGCTGATAGTATTTATAGTGCCATAAGAGGAAACCGTTCCAAATTTAAAAGTTTATTGGATTTATCTTCAGATAAGGTGAGTAATGAAAAAGATGGCGAAATTGAATTTGCTTATACAGATAGCTTTGCTCCAGAATTTAGAGATTTTTCTTTTGAAAATAATGTAGGTGGTTTAGAGGTTGTAAAAACATCTTTTGGTTATCATATTATTGAAATATTAGAACAAGGCGACAAAAAGAAGGCAGTAAAAGTTGGAAACTTAGCACTTGTGATTGAGCCTTCTGAAGATACAATTGACGAAGTATATACTAAAACTTCAAAATTTGAAATCGCTGTAACTGATGGTGTTTTTCAAGATGTAGCTCAAGAAAATGGCTATATTGTTAAGCCAGTTAGTAATATTAAAGAGCTTGATGAAACTATTCCTGGTTTAGGTGCACAACGAGCAATGGTACGTTGGGCTTTTGAAGATGGTGTAAAAGTTGGAAGTGTAAAAAGATTTAATATTCAAGGTGGTGGTTATGCTGTTGCAGTTGTAAGCGGAATCAATAAGGCAGGATTAATGACAACTGAAAAAGCTTCTGTAACTGCTTTACCTGAAATCAGAAAAGAGAAGAAAGCTGCTTTAATACAAGAAAGAATTGCTGGAAACACTTTAGAAGAAGTGTCTTCAAGTGAAGGACAACAAATTAAAACAGCTGCTGGTATTAACATGAAAAACCCAACATTAGCTGGAGCAGGAAGAGAACCTTACGTTATTGGAGCTGCATTTGGATTAAATGAAGGGCAAACTTCAAAACTACTTAAAGGTGCTTTAGGAATGTATATGATTGAAGTAACAAAAATCACTAAAGCTAACGAACTTCCTAGTTACCAAGCAGCAGCAAATAGAGTAGGTACTGCAAAATCAAATAGCGTTAACACAGCGTTGTTTAATGCCTTAAGAGATGCAGCTGAAATTGATGATAATAGAGCTACTTTCTACTAGTAGATAGATAGAACATAAGATTTATGAAGAGCCTTTTTTAAGGCTCTTTTTTTATAATATCATCTTGCTATAAGAGATAATGGTGTCGTATCCTTTTTGTTTAAAGTAATCCATATCATCAATATTTCCAGTAACTAAAATAAAATCTCCTCCCCAAGCTCCAAGGCTTTTTATGCTTCTAGAATAATCTGGAAATAACGACGATTTTATAGTTGGTAAATCAATGAGTTTTGATATGATTTGCTCATGTTTAGTTATAAGCAATTCAAATTCTGAAATCGAGGAGCAGCTGATAATGCTTTCTGTTATTACATTAATTTCAGCAATTGCATGAGGTACATTGCTTTTATTTGATTTGTAACGTTTAATACCTTCTCGACTATTTTGTTTTTTATTAAGATGAACAAAAAACAACTGGTTTTTGAAACTAGGATTGAATGTAATATGAGCGACAGTTTTTTCACTTGTTGATGAATCTAAATTATAAACAATAGGTGTATTGTTTTGAGCGCAAGCTATATCATAACCGCTTCCACCAAACGTGAATTCTAGTAATTTAAAGGCATCAACTTCTGCCCAATTAGCTATGTTGTTAATCAGTGTTGAAGAACTTCCTAATCCCCAGTTTTTTGGGAAATCAAGTTTGGTAGTAATTTCATAACCATTCTTTGGGTTTAAAAATTCAGGATTAAGTTGTTTTGCTGAAATCAATATTTCAAACAGTCGCTTTAAAACTGGATTTTCATCCTTGTTAAAACTATTGGCCAAGGCATTTGTTGATAGTTCACTTTCAAACCAAACACGATTATCATGACCTATACTTTTCCAAAAAAGCTTTTGCTTATCTATAGATTTGACTGTTAAATTTTGACCATATTTTGTTGGAAGAGCTAAAGCTTTTGCACCATCTAAGACTACATATTCTGCAGTTAATAATAATTTACCGTTACTGTAAAATTCGGTCATTATTGTCTTAGTTTTTCAATGGCTTCAACAACAGCATTATGAGTGACAGCGTTTGTTTTAAAGTATTCTATAAGCGTCCTTTTTTCATGGTTATTTGCATCGAATTGATTGAGTATGTTCATCAAATGCATTTTCATGTGCCCTTGCTGAATTCCTGTTGTTGTTAATGAACGTAAAGCAGCAAAGTTTTGGGCTAATCCTGCAACTGCAACAATTTGCATGAGTTCTTTTGCACTAGGTTTTCCTAATAACTCTAAAGATAATTTAACCAAAGGATGCAAATTTGTGAGTCCACCAACAGTTCCTAAGGCTAATGGTATTTCCATCCAAAATTTAAAAACACCATCTTTAACTGATGCATGAGTTAAACTACTATAATTACCATTTCTGGATGCATAAGCATGTATTCCAGCTTCAATTGCTCTAAAGTCATTTCCAGTGGCAAGCACAACAGCGTCAATACCATTCATAATGCCTTTATTATGTGTTACTGCTCTGTATGGCTCTACTTCAGCAATTTTTATGGCTTTTAAAAATTTGGAAGCAAATTCTTCTGGCTCAATGTTTTTATCCTCGTTCAGTTCGGAAACTGGACAACTTACTTCAACTCTTACCAAACAATTTGGCACATAGTTAGACAGAATGCTCATTACAATTTCAATGTCATCAGACCTCAAACCTTCAAAATCATCAGCATTTGCTTTAAATGTATTGGCAAACTGCTCCAAGCACGAATTGATAAAATTGGCTCCCATCGCATCTTGCGTTTCAAAAGACGCATGTAATTGGTAATAATCTTCGAGCGAATCAGTTTTATCAATGAGTTCAATATCTAAAATGCCTCCACCACGACGTTCCATGTTTTTGGTAATGGATTTTGTATCTAAAAGGAGTTGAGGTTTAATAAAATGAAAGTAGGATTTTAGTAATTTAAAATCTCCATGATACATAAAATGGACTTGTCCAATTTTTGTTGTACTGATTACTTCTGCCTTAAAACCACCTCTTTCCATCCAAAATTTAGCTGCTTTACTAGCTGCAGCTACAACTGAACTTTCTTCAATAGCCATCGGAATGGTGTAATGTTTTCCATTGATTAAAAAATTTGGAGCGACACCTAAAGGTAAATAGTAATTTGTAATGGTATTTTCTATAAACTCATCATGTAAATTCTGTAGTTTATTATTGGTGTTCCAGTATTGTTTCAAAATAGATTTAGCCTCCTCACTATTTGAAAAGTAAGTGTCGACTATCCAATTTATTTTATCAGATTTTGAGAGTTTTGAAAATCCAGAAACGTATTTTGACATGTGAATGAATTAATAAAAAGCAAAGATACTATTCTTGTAGGAGAACACCTCAGGTTGTTAAAATCTTGAGTGTTTTATCCTATTTCAAGGTAGAATGACATAAAATGGTTGTAATAATCAATGTGTTTTTTTACATTGCAGCAACAATAAGGCGAACTTATTTTAACTTATGGAACGAATAAACACAAAAATTGACATTTCTTCAGTCTTCTTTTATTCGTTTTTTATTCACATTCAAACTAATTAAACTATAACTAATAATTATAATTATGGCAGATTCAGCTACAATGAAACAAAAAGAATTATTCGGACACCCAGTTGGACTCTATGTTCTATTTTTTACTGAAATGTGGGAACGTTTCTCTTATTACGGAATGCGTGCAATTTTAGTACTTTATTTAGTTGCAGCAACTACTGATAGCAATGCAGGTTTAGGATGGTCCAATGGAGATGCTTTAGCACTATATGGTTGGTACACGATGTTGGTTTATGTAGCTTCAATTCCTGGAGGCTGGATTGCAGATAAGTTTTTAGGTCAGAAAAAATCTGTGCTATATGGAGGAATTCTTCTAGTTGCTGGTCATAGTATTTTAGCAGTTGAGCAAATGTGGGCATTTTATACAGGATTAGGATTAATTATTGCTGGAGTTGGGATGCTTAAACCAAATATTTCTACAATGGTTGGTGGCTTGTATAAACAAGGAGACATTAGAAGAGATAAAGGATTTACGATATTTTATATTGGAATTAATTTAGGAGCATTTTTATCAGCTTTAATAGTTGGGTATGTCGGAGAGACTTATGGTTGGCACTATGGATTTGGATTGGCAGGAATTGGTATGGCAGCTGGTTTAATTCAGTATTTAGCAGGACAAAAACATTTAGCACATGTCGGTAATTTTTTAGGAACTTCAAAAGATGAAGCCGAGAAGGAAGCAATGAAAAAACCTTTAACTAAAATAGAAAAGGATAGAGTTATTGTACTTTTTATTTCATTTTTATTGGTTATTGTGTTTTGGGGAGCTTTTGAACAAGCAGGAGGACTTATGAATATTTATGCTTCAGAAAAGACAGATAGAATGTTGATGGGTTGGGAAGTTCCAGCATCTTGGTTTCAATCATTAAATGCAATGTTCATTATCTTCTTAGGAACATCAGTTGCTTTGTATTGGGCTAATAGGAAATTAAAAGGAAAAGTATCTACGTCATTATTTAAAATGATTGTTGGTTTAATAATAATGGGAACAGGATTCTTCTTTATGACAGCAGCTGCTGGACAATATGAAAGTAATGGTTCTTCTGCAATGTACTGGCTAGTATTGGCTTACTTGTTCCATACAATTGGAGAACTATGTATTTCTCCTGTAGCATTATCATATATTACAAAATTAGCACCACTTAAATATGCCTCATTAATGATGGGAGTTTATTTTGCGATGACTGGATTTGGAAATAAACTTGCAGGACTATTAGGAGAAGCATCTGAAAGTTTAGGAGAGTATACAATATTTACAGGAATTGCTGTTTTTTGTGTACTATTTGGGTTAATAGTGATGATATTCAGAAAGAAATTAGAAGCATTGACTCATGGAGCTGAAGATAATGAAAGAACAATGAATGAAGAGGCTGAAGGGTTTGAATTAGCTGATAATTAATAAATAATTTTAAATATAAAGCCTTGTAAAAAATCTACAAGGCTTTTTCCTTTTAAACATATAATTATGTCAACAACAACTTCAACTAACGAGTTTAGTCTTTTAGGTCATAAACCAGCTTTATTTGTTTTGTTTTTTACTGAAATGTGGGAGCGTTTTTCTTATTATGGAATGCGTTCAATTTTCGTTCTTTTTTTAATATCACCTTTTGCAGAAGGTGGATGGGAATGGAGTAATGAAAGAGCTTTAGGTCTTCTGGGAATATATACCACTTCAGTTTATGTTACACCTTTATTGGGTGGTTGGATTGCTGATAAGTTTACTGGTTATCAAAAAGCCGTTGCGTTAGGAGCTTTTGCAATGACATTAGGTCATGCTTCATTAGCTTTTGAAACAGAGTTCATGTTTTATATTGGTGTTGGGTTATTAATTATTGGAAATGGTTTATTTAAACCTAATGTGACATCAGTTGTAAGTGGTTTGTATGACAAATTTCCTGAAAGAAAAGATGGCGCATTTACCATTTTTTATATGGGTGTTAATTCAGGAGGTTTTTTAGGAGTTCTTCTTTGCGGATTTTTGGCTAGTAATTTAAGTTATTCTTGGGGTTTTGGTTTAGCAGGGATTTTTATGTTCTTAGGGATGCTCCAATTCTGGTTTGGTAGACGTATTTTTGGAGAAGTAGGTAAATCGCCATCTAAAAAAGTTGACCTTTCGGATGCTATTGAAGGCAGTGTTGCTGAAGAAAATTCTGTACCTTCTAATATTCAGCGTGATAGATATATAGTTGTAGGCATTTTAGCGTTTTTTGTTGTTTTCTTTTGGGCAGCTTTTGAACAGGCAAGTGGTTCTATGACTATTTTTGCCAATAGCTATACTCAAAGAAATCTAGAAGGAAACTCAGCTTTAATTTTTAAGATTGTAGACACTATTTTGACCATAGTTCCACTTGGAATTATTACTTGGGTGTTAATCCGTTTATTTAAGCAAACTTTTAATAAAATATCGTTATCAAATATAATTTTAGGCACAAGTTTTCTTAGTATTTGGTGTATAGCAATCTGGAAACTAAGTGTAATATTACCTAAAGAGACTGCCGAAATTGAAGCTTCTTGGTTTTTGATACTAAATTCTTTATTCATAATAGCGTTAGCTCCTTTATTTTCTAAAATATGGGAAAGCAAGTATAACCCTACAGCTGCGATTAAATTTGCTTGGGGACTAATACTATTAGGTATTGGATTTGCAGCTTTAGCATATGGAGCATCTAGTATACCTCAAGGAGCAAAAACAGCTTCAGTTAGCTTAGTTTGGCTTGTCCTTGCATATTTGTTACATACAATGGGAGAACTTTGTTTGTCTCCTGTTGGGCTGTCATACGTTTCTAAATTAGTTCCAGCAAAGAAAATAGGAGTTATGTTTGGTGTTTGGTATTTGGCAATAGCTGCTGGAAATTATTTAGCTCAATTTATTGGCGGTTATATTGATGTTATTGTAGAGAAATACTCAATGTCTACTTTTTTCTTAATATTTACTTTAGTTCCAATTGCTGGTGGGTTGATATTAGTAGTTTTAAATCCATTTATGAAAAAACTGATGCATGGTGTCCGATAATCGATAAATTCGTTAAAATTAACGTAAAACGCTCCTACTAGGAGCGTTTTTTTGTATTTTGGTACACGATTTGCCCTCAAATTAACTAAAACTCAATACAATGAGAACATACTTATTCATACTTGCGTTAGCCTTTTCTGGCTTTATAAGTGCACAAGAAATTAATTGGATGTCACTGGAAGAAGCCGTTGCAATGCAAAAGAAAACTCCAAAAAAAATAATTATGGATGTTTACACTGTTTGGTGTGGACCTTGTAAGTTATTAGATAAAAACACCTTTAAAAATAGGAATGTTGCCGATTACATTAACAAACATTACTATGCAGTAAAGTTTAATGGAGAAGGTAATGATGTTATAAATTTTAATGGTAAAGAATTTAAAAACCCTAATTATAAACCTGAATTAGCAAAAAGAAGAAATAGCGCACACGAATTAACTCGTTATTTTAGAGTTAGTGCTTACCCAACTATGGTTTTTATTGATGAACAAGGTGGTTTTATATTTCCATTAAGAGGTTATAAAACACCACAGCAATTAGAGTTGTATTTAAAAATGTTTAAAAACGACGACCATAAAGACATGAAAACCCAAGAAGCGTTTAATGAATATTACAAAGCTTTTAAACCTGAATTCTCAGACAAATAATTAATAACGATATATATAAGCTCCCTTTTTACTAGTTCTGTGGAAAGGGATTTTTTTTGCTTCACAAGTAGCTTGCCACTTGTTTTGATAACTTGTATAATTGCTACCATCACTAATAATTAGCTCTGGTTTTAAACTATCAATCAATCTACTTAAATTGATTTGAGGTGAGTTTCTTAATAAAAGGATTTGAGGTTTAAATGAAATCGATTTGTATACTCCCAAACTATCGATAATCAACAGTGTTTTGTTTTTAATTTGATAGACATTTTTTATAGTATCGTAGTCAATACTTTTAATTCGTGAACCAACCTTATAGTTGGTAATGATATTGTCATGCTTTAGGATAGAATCGTTTAAATTATGATTTACTAATAAAGTTTCATTCTCTTTAAAACCGAGCATTGTATGTCTTGATTTATGAAATACAATAAACTCGTTATTTTGATTGATCCATGAAAGATTGATAAAATATAATTGTGTCAATATAATGAAAGCTAATAGCAGACTAACATTTTTTAAATTTCTTCTTAAAAGAAAAAGCACAGTAGTTATTATTAGTATATAACTGAGTACAGTTTGTACTAAATTGAAAGAAATATTCTGAAACAGAAAGGCTTCTTGTCTAGAAACCCATTCAATAAAGCCATTCATGTTGGATATTATCCAGGAGTAAGCATCAAATAAAAATTTTGGAAGCCCATTAAATGATGCTAAACCAATAACAATAATTCCAAATCCGAGAATGACTCCTAAAAATGGTATAATAACCAAGTTGGAAAGAAAGAATAAACCTGGAAATTGATGAAAATAGTAAAGACTTATTGGAACAACACCAAATTGAGCAGCTAAGGTCACTGTGAAGATATTCCAGAATAGGTCATCCAACTTATATTTTGGTTGATATAATTTATAAAGATGTGGTTGAATCACTACAATCGCAATTACAGCCAAATAACTCATCTGAAATCCTACATCAAATAAAAACCTCGGTTTAAATAATAGTAAAACAAAAATGGAAATCGCTAAGGTGTTATATATGTTGATAGGACGTTTTAAGTTCATTGCAATGGCTATAACAGTAAACATGGTAACTGCTCTAGTAACCGAAGCAGACAATCCAGCAATTATTGCAAAACACCAAAGAAATAGGACAATAAGTGCTATTTTATAAAGTCTTCCACGTTTGAGAAATTCTAAAGGTTTCAGCAAGTAGTTCAATAGAAATAGAATAATCCCAACATGCAAGCCAGAAACAGCAAGAATATGAATAGCTCCAGCTTGAGCATAACTATCGTACATCTCTTTTGAAATATCTTGACGTTGACCTAAGATTAAGGCATTGATGACTGCATATTCATCATTGCTAAAATTGTATTGCTTTAATTTTGATTGAATATGTTTTCTTAATTGTGAAGCGTATCCAAACAAAGTATGTTTAGTGTTTGAAACAAGAAACAACTCAAAATCATCAACATATAACTGATGGTAAATATGTTGTTTTTTTAAATAATTTTTATAGTCAAACTGAAAAGGATTTAACGGAATGTTAATCTCATTAAATTCAGTTTTGGTAATGAAAACATCATCTACTTTTAAGTTGAATTCAGAACCTTCCTTGTTTACATTTAGTAAAACTTTTCCATGAGTCTTGGTAGAATCAATGTTTAAAATATCAACAACATATTTGTGATGAAATTTACTAGGTTTCAATATTTCTCGAACTCTAAAAGAGATGGAATTGTTTATAGAGTCCTTTATCGTGAGAGTATTGGTGTAATGATCGGAAAAGTTTCTATCATTATGTAATTTAGTGTTTAAAGCACCAATAGATATCATTGTAATAAATCCGATAATCCCAAACCAAACAGATTTTTGAGTATTGTTCTTGAAAACAAAAAAGACTATAACAAGAATAATAGTTAAAGCACATGAAATATATATGGAAGCATTCAAACTAAAAGGAATGAAATGACCAATTAGGATACCAACAATCAAACAAATAGTGAGTCTGATAATAATGAAATTAAACAGCTTCATTTTTCAATAAAATAGGTGTACACTTAATTTTAGCTATATACAGTTAAGGGAAGATTAAACTTGTAATCAGCTATTTAGGAGGATTTAATATACAAAAAATTATAATACTCGTCGCGCTTGTACAAAAGCAAAGTACCAATAACGTTGTTTTAGTTTGGAGGTCATAACACCTTTACTGGTTGAGGCATGTATAAATTCAACATCATCATTGTTGGCATAAGTAACGATACCTACGTGATTTACTTTTCGGCTATTTTTTTTGGTGGCAAAAAACAAAAGATCACCTTTTTTAACTTCTTTTAAATCTATCCAGTCGCCAGTTTTAGATAAATCTTTTGTCGTTCTAGGCAACATCACAGCCTCACTTTTGTAGGAGGTTTGTATTAATCCAGAACAGTCCATTCCTCTCTTTGTTGTTCCACCATATTTATACTTAACACCTTCAAATTGCATTGCGTAATCAACAATGTTATCAGCCTTAGGATGTTCTGTCGTAGATGTTGTTTTTTCTGTCTTGGATTTTTTAGTAACGACCTTGACTCGTCTTGTAGATTTACACGAGGAAAGCGAAAAAAGTATGAGGCATATGAGCAATAGAGTTCTCATGGCTCTAAAATAATAATTTAAGACAAACTATTATAAATTAATTGAGCTACTTTCTCGCTGGCACCTTTTCCACCTAAAGTTTTTTCAAGCTCAAAATAATTCATAAAGAATTTTGTGCGCTCATAGTCATCCAATATTTTGGTAAGTTCTTGTTTCAATCGCTTTGTATTGAAATCATCTTGGATGAGCTCAGTAACGACCTCTTTGTCCATGATTAAATTTACAAGCGAAATATATTTTATATGCTTAACGAGACGTTTGCCAATTTGGTAGGACAACCAACTTCCTTTATAGCAAACAACTTCAGGTACTTTAAACAAGGCTGTTTCTAAAGTAGCTGTTCCAGAAGTAACCAAAGCTGCTGTTGAAACACTAAGTAAATCATAGGTTTTGTTATTTACAAAATGCACATTCGGATTGGTTATAAATTCTTCGTAAAACTCGAAGTCTTGACTAGGTGCACCAGCAATAACAAATTGATAGTCCTTAAAATCATTTACAACACTTAGCATGGTGCTTAGCATTTTCTTGATTTCTTGTTTTCTACTTCCAGGTAATAAAGCTATTATAGGTTTTTCAGATAATTCATGAGAAGCTCTAAATTCAAACTCATCAATTTGATTGCGTTCTGAAATGGCATCAATTAATGGATGACCAACAAAGTGTACTGGATAATTATGTTTTTCTTCGTAGAATTTTTTCTCAAAAGGTAAAATCACATACATCTCGTCAACATCTCGTTTTATAGCGTTGATTCTACTTTCCTTCCATGCCCAAATTTGTGGAGAAATATAGTAATGTGTTCTGTATCCTTTTTGTTTTGCCCATTTAGCAATACGTAAATTAAAACCAGGATAATCTATGAAAATGATAACATCAGGATTATAAGCTTCAATATCTTGCTTACAGAAACTAAGGTTTTTTGTAATGGTTCTTAAATTCATTATTACCTCCAAAAAACCCATAAAAGCAAGGTCTTTATAGTGTTTTACCAACGAGCCGCTTACAGTTTGCATTAAATCGCCTCCCCAAAACCTGAATTCAGCATTCAAGTCTTGCTTGACCAATTCCTTCATTAAATTGGAACCATGTAAATCTCCTGAGGCTTCGCCAGCAATGATGTAATATTTCAAATTATATTGTTAATTAAAATTTAGGACAAAAGTTAGAACTGCTACAAAAATAGTTGCCAACAAAACGCCTCTTGCTCGATAATCTTGTTTTTTCTTTATAAAGATAAAGAAAGCGATTAGATTTAGTACAGCACCTAAACTAATTAGTTTTCCTAAAAAACCTTCAGCTGATGCAGATTTTAAAACAGTTATGAAATCATCGCCATTTCCTAATAACGTTGCAGATAAAAAAAGTCCAATTGCATTAGCAATTAAACCTATGAGTAAACCTATAGTAACTTCTTTTTTAACCATTTAAAGACCATGAATTTAGTTCTTGAATGCAATGATGAGCAGTTAAATCAAATTGTACAGGAACAATAGAAATATAGTCGTTTGCTAAAGCCCATTCATCTGTATCTTCTCCTTTGTCAAAATTAACAAATTTTCCTGTCAGCCAATAATAGTCTTGTCCAGAAGGACTTTGTCTTTTATCGAATTCCTCAACCCAATTACCTTTGGCTTGTCTGCAAATTTTTACGCCTTTAATATCGGTTTTTGAATCAGCTTTAGGGAAATTTACATTTAATACAACACCTTTAGGCAGACCATTTTTTAATACTGAAGTTGTGATATTTTTAATATGTTCTTCCAATACATCAAAATTTGCATCCCAATTGTAGTCTAACAATGAAAACCCAATTGCAGGAATTCCTTCAACACCAGCTTCAATAGCCGCACTCATTGTTCCAGAGTATATCACATTAATTGATGAATTTGAGCCATGATTTACACCAGAGACACATAAATCTGGTTTTTTCTTTAAAATCTCATGTCTTGCAAGTTTAACGCAATCTACTGGAGTTCCAGAAGTACTATATTCTTGCTGAGGTCCGTCATCAATTGTTTCTTTTTTGCAATGTAAAGTTGAGTTTACAGTAATGGCATGTCCCATTCCACTTTGTGGACTATCAGGAGCAACCACAACAACATCTCCAATGGAATTCATCACCTTGATTAAGGTGCGTATTCCTGGTGCAGTGATACCATCATCATTTGTTACTAAAATTAAAGGTTTTTCTTGCATTTAAGGTTTGTGTTTAATCACTTACAAAAGTAACCAAATTCAAATTTATATGTGCATTTTATCGTGTTTAACAAAAAATTAGTACCAGAACACAATATTGGCATAATTTTTTCTTTAATTTAGACGAAAATATGCCCAAAAAAATAATCAGAAGATGAAAAGGAACATAAACATTCTATTACTTACACTACTATTAGCTTTTGCTTCATGTAGCTTTACAACAAAAACATTTGACCAATCTGATGATAAGGACAAACTCTTAGTACAAATTATTACTTATGTTTTAGAACAAGGTCATTTTGAACCTAAAGACATGAATGATGAGTTTTCTGCTAATGTTTTTCAAGACTACTTGAATCAACTGGATCCATTTAAAAGGTATTTTTATGAGAGCGATATCAAGGAATTTTCAGCTTTTAAAAACGACATTGACAATCAGTTAATGGAATACGATTTGTCGTTCTTCAATTTAACACATGAAAGATTATTACAGCGAATAAAAGAATCTAAACTTCTGTATAAAGAAGTTATGAAAACACCTTTTGATTTTTCTAAAAAGGAAGAATTTAATACTGATTATGAAAACATACAGTATGTTACTTCAAAAAAGGAAATGAAAGAACGTTGGAGACAGCAATTAAAGTTTTCTGCAATTGCAAGTTATCATAACTTGATAAGCGTTCAAGAGGCAGAGCAGGAGAGGTTGAAGAAAATGGAATCCATGAGTGAAGCCGAAAGAGAAAAAGCGTTCAACAAAGAGATGAAAAAGGATTTTAAAATCATGTCTGAAACAGAATTAGAAGCTGAGGCTCGCAAATCAACATTAAACTCCTTAAATGAACTTTATAGTGTTATTGATGATAGACAACGAAAAGATTGGTTTTCTGTGTTTATGAATGCGGTTGTAGTTGAGTTTGATCCGCATACCTATTATTTTGCACCAGAAGCAAAGGAACGATTTGATGTTGATATGACTGGAAATTACGAAGGCATTGGAGCTCGTTTACAAAAGAAAATGGACTACATAACTATTGTTGAAGTTATCTCTGGTGGTTCGGCTTGGAGACAAAACGAATTGGAAGTAGGTGATAAAATTTTAAAGGTAAGACAAGAAGATGAAGAAGAAGCTGTTAATGTGGTTGGAATGCGTACTGACGACGCAGTGAAGCTTATAAAAGGACCTAAAGGAACCAATGTTATACTAACATTGGAAAAAGTTGATGGAACCATTGAAGATTTAAAAATACCTAGAGATGTTATTGAGCTCGAAGAGCGATTAGCAAAAACTGCCTTTGTAGAAAGAGATGGTAAAGCTTATGGTGTTATTAATTTGCCTGCTTTTTATGCTGATTTTGAAGACTACAATAATAACAATGCAGCAAATGATGTCAAGAACGAGATTGAGCGATTAAAGGCAGAAGGCATGGAAGGCTTGGTATTAGACTTACGTAATAATGGAGGAGGTTCTTTAAAAACTGTAGTAGAAATGGTAGGGCTTTTTATAAAAGAAGGTCCAGTTGTACAAGTACGATCTACTGGAGAACCTCAAGAAGTTTTAAAGGATAGAGATCGATCTATTACTTGGGATGGTCCTTTGGTAGTTTTGGTAAATGAATTATCAGCTTCAGCTTCTGAGATTTTAGCTGCTGCAATGCAAGATTACAAAAGAGGGATTGTTATTGGTAGCAAACAAACCTATGGAAAAGGTACTGTGCAAATTGTTTTTGATTTAAATAGAATGGTTCGTAATAATACGAATGGAGATATGGGAGCTTTAAAGTTCACAACTCAAAAATATTACAGAATTAATGGAGGTTCAACACAGCTTGAAGGTGTAAAAAGTGATGTGGTTGTGCCAGATCGTTACAGCTATATTAATATTGGTGAACGTGATCAAGAAAACCCATTGCCTTGGGATAAAATTGCTCCTGCTGAATATTCTATTTGGGATAGTTACTTTGATTATGATTCGACCATTGAAAAGAGTAAAGAGCGAATGAAAAATAGCGAGCAATTAAAACTTATAGACGAAAATGCGCAATGGATTAAATCTATTAGAGATCGTGATGTATTCTCATTAAATTATGATGATTATAAAAGTAAACTGAAAGCTAATGAAGAAGAAGCTAAACGATTTGAAAAAATATTAGAATACCAAACTAATTTAACGTTCAAATCTTTGCCTTATGAATTAAAACTCATTGAGCAAGATTCAGTTTTAAAGGAAAAGCGTGAACGTTGGCACCAAAGCTTGGCAAAGGATGTTTATGTTGAAGAAGCTCTAAATGTTCTAAAAGATTTAAAAATGACCTATGGTATTAAAAAAGTAGCTACCATAAAAGAATAAATATAAATGAGTCATAAAAACAACTCATTAACATACTTAGCGCTCCGAAAGTTTAAACAAAACTTTTGGGGCGTTTTTAGTTTTTGGTTTATTGTACTAGTTGGTTTCATTTCAATATTTGCTTATACTATTGCTCCAGATAATTCTCAGTATGCAAACCAGATGCATATCTCAATACACTCAAAAAAACCAGGTTTTAAAACGACGATGCTGTCATTGCCTTTATCTAACACTAACGAGCAAAATTGGTTTAATAAAGTGTTTTTTGGTGTAAAAAATGAGGTTACTGAAATTCCTATTTCAGAATATCACGTAGAGAATAATCAGTTAACTTATACCGAATATGCTTCCGATGGCTTAGAAGGAATTACTAAGACTCTGCCTTTAAGTTATTTTCCAAATAGTGATTATACAGGTTTCATTTCTGATAAGACTTTTCTATTAGGAACAGATAAATATGGAAGAGATATGCTTAGTAGAATCCTTGTTGGCGCAAGGATTTCTTTTTTTATAGGTTTTGTAGCAGTTTTCATTTCTTTGATTATAGGAATCTCATTAGGAAGTATTGCTGGTTATTTTGGAGGAAAAACAGATGCTATTATTATGTGGCTTATTAATGTGACTTGGTCAATCCCAACATTGTTGTTGGTCATTGCAATTACTTTGGCTTTAGGAAAAGGTTTTTGGCAAGTTTTTATAGCAGTTGGACTTACAATGTGGGTTGAAGTTGCAAGAGTAGTTCGAGGTCAGGTAATAAGCGTAAAAGAGATGCAATATGTAACAGCAGCAAGAGCATTAGGTTTCTCCGATTTTAGAATTATTGCAAAGCATATCTTGCCAAATATTATGGCTCCAGTAATTGTTATATCTGCTGCTAATTTTGCAGCAGCTATTTTAATTGAAAGCGGCTTGAGTTTTTTGGGTATTGGTGCTCAACCACCAATGGCAAGTTGGGGAGCTATGATTAAAGATCATTATAACTACATCATATTAGGCAAGCCATATTTGGCAATCATTCCTGGATTGTGTATTATGAGTTTAGTGATGGCATTTATGCTTATTGGCAATACGTTGCGTGATGCTTTGGATGTGAAGAGTTAAAAAAAGCCACTCGATTGAGTAGCTTTTAAATTTTTATTTGTCCATTCCAGGAGGATATTTCTCCATGATTTTCATAACAAATTCTTTAATACGTTGTTCTTTTTGCTCCATGCTTTGACCAATAGATCCTTTTCCAACACCTTGCCAAACTAATTCTTTTTTCTCAGCATCAATTAAATCAATAAACAAAACTCCTTGAGTGCTGGTGGATACCATTGGTTGGTTCCAACCCCATCCCCAACCTGGGCCAAAGCCTCCCCAGCCCCAGCCTCCAAGACCCCAAGTGTTATTGTAAACATTAACACGTTCTTGAGATTTTGTAAAAATACTAACTAACAAATCAGGATTTTCAGATTTAGTAAACCCTTTTGCTAGTAGTTCAGATTCAATTGCGCGAAGTATCCTACGTTTATCTAAATCGCTTATTTCAGCTTTATCAATTCCTGTTTTAAAGAAGGCAAATGATTTATAGGAATTAAAATCTGCTGCCTTGTCATAATCTGCTGCTACTCTTACTGATACACATGATGTCATCAGAAATGTAATCATCACGATGGGTAAAATTCTAAATAAATTTTTCATAGCTTTATTTATTAATGGTTATATTTTAATTAAATAATGTGTCGTCAACAATGTTTGGTATTGTAACTTTTAATTTGGGTTCTATTTCCATAGCTCGTTTTATTGCAAAATTAGCCTCTTCATTTCTTGCCCAACTTCGTCTTGCAATACCGTTGTTTACATCCCAAAATAGCATAGATTTTAAACGACGTTCTGCGTCGTTACTACCATCAAGAACCATACCAAATCCACCATTAATAACTTCGCCCCAACCAACACCTCCACCATTGTGAATGCTTACCCAAGTTGCTCCTCTAAAGCTGTCTCCAATCACATTATGTATAGCCATATCTGAAGTAAAGCGTGAGCCATCGTATATATTACTGGTTTCTCTATATGGAGAATCAGTTCCTGATACATCATGGTGGTCACGACCTAATACTACGTAACCAATATCTCCATTTGAAATAGCATCGTTAAAAGCCTTGGCTATTTTCATTCGTCCTTCAGCATCAGCATACAATATTCTAGCTTGTGAACCAACAACCAATTTATTGTCGCGAGCTCCTTTTATCCATTGAATATTATCAGCCATTTGCTGTTGTATTTCGTTGGGAGATTTTGATTTAATCTCTTCTAAAACCTTGCAAGCTATAGCATCAGTTTTTTCTAAATCCTTAGGGTTTCCAGAGGCACAAACCCAACGAAATGGTCCAAAACCATAATCAAAGCACATTGGTCCCATAATGTCTTGAACGTAACTAGGGTATTTAAAATCTATTCCATTTTCAGCCATGATATCTGCTCCAGCTCTTGAAGCTTCAAGTAGAAAAGCATTTCCGTAATCAAAAAAGTAAGTCCCTTTAGCAGTATGTTTGTTAATAGCATCTGCTTGACGACGTAAACTTGCTTGTACTTTTTCTTTGAATAGTTCAGGATTATCTGCCATCATGATATTGGCATCTTCAAAAGATAAATCCACAGGATAATAGCCTCCAGCCCAAGGATTGTGTAAAGAAGTTTGATCGCTCCCTAAATCAATATGAATATATGCTTCATCAAATTTTTCCCAAACATCAACAATGTTTCCTAAATAGGCAATTGAAACAGTTTCATTTTCAGTTTTAGCTTCATTAACTCGTTCAACTAATTGATTTAAATCTGTGATTTTTTCGTCAATCCATCCTTGATCTAGTCTTACTTGAGTGATTTTAGGATTAACTTCGGCACAAACGGTTATACAACCAGAAATATTTCCTGCTTTAGTTTGTGCTCCTGACATTCCGCCTAAACCAGAAGTTACAAATAAATTTCCTTTAGGCTCTTTCTTGATTTTTCTAAAACCATTTAGTACTGTAATCGTAGTACCATGAACAATACCTTGTGGACCAATATACATATAGCTTCCAGCAGTCATCTGTCCATATTGAGTTACACCAAGTGCATTGAATTTTTCCCAATCGTCAGGTTGTGAATAATTTGGAATCATCATACCATTTGTAACCACGACTCTTGGAGCATCTTTGTGACTCGGAAATAATCCCATTGGGTGACCTGAGTACATAACCAAAGTTTGTTCATTAGTCATTTCGGAAAGATACTTCATGGTTAGCCTGTATTGCGCCCAGTTTTGAAATACAGCTCCATTACCACCATAAGTAATCAACTCATGAGGATGCTGTGCGACTGCATAGTCTAAATTATTCTGAATCATGAGCATGATTGCTGCTGCTTGTTTTGTTTGAGCAGGATACTCATCAATTGGTCGAGCATACATTTTGTAATCAGGACGGAATCGGTACATGTAAATCCTTCCGTAAGCTTCTAATTCATTTTTGAATTCAGGAAGTAATTCTGCATGATGTTTTTTATCAAAATAGCGAAGTGCATTTTTTAGTGCTAATTTTTTTTCCTCATTTGTAAGAATTGCTTTCCGTTTTGGTGCATGATTTATGGATGCATCATATGTTTTTTGTTGTGGTAATATATCAGGAATGCCTTCTAAAATTTGTTCTTGAAATGTCATGCTTGTTAATACTAGTTTTTTATTGAATTCGTTTTTTTGTCAAAACCATAAGGACAATGTCTGCAACCACTTTCACAACAATAACCACGTTTTATGTGATATTGTTCTGTAAAAACTTTATATCCTTCAGGCGATAAGTAGTAATCTCCTTCTTCAATTGGGACAAATTTCTTCATATAACAAAGATAATGTAAATTGGATTGATTTTTGATAATAACATAGTCTTGGTATTAGTGTCTAAATATTTGGTTCCAAAAGGTTATTTAGGAATAACCTTATTCCCATTTGTGTTTTTAAGGTCATTTGATTTGAAAAAAAACAAAACCCTTATTAATCATGAAAGAATTCATTTAAGACAGCAACTGGAGTTGTTGATTTTTCCTTTTTATTTAGTGTATTCTTTAGAGTTTTTGATTAGATATATTCAATACAAAAACTGGAAAAAAGCATATAGAAATATTTCTTTTGAACGTGAAGCTTTTTGTAATGAACATGATATGGACTATTTAAAAACAAGAAAATTTTGGCAATTTTTAAAGTATATTCGCAGCAATGCCATTTAACTTAAATACAACAAATCAATTTATTGAATTACCAAAAGACTTTGGAGTAGAACTGTATTTGAAACGCGAAGACAAAATTCATCCTTTCATTTCTGGAAATAAATACCGAAAATTAAAATATAATTTAGCCGAAGCTAAAAAGCAAAAACAAGACACATTGTTAAGCTTTGGAGGTGCGTATTCCAATCATATTGCTGCAGTTGCTTCAGCTGGTAAAGAGCTTGGATTTAAAACCATAGGGATTATAAGAGGCAAGGAGTTAATCACGAAAATATCGCAAAATCAAACACTTACTTTTGCTAAGGATTGTGGTATGATATTTAAGTTTATCTCAAGAGAAGCATACAGAACAAAATCTGATTCAAATTTTTTAAATAATTTAAAGAATGAATTTGGAAGCTTTTACTTAATTCCAGAAGGCGGAACTAATGACTTAGCAGTAAGGGGTTGTGAGGAAATTTTAACAGAGGAAGATGGAGCCTATGATTTTATTTGCTGTTCAGTCGGAACAGGTGGAACAATTTCTGGTTTGATAAATGCTTCATCAAGTCATCAAAAAGTTATTGGATTTCCTGCTTTAAAAGGCGATTTTTTGCAAAAAGATATTAGTAAATTTGCAGTGAAGTCCAATTGGAAACTAATCACTGATTATCATTTTGGAGGTTATGCCAAAATAAATAGTGAGTTAATAGAGTTTATTAATAAGTTTAAAACAAATTATGATATTCCATTAGACCCAATTTATACTGGAAAAATGATGTTTGGAATCCTTGAATTGACAAAGAAATATTATTTCCTAAAAGGCAGTAAAATTTTGGCGATTCATACAGGAGGATTACAAGGAATAAATGGGATGAATCATTATTTAAAGCAAAAACAAATGCCCTTAATTATAAAATAATGCAAAGAATAATAGTTGTTAGTTTACTATGTATGTTGGTTGTTGGATGTGGTTCAAGAAAAAAGATTATCACTAAAAAATCTGACCAGCCTGTTGAGGTTGTGAGTAAAGAAGAGCCAACAAAAGAGAAACCTAAATCTAATGGTACACCAATCATAGTAAGTCCTGTAATAAATAGCGCAACGCAATATATTGATGTGTATAAGGATATTGCAATGAAAGAAATGCAATCGTATGGCATTCCTGCAAGTATAACTTTAGCTCAAGGTATTCTAGAATCTGGTTCAGGAAAAGGACGTTTGGCAGTTAAAGCGAACAATCATTTTGGTATTAAATGTCATGGATGGGAAGGAAAAAAAATATATCATGATGATGATGAAAAACAAGAGTGTTTTAGGAAATACATATCAGCTGAAACGTCATTTAGAGATCACTCGTTGTTTTTAGCAAATAGAAAGCGTTATTCCAAATTATTTGATTTAAAAACCTCAGATTATAAAAACTGGGCAAAAGGTCTTAGGAAAGCAGGTTATGCAACAGATAGAAAATACCCTCAAAAACTTATAAGTTTAATAGAACGTTATAAACTATATGAGTATGATAAACAGGTTTTAGGTGAAGATTATAAGCCAATTAAAGGCAAGCCTGAAGTTGTTGTTGAGCATGTCGTTGTTAAAGGAGATACTTTATATTCTATTTCAAAAAAATATGGGCTGACTGTATCAGAAATTCAAAAGCTAAATAAGTTATCTGATAATAGTATTAGCATTGGTCAGAAATTAAAAATTGCATCAAATTAAAAAAGGGCATACTAATTAAAGTATTGCCCTCTTTCAAAAACTAACCAATCTATCTAACTTAATTCCTTTGTCTTTTTTGTCCTCTCTTTTGAGTTCCTTTTTGTCTTTTTTGTTGTTGACCTCTTTTACCTTTCATTTTTCCTTTCTGTCTACCTTTCATGGCATTTGCTTGTTCAAATTTTTCAAATTGTTCTTTGCTTAAGATGCTTTTGAATTTTGATTTGGTATCGAGTTGATTATCTAACAGACTGTTCATTCTATTAAAACGTTCTTCTTTTGAAGGTTTCTCGTCTTTACCTTCTTCCACCATTTTCTTACGAGCTTCCATTTGAGCTTTACGGTTTTTTGCTTGCTCTAAATGAATTGCCTTAACTTGTTTTTGTTGTGCTTCAGTTAAATCAAGTTGCAAAGCCATTCTTTTAGTTTGAAGCGTGGCTATTTCCTCTGGTGAGAAATCTTTAAAACGTTCAGTTCTTTCTTTTCTCTGATCTTGGGATCTTTCTCTCTTTCTGTCTTGTGCTGTTGCATTGATTGTTATTAGTGCAATGGCAATTAATAATACTTTCTTCATTTTTTAATTGTTTTGATACTTTGACTTGAGTTAAATACATTGGTTTAATCCTCGAAATCATTTTAACTATCAATTAACAATTTTAGTAGACTGGATCAGGTTCAGGGTCGTAGTATATAATTCTGTATGCTCAACTTTACTTTTCAACCATGCATAAAAGCTCATTACAAAAATATCCTCTTCAATTGGACTTATCCACTCAAAGGAAGATTCAATTCTTTTTAGAAAATTAGGTTGCAAAACTATATCTGGATTTTTATAGATGGATTCTATTAGTAATAGATAAGTGATAGCTCGATCTTGGTTAATACTTTTTAAATATTTGAAGTAACTTCTTTTAAAGCTAGCAATTCTAGATTCTACTAAATCTATATTTTGTAGTTCAATATGTAATAATATTTCAATTAAGCATTTCTTAATTACCCATTCTATTCCGGCTTTTTGGATGTACCATTGGTCTGTATGGTAAAGTTTTGAAAAAATGATGTGTGCTTTTTTAAAATCTCCTTTTTGAAAATAGAAAGTTATTAGACTAAGATTGATGTTTAAAAGCGATTCAATATCTGAATGATTTTTAGCATGAATAGGTTCAAGAATTTCAATGGCTAATAATTGGTTGTTAGAATAATTAAAGTTTAAGGCCAATAGTCTGTTATATTTTAGATTAAAATCCTTAAAATACTTTTTCTTTTTTTCTTGCATTAATGCAAGCATTTGTTGCAAATAGTCTAAGGATTCACTAAATTTTTTATTTCTAAATAACGTATTGGCGATTATATAAACGACATGAATATGATAGTACAGTTGTTTCTCCTTGTGCTTATGATTCAGTATGGACTGATAAGTATTAAGTAAGAAAGGTTCTATTTGTAAGTAATCTTTTGTTACAAAAGCAGAGATACTCACTATTGTCATTAATTGATACAAAGATTTAAATGATAAAGATTCATTAATATCAATATTATACTCTTTAAGGGTATTATGAAGAATATTTTCAAAATCAAGAACTTCTCCTTCAAAACTAATTTCATTAAGAATTTGCCTAATTTTTGCGTAAACAATGTTAAGCTGATTTTCCAAATGATGGTTTTTTTGATTTTCTTGAAATTTTGAGATTAAATGGTCAATATCTATTTCTTTATAAGAATAACTGTATTGAATTTGTGTGTGATATATTTCACTTAATAAGGCAAATAAATAATGCTCATTTGCGAGGGTTTCTGCCTTGTTTAAAATGTTATATGCTATTTTATATTGACTTTGCTGTAAAAATGCTCTAGAAGCTAATATGTATTTGATAATTTGCATGTCTATGGAGTTTTCTTCTTCCAAGCTCACATTAGCGACAAAATCAATTAAAGATTGGTACAATCTTTTCCGTAAAGCATGATAGGCATTTTGTTTGTTATCATTATAAAGTTTAAAACAAATTTCTTTAGAGCTATACTTATTAACAGTTAATAGTTTGAATAGCTGAATATTTTTAGCGTCACTTCTCTTATTGTTCTTATTCAAATAATTTACAAATCGTTGTTGTTCTTCAGTAGTTAATTCTAAAGCAATATCACTTATTTTATTCATTATATCGTCAGTATTATGAAAAATATAAATTTATTAGGATTTAGTTCTTTTGCACTTTTGTCCTATAATCATTAAAAAAAATATTATGGATTATCAAACAACAGTTTCGGTTGACGAAACATTAAAGTCAAAAGACAAAAAGGAAAAGAAAATATTTGACCAAAAGCCAACTCCAGCTTTTATAGGAGCATCTTGGTCTACCCTGTTAATAGCAATGACTTCCTATTGTATTGGCTTATGGAATGCAGATATGGAACTTAATGAAAAAGGATATTATTTTACCATATTACTTTTTGGATTGTTTTCAGTTATTTCGTTACAAAAGGCAGTAAGAGATAAGTTAGAAGGTATACCAGTAACAGAGATCTATTATAGCATAAGTTGGTTTTCAACATCCGCTGCTATCATTTTGCTAGTAATTGGATTATGGAATGCCGATTTATTTTTAAGTGAAAAAGGATTTTATGGTATGTCCTTTTTACTAAGTATTTTTTCTGCTATTGCAGTACAAAAAAACACAAGAGATATACAGTATATTGATCGTGAAAATATTGAAAACAAAGAGTAGGTATTAGTCTAACGATACTCAGCTTATTAAGCATGAAGATTTTTGTTTGATGATGAGTTAGCTAACGAGAAAGCCTCTCCATTTGGAGAGGCTTTCTCGTTAGAATCTAAAAGTAATACTATTTAGGCTCTAAAATGGCATCTATACGTTCAACGATATCTTGTAAGTGATATCTTGAAATTGTATTAGGAGCTCTTCCAATTCCATTTTGAGCCATTCGCTTAATTCTATTTAATTCTCCTCTTACAATTGGGATAATGTCAGATTGCTTTACAGTAACAGTTCCTCTGAAACCTCTAACATCCGATGAGTTCATTAAAGTTGCCAATCTTTCAACATGTGCTCTTTGTAAGTTTCTTCTATATGTATCGATAGAGCGACCTCTACTAACTTCAGACCAAATACCATTTCTTAAATCTGTCATCATTGACATGACTGAATAAGCATCAGAACCATTAAGTGTTTCGTTATCAATCATACGCATCATTCTAGTTAAACCTAAAATATTATTAAGTGTTCGTACTTGAATTCCTCTAATACGTTCAGTAACACCATTAAACTCGGTTCTATTAATGATGTCCTTGTCGATTAACCATTCTGGTGTTTCAAATAATTGCTCATTTAAAAACGCTAAGCAGTTTTTCTGGTGTGCTTTATCAACATTTACAAAAACATCTCCTTCTTGATCGGCTGTTTTGGAGTATTTGTAAACTCCACCAATATTTGTAGTAACATGTCCCATGTAACGATTAAATTGACCTACTACATGACCATACATTTCAGACAAATCGCCGTAAGTCTCTCCGTCTTTAGAAGTCCATTTAATAAGATTTGGTACTATACGTTTTAAGTTTTTAATTCCATAATCACTAGCTTTAATAGCATCATCGCCTAAATCTTCTGTTTGTGCAGAAGGATCAATACCTTGGTACTGTCCAAAACGATACATTGGGTCATCTGCATGGTCTAAAATCCATTTATCCAAAGTTGCTTTTTCATCCTCAGCTGTTTTAGCATCTAAAATTGGTCGATAACCCCATTTTACAGCATGTTTGTCATATACGCCAATATTAGGCATTAATGCAACTCCAACATCTTCAGGCTGTGCTACATAATTAAAACGAGCATAATCCATAATTGAAGGTGCTGTGCCATATTTTTTAGTAAACTCAGGATCTCTTAAATCTTCAACTTTATAAGCACTACTACTTCCCATATTATGTGGCAATCCAAGGGTATGACCAACTTCATGAGAAGAAACAAATTTCACCAATTCTCCCATGACTTCATCTTTAAAACCAACCATCCTTGCATCTGGATTAATTGCAGCAGTTTGTACAAAAAACCAACCTTGTAATAAGCTCATTACATTATGATACCATCCAATATCACTTTCAAGTATTTCACCTGAGCGTGGATCTGCAACATGTGGTCCATATGCATTTCGGATTGGGGAAGCAAAATATCTAATAACAGAATATCTAGCATCTTCAGGACTCCACTCAGGATCTTCTTCTTTAGTTGGAGGATCTTTTGCAATAATAGCATTTTTAAAGCCTGCTTCTTCAAAAGCTACATTCCAATCGTTAACACCTTGCTTTAAGTATTTACGCCATTTCATTGGTGTTGCTGGATCTATATAATATACGATTTGCTTTTTTGGTTCAACAAGTTCTCCGCGCTTAAATTTCTCAATGTCTTCATCTTTTACTTCCAGTCTCCAACGTCTTAAAAATCTTATAGTTTCACTTTCTTGGTTGTCCAATCCATAATCCACTTGTCTTGCAGTGAACCACCCAACACGTTCATCAAAAATTCTTTTTTTCATAGGAACTTCTGGCAATAAAATCATCGAATTATTGATTTCTAAAGAAATTGATCCAGTACTTGAATTTGAAGGAGGTGCACCAGCTGCATAGGTTTTTACATGACGAGCTTCAATGTTTTTTGGATAACTTTTAATGCCTTCAATAAATGATTTATTGGCCTCCAATCTAGTTACTTTATATCTTCGACGGCTTGAACTTGGCATTCCAAATACTTTTACATCTTTTTCAAAAAGTTCTGTGACATCAATTACTGTGGACGTTGAGTCTTTACTAAATGCTTTTATAGGAAACGTATATAAAACTGGTTCGAAGTTAGAATTTTCAACCGCCTGATGTATTGGTAAGGAATCTGCTGCTACTATTGAATGAGAAACCATTCGCAATGCTATTTTTTTATCTTTTTGCTGCCAACGTATAACTTGTTCATTAATTGTTTTCTCACCACCAAAACCAATTCCTGTTGCAGTTTTAGAAATACGAGTAACCATAAGCATTTCTTTGTCGAAAAGATTATTTGGAATTTCGTAGAAATATTTACCATCTAACTTATGTACAGTAAATAATCCTTCATCACTTTTTGCGTCTTTTGTAATGACTTTATTATAAGGTTGAATATCACCCTTTTTTGGTTTAGGTGTTGCATTTTTAGCCGCTGCCGCTTTCTTGGCTGCTTCAGCTTCTTTTGCTTTTTTTGCTGTGTTACAAGAAGACACTATTAGTGTTAGAGCCAACAGTGTAACTTTTAAAATAGAATGTTTCAATGTGCTAAAATTTTGGTTTGAAGCGTGAAAATAACGAAATAGAATAGTTTTACTTTACTATTGTTGATAAATTAACAAATATTTTGAATAAATAAGAAACAAAAAAAAAGCACTCGAGGGTTAAGCGCTTTCTTAATTAAATATTTCAAAAATTGACTAAAGTGAGTCTAGATATTCTTGAATTAAGGCATAACCTTCAGTATGCAACATAGTTGTTCCTATATAAGGCATGCTGAAACCAGGACTGTAAGTTGCCATTCTATTATTAATGCTATTTTTTCTTTCAAAGATGTTAGTGTCTTCAAAATCTATTTCGAATCTTAAGTCAAGTGTTGATTGTATTTCACAAAACCCTCCAGGAGCATGACAATGTGCACAATTAATATCAAAATAAGCTCTACTTCTTGATTCTAATGAAAGACTTTCATCTTGCCAATTAGGAAGTGCAGCAATTGATTCAACACTTGGAGCATCTGTTAAATGTCCAGCATCTATAAATTTTTGTAATTGATTTACACCATCAATTTCAAAATTCATATTTCTAACTTTCGGTCCTATAGCTATTACGTTTCCAGCATTGCTATGGCATGTTGTACAATCAGTGGCTGAAGGAATAGCATAATTTGTTGACATTGCTTCACCAGCTTCATTTACCCAAGAAATAGGTATGGTATAGTCATTTTCATCTAGTACAGCATCAGTTTGTGCGTCATTCCAAACATAGTTTCCTATAGTCCAAGCACCTGCATCACGTATTAAGACTCTTGTTTCAATAATTTGTCTTTCAGAGTTTGGATTTGTTTCATCTAAATTATAGTAAAATGTTTTAGCTAAAACAGTTCCGTTAGGAAAAATTGGAAATCCTTCACCATCATATTGCATAGCTTGGCCTTGAGGCAAAGCTATGAGTCTTAATTTATGTGCATAATCAGTAAATAATGGTGTGATTAAATCATATTGAAACACATTGGTACTCAATGTTAAATCAGCCATGTTTCCAGCAAATAAATTAAGTTGCGAAAGGTTTGGTAAAAATTGCGCATTTACAGCGCTTGAATTTGTATTAAAAGATCCAGAAACACTAATCATACTCACATTATCCGTTGCACAGATTGCTTGTACATAAAAATCATATGTTGCATCAGGACTTAGCCCATTTATTGTTGCTGAGTTTTGAGAAACTTCTAAAATTAAACCTGTTCCTGGAAGAAACCCTGAGCTACCATATTCAATTTTTACATCTTGGTTATCATTGATATTTTCCCAGCTTACAGTTGCACTTACATCAGTAATATTTGATACTGAAAGATTCGTAGGTATTTCACATTGTGCAATTATTTGGTCATCGTCATCTTTACAAGAGACAATGAAGGTAAGAATCAAACCTATGAGGCAAAGGCGTTTCATTGTGATATTATTTTAATTAATAGCGATGTGAAAGTATGAAAAACAAGATATTTATGATAAAAAATTCGATATGTAGTTAAAAACATCTATAAAATAGACTATCTGTTTTAAGTCTAAATTATAATAACTAATTGAATTTGTATATCTTGTATGGTTGTAAATACACTCAAATGCCTAATTGGTTAAGCATACTCATCACAGTTTTTATAGTTTACATTGTTATTAGTGTAGCACTATATTATTTACAGGATTACTTGTTGTTTAAGCCTGAAAAACTAAGTGAAGACTTTCAGTTTGCTTATGAAAACCAAGATACTAAAGAGTACTACATGGAAACTCGTGATGGCGCTAAAATTAATGGTTTGCTGTTTAAAAGTAAAAATCAACCAAAAGGTGTTGTTTTATACTTAAAGGGTAACTCTAAAAGTATTAAAGGTTGGGGAAAATTCGCTGTGGATTTTACACGACATGATTATAGTGTTTTTATGGTAGACTACAGAGGATTTGGAAAAAGCACTGGAAGACGTTCACAAAAAGCTATTAAGCGAGATTTGCAAGAAGTATACAATAAGCTAAAAGAAAGGACACCTGAAGAGCACATTATTTTATATGGTCGTTCGTTGGGTTCTGGATTTGCAGCTAAACTCGCTTCGATTAATAATCCTAGATTATTGATATTGGATGCTCCTTATTATAGTTTGACAAAAGTTACAGGACGCTATATGCCTTTTATGCCTTTATCGTTGCTGATGAAATATCCTTTACCAACATACAAGTGGCTAAAATATGTTCGTTGCCCAATACACATCATTCATGGAACACATGATAAGTTAATTCCTTATAAATCCAGTCTAAAGCTTTCTCAAGTAAATGCGAAAAGGACTACCTTGCACACAGTGATTGGTGGAGGACATAAAAACTTGAATAATTTTGAATCCTATCATAGTATGTTGGACGACATCCTAAATAGTGAACCTAAATCAATTGACCTAGAAACCACAAGTATCAATGTCATTCATTCTTCAAAAAAAAGTAAAACAAAAGCTTAAACGTTTTTTTACGTTTGTACTTTTATTATATGTTATGGTAAATGTTTCGTTATATGTATTTCAAGATAAAATTTTGTTTCAACCAACTGCGTTAGAACAAGATTATAAGTTTGAGTTCAATCACAATTTTGAAGAAGTGTTTTTAAAAACTGATGATGAAGCTAACATAAATGCTATACATTTTAAAGTTGAAAATCCTAAAGGGGTTATTTTATACTTTCATGGAAATCAAGGTGATTTACAACGATGGGGAAATATAACAGAGTTTTTTGCAGATAAAGGCTATGATGTTTTTGTAATGGATTATCGTACCTATGGTAAAAGTACTGGTAAGCTTAGTGAAGAAGCTTTATATAGTGATGCGCAATTTGCTTATAACTATATAAAAGCAAAATATTCAGAGCAGGAAATTACAGTATATGGTCGCTCGCTTGGGACAACTTTTGCAACGTATGTAGCTTCAAAAAATAAACCAAAGCAACTCATTTTGGAGACACCATATTACAGCATTGTTGATGTTGCAAAAAACAGATTCCCTTTAATTCCTGTAACTCAATTTATGAATTATGAGTTTCCAACGTATAACTTTATGAATGAAGTAGATTGTTATACAATTATAATCCATGGAACGTCAGATAAAGTAGTGCCTGTTTCTTCTGGAAATAAATTATATCAAACTTGCAATAAAACTACAACTCGATTTATCACTGTTGATGGTGCTAACCATAACAATTTAATTGATTTCGATGCCTATCATCGAGAGATAAATACCATTCTCTGATTCATTTCTTAAAGAATAGCCAAAATAATCATGGATGTGTTAAAGATTTCTAAACCTTTGTAACATTTATATTCTTTTAAAGTCTATAGAGTATAACATCAATCAAAATAAATCAATCAAAAAACGAAAAAAATGTATAAGTTATCATTAATGTTTATCATGTTAATCACATTGACAGTAAACGCAGAAACCAAAACAAGTAGTGAATTTAATTTTAATTCTGAATTCATTGCGCTTGAAACAAACCAATTTGACCTTGAACTTGAAATCTTTTCAGATTTTGAAGAAACTTTAGAAGTAGAAGATATTGAAATCGTTGAACTTGAAGAAGACATTACGATCGATTTTGATACAACAGAGTATCTTCCAGAAAATTTTAACGCTTTAGCAGGAAAAAATGATATCGATTGGTCTAAAGTAGAACTTATTGAACTTGAAGAAGACATTGAGTTAGGCTTTAACACCGAAGATTATTTACCTAAAAACTTCGATCCTTATCAAGGTATGGATTGTAAAAAAAACGTAGTTGTGAGTCTGTATTAATTAGCTAAGAGATTAATAAAGACTTAAAAAAATCCAGCACATTGTGCTGGATTTTTTTTATTCATTGACTTTATTAAAAGTGAACCTATTATTCCACAAAAAACTAATGGCTCCAGAATCATCTTTTTTAACTTCAATTCTATCACCTTTTTCAAGGTCAATAAACATCATGTCTTTCTGAGGTGTTAGTAAATTTGTGTCATTGTTGTTAGGGTCTACAACATTTATTTTTCCATTTTTTATAGTAACATCAATATAATAGTCGCCAATATCAGGGACTTGAAAATCCAACAAATATTTCCCAGCGTATTCTTCGAGTTGTTCATTGGACATTTCAATAATTTCAACTTCGCGAGGATTATGAGTTCCCCAGCCATAATAATTTGAAATTGAGCGTTCAATTTCTCCAATTAGTCTTCCTCCATTATCAGCACTTGTCATCACAATAACACCATTGCCTTTTTCTGCAAAAGCAAACATGTCATTAGTAAAACCTTCATTTTTTCCACCATGACCAAAAATTAGCGAATCTTTTTCCCAACGTAGAGCTGGACCAAGTCCCCAATCATTTTTGTCTTTGGTCAACATTTTTTTAACGATGTCTTTTGATAGTACTCCTTCAGATTTACTTGTATAAATATTGTGAATTTCAATAAGATATTTAGCTAAATCCGTTGGTGTAGTCCATAAACCAGCAGCTGCTTGTTCTGGATAATTGTGCCAAAGTCCTGGAACAATATTTCCGTCGCTATGATATGCTGCACTTACATTATCATGAAAATTTTCTGTGAGAGGTTGATTATAAGTACTGTTACTCATCTCCATTCTAGGCAAAATGTTTTTTGCCATATAATCTTCTAATGGCATTCCACTAACATCTTCAACAATTTTTTCCATTATTGTATAGCCACCACCTGAATATCTCCAAATACTACCAGGAATGGTATCAACAAAAATAGCTGGTGTATTTCCTTTTCCATCTAAAACATCATTAATACTTGGGAAAGAATCGGTTTCAGAATAACCTGGAAATCCATGAACTGTCATTCCAGCAGTATGAGTGAGCAATCGTCTAAGGGTTACTTTTTCGGTTTGAGTAAATTCAGATTCTGGGATTTTCCAACTCTTCAGGTATGTACTTACATCTTCATCAAAATCCAATTCTCCTTGTTGTACTAAATCCAAAGCGGCTAAAGCAGCAACAGGTTTACTAATAGAACCTGCTTGAAAAAGTGTGTTTTCATCGACTATTTTACCGTTGTCAGTATTTGCGACACCATAGCCTTTCACCCAAGCAATTTCGCCATCTTTAATGACTGCAATACTAGCACCAGGAACGTTGTGGACTTTCATTCGGTCAAGAATATTATAAGTTTCTGGTGTACTGCCTTTGACTTGTATGCCTTTAATTAAGCCATTTTCAATGGCTTCAATTTCAGAAGTGTTTGCATCTTGACTTTCGGTTTTACAAGAAAAAACGCTTATAAATGCGAGTAGAAATAAATACCTTTTATAGTTCATAATTTTTAATTTTTGATTGATGTTTTAAATTTATGATTATTGAGTTTTTAACGATTAGTTTTTATATTTTAATATCAAAAAGGAATCATCCATAACATTACCTGTTAAAAGATAATCACCAAAGTGAGCTGCAACAGTTGAAGCAGACATTGTTTTTCCATCTTCAAGATATATTGACTCAATCGTATAATCGTTTGTTCCTTTATAATTTATTTTAATAATTTCTGAAGGAGAATGTTCTGCTTTTCCTTGAGCATAGCTTGCAAATTTTAGTAGATTAGGATGAGCTCCAATCCAGATATTGCCTTCTGTATCAAATTCTATATTATCAACTCCAGTTCCGCAATCAATATCTTCAATATATTCTAAAGAACCATCCTTGTTAGGTTTGTAAACCTTGACCAAGAATTTCCTTGGCGACGCTACAAAAAGTAGATTTCGTTTAGCGTCATAATTGATTCCATTGGCATAACCAATTCCATCTGCGACTTCACGATAGTTATTTCCATCAAAATAAATTACGTTAGAAATAGAAAAACCTAAATAATCTTCTGCTAATCGTCCAAGCCCTTTGGTGAATTTATGATCGTTGGTAAAATAAAAACGGTTTTCATCAATCATTACGATATCATTAGGACTAATCATACTCTCATCTTTCAAAGTTTTTTTATGTACAAGCACTTTATCGTTCAAATGAAAAACTTCAATAGAATGACCTTCTAAAGTATGATTTATTGCCATGATTTTGTAGGTGCTATCTCTTTTAAACATGGAAATGCCATGTGGAGCAAAAGGTTGCTTAAATTCGTTCGTCAGTGGTGTAATATTAAAGTCTGTTGTTTTTAAATCCATTAAATATAAACCACCAACTTCATTCTCTTTTGGAGGATATTTTCCTCTGTCTGTCGAAGAGATAATTGCAAAACGATCTTGGATATTTACTGTGATATCTTCAGCACCAGGAATTTTAACCTTCTTTACAATTTCACCATCAAATTTATTTTCAATAGTTCTGAAATATCCTGTAGATATAAAGATATTTGCAACAAAAGCAATTAATAAAATAAATAAAAGCAGTAAGACTTTTTTAAAGCGCTTCATATACAATTATTGCTTTGTAAATAGTATGCCTTTTGTTCTTCCATTACTAATAGTAAATGAACTAAACTCACCATTTTCTCCTTTTTTAAATGAAACTTCGTTCATAAAGAATACATCACCATTGAAGGTGTCGTTTTCAGTTGGAGTGAGTTTTATGTCTTTTAGATTTCTGTGCTCAGCTATTAACGAACTATCTTTTAGTTTTATAGTGTAAAATGTTTCAAGTTCATCACTATAAAACTTCCCAGTGTATGCTTTAAGTGCCTCCAGTGAAGGGTCAAAATCAGGTATTCTTACTAATTCAAATTCAGAACCTCCTTGACTATGTACAGCACTATTGCTAGCATCACCTTCTAAATTGAATGTGACAGTTGCATCTATACTGTTGTACTTAAAAACATGTTCAGATGTTGGTGTGAGATCAATTGACGATTGTCCAGTTGGATAACCTACGAGAATACCATCTTCATATTTATATTCTATTATCATTCCAATGGCTTCAGCTTTGTATTTGCCAGCATATGCTTCCATCATTTCATCTGAAACTGTAAATAATTTGTCATCAGAACCATCTGCAATTGTTTCATCTTCAGTTTCTTCATCTATAAAATGCTCTTTAAAATAAATATCAGCAATATCATTAGCAATTCCTCCAGCATTAAATGAGCCATTATTACTTAAAGCGATTACACCTGCATTTATTTCTGGGTAATAAAACATTGCTGCTCTATGGGCAACATCAGCGCCTGTATGTGCATACCTTTTAAGTCCTTGTTGTTCTCCAACTCCAATACCAAATGCATAATTTAGAGTGTCACCATTTTTAAGAATTTCTGGAGTCACTAATTTGTTTAATAAATCTTCACCTCCAAGTGTTTTGGTCTCAAAGTTATTTAGCCATTTTGCCAAATCATTTGGAGTGGTGTATATGCCACCAGCTCCATAAGCTGCGTGCAAATCTCCTGCTTCAACAAGTCCGTCATCACCTTGAATATATCCTTGAGTAGCTCTTGGAATAATTTCTTTTGGATTGTTTCTTACATAAGTGTCGTACATTCCTAGAGGTTCAAAAACGTTTTCTTTCATCCAAGAAGGGAAATCCATATCTGTTTTTCTTTCTACAAGATCTGCAAGCAATATAAATGCAGAGTTATTATAATTGAATTCTTCATTAGGACCTACCTGAAGTTTAGTTTGTCTATTCAACATATTAAGTACTTCGGTTCTTAATAATTTATCTTCACCACTCCATCCTGTTATTGGCATTAAATTATAAACTTCACGAAGCCCATTGGTATGATTCATAAGGTTTTTAACTTTTATGACTTCACCAAAATCTGGAAATTCAGGAATGTGCTTTCTTATATCATCTTCGGTAGATAGTAAACCTTGTTCTTCGAGCAAAAGAATTGCGAACGTTGTAAACTGTTTGGATACTGAGCCAATGTTTGTTGGCATGTCCAGTTCAAAATCTAAATCATGAGTTAGATTAGCTTTTCCATAAGCTTTGGAAAAAGTTAAGCTACCATCTTTATAAACACCGACAACAGCTCCTGGTTCATCACCAGAATAAAACGATAATAGTTGATCTATCCTTTTTGATGGCTCTGTTGCTATAGCATCAACATCATTGATTTTTATAGAATATTCTCCTGATTCTTCTTCAAAAGGCTCAACATCGATTCTATAGTTTCCAGTTTTATCAATTGAAAATGAAAAGTGCTCTAAGCCTCTAGCAGGATTATCGAAATTTGCTATTTCTTCATTTTCTTCATTAAATAGCTTGACCACTACATCAACTGTTTTCTGATTTACATATCCTGTGATATATGCATTGGAATCAGCAACAATTTCATATGATTCTGGAGTGTTTTGCTTAAGAGAACTTTCTTGTTCAACACCTATTTCTAGATCTCCTGAAAAATTAATTGTTGGTTCTGTTTTACATGAGTAGGCTAGTATTACTAGAAGGGCAAGAACTAATTTTTTCATTTTAAGATGTGTTAGGATTGGATTACAAGTTAATCATTTGAAATGAAACAAATAAAAAAAGGAATCGCTTAGCAATTCCTTTTTTTATCTAAATTCTTAATTTAATATTAACTAGTTCTTTAAATAGCTTGTAATTTCTTCGTATTTATAGTCTCTTCGTGTTTTGTAGAAGTCTTTAAAAATAGCAGTATGCCCTTGTCCAAAAAGGAGAAAAATACGATCTCCTTTTTCAGCAATTGCATCAATGTTACGCATTATTTTGAAATTGCGATGCCACCATGTAGCTGCTACTTCTGAGCCTACTGGATTATTTGCTGACCCCATTTTATTTATATACTCTAAATATAGATTCTTATTCAGACTGTCAAACTCATCACTATTCATATACATATAAAACTCTTTTAGATGTTTTGAATCATAAACCTCCTGCATTTCACTCATGAATTTCATGACATCTTCCATCATGGTTTGCATTTGATCCATTTTACCTTCTTTTCCTAAATATTCTGTTAATTCATTAAATGGCAGATCCATTTTAACGTCAGCTGTAAAAATGTGTTCATGCCCTAATTGTTTAGCCAGCCTAAAACCAACTTGCTGACGTTCGTTGATTGTTAAGGTATGCTCACCTTTTAGGTATAATTGATATAAAGAATCCAGTTTTGTTTTACCATAAGGATATTCGAGGATAACTTTTGTAGGCTTATAAACAGCGATGGCGTCTACAAGTTCTAGAATTTCTTTTTGTCGTTTAGTGGATGAAATATCTTCTGCTTTGATTCCAGCCATGTCTGAAGAACCAGCGAAATGAAACGTTCCAAGTAACGCAATTGATGGATTAGAATTTAAGCTTTCATTATCATTTTGTGCAATGCAATTAAACGATAAAGAGACTAAAAATAGGAGTAAGACGTAACGTTTTTTCATTTTGGTTGGTAATAAGTGTTTTAAATTAAGATGAAACTTAATCTAGTTTGTTACACTTTATGTTCATTTAATATAGCACGAACTTCAAAAAACGCTGCAACAATTGCTGTAACAAATGAAATGGCCATAGTTTGTTTAAAGTTGAGAAAAACCAAGTTGTCTGGTTGGGCAATTAATGTTTGGCTCAGCAGCCAATTAGTTCCAATTACTGTACCGTAAGACGCTATAATAAGATGACTAAACAATTGCCAAAATGTAATTTTGGACAGTTCATTTGTATTTCCATTTTGTTTTTTATGATAAACAAACATGCTTCCCATTGCTAACCCTTGAAATAATACTATAATTGGAGTAATTAGAAGTAGCGAAATAAAATAAAAAGCAATAGATTTTAAAACAATCATTGGAGCAATAAAACCCATGCCTTGTCCAAGGGACTTTTTTTCAACCGCCTTTCTGAGTGGTTTAAATGCATTGGAATTATATTGCTTGATTTTCTTATCGTAGACTGATTCTCCAATACGCTTCACATACGTGCTTTTTTTAGTCAAGTATTTCCCTAAGAATAGGCTCATATAGAATATGAGTAATAAGCCTAGGAAGATAAGCAACACTATCATTGTGGTTGTATCAACTAAAAATTAAAATATATAATACTACGATTGAAGCTCAACTATTAGAGCATCATCGGTTTTTGTAACCTTGGTTAAACCATGTTTTGCTAAGCCTTTCATGCCTTTATCCCAACCTTTATTGCTTAATCCAGATTGCGCTTTAAGGTCAGAAAGATTCATTGTTTTCTGAGATTTAAGAATCTCAAAAATGGCTTTTTCGTTATCGCTCATTTCGACCGCTTTTTTCTCAGGTTTCATTTGAGGGAAAAACAGTACTTCTTGTATAGATGGATTGTTGGTCATAAACATAGTTAACCTGTCAATGCCAATACCAATACCTGATGTTGGAGGCATTCCGTACTCCAGAGCACGTAGGAAATCATGATCAATAAACATGGCTTCATCATCGCCTTTTTCAGATAGTTTTAATTGGTCTTCAAAACGTTCGCGTTGCTCAATTGGGTCGTTCAACTCAGAATAAGCATTCGCTAATTCTTTTCCGTTTACCATCAATTCGAAACGTTCAGTTAAACCTTCTTTAGAGCGATGCTTTTTTGTTAAAGGGCTCATTTCAGTTGGGTAGTCAATAATAAACGTTGGTTGTATGTAATTTGACTCACATTTTTCACCAAAAATTTCATCTATCATTTTACCAACACCAAAGGTTTCATCAACTTCAATACCTAATGCTTTGCAAGCTTCACGTATTTCATCTTCAGATTTCAGATATAAATCAAAACCTGTATGCTCCTTAATAGCATCCAGAATACCTATACGTTTGTAAGGTGCTTTATAGTCAATCATTTTACCATTGAACTCAACTTCTGTTTTACCATGAAGTTTCACGGCAATTTTCTCTAAGAGCTGCTCAGTAGTATCCATCATCCAGTTATAATCTTTGTATGCAGCATACATTTCCATAACGGTAAACTCAGGATTATGTGTTCGGTCCATACCTTCATTTCTGAAGTCTTTTGCGAATTCATAAACACCATCAAAACCTCCAACAATTAATCGCTTTAAATATAATTCGTTGGCGATTCTTAGGTATAAAGGAATATTTAACGCATTATGGTGTGTAATAAATGGTCTTGCCGCTGCACCTCCAGGAATTGGTTGTAAAATTGGAGTTTCAACTTCCAAGAAATCCATATCATTATAAAACTCACGAATGGTATTGACTATTTGTGTACGCTTTTTGAACGTTTCTTTGACCTTAGGGTTAACTACCAAATCAGCATAACGTTGTCTGTAACGCATTTCTGGGTCATTAAATTCATCAAAGGTATTACCTTCAGAATCTGTTTTTGGTAATGGTAATGGTTTCAAAGACTTACTCAAAATCGAGAAGTTTTTGACCATGATGGTTTGTTCTCCTACTTGAGTGGTGAACAATTCACCTTCAATTCCAATAAAATCACCTATATCAAGTAGTTTTTTATAAACATCATTATATAAGGTTTTATCTTCTCTAGGACAGATTTCATCACGATTAAAATATACTTGTATCCTTCCAGCACTATCTTGAAGTTCAGCAAATGATGCTTTTCCTTGAATACGTCTAGACATTAATCTACCAGCTACAATTACCTGTTTACCTTCAGCAAAATCCTGTTTTATCTCTTTTGAGGTATGACTAACTGGATATAAATCTGCTGGATAAGGGTCGATGCCTAAAGCTCTTAAATTATTAAGCTTTTCGCGTCTTACTAATTCTTGTTCTGATAATTGCGACATTGTCTTTTTACTATAAGTGAAATTTAAACGCACAAAGATAAATACTATTTGTTAGATAGTAAATAATATCGTTGCTTTATGTATTGTAACAAAAGTATTTATGTTGCGTCAAATAGGTAGTCATCAATCATAAAATCAAATTAAATGAGTATTTGGAGAGTTTTACTAGCCATTTTTTTTCCGCCTTTATCAGTATTAGATAAAGGATGTGGATCAATTTTTATTGTCTTCTTATTGTGGCTTTGCGGCTGGGTTCCAGGTGTTATTGCTGCTTTAGTTATCTTAAATAATCCTGAGAGATAGGATTGTAACTTGCCGCCTATTTTAATATTAATTATCGTAATTTTGTAGTCTATGAATAAGAAAGTAGAGCTTCAAGATTTAGGATACAAAGACTACAAGCAAACTTGGGACTACCAAGAACAATTGTTTAAAGGTATTTTAGATACTAAAATTAAAAATAGAAGAGAGGAATCTCACCTTCAAACAAACAACTATTTTTTGTTTGTTGAGCATCCTCATGTTTATACTTTAGGAAAAAGTGGAGACATGAGCAATTTACTTTTAAACGAAGAACAACTTGTAGAAAAAGGAGCCACGTTTTATAAAATAAATAGAGGAGGAGATATTACTTATCATGGTCCTGGACAAATTGTTGGTTATCCTATTTTGGATTTAGATAATTTTTTTACAGATATTCATAAATACCTTAGGTTTTTAGAGGAAATGATTATCCTAACCCTTGATGAATATGGTTTAAAAGCCGAACGTAGTCCAGGAGAAACAGGTGTTTGGTTGGATGTTGGCACTCCGTTTGCTCGTAAAATATGTGCAATGGGAGTTCGTGCAAGTCGTTGGGTCACCATGCATGGTTTTGCATTGAATGTTAATGCTAATTTGGGTTACTTTGACAATATTATTCCTTGTGGAATTAGAGGAAAAGCTGTCACATCATTAAATGTCGAGCTTGGTCAAGCTAAGATTAGCGAAGATGAAGTAAAGCAAAAATTATTAAAGCATTTTACTCAACTTTTTGAAGCAGAAATACAAACCAAAACAACTGTATTATGAACATAGGATCTTGGGTTGCCATTGCAGTCGCAATTTTTATTGCAATTTATGCTGGTAATAAAGCAGCAAATCAAAAAAAGAAGGATAAAGACGAATAGAATTATTCGTCATAGGCAACATAAGCTGCATTTATTACTCTGAACTCTGCAGTGTCATCAGTTACATTTTCAAATGCTTTGTAGTCTATCCAAACAAAGCCATTATTTCCCCAATCTGTTCCCCAAGAATTTACCACTTTAAAAGCATTTTGTAAGTTGTTGTAGCCAACAACCAACATTGCATGACAACCTGTTTCGGAGTAATTAATTACATGTTCTCTGTAAGCAGCTTCACCAGAAGCATCAGGTCTTCCAAATTCTTTACTGATTGTTGTTGAAATAATTATTGGAGTTTGTTGTGTAAGTAATGTTTTCATTTCGTCAACCATATTTTCACCACTTAATCCTTTATAGTCTGAAATTTTGTTTTCTGCAGCTTCTTCTTGGACTGTGGTATCAGGTTGTGTAGTACAATCTGTATCGCTGTAAGGAAACGAACTCCATGAACTAACACCTTGTTCTTTTAAAATTTCTAAGGTTTCGACTAAAGCCGTTCCTCCACAAATACCTTGTGATATTTGATTATATGTATATGCTGGACTTAATCTTACTGTGACACCATCTTCAATACCTTCTTGCATGGATTTCATATAATAGCTAATTGCCCAAGACGTGCATGAGCCCATACTACCTTGACTGTCAACAGGTGGTAAAAATTCTGATAAATCAAACTCCATTGGCAAATCACTAGGTATATCAAGTGCATTCAAAACATTACTTCCAGGACTGTAATTTGGAGAACCTTGATTACAAGAAACTCCTGTGTAAAATACATTACCATCTTTATCTACAAAGGTCCCTTCTTCTTGTTCTTGCTCTTCCTCCTCTTCAATTTCTTCAACAAATACAGAGGTGTCAACAGGTTCGTTGTTGCACGTAAATAAAAATAGTAAAAGGAATAAGTAATAGAATTTAGAAACTTTCATAAGAGGTCGATTAGTGTTCATGTTTTTTAATAGCGGCTTTGTAAATGTAGTTGAAACCTCAAAAAAAACAGTAAACGTTGAACAAAATTTACTTTTTATTGTCTCAATAATTGTTCCAAAGCATCTGGAGTTCTAGGTAAGTTTTTGCTCAGGACTTCACATCCTGTTTCGGTAATTAGGATAACATCTTCTGTAAACACTGAGATTTGTTCATCATGATTGTAGTACCAAGGCTCAACAGTAAAAATCATTCCTGGTTTTAAAATAGCTTCTGATAAATTAGGATCTCCAGTTGAAAGTCCTAAGTGATGTCCGAAAAACAATCCAACTTGCATGTATTTTTTTGCATCTTCTGGAATAATCTTATCTGTAAGATTCCGTATGTCTTTAAAAGTAATTCCTGGTTTTAAAAAATTAATGATTTGGTCGGCAACTCCAACTTCCATGGTTAGGATTTCACGTTGTCGAGGTGAAAATTTCCCAGAAACAGGAAAGGTTCTGCCAATATCACTCACATAATTTTTATACTCACAGCCTACATCAAAAATAACCAAGTCACCTGATTGCATATCACGATTTCTTCGGTTGTAATGAGTTGCTAAAATACGCCAAGGCCATAAAGAGTTTGGTCCAGATTTTATAATGCTACCAAATGCCAAACGATTAGCTCCCAGTTTTTTGTAATGACCTTCCAAAACACCTTCCAGATATCGTTCATCGACTTCTGGTTTAATATGTCTTGCAGATTCTATAATACTTTTAACAGTAATATCTGCTGCTTTTTTCATGATAGCTATTTCTGCTTCAGATTTTACCATTCGCACCTTGGCAATGGCATTATAAGCATTAATAAACTCTGTGATGTTGTTTTTAGTTTTTAGCGCTTGCAATAACACTTGAATAGGAGAGTAGGTTGCAATATAGTCATCACTAGCAAAGTGAATATCACCTTCTCTGCCATTATTTATAATAATGTTTTTGTGCGCTCTTGCTTGCAAGTAATTATTAAAATTATGGAAATTGTTTAATGGAATTCCTACTTGCTTTGCTATGTCTGCATCATTTAATAAAGGGCGACCAGGAAAATCGTTTGGTCTAGAGTCGCTATGAAAACGCTTATCCATTTCTGGAGTAAAAATTAAAGTACGACCAGAAGGAACTTCGATAACTAAAATGCTGTTTGGTAATTCTAAACCTGTGAAATAATAAAAATCATTAAGTTGCCTAAATGTTTCGCCATACGAAAAGCCATCTTTTGCAGGAATGATAACATGCCCTTGAATGTTTTGAGCCTTTAGCTCTGAAACTAAATTATCACGACGTTGTTGCAGTTCTTCTTTGCTGAAAGGTAATTCTGTCCACTCAAAATACGATTGTTGAGGTGTTTGAGCATAGATTAGGTTAAGTATTGAGAGTGTGATTATTAATAAGAATTTGTGTTGATGCATACGACCGACGATTTGCTTAAATATAGAAAAAAGGCATCACAAATAATTCAATGTCTTGTTAGATTAAGCTTTAATGTGCTTGTTTTAAATTAAACACATTGATATAGAGTAGGTTAAACAATTTTAGAATTTAAAATAAAACCGACATGCTAATAATTACGTAAGCATTATTAGAGAATAAATATTAATCTAAAATTAATCCAAAATGAAAAAATTTAAAAATTACTTTAAGCTACTTACTGTTTTAACAGTTGGTCTTTTAATTGTGGCAGCAGATCACATTGACGCTCCAGCTGTGGCAGGAGGAGGTAGCGATATTACAGATTTCTATGCTTTTAATGGTGAAAACTCAGAAAACATTGTATTTGTTGCAAATGTTAAAGGATTGTTGAGCCCTACAGCAACCCAAAGAGCAACTTTTGATGAAAACATCATGATTGAATTTAACGTTGATACCAATGGTGACGCTATTGAAGATATGGTAATTCAAGCAACTCCTATGAAGAAAAGAATGTACTTTGTTGGACCAATTACGCCAAGTCAGACAGGCTTAGTAAGTACTTATGATACTAATCCAGATGTAGAGGTTAATTCAGTAAAAATTACAAACTACAATCAACCTCCTCGAATTGAAACTTCTCACGATGGTATTAGTTATTTTGCTGGACCAAGAGATGATCCATTCTTTTTTGATTTTGCTCAATATACAGCCGTTTTAAATGGTGAAGCTACTGGCTTCAGAGAAGAAGGCGTTGATACCTTTGCTGGTACTAATGTACTATCTGTAGTTGTTGAGGTTCCAAAGTATATGTTTGGAGACGTTGAATCAATAAACGCTTGGGTAGAAACAAAAAGAAAACAATAATCAACCATTAAATACTTAATAATTATGAAATCTATTACACATATTCTATTTATACTTGTTGCAACACTATTTGTTGTAAGCTGTGAGAAAGAAAGTTTAACTATTGAAAACGAAGAAGCCGAACTTATGTCGTTCGATAGTAGAAAATCCAACCCTTTTATGGGCAGTACATGGCTTCAAGAAGACCAGATGGGAAGACCAGGAGTAAATACTGTTTTTGTTTCTAAGGACAGTAAAGACCAATTTAATGTAACGATACCATCTGAGCAAAATGCAATATTTCAGTCCATGTTTCAAAATAACTTAATGGGATTGAGTCCTGCATTTTCAGAACCAGACGATCGAAACGCATTGGGATTAACAGCTGAAGAGTTTACAAGTGTATTAGCAACTGATGTTTTAAATGTTTCTTTTATAAAACCAACTACATTTTTTGATGGCACGAACGTTTTAACAGGTCGTGCTTTAGCTGACGATGTTATTACTGTTGAGCTTATTTTGATTTTTGGAGGAGAAACAGGTTTAACAGACCCAGAGTTCCCACAATTCTCTGATGACAATGTAGATGCAAATGATGCAACCTTTTTAACATCATTTCCGTATCTAGCTTCACCATGGTAAGGTGATTATCACTATTTGAATTAGTTTAACAATGGAAGCCAAACTTGGCTTCCATTGTTTTTAATGGAAAAAACTATTATCCCTCAGCATTAAAATATACTTTGTAGTAGTGCATTTTCTTTTCTTCATCATAACCTCGTTCTAAATATTCGGCTGATGCATCTGGAGCGTCGACATCCAGTTTTATTTGAATGTTGGTGTCCAACTTTATTTCAGTTTTAATTTTTTGTTTTTGCTTTTTCAGGACGACTTCAGACACATCAAACTGATTTCTGATGAGGACATTATGGTCGCTTTCGTAAGTTTTTTTATAATCTTCAAATAGCTGAATATGGTCTTCTTCTTCAAAGATGTCTTCTTTAAAGGTTTCAATATTTACCACTTCGTTTTCTTTAAAAAAATCGACCGTTTTTGCTAAAAAAGAGCTCTGTTCTTGCATGCCAAATTGTGGTTGCATCACTTCTTTCGAGAATTCTCGACACATCTCAATATAATTTTTGGTGTGCTGGTTGGCATCATCTGGATATTTTATGTTTAAAAACTTTTTAATCCAATATTGGGCATCGTAGTTGTTGTTATCTACACTCATCACAATTTTGCCTTCGCCATCAGCAGCATTTAAAATCAGGCAACCTTTGTCTACTTTTTTGGTTTGAATCCCTTTTTGCACAAACAAATCGTAGCTATTGTTTTCTAAATGGGTTTGAAAAAAATGCGACTTGTTTTCTACTTTAAAAATGCCAATAGCATCAGTTGTGTAATCTTCGTATTCTATGTCGTGAAACATGGTTACAATCACATCTCCTGTTTTGATGTGTACAGAATCGGATTGCTCAAACAAATGCGTCACAATGTGTTTTGAAATGTCTACAAAGTCTGTATCGTCATTTAATAATTGCGTGGCATAACTGTTTATTTCGTTAAGTGCCAAGTTGGAGTGATGATTGAATCTATAACTTTCTGCTACATTGCCAAAAGGACGTAATAAATAAGGTAAGATGAGGTCGTAACTGGCTTCATCAAAATCTATAGGTTGCTCAGAAAAGGTGTTTTTAGTACTGTTGTATTTGTTACCAACTTTATGCAATATACATTTTGAAATGGAAGCTTTGGTACGTTTTATCATGCTTAAAATTTAGAAGTGCAATACTACTAAATTCATGAGGATTTTGGTAGGAATAAAAAATGGAATTTTCGTAAGTCGGCAGTGACCAAGCAATTAATTATATACGGTGTTGGCTTTAGTGTTTTTTATATTCGGTTATTTTATTTCCAGATTCAGATGCTTTTGCAATTATTTTTTCCAGATTCTTCTTTTTAATTAATACCGTCACATAAGAGTCACTATTGATATAAAGGTTTATTAAAGTCAAACCATTTTTATTTAACCTTTCGTTTATAATTCCAAGCAAGGCTCCGGCGTCTTTTTCATTCTCGTTTTGAATTTCAGGTAACTCTGGTAGAATATATTTTTTCCGTTCAGCCATTTGGTCAAGCGACCATTTTAAATCATCCATTCTTTGTTTCCAGTCAAATTCCCAAAGATATTTTCCGTCACTCAAATTATCAATTAGTAAAAACCATTCGGGATTCTTTTTTATATCCTCACTTGGTCCTCTAAAAGCTTGGTTTTTTATGTTTTCAGTATCATAATAGTAGCTTCCATCCTTAAAAACTGATTTTGGATTTTGTTTGAACTTCTGAAGTTTATTAGAAAAAGATTCCAATTGTTCTTTGTCATTAACCTCTATTAATAATTCGACTAAACTTTCTTGTTGGGATAATTCCATTGTGGACTTACAACTGAAGCAAATTAGAATTAAAGTCAAATTTAGAAAGTTTCTCATTCGGGTTTGGGTTTTCAATATTGAAGCCAATGCTTAGATAAATTCAGTTGTTAAACGAAGTTAGCCTTTTTTTATCAAAAAATCTATGCGTAGAACTACGTATATTTTATTAGAATTGTTTCTTGAAAAAAGCGGTTAATAAGATTGCAAAGTATAAGTTTAATCGTTCAGCTTTTGGAGTGTGTGTTTTGCAACCTCTAATTTACTCTTCATAATTACAATGAAATATATTTTGTCTAAAGCACATTCAGGATTTTCTTCTAAATAATTTATGGCAGTATTAATTAATGAAGGTATCATAATTTCATAATCTCCTTTGTCTGACCCTGTACCAAGAAAAGGAATTAAAATAGATTTTAAATCTGGATAGTTTTCAGCAAGTTCAAGAGCCTCTCTAATACAGCGTTCTACTTCAATAATTGGACTATAACCTTTGCCTATTTGTCCAGTAACACTCGCTGCATGGAAAATTTTCTTGACGTTGTGAGTTTTTTCAAGATCACCAGAACTTGTAGGTATTACAACACCTGGATTTACTGATGTATGATGACCCATTAATTCTTCAAGCTCGTTTTGAATGGTGTCTTCAACAATATTTTTTGTAATGTCTTTTTTAGCACCTAAATACCTAATGATTCCTGAAATTGAACCAGAATAGTATTTAGCCATTTGCATGTTGGTGTTTTCTGAATTAACCCAAATGTCAACATCTTTAATTTTATCAATATTTCCAGTTCTTAATCCAATTATTTTTGAAGATGTGTCATTTAATTTATACTCTATGCATTCTGATTTTTGTACGAACGCTTCCTTAGTTTTAACTGTTAAATTATTAATAGCATCAAATATCGGACTGTCCATTTGCCTATCCTTAAGTCCGTTTTTGATAAAATTTTGAATTTCAAATTTTGTTATTTTTTGACTTTCAGTATTGTTTTCATCATATTCAATTAATCGCATTCCTGTAATATTAAATGGAATGGGAGTGTTTTTACTTTTAATAATAACTGTTACCGATTTTTTTAGAGCATGACGCATACCAAGCTCATAAAACACATTTGCATTTAAAACAGAAATATCTACTATGGCTATGTCTGAATTGTAAATATGATTAAACATGTCTTTATGGATCATTCCAGCTTTGCTAATTTCATCACATCTTAAACAAGACAAGTTTATTTCCTCAATAGTTGGTTTGATAAGAGTTTTATAAATCTTATCAAAATCCACTTTATTGCCTTCATGATCTTCTTTAACTCCGAAGGGCATTATTACAAAACAACTTTTATTTGTTTCCATAAGAATATGTGATGCTTTTAAACTATTATATCTTTTTGATTTTTTGTTATCCTGATAGTCATTTCGAGTCCTTTTTCCATTGTATTGGGCTTACATCGTCATGGTTTAATACTCTTGGATTTTTACGCTTCATTTTCATGATAAGACCACATGCTGGATCAGGACAGGTAACATGTGAGTCCGTTTCAATCCAATCTGCTGGATTGTTTTGTCGCTGTTTAATTGGAAGCAAAGGGATTGTAGATTGTAGTGCATAGAGGCAAAAATCGTTTTTCTCTGGTAAAGAAATTTTTCCTCCTTTTAAATAAAAGGAATCTCCAACTGCCATATTGCAAGTGCAATGTCCATTTATTTGTTCTACGACAACTTCAAGGTCGTACAATTCAAATTGATCGTCACGAAGTTTATTTTTATTTGTCATTCTTCTTGTTTTTAATTTTTCCAAACCCGAAAAAAATAGTCATCAGAGCCATAACCAATAAGCCCCAAGACATAAAATTATACAATCCGACTTCCAATGGACTTACTTGAGGGATTCCAAATTCTTGTCCAGAGTTGGTCATATTTGCCATTAAAATTACTGGAATAAAATAAGGTAACAAAAAAGGAAAGACACATGCCACCAAGCTCAATAAATTTGCTCGTCTCATTTTTGGAACTCCTAGTTTTTCACCTGTTTTATTTGAAAAATCAGTCACCATTAATATGGCTACAATACTATGTGTGGTTAATAGCACAGCTGCACTCATTACACTCGCAATCCAACCTTCGGCATGTTTTTTTGTTTTTGCACGTAAGGCTGCAAAGTCTACCAACTTCGTCATAATACCACTTGCTTTTAGTGTGGCAACAAGTCCCATGAGTAACATGGTAAATATACTTAGACCAACTGCGCGATTAATACCATCGATTACAAAGCTTTTTGCTGCAAAATTTTCTAAGTCTAACGAAATAACTTGTTCTATACTCAAAAGCCCAGAGACTAATCCCAAAATTGTACCGAATAATAAGCCAAAGAGTAAGCCATGCAATAGATGCTTTCCATTTAGAAAGAGAAAAATGATGAGTGCAGGCACTGCTAACATAATTAAGCCTTCAGGTTTACCAGTTAACATTGTTTCTCTTGTACTCGAATTAGAGTTAAGTATAGTTGAGGTAATTGTATAACCAATTAATGCAAGTATTGCTGCAGGAACTACATATTTGATTCTACTTTTAACAGTCTCACCGATTTTAGCTTTTTGACTCAATGCACTTGCAATAGTTGTATCTGAAATTGGCGCGATAAAATCACCAAAGGCTGCTCCTCCAATAATGGCTCCAGCAAGCGATGGTAAATGTGCGCCTAAAATTCCGCCAGTTGGATAGAGTAATGGACTGCAAATTAATATGGTTGCAAAACTTGATCCAGTGGATAATGATACAATGCAACAAATAACAAAGGTCGCAATCACAAAGCCAATGCCATTTAGATTAAGCTGATCTGAGATCCAAATAAGTGCTTCGACAAATCCAGTGAGCGTCATAAGGATTCCAATAATAGAAGCTAAAATCCAAGCCATAATCATAATCATGACTATTTTTTGTGACATTCCAGAAATAATAACTTCTGAAAAAGCAGTACGATCTTTTGCTAATATAAGTCCTGCACCAATTGCTAATATAAGTACTGGCCAAAACCCTTTTTCGTCTGGTGCACCTGATAATGCGATTACCACAACACCAATTATAAAAATGATAAAGGGTACGAGTGCTCCGAGAAGTCCTCCATGAAATTCGAGCAATTCATTATGTTCTTCTTTCAGATCCAGTTCCATGTGCTTATGATTCGTTAAGGTTGTATTTCATAATGGAGCCATGCTTACCAGTTTTATCGCGTTCCAATGCGTAAAAAGGTCCATGAGGCCCTTCACTACTATCTATTATTTTGGTAATAGATGTTAAGTCGTCATTATCTAACGAAAAACTATCTAGTTTTTTCAGACTGCCAAGATGTTTGTTGTTTCGCGCTCCCACAATTACAGATGCAACCATCGGTTTTTGAAGTACATATTTACTGGCAATTTCTGCAATACCAACATTGTATTTGTTGGCTATGATTCTTAGCGTTTTAAGTAGTTCTTGAAATAAACCGTAACCTCCAAATTCATCAATAATCAATCTGTATTTTGTTAAGGAACGATTTTCATGTGGTTGTATTGGGTCTGGAGTTCCCAAATAGCGATCACTTAAAAAACCACCTGCTACAGATCCATAGCACAAAAAAGGAATATCATGTTTTTGAGCCAAAGTAGTCATGTTGGTCTCCACACGACGATCAAGTAATGAGTACTGCACTTGGTTTGTAGTTATTTCAGCGCCAGCATCAAGCATTTCTTGAATTCTTTTTGTATCAAAATTGGTGATGCCAATATATCTTATTTTTCCACTTTTTTGTAATTCAGAGAGATGTAATGCTGCATCAACATATCCAGGAAATTGATAATCCCACCATGAAAATTGGACCAAATCAAGTCGTTCAACTTTGAGTCGTTTTAGTGAGCGATCAATAATCTTAACTGTATCTTCTTTTTTTAAAGTTGCCAAAGCTGAATAATCAGGAACATATTTAGTGTGAATTTGAATAGGAGGTAATTCTCCTGCTCGAAATTCGTCTTGATATTTTTCACGGAACTTGCCAATAAGTTCTTCAACTCCAGTGTATATATCTGCGCAATCAAAAGTTGTAATTCCAGCCTTAACGAATTCGCGCATATCTTCAAGAGCCTTACTTTCGTTAATGTTGCCATGACCTCCTGCAAGATGCCAACCTCCTTTAATGACTTTTGAAACGGAGTAACCTGGTTTTATTTCAATGCGCTGCATAAATTAATTAGGTGAAGTTAAAGCAAAGATGTTGTAAAATTCATCGATTGGAATTGGACCAGCCTTCATAATCGTATCCATGAAAAGCTTTAAATCAAATTTATCTCCAAGACGTTCTTTCTCTGAGTGCCATAATTTGGTGAATTTACTTCCTCCTAAAAAATATGATGTTAGTTGCATAGGAGAATTCATGATTCTTCCCCAAAGACTTTTTGCAAATTGAGGTGCCAATAATGAGGTCTCAGTCGAAAATTTCATAACCTGATCTTGACTCCATCCATTGCAATGTACTTGCATTGAGGTATACGACCTGTTTGCATTCTCTAGACGCTTTCGTAAATGAGCCAAATATGTCAAGTGATTCTCTTTTTCCCAACCTGAGTCAAGCAACACTTTTTCTGTAAACGTCGCCCAACCTTCTGTGTAAATTCCATAGGGAAATAAAAGGCGAATTGGATGTGCAGTCTCTCTACTTATTTTAAGTTGCATATAGTGACCAGGAAATAGTTCATGTATGGCAATCATACGATTAAATGGTCTATTGAATGATGCCCAGAAATCTATTTGTTCTTGCTTTGGAAGCGTTTCTGGAATTGAAGGTAAATACAATGTGGTAATTGGATTAGGGTCAAATGGTGGAGCACTCGCAACCCAACCAATTCTTGCAGCTGGACCTGCACTTTCAGGTGCAGTTATAATTCGTAATGTTTGATTTTTTGGTAATGTGGCAATGTTGTTTTTTTTGATGAATTGAACAGCAGCTTCAGAGAGCTGATTCCAAAATTGAAGATAATCTTTAGCGTTTAAAGGCGCATCCTTTTCCATATCTCCAAGAGCTTTTGCTGTAAGTTCATTATAATTATCTGGAATTGGTTCATTAGGATATGTTGCTTTTAAATATGTTTTTGAAACTTCTCCTATTAAGTTGCGAACAATGTCTATTTCTTCTAGAGCCATTTGCGAAAGTTCTTCTGGAGAAAGTTCGCCGTCTGTATAGAGTTTTAGCCTTCTAGCATATTCGTCGTAACCAATATTTTTTTTCGGTTTTGAAGCCTTTGTACTGAGGTTATTATTGGCAAATGACAGTAATTCTTCTAAGCTCTTAATTGCATTATCAAGATTCATGTTGAATTCTGTACACTTTAATGTTGAAGCATCGCTTTCAAGAGATTGAATCAAGTCATTTTTATAAAATTCTAAAGTTGAGTTAAGATTATTGATACCTCTTTTTAAATCATCTTCAGGAACTATTGCAAGATTGTTTTTAGCTGCATTGCAAATCTCTGTTACATTGTTAAAGCGCTGGCAAATCAAATTAATTTTTTCAGGTGCAATGAGGTAATCGGCTTTCAATACTGGATCTATCGCGGCTGAAATAATTCTGGTGTATAATGACAATGAGCTATTTTGCAATGAAAGCGTTTTCCATTGATCTATTTCTGATAGAATTTGAACTCGTAATAAGCGTGCATTTATTGTATCAATATTAGAATTTGGTTTTGAAAGTTCTTTTAAAAATTGTTCATTAAAACCAATCCATTTATCGATGTTTTCCTTAGAAAAATCTTCGAATTGAAAAATGGAAGCATGAATTCCTTTTGAAAGTGATTTTGATGGATAGAATTTTTTCCATTCATTAATATAGGTCTCATCCAGACTTTGCGACCACGTTGAGGTGCTAATAAAAAAGAGTAGTATTAATAGTGTTCTTGATACAGATTTCATTCTTGTTAAATATAATAATTAATGACGATATTCTTTATTGGACAACTGCTTCTATGACTATGTTTTTATAAAATGTAAACTACTAAAAAACCTAAATAAGTTCCCAAAGCGGTACCAAGTGTTCCAACTAAAATAGCAGGCAAAACAAGTTCTTTTCGATTAAAGGATTCAGCTAATGCAATAGCAGTAGTGCCACCACCAACATTGGCTTGACTTACTATAGCAATCATTTCCCAATCACGATAAAGCAAGCCTCCCAATAAAATTACAATGACACCATGTAATAATACTGCTAAACCAGCAAATAGGAGTAAGGTAATGCCGACATCTTTGAGTTCAGCAACTGCACTGAGTTCACAATAAGCACCAATTACTGCTAAAAATATAAATACCAAATACAAGCCTAAATTATGGCTGCCTTTTAAGTTGGAGACAAACTTAGTCTGAGCCAAAATAATTCCAATGGTTGATAGTGTGAGTATGGATGGAATTTGTGGTAATACTTGTGCAATAAGGTCTGATACATAATAAGCAGCGATACCTAAAAAGAGTAGCCACATGAGTGAGATTAAATCGATAGCTTCATCTTCGGGATGTGCTTCGTTTGTTAAGTTTGTATTTGATTTTAGGTTGGTTTTGTCTTTCCAAAAACGTCTCAATAACACAGGAAAAGCTAAAGTGACAATAATCCAAAGTGTGGTTACAACATTATCGACTGCAATGGTTCCTGCGTAAAGCACACCATTTTCTTGAAAGTCATATTCCAAAGCAACTGCATTAAAATTAACGCTTCCTCCAGTATAAGTGCCTGTGAGCATACCAGCAATTACTTTTCCGTCGTCGCCTAAAACTGATTCTGGTGATAATACAAACCACGAAATGAGAATGCCTAAAGTGGTTGCTAAGGAACCAATGATAAATAACCCAATCATTGGTAAACCTGCTCGTTTTATGGACGTTAAATTAACATTAAGCAATAGGTAAAATATTGAAATTGGAGCGATGTAATGAAAAATGCCACTATACAATTCGATACTATTGGAAGCCGATGGAATGAGTTTTAAGTTGGCCAAAACAGCTGTAAACAAAATGACCAATAAGGCTGCTCCAAATTGTTTTCCAAATTTAGTTTTGCCTGCATATACAGCCAAAATAACCATTAAACATAAAACTGCTAATACATAAATCGGATTGGAAATGAAGTCCATAAGTTAGTTAGTTTGCTCATGTAAGTTAGGGATTTTTAGCAAACTGAAAATATATTAAACTTCAAACGCCAAGACATAAATGCCTTGGCGCCGAAGATAAAGGGACTTGTCGATTTGGTTATCGTTAATTCTTTACAAATTCTACACGTCTGTTTTGAGCTTTTCCATCTGCTGTTGTATTGTCTCCAACAGGTTCGCTTTCGCCTTTACCATCGGTTTGCAAACGGTCGCCAGAGATTTTATAAATATCAATTAAAGCTTGTCTTACCGCAGCTGCTCTATCTTTTGAGAGTTTCAGATTGGCATCATCGGGACCATCAGCATCTGTGTGGCCTATGATGTTGAGGTTAATACTTTTGTCTTGCATGAGTACTTGCGAAATCTGACGAATGATACCATAAGATTGAGGTTTTATATTAGCCTTTCCAGAATCGAATAAAATGCCATTGGTAGATATTTTTCCTTCTGATAATAATTTTCGACGTAGATCTACACCACCTTCAGCAATTTTTAGGTTACGAATGAAAATACGTTCTTCACCATCCTTAAAATTATTGATGTGAAATTTGATGTGATTAAGTACATCGAGTTCTTGAATAAAGCGAGGAATGTCAACATACTTGACTTCATTCACCCATAGTCTGTAACGATTTTTTGTTACAGAAATAGCTATATGAGGTTGGTTTAAAACTTCATCCCTAATATCTGCTCTAATATCTGTGTTTACATCACCACCAGTTCTGTTAAAATAATTTTTTGCCCTTAGGGCAAATGCAGCATATTGGCCAAAAGGGATTGTTACATTAACATAATGTTCATTACCATTATTAAATTTGTTATTATCGCTTAAAATAACATGAAACCTTGCAGTTGATGAAGTTTTCTGGTTAATGCCTTTTGAAAGCAAATCGAACTCTATGGTATAGTCTTCTGGAAGTTCATTTACATCTGGAACAAAAAACACACCATATCCAGATTTTAATTCAAACCAATTTTCGTTGTTATTAACCCTCACTACTTCACCTGAAGCATTGGTATTCCATTTACTTGGAAAATCACCAACAAAATCTTGTGAAAAATCGTCAAAAAATAGTTGCTTATCTCCAGGAACGAAATCAAATTTACTATAGACCTCTAAATTGTCTGAGACATTTTCCGGAACTTCATCTTCTTGGGTATCATCATTCATTTCGGAGTTGTCAGAATTTCCTGAACTGTCATCATCTGTGCCACCTGAACTAGAAGTATCTTCATCAGAATCGGTTTCTTGTTCTTCTCGTTCACGTTGGCCTAGCAGTAATTCTTTTGCAGTTTTTATACTATAATTCAATGCTTTCTTTGCTCTGTTAACTTGTAATGTAGCCTTAGCCTGTTTAAGTACACTTATACCATTTATGTCAGAAACAATATCTGGAGCAGTTTCTAATATAACATCTAATTCAGAAAGTGCATCTTCAAGAACATCAATATCATCATCATCTAAAGGTGTTCCTGCGGTAGCGTAACCATCGTATTTGTAAACCTTATCATAAAGGTCAAAAGATTCTTGTACAAACTTATCGACACTGGAAACACCAACACGACTTTTTGGACGCTTTATCTTTTTTGTTTGTGCTTCAATGGCTGATGAAAAAAGAAGTGTGAGCAACAGCACAGGGACAACTTTTGACATTAAGCCAAAATTGTAAACAGATTTCATAAAGTGTAATTTTTAATTAATAGCAACATGTTCAGCTAATGCGCATAGGTTTGGGGAACCAATAAACTTGAATAATAAGTTTATATTATTTTTGCTATCTCAGGGAAAAACCAAATGTAAAAATTAAATGCTTAACTATCAAAGTATTGAATTAGTTTTTTTGGTAAATGATTATAGAATTGTTATCGCCAATGGTTACGAATTCCAAATTGTTGTCTTTGTCAATATTTTTTAAATCAATTGTAGAATTACCATAAACAGGGAAGTTATTCTGAATTTTTGCCAAACTATCAAATAAGTATATTTTTTTTGCTTGTAAGTCTGTTACACTAACATAAATCTTATCATTTAAATAAAAAATAACAGGATTTGTATAGTTGCCAAAATCAAGCTCAAATGTATTTTGCTTTATCGTAAGATTGTTTTCTGATAATGTGCTCAACGTTTTGCTAGTAGCATCAATTGAATGGTTATGGACTAGTTTTAAGCTTTGCTTACTTACTGAGCCATTTGTGTTTACTTGAACTAAATCACCATTTCTTGAAGTGGTTGTGAATTGATTTTTATACAGGAAAATTTCGTTAGTCGAAAAATCTATGGATTCTTTAACATTGATTCTGTTTTGTCCTTGACGATTTAGAATTTTCATTGTATTACCAGCAGCAAACACGATATAGTCTTTACTGTTTATTCTGAAGTGTTTAGGTTGAGTTTTTATTTGAGCAGATTTCTGATATCTGAATCCATTAACAGTTTTTCCCTCTACGTTAAACATTAACAGTTCGTTGTTTTGAGAGACCAATAACCTATAGTTTTTTCTATTGTCATAATCAAAAACAGAAAGTGGTTGTGTGATATCATCTTGAAACTTTAATGGAAATGGTCCGACATCATTACCATTTCTGTCGATAACGTATACACGTTTAGGTGTTGCAAATGCTAGTTGTAGTCTTCCGTTTTTGTAAATGTCGATTTGTTCAATTTTTCCTAGTATATTTCCGTTAAGACGTTTTTTCCATAGAACCTTTCCTTGATTGGAGATGAGATATAAATCATTATTTATGTCTTGAACTACGATGTCTTCATGATTGTTACGATGATTGGTTACAAACTGAGGATTTGATAGAATTTCAGCATCTATAGAGATGTTAAATTCTTCTGATATTGTGTTTGATAAAACCCTTGACTTGTTTTTATTTATGTTGATGTTTACATGCATGAAATCTTCATCTTGCACAAATTGAAACGTTGAAAACTTATAACTACTTAAATCAAATTGATTAGGTGATATATTGAATAATTTTGATGCAAACTGTTCAAGTTTGTTTGGATTGGTAACAAGTAACAATGAAGATTCATCACTGATGTTAGCAGTACTGTTTAATAATGCTTGGTTTTTATTTAATGTAGCTCCGTTTTGATAATTTGATATGATAGTTTGTAGCTCAGATTCTGAATTTGTAAACACAAAGTAGTCGTCTATAACTGTGTAAAATTTCACCTCTAATTCAGATAGTATTGGACTAAATAATTTATTAAAAAACTCAGGAGCATTAAAAATATTAATGTCTATTTCTCTGAATGTTGAAGCGATATCCTGATGCTCAAGTAAACCACCTTTTGTTGTAGTGGCATCGAGTGATTTAGCGATTATGACATGTGTGTTTTCTAAATAGATTTCGCCAACTTCATTAATTGAGTGTAACCAATAATCATTTAGGGTTGAATCTATTTTTGTTTTTGTGTAAGCTTCAATATTAGATTTTAAGGTGTCATAATTATTAAAGGTAAAACTCAGAAAGCCTTCACTGTTATTTGGAGCAATGTTTTTAAGCGTGTTTTCTTGCGCAATGGTTTTATTGAAAATGCTGAGAAATTTAGTCGTATCAGCTTCGGTTGTGGTGATTCCATTCAAGTTTATTTCAGAGGATGTCACGCTAGCATCGAGCAATAATGCCTTTGAAAATTTATTGTTTTTAAACAAAGAGCTTCCTAAGCTATCAGCACTTTTATTATTGAGATATAATGAAAATGACGCATTGCTATTTGCTGTTTGCATTAATTTTTCGAACTCTGGATTCTCTTTTGATAGTAAAGAATTGATTATTGATTCAGATGATGAAGCTATAAAAATGCTATCAACTATTTTACTATAAAATGTAGTAGAGTCAATAGGATAATTTCTGTAAAGGCTATCATTGTATTTAGTTACAATTGAAATTTGTTTTTCATTTTCAACATCACTTATACAGAACAGGACATTGTCAGTTGTTTGAAGATTTTTAATAAGGTCAGAGTCAACAAACAGTTTTTCTTTTTTAGATAACCTACTTAGTAAATCACTGTTTTTAATATCACTTTTAAAAGATTCCAAATCTGAAATTTTTAAAATAGTAGACGTATTTTCAGGTATTAATTGCGATAGTTTAGTAGAACTGTTTTTATCGGAAGAACATCCAATAATTAATAAGGTTAACGCAAAAACAACAAGTATTTTCTTCATTGAGGGTAATTCATGAAACATACTTTACAAAGGTATAATTTAAAATTCAAAAGTTAACTGTTCTGGAAGTAACTTGAAGGATTTTCTGTGATATTTAGTAACACCATATTTTTTAATAGCTTCACGATGCTCAATTGTTGGATAGCCTTTGTTCTGAATCCAATTATACATAGGAAATTCTTCATGTATAGTTGCCATATAATCATCTCTATATGTTTTAGCAAGAACCGAAGCAGCAGCAATGTTTAAATATTTACCGTCTCCTTTTATAATGGTCTCATGAGGAATATCCTCAAAAGGCTTAAACCTATTTCCATCAACACTAATGAATTCTGTTTTTTGATTCAGTTTTTCAATTGATTTGTGCATAGCTAAAATTGAAGCATTCAAAATATTTATTTTGTCAATCTGTTCTGGAAACACATGTGCAACACCATAACTAATGGATTGGTTTTCAATAAGTGGTTTTAAAAGGTCTCTTTTTTTATGAGAAAGTTGCTTGGAGTCGTTTAAAATTTCATTTTCAAAATCCAACGGAAGTATAACAGCAGCAGCGGTAACTGGACCAGCTAGGCAACCACGACCTGCTTCATCTGTTCCACATTCAAGATTAAATTCTGAATATTTTAACTTTAACATGTAAATATTAACAAGATTAGAACGTTATTGTAATCTGAAAAAGTGTTTCTTTGGTAAAAGAACTAAATCCTTAAGATATTTACTATTTTTGCCCAAGTTTTTTCAATACTTTGATTACATAGTTTTTAATAAATGAATAGGATACTGCTCATATTTTGTCTTTTTACTTTTGGTATTGCACAGTCCCAAGTGCAAGAAGTAAAGAGAGGTGAACTTGAAAAAACTAAAGGTGGCCGTCTTAATGATACTATAGGTGGTAATAGAGGTCCTGCCCGAAACACTACAAATAGAAACATAAAAAATAAGGATGCTAAAATCACAGACTATAAAATCATTAGTATTGAAAACGATACCATTGTTGCAGATACTTCACTAACAATTAAAAAGGACTATAAGTTTAATTATTTAAGAAAGGATTATTTTGATTTACTTCCTTTTTCAAATATTGGACAAACGTTTAATACATTAAGTTATGACTTTAGTGAGCATAGTTTAATGCCGAGCTTCGGCGCTAGAGCAATGCACTTCAATTATAAAGAAAGGAATGATATTTATTATTATCACGTAGCTACGCCATTTACCGAATTAATGTATAAAACAGCTTTTGAGCAAGGTCAATTATTAGAATCCTTGTTTACTGTTAACACATCTAAGCAATTTAACTTTTCAATTGGTTATAAAGGTTTAAGGTCATTAGGGAAATATCAACACATACTTGCCAGCACAGGTAACTTTTATTTCAGCACTAATTATAAGACGAAGAATAACAAATATAATTTTCGAGCTCACTTCACAGCTCAGGATTTGTTAAATGAGCAAAATGGTGGAATAAAGGATGAAGATATCGAAAATTTTGAATCAGGAAATCCTGAGTTTATTGATCGTTCAGTGTTTGATCCAGCTTTTGAAGATGCTAATAGCTTTTTAAAAGGTAACAGAGTTTATGTAGAACATACCTATAATTTGATTCAACAGAAAGATTCAACTTCTCACAATATACTGAGTTTGGGAAACACTTTTTCTTTTGAAGACAAAGATTACAGGTTTGAGCAAACCTCTCAGAATGATTATTTTGGTGAGGCCTTTGTAAGTTCTAATATAAGAAATAATGTTTCTTTTCAAGAAATGTATGTAGATGTAAATGCAAAATATAGTAACAACACAATAGGTGTTTTAAAATTTAAAGCTGCATATAATAAATACAACTATGGTTATAATAAAATAGTAACCTTACAAGGTAATGATATAACCAACAGATTAAAAGGGAATATTATATCATTAGATGGTGAATATGAAAACAAAATAGGTCAGTTTCTAATTAGTGGAAAATTCGGATTGAACATTTCGGGAGATTTTGACGGTAATTACTTGTTAGGTAATGCTTCATATAATATAAATGAAGATATTGAAGTTGTCGCTGGAATAAACATTAACTCGAGAGCGCCAAATTATAATTATCTTTTATATCAAAGTGACTACGTTAATTACAATTGGCAGAATGATTTTAGTAATGTAGAGACGAAGCAATTGTCATTTAAATTAAATTCAGAAAAACTTGTGAATCTTGAATTAGATTACTCAACAATTAACGATTATGCTTATTTCGGACGTGCGGAATCTGATAGTTTGGTTAAACCATTCCAATATTCTGAAACGGTTAATTATTTTAGAGTAAAATTGAATAAGGAGATTAAATGGAGGAATTTCACTTTAGATAATTCAATTAGATATCAAAAAGTTGTAGATGGTGAGGAGGTTTTAAATGTTCCCGAATTTGTCACTAGGAATACATTATACTATTCTAATCATTTTTTTAAAAAAGCATTGTTCCTGCAAACTGGAATAACATTCAATTATTTTACGGAATATAACATGAATGCTTATGATCCACTCCTTGCAGAATTCTACGTGCAAAACCAAACAAAACTTGGAGGATTTCCAAGATTGGACTTTTTTATTAATGCTAAAATCCGACAAACAAGAATTTTCCTTAAGGCAGAACATTTTAATTCAGCTTTTACAGGCTACAATTTCTATTCATCCCCAAATTATCCCTATCGAGATTTTGCAATTCGTTTTGGATTGGTTTGGGATTTCTTTTTATAATCTTCTGTTTTATAGTTGTTAGGAATTTTTATATAAAAATATTTTAAAAAG
>Ga0209273_10000274_pt1 | contig 78730 bp, 70 predicted proteins | sample tdAd471_FD_187126 | JGI IMG/M metagenome (GOLD analysis project Ga0209273, IMG submission 187126) | Marine sediment microbial communities from the Atlantic coast under amendment with organic carbon and nitrate - tdAd47.1 (SPAdes)... | ecosystem: Environmental > Aquatic > Marine > Coastal >...
CTGCCGCACATCAAAAAGGAGCGCGTCAGCGCATGACTGATAAGGCATTAAAGTCACTGGGCGAACACATCGCTACCAGTCTGGAAAATGAGGTCATTTCCACCGGTGTCGCTTTTGGCGAGCTGACGGTGGTAGCCCGCGCAGAGCATGTCCAGAAAGTGCTCACCTTCCTGCGCGATGACCAGGAATGTATGTTCAAGCAACTGATCGACCTTTGCGGCGCCGACTATCCAGAGCGTATCCGCCGGTTCGACGTTGTGTATCACCTGCTGAGTGTGCAGCTGAACCAGCGTATCCGCGTGAAAGTGGAAACCGACGCCGACACACCGGTGCCATCGGCCACCGATGTGTTCCCGGCTGCAGGCTGGTTCGAGCGCGAGGCGTGGGACATGTATGGCATCTTCTTTGCTGATCACCCGGACCTTCGCCGCATGCTTACTGACTATGGCTTCCAGGGGCATCCGCTCCGCAAGGACTTCCCACTGACAGGCTTCGTTGAGTGTCGCTACTCCGAAGAAGAAAAGCGTATTGTCTATGAGCCTGTGAAGCTGAAGCAGGAATTCCGCAATTTCGATTTCATGAGCCCGTGGGAGAGCGCCAAGTACGTGCTGCCGGGTGATGAGAAAGCCGATGATGCCGCTGAGAGTAAAGAGGGGGCGAAATAATGGCTGAGGTTGATATCAAGAACTACTGCCTGAACTTTGGCCCGCAGCACCCTGCGGCACACGGTGTTCTGCGGATGGTAATGGAGCTGGACGGCGAGATCGTTGAGCGGGTAGACCCGCATATCGGGCTCTTGCACCGCGGCACCGAAAAGCTCATTGAAGCAAAACAATATTTGCAGGCGATGCCATATTTCGATCGTCTCGACTATGTGGCGCCGATGAACCAGGAACATGCCTTCGTGATGGCGATCGAGAAGCTCGCTAATATCGAAGTGCCGGAGCGCGGCCAATATATCCGTGTGCTGTTCTCGGAAATCGGTCGGGTGCTTAACCACCTTCTGAACCTGACGACACATGCGATGGACGTTGGCGCACTGACCCCGATTCTTTGGGGCTTTGAAGAGCGCGAAATCCTGATGGAATTCTACGAGGCAGTTTGCGGCGCGCGTCTGCACGCGGCTTACTTCCGTCCGGGTGGCGTGCACCAGGACCTGCCGGCAGGCCTTGCTGAACGCATCATGAAATGGACGGAAACATTCCCAAGCACGCTTGCGGATATGGAAGCACTGCTGATCGACAACCGTATTTTCAAGCAGCGTAACGTAGACATCGGCGTGTTTGACGCTGACGAGGCGCTGGCGTGGGGCTTTACCGGCCCGATGCTGCGCTCCACAGGCGTTGCCTGGGACCTGCGGAAGGCAGAGCCTTACGAAGTCTACGACAAAATGGACTTCCAGGTGGCGATCGGTAACTCGGGTGACTGCTATGATCGCTTCATGCTTCGAATCGCAGAGATTCGCGAGTCGCTGAAGATCATTCGCCAGTGCCTGAACGATATGCCGGAAGGCCCTGTGCTTTCCATGAATACGAAATTTGCGCCGCCACGCCGTGCCGAGATGAAACGGTCGATGGAAGCGCTTATTCACCACTTCAAGCTTTACACTGAAGGCTTCAAAGTGCCTGAAGGCGAAGTTTACGCCGCAGTGGAGGCGCCAAAGGGTGAATTTGGTGTGTATCTGGTATCCGACGGCTCAAACCGTCCGTACCGCTGTAAAATCCGGGCACCCGGGTTCGCACACCTTCAAGGCATGGATTACCTTCTTAAAGGTCACATGCTTGCTGACGCTCCGGCAGTTCTCGGGGCTATGGACATTGTATTTGGTGAGGTGGACCGATGAGTACGGCGCCAGAAAAATTTGTGTGGACCTCGGAAAACGAGAAAGCCGCGCAAGCGCACATCGCAAAATACCCGGAAGGGCGGCAGCAAAGTGCTGTTATGCCACTTCTTGATCTGGCGCAGCGCCAGAACGGTGGCCATGTGACGCAGGAAATCATGGAATATATCGCTGACTATCTGGATATGCCGGCAATCCGGGTTCAGGAAGTTGCGACTTTCTACACCATGTATAACCACAAGCCGATCGGTAAGCACCATGTCCAGGTATGTGGCACCACGCCCTGCTGGTTGCGCGGTAGCGACGACATCATGAAGACTTGCAAGTCCAAGCTGGGCATCGAGAAGGGCCAGACCACAGAAGACGGTATGTTCACACTTTCCGAAGTGGAATGCGCTGGCGCCTGTGTAAACGCACCTGTGGTTGCCATTGATGACGATTACTTCGAGGACCTGACACCTGAAACCATGACCGAGCTTTTAGAGAAGCTTGCGAAAGGCGAAGAGGTGAAGGCTGGTCCGCAGATCGACCGTCAAAACAGTGCGCCTTTCGGTGGCCCAACCACGCTCAAGGGCGACAAAGGGGAGGATGCATAATGCTTGCAGATAAGGATCGCATCTTCACCAACCTTTATGGTTTTGAAAGCCCGGGCATTGAGGCCGCAATGAAGCGCGGTGACTGGGATGGTACCAAGGAAATTATCGCCAAGGGTAAAGACTGGATCATCGGTGAGATGAAAGAGTCCGGCCTTCGCGGTCGCGGCGGTGCGGGCTTCCCAACTGGGCTTAAATGGTCCTTCATGCCGAAGGAAACCGATGGCCGCCCGTCTTACCTCGTGATCAATGCGGACGAGGGCGAACCCGGCACCTGTAAAGACCGCGACCTGATGCGCCACGATCCGCACAAGCTGATCGAAGGGTGTCTGATCGCCGGTTTTGCCATGAACGCTGTGGCTGCATACATCTATATTCGCGGGGAATTCTTCCGTGAGGCAGAAGCGCTGGAACGCGCTATCAAGGAAGCTTACGACAAAGGCTTCATTGGCAAGAACGCTTGCGGTACCGGCTATGATTTCGATGTTTATGTGCACCGCGGTGCTGGTGCCTACATCTGTGGCGAGGAAACAGCGCTGATCGAAAGCCTGGAAGGCAAGAAGGGCCAGCCACGCCTGAAACCACCGTTCCCTGCGAACGTTGGTGTCTGGGGCTGCCCAACCACGGTAAACAACGTTGAATCGATTGCGGTTGCGCCAACCATCCTGCGCCGTGGCGGCGCATGGTTTGCTGGCCTTGGTCGCCCAAACAACACGGGTACCAAAGTCTTTTCTATCTCCGGTCACGTGAACAACCCATGTAACGTGGAAGAGGAGATGGGCATTCCGCTTAAGGAACTCATCGAAAAGCATGCCGGCGGCGTGCGCGGCGGCTGGGATAACCTGCTGGCCGTGATCCCGGGCGGATCTTCGGTGCCGGTTCTGCCGAAAGAGATTTGTGACACCGTGCTGATGGATTTCGACAGCCTTCGCGAAGTGCAATCCGGTCTTGGAACCGCTGCTGTTATCGTGATGGACAAGTCGACTGACATCGTAAAGGCGATTGCTCGTCTTTCCGAGTTCTACAAGCATGAAAGCTGCGGCCAGTGTACGCCGTGCCGTGAAGGTACAGGCTGGATGTGGCGTGTGATGGAGCGTCTGGTCGAAGGCCGGGCTGAGAAGTCCGAAATTGACACGCTTCTCGATGTCACAAAACAGATTGAAGGCCACACCATCTGCGCGCTTGGTGACGCAGCAGCTTGGCCGATCCAGGGTTTGATGCGCCACTTCCGCCATGAAGTGGAAGCGCGTATCGATGCATATCATGCCAAAGCGGCTGAATAGAGCGCATGGCAAGGAGAGTTAGATGCCCACGCTAACCATTGATGGAAAAGAAGTAACGGTAGAGCCGGGAACAACGGTTCTGCAGGCGTGTGAGGAAGTCGGCGTTGAAGTGCCGCGCTTCTGTTATCACGAGCGCCTGTCGATTGCCGGTAACTGCCGCATGTGTCTGGTAGACATGGAAAAAGCACCGAAGCCGATCGCAAGCTGCGCAATGCCTGCGGGTGACGGCATGGTGATCCACACCAACACCGAGCGTGTGAAGAAAGCACGTGAAGGGGTGATGGAATTCCTGTTGATCAACCACCCGCTGGATTGCCCGATCTGCGACCAGGGCGGTGAATGTGATCTTCAGGACCAGGCGATGGCGTTTGGTGGCGGCGACAGCCGCTACGACGAAAACAAGCGCGCGGTCGAAGACAAATATATGGGCCCGCTGATTTCTACAACCATGACACGCTGCATTCACTGCATGCGTTGTGTGCGCTTCTCTTCTGAAGTAGCGGGTGTGGACGACATGGGCGCTTTGTGGCGCGGCGAGCATACCGAGGTAACAACTTACCTTGAGAAATCGCTCGACAGCGAAATGTCCGGCAACGTGATTGACCTGTGTCCGGTTGGTGCGCTGACCAGCAAGCCTTATGCCTTCACGGCGCGCAGCTGGGAACTGAAGCACACCGAAAGCATCGATGTGATGGACGCACTGGGTTCCAACATCAATGTGGATACACGCGGTGCTGCCGTGATGCGCATTCTGCCACGCCTCAATGAAGACGTGAACGAAGAGTGGATTTCGGACAAGACACGCTTTGTCTATGACGGCCTGAAGAAGCGCCGTCTGGACCGCCCGTATGTTCGCAAGAACAAGAAGCTTGAAGAAGCGACTTGGGCTGAAGCGTTCGAGGCGATCAAGAAAAAGCTCAAGGGCGTTAAAGGCGATCAGATCGCAGGTATCGCCGGTGATCTTGCCGACATGGAAAGCATGCTGGCCCTGAAGGACCTTCTGGGCACGCTGGGTAGCTCCCGCTTTGAAGGCCGCCAGGATGGTGCCGCGCTCGACGCCAGCGTTCGCGCAGGCTACCTGATGAACAGTGGCATCGCAGGCGTTGAAGAAGCCGATTACCTCCTGCTGGTAGGCTGTGACCCACGCGCTGAAGCGCCAGTGTTCAACAGCCGTATACGGAAGGCGGTTCGTCACTTGGGCCTGAAGGTTGGCCGTATCGGCGCTGAAGCAGACCTGACATACAAGGTTGAAGACTTTGGTGACGATGCAAAGATCCTCAAGTCAGCTTCTACCGGCCGTCACGCAGCAGCTAAAGCGCTCAAGGCCGCAGAAAAGCCGATGATCATTGTTGGTCAGGCTGCGCTGGCCCGTGAAGACGGTGCTGCGATCCTTAAGGCGGCACGCGATATCGCTGACAAATACTGCATCAAGGAAGGCTGGAATGGCTTCAACGTGCTGCATACGGCGGCAAGCCGCGTTGGCGCGATGGACCTGGGCCTGACCACTGAAGGCGGCGTGAATGCCATTCTGGATGACGCTGCAGATGGTGCGCTGAAGGCTGTGTTCCTTCTGGGCGCAGACGAGATCGACAGTGCGAAGCTGAAGAAAGCTTTCACGGTGTATATTGGCACGCATGGAGACGAGGGCGTCAAGAACGCCGACGTGATCCTGCCGGCCGCTGCATATACTGAAAAGTCAGGTACTTACATCAACACTGAAGGCCGCGTACAGCGTACCGAAAAGGCAGTTTTCGCACCGGGTGATGCCCGTGAAGACTGGACGATCCTGCGGGCGCTGTCGGACGTTGTTGGTGAAACGCTGCCATATAATACGCTTGGTGAACTGCGAGGTCGTCTGGCCGAAGTTGCACCAGCCACGGCAACGATTGACGAGGTGCCGACCGAAGCATGGGGCGACTTTGGTACCAAGGGCGATATCGCTGAAGGTGCTATCAAGCCAATTATCGATAATTTCTACATGACCAACCCAATCGCTCGCGCTAGCCAGATTATGGCAGACTGCGTTGCAGCCCGGGAAGGTGTAGCTGAGGAGGCGACGGGAACCCATGGTTGAGGCGCTTTACACACTGTTCGGCGGTGAGGGTCCTTTCCTCTATTTCCTTGCGATCCTCGCCTCCATCTTTGCGATTGTGCTGCCGCTTCTGATTGCGGTTGCCTTCGCGGTATATTTCGACCGGAAAATCTGGGCAGCAGTCCAGATGCGTCGCGGCCCGAACGTGGTCGGGCCCTTCGGCCTGCTGCAATCCTTCGCGGATGGCCTGAAGCTGTTCCTGAAGGAAACCGTGATCCCGGCGGGCGCGAACAAGGTTATCTTCCTGATCGCGCCGATGATCACCTTCACGCTGGCGCTCATTAGCTGGGCGGTTGTCCCGTTCGCTGAAGGTGTTGCGATTGCAGACCTGAATGTGGGGATCCTTTACCTGCTGGCCATCTCATCGCTGGGCGTTTACGGCATTATCATGTCCGGTTGGGCATCAAACAGCCGCTACGCGTTCCTGGGTGCGCTCCGTTCTGCAGCGCAGATGGTATCCTACGAGGTCTCCATCGGCTTCGTTCTGGTATGTATCCTGGTGTCTGTGGGAAGCTTGAACCTGAGTGACATCGTTGTGGCGCAAGCGGGCGGCATTCTGGATTGGAACATGTGGGTGTTCGCGCCAGTGTTCGTGATCTTCTTCATCTCGGCGCTAGCGGAGACCAACCGCCCACCGTTCGACCTTCCTGAAGCGGAAGCAGAACTTGTGGCCGGTTATCAGGTCGAATATTCATCCATGGCTTTCGCGCTGTTCTTCCTGGGTGAATATGCAAACATCCTGTTGATGTCTGCTGTAATGGCGATCCTTTTCATGGGGGGCTGGTATGCACCGTTCCCAGCGCTTGATGCTTATATTCCGGGCTTTGTTTGGCTGTTTATCAAAATCGCCTTCATGTTCTGGATGTTCGCGATGGTGAAGGCGTTCGTGCCGCGTTACCGCTACGACCAACTGATGCGTCTGGGCTGGAAAGTGTTCCTGCCGCTGTCGCTCGTGTTCGTGATCATTTACTCGGGCCTCGCCGTTTACGGCGTTATCGGCAACATCGGATAGGAAGGGCTTGAAGCATGAGTACATTTAAGCAAGCTGCCAAGACCTGGCTCCTTTGGGAGTTCGTTCAGGCGCTTATTCTGTCGGTGAGATATTTCTTCCGGCCGAAGGTAACGATCAACTATCCGTACGAAAAAGGCCCGCTGAGCCCACGTTTCCGTGGTGAGCACGCACTGCGCCGCTACCCCAACGGGGAAGAACGCTGCATTGCCTGTAAGCTTTGCGAAGCAATTTGCCCAGCGCAGGCCATCACGATTGAGGCTGAGCCACGCGAAGATGGCTCCCGCCGCACGACACGCTATGACATTGACATGACCAAATGCATTTACTGCGGGTTCTGTCAGGAAGCGTGTCCGGTGGATGCGATTGTAGAGGGGCCGAACTTCGAGTTCGCGACCGAAACACGCGAAGAACTGATGTACGACAAGAACAAGCTGCTTGCCAACGGTGAGCGCTGGGAGCGCGAAATAGCGGCGAACATCGCTGCTGACGCGCAGTATCGTTAAACGAAGGGCAGGGGACGATAATCATGGACTTTAGCTCAATGCTTCCAGTCGCCGCCTTTTGGCTGTTCGCTGGTATTACCATTCTATCGGGGCTGTTGGTCATTCTGGCCAAAAACCCGGTGCATTCCGTGCTGTGGCTCATTCTGGCTTTCTTCAGCGCTGCTGGCCTCTTTGTCCTGATGGGCGCAGAGTTCCTCGCGATGCTTCTGGTCATTGTTTATGTGGGCGCGGTTGCGGTGCTCTTCCTCTTTGTCGTGATGATGCTCGATATCAACTTTGTCGAACTGCGACAGGGGATCATGCAGAATGCGCCGATCGGTGTTGTTGTCGGCCTGGTGCTCCTTGTTGAGCTGGGCACGCTGGGGGCAACCTGGCACTTCGGTGAAGACGTCGGCAAGAATGCCGCGGCACCGATGCCGGTTGTCGAGCAGGTTGAAAACACTGCAGCTCTCGGGAACGTGATTTACACCGACTATATTTTCATCTTCCAGATGTCTGGCCTTATTCTCTTGGTTGCAATGATTGGTGCGATTGTACTGACACACCGCACCCGCCCTGGCGTGCGCCGCCAGGATGTGTCCAAGCAGAATGCACGCCGTCCGGAAGAAGCATATGAACTCGTAGATGTAGAAGTTGGCAAGGGCGTCGCTCTGCCAACGAAGAAAGGCTAGGGGACGATAGTCCATGACTATTGGGTTAGGACATTATCTGACGGTTGCCGCGATCCTCTTTGTATTTGGGGTTATCGGTATCTTCCTCAACCGGAAGAACGTCATCATCATTCTTATGTCGGTCGAACTGATGCTTCTGGCCGTCAACATCAACCTCGTGGCCTTCTCTACCTACCTGCAAGACATGGTAGGCCAGGTGTTCGCCATGTTCGTGCTGACGGTGGCTGCTGCTGAAGCAGCGATCGGCCTTGCGATCCTCGTGGTTTATTTCCGCGGCCGCGGTTCCATCGCGGTTGAAGACATCAACCAGATGAAGGGGTAGGACAATGGAAACAGCTGCTAAGTTTATTGTATTCCTGCCGCTCGTCGGTTTCCTGATCGCGGGTATGTTCGGGCGCCAGATTGGCGACCGATTCAGTCAGGTGCTGACGGCCTCGCTTGTGACCATCGGCGCGATCCTGTCATGGCTTGTGTTTGTCGATGTCGCAATGGCGGGTAACAAATTCGTCGTGACGCTTCTTGATTGGGTGAAGTCCGGTGACCTCGAGTTCGCCTGGGCACTGAAGGTTGATACGCTGACGGCGGTGATGCTGGTTGTGGTCAACTCTGTGTCCGCGCTCGTGCACTGGTATTCCATGGGCTACATGGAAGAAGACCCAGACAAGCCACGCTTCTTTGCCTACCTGTCGCTCTTCACGTTTGCGATGCTGATGCTGGTGACCTCCGATAACCTCGTTCAGATGTTCTTCGGTTGGGAAGGTGTTGGTCTGGCGTCCTATCTGCTGATCGGTTTCTGGTTCAAGAAACCAAGCGCGAACGCTGCGGCCATCAAGGCTTTCGTTGTGAACCGGGTGGGTGACTTCGGCTTCGCCCTTGGTATCTATGCTGTGTTCCTGCTGACCGGTTCGGTACAGTTTGACGTGATCTTCGAGTCAATCGGCGACTATCAGGAAGCCACGCTGAGCTTCCTTGGTCATGATTATCACGCGATTACAGTTGTTTGCCTGCTGCTGTTCGTGGGTGCCATGGGTAAATCCGCCCAGCTTGGCCTCCATACCTGGCTGCCAGATGCGATGGAAGGCCCGACGCCAGTGTCTGCGCTGATCCACGCAGCGACCATGGTAACAGCGGGCGTCTTCCTTGTGGCACGCTTCAGCCCGGTCTTCGAATATTCGGAATATGCGCTGCAGGTTGTTGCCATTGTTGGCGCGACGACTGCATTCTTCGCAGCAAGCGTTGGCCTGGTGCAGAATGATATCAAGCGCGTGATCGCTTATTCGACCTGTTCCCAGCTTGGCTATATGTTCTTTGCGCTGGGCATGGGGGCCTATGGCGGTGCAATCTTCCACCTGTTCACGCACGCTTTCTTCAAGGCCCTGTTGTTCCTTGGCGCTGGTTCCGTGATCCATGCCCTGCATCATGAGCAGGACATGCGCAACATGGGTGGGCTCTTCAAAAAGATCCCGATGACCGGCACAGTTATGCTGATTGGTACATTGGCGATTACAGGCTTCCCGCTGCTGTCAGGTTACTATTCAAAAGACCTGATTATCGAAGCAGCCTTCGCTTCCGATAGTTCTGTCGCGCAATATGCCTTCGTTATGGGTGTGGCTGCGGCGCTGATGACCAGCTTCTATAGCTGGCGCCTGGTGTGGCTGACATTCTTCGGCGAGACCCGCGCGAAGCAGAAATACTTCGATGCGGCGCATGAAGGCCCGATCTTTATCAAGGCTCCGCTTGTGATCCTGGCACTTGGCGCGGTGTTCGCTGGTGCGGTCTTCAAAGAGTATTTCGTGGGCCACGACCGTGTCGCCTTCTGGAACGGTTCGCTCGTGACCCAAATGGGTGACGTGATCGATGCCGCGCATAGCGTACCTATGGGCGTGACGTTGGCGCCGTTCGTTGTGATGGTGCTGGGCTTCTTCATCTCCATGATGTTCTATGCCCCGCGGATTGCACTTCCGAAGCTTGCAGCGGCCGGGCTTGCCGTTCTGACACTTGCGCTCTTTATCGCAGCCAAGTTCACCGACCTGCACCATGTTGCCGGCATGACCTATGTGGGCTATTTCTCGGGCTTCGCATTCGCGATCTTCTTCTACGCATATCTCTATGCGGCCGGGAAGGTCACGAACGACCTGCCACAACGTACAGCTACGATGTGGAGCGGCCTTTATGCCTTCCTGCTGAACAAATGGTACTGGGACGAGCTTTATGACTTCCTGTTCGTGCGCCCTGCCTTCTGGCTTGGTCGTGTGTTCTGGAAGCGCGGTGACGAGCAGACCATTGACGGCTTCGGCCCGAATGGTGTGTCGGCCACGGTTGCCCTTGTGGCGGCCAAGGCGCGCAAGCTTCAGACTGGTTACGTTTACCACTATGCCTTCGCCATGATCATTGGCCTGGCGCTCGTGGTGACATGGTTTATGGCCCAAAGTGGCGCACACTAAGGGCAGGGGATAAGTAAAATGGAATTTTTCTCGAATAACCTGCTCAGCCTGATGATGCTGATCCCGCTCCTGGGGTCTGCTCTTATTCTGATTATTCGGCATCAGGATAAAGAGATCGAAAAACGGAACATCCGTCAGGTTGCGCTTCTGGCAACAATCTCCACCTTTATCCTCAGCATTTTCCTGTGGGTCGGTTTCGACAGCTCCAGCGCGGACTTCCAGTTCGAGGAGCGCTATAACTGGGTGGGCGATATCAGCTACTATGTTGGCGTGGACGGTATTTCCATGCTGTTCGTGGTGCTGACGGCCTTCCTGATGCCAATCGTGATCCTGTCTAGCTGGGAAAGCATCGAGACGCGTGTGAAGGAATATATGATTGCCTTCCTGCTGCTTGAGACGCTGATGATCGGTGTGTTTACCGCACTCGACATCTTCCTCTTCTATGTCTTCTTCGAAGGCGGCTTGATCCCGATGTATCTGCTGATCGGTGTGTGGGGTGGTTTGAACCGGATTTATGCTGCGTTCAAGTTCTTCCTCTATACGCTCCTGGGCTCTGTTCTGATGCTGGTGGCTGTGTTCTACATGTATGTGGAAACCGGTACGACCGACATTCCGATGCTGATGAACCACGAGTTCGCAGCCGACGTGCAGAACTGGCTATGGCTGGCTTTCTTTGCGTCCTTCGCAGTGAAGATGCCGATGTGGCCGGTTCACACTTGGCTGCCTGACGCGCACGTACAGGCACCAACCGGTGGTTCTGTGATCCTGGCTGGTGTACTTCTGAAAATGGGTGGTTACGGCTTCCTGCGGTTCAGCCTGCCGATGTTCCCTGAGGCAAGCGAGCATTTCGCATGGCTTGTGTTTGCCCTGTCGATTGTTGCCATCGTCTACACATCGCTGGTGGCACTGGTGCAGGAAGACATCAAAAAGCTGATCGCTTACTCTTCAGTTGCTCACATGGGCTTTGTGACGATCGGTATCTTCATCCTGAATGCCAACGGCATTGAAGGCGCGATCTTCACCATGCTGAGCCACGGTATTGTGTCTGGTGCATTGTTCCTTTGTGTAGGCGTGATTTATGACCGCCTGCACACCCGCGAAATCAGCCGGTATGGCGGCCTGTCGGTCAATATGAAGATTTATGCCACGATTTTTGTGATCTTCTCGATGGCGTCTGTCGGTCTGCCTGGAACAAGCGGCTTCATTGGCGAATTTCTGGTGCTGAACGGGGCATATGCTTACAACAGCTGGGTTGCCTTTGGCGCTGCCACAGGCGTTGTGCTGGGCGCAACCTACATGCTTTACCTTGTTCGCCGCCTTGTATTCGGTGAGTTGGACAAAGACGATGTGAAGGCTATGCCCGACCTGACGCTGAGGGAGAAACTGATCTTCCTGCCGCTTCTGATTGTGGTGTTCTGGATGGGTATTTACCCGAACAGCTTCCTGGAGCCGATCCACGCGTCTGTCGAACACCTCATCCAAACTGATTTTTCATCTGCAGCCGAGCATGCGGAAGGTGTGACCACCTCTGCTGCTGCAGCACGTTAAGGAGTACAAACCGATGACCGGTGAAATTCCAACCCTCGTACCCGTGATGCCGGAAATTCTGCTGGCAATTGGCGCGATGGTGCTGCTGATGCTTGGCGTGTTTCAGGGCGATAAAAGCTATGGCCAGGTCTCTAACCTTGCCATCCTGCTTCTGGTAGCTGCGGCAGCAGTGATGCTGACCCAGGTTGGTGGTGAACGCCAACTGACATTCGGTGGCATGTTTGTGACCGATAGCTTCGCTGTGTTCACCAAGCTGTTGGTGTTGGCAGGTTCAGTCGTCGCGATCCTGATGTCTGGCGGCTTCATGAAAAGCCACAACATCGCGAAGTTCGAATATCCGATCCTGATCCTTCTTGCCACGCTTGGCATGATGGTGATGATCTCCTCGAATAACATGATGACTCTTTATGTTGGCCTCGAGCTTCAGAGCCTGTCACTTTATGTGCTGGCCGCGATGAACAGGGACCGCACGCGGTCAACCGAGGCTGGCCTGAAGTATTTCGTACTGGGTGCGTTGTCCTCCGGCATGCTACTTTACGGCGTATCGCTGGTGTACGGCTTTGCCGGTACCGTGGACTTCGATCTTCTCGCATCCACCCTCAAGGGCCAGGAAAGCACGTCCATGGGCGTGGTTGTCGGCATGGTGTTCCTGATGGCGGGCCTTGCCTTCAAGATTTCCGCAGTACCGTTCCATATGTGGACGCCAGATGTATATGAAGGGTCGCCAACGCCTGTAACTGCCTTCTTTGCCGCCGCACCTAAGGTTGCCGCTCTTGCACTGCTTGTTCGCGTGCTGATTGGTGCGTTCCCTGGTATGGTTCAGGAATGGCAGCAGGTGATTGTTTTCATCTCCATCGCTTCCATGCTGGTGGGTGCCTTCGTTGCGCTTGTTCAAACCAATATCAAACGCCTGATGGCTTACTCAAGCATTGGTCACGTTGGATATGCTCTTGTTGGTCTGGCTGCTGGCACTCAGGCGGGTGTTGAAGCACTGCTGATCTATATCGCCATCTACCTGACCATGACGCTGGGCACCTTCGGGGCGATCCTGTGCATGCGCCGCTCCAACGGCATGGTGGAGGACATTTCCGATCTGTCTGGCCTGAGCCAAAGCAATCTGCCGCTGGCGATTGGTATTGCAATCTTCATGTTCTCGCTGGCCGGTATTCCGCTTCTGGCGGGTTTCTGGGGCAAATGGTATGTGTTCCTGGCAGCAGTAGAGGCTGGCCTTGTGCCGCTTGCCATTATTGGTGTTCTCACCAGTGTTGTTGGTGCTTTCTATTATATCCGCATCATCAAGGTGATGTTCTTTGACGATCCTGCGCCAGCGTTCGAAGGCGGGCAGGGCAGTGGCATCAGCCTGGTGATTGGTGTTAGCGCGCTGATCAACTCGCCGGTCAGCTATTTTGTGCTGATTGCACCTTTGGTAACTGCAGCGGGCTGGGCCGCCCAGTCTCTGCTGTTTTAGTGCCGGTAGGCAACCATCAAGATTGGGGGGCCTCGATGCCGAATGGCGTCGGGGCCTTCTTCTATGAAGCGTGCGACAGCACAAATGCGCGTGCAGCTGAGCTTGCATCTGTCGGCGAGCAGGGTCCCCTGTGGGTGATAGCAGGAGAACAAACCGCTGGCCGCGGTCGACGCGGGCGCTCCTGGACTTCAAAAAGCGGGAACCTCTATGCGTCCCTTTTGTTTCGGCCAAGCATTCAGCCCCAGGATATGGCGGCATTGCCGTTTATCGTTGCGCTAGCGGTCCGCGATACATTTGTCGGTCTGGGCGCACCGGCGGACCTCGTTCAGTGCAAGTGGCCAAACGACATACTGATCGGCGAGTACAAAGCCAGTGGCGTGCTGATAGAGAGCAGCGCCAAGCATGGCGGCGCTCTGGACTATGTCATTATCGGCATAGGGATGAATCTGGTGCATTTCCCGGATGATGCTGCCTTTGGGGCAACATCGCTTCTGGATGCCACGGGCCGCGAGGTTGCGGTGAAGGAAGCAATTTCAATCCTCGCGGAAAAGTTATGTGCCCGCATCGATGCCTGGAAGGTGAACGATTTTGCTGCTGTTGCGCGCGAATGGACTGAGCATTCCTGGGGTTTGGGGCAAAAGCGGGAGCTCAGGACCCATGATGAGACCTTCACCGCGACCCTGGTTGGGCTATCTGATGATGGAGCATTGATTGCCAGACTGGACGACGACAGTGAAAAACGCCTATATGCAGGGGATGTTTTTCCGGTCGAGCAGGTGGAATAGAGGAATTTCCTTATGCTGTTAACCATTGACGCAGGCAACACCAATACGGTTTTCGCGCTGATAGACAGCCACGACATTGTCGAACAGTGGCGGATATCGACAGGAGATCAGCGTACCGTTGACGAATATATGGTTTGGATTTCCAATCTGATGGCGCTTTCGGGCAGGTCTCCGGAAACCGTTTCTGGTGCGATTATTGCCAGCGTCGTGCCGCAGGTTGTTTGGCCGCTGACCCAGCTTTGCAAGAAATATTTTGGCTGCGAGCCGCTGGTTGTTGGGGATGAGAATGTTGACCTGGGCGTCGATATCCAGGTCACTAATCCGCGCGAAGTGGGGGCTGACCGCTTGGTGAATGCCGTAGCAGGCCATGCGCTTTACGGCGGCCCCTTGATTGTGGTGGATTTTGGAACGGCAACGACCTTCGATATTGTGGGGGCTGATGGCGCTTATCTGGGGGGTGTGATCTGCCCGGGCATCAACCTGAGCCTTCGTGCTCTTCACCTGGCCGCCGCAAAACTGCCGCGTATCGCCGTTGAAGCGCCCAAGGAAGGCAAGGCTGTGACCGGCAAGACCACGCAGGAGGCGATGCAGTCCGGCGTGTTCTGGGGCTATGTCAGCATGATTGAAGGGTTAGTCGCACGCCTGAAGGCTGAACATGGCGGCAATATGAAGGTTTTGGCTACCGGCGGCCTTGCGCCTGTGTTTGCAAACCGGACCAACGCTATTGATGAGGTGGCAGGCGAGATGACGCTGCAGGGCTTACGCCTGATTTTCGAACGCAACAGACCGGACGCAGGCTGATATGGGATATATGCGCAAAAGCGACGAACGGCTGCTGTTCCTGCCTCTAGGCGGCTCTGGCGAAATCGGCATGAACCTGAACCTTTATGGCCATAAAGGCAAATGGTTGATGGTGGATTGCGGCATGAGCTTCGCCGACAATTTCCTGCCCGGCGTTGACCTTGTGTTCCCTGACCCCGAGTTTATCGAAGACGAACAGGATGACCTTGTGGGCTTGGTGCTGACGCATGGGCATGAAGATCATATTGGCGCCGTGCCTTACCTATGGGAAAGGTTCCAGTGCCCCGTTTATGCAACACCGTTTACCGCTGAACTTGTGAAAGGCAAGCTTGCCGAAGCAGGCCTCCTTGACCAGGTGCCGCTTTATGTGGTCGATGGCCTTGACCCAATCAATCTTGACCCATTCGAGGTTCAGTATGTGCCACTGGCGCACTCCATTGCAGAAGGGCATGGCCTGTCGATCAAAACATCCGTGGGTACGATATTTCATACTGGCGATTGGAAGCTTGATGACAGACCGCTGATTGGCCCTGCCTGCCCAAGCCCCGTGCTATCCGCTATGGGCGAAGAGGGGGTGTTAGCGCTTGTGGGAGACAGCACGAATGTTTTCAATCCGACCGAGTCAGGATCCGAGGCAGCCGTTCGCGAAAGCCTCAAGGAGATTGTGGCCGGGCTTAAGAACAGGGTTGTTGTCACCACATTTGCGTCCAATGTAGCGCGGCTGGAGACCATCGGCGAAGTGGCCAAAGCCACCGGTCGGCGCCTGGTACTACTTGGCCGTTCTATGGAGCGTGTGGTCAAGGCTGCTAAGGCGACGGGCTATCTTCAGGACTTCCCACCCCTCGTGGACGAAGAAGATGCAGATTATCTGCCCAAGGACGAAGTGTTGATTGCATGCACGGGATGTCAGGGCGAACCGCGCGCCGCTATTGCTCGCATCGCGCGCGATGATCACAAGCACTTGCAGCTCAGCCCTGATGACAATGTGATCTTTTCCTCAAAGATCATTCCCGGCAACGAGTTGGTTCTTGGCCAGCTTTTTAATCAGTTGGCCACCAAGGGCGTCAATGTGATTACCGAAAAGGACGCCTTTGTTCACGTGTCCGGGCACCCGGGGCGGGCTGAGCTTGCCAAGATGTATGAATGGACGAAGCCTCATATTGCTATTCCAGTCCACGGCGAGGCACGGCACCTGCTGCGCCACGCCAAGTTGGCGCGCGAACTGGGCGTCAAGCACACCATTGTACCCAAGAACGGCGATGTCATCGAAATCAGCAAAAAGGGCGTCAAGCTTATTGACGAGGCGCCCTTTGGCCGTCTTGTGCTTGATGGCACTGAAGTGGTGTCTTTTGAGGATGCCGCAATCGCAGACCGCAGGCGCGCATCCCATAATGGGTTTGTATCCGTCAGCCTTGTGTTCGCCGATGATGGTGGGTTAGCGGCCGAACCGCTAATGGCGCCTCTTGGTCTGCCGCGGGCGGATGACGAAAGTTTCTATGACGGCATGGTAGATGCGGTTGAGACCGCGATTGAGCGCATGAAGCGGGCAGACCGCCAGAGCGATATGTTCGTGGAAGAGGCGGTGCGGATCGGTATCCGGCGGTTTTGCCGACGTGAAATTGGTAAGAATCCCGGCGTTGCAGTTCTGATCAACCGCCAGGACGAGCTAGAGTTCAGTTAGGGAGAGAAGCATGATTGGTCGTTTGAACCATGTGGCCATTGTGGTGCCGGACCTTGCAGCGGCAGCGGGCACTTATCGCAATACTTTGGGGGCGACGGTATCGGAGGCTGTAGATCTGCCAGATCACGGTGTGACCACCGTGTTTGTGGAACTGCCCAATACGAAGATCGAGCTGTTGCACCCGCTGGGAAGCGACTCGCCCATTGCCAAGTTTCTCGAAAAGAACCCTGCCGGTGGCATGCACCATGTCTGCTATGAAGTCGAAGATATCATTGCTGCTCGTGACAAGCTGGTTGCTGAAGGTGCTAGAATTCTTGGGGACGGCGAACCCAAAACAGGTGCGCACGGCAAACCTGTCCTGTTTCTGCATCCCAAGGACTTCTGCGGCACACTTGTGGAACTTGAGGAGGTTTGAGGCATGGGTATCCCAACGATCATTCTGGTATATGTAGTTGCCTGGTGGCTGGTGTTTTTCGCAGTGCTGCCATGGGGCGTCCGATCTCAGCACGAGACGGAAGAAGGCGTTACGGAAGGGACTGAACCGGGTGCACCTGCCAACCCCAACCTCAAGAAGAAGATCATTGTTACATCTCTGATCGCGGCCGCTCTGACAATAGGCTACTATTTTGTCGCCACATCTGGATGGATTTCATTCCGAGATCAAGTGCGCTGACGTCGCTCCATCAATCAGCCAATAAAAAAGCAAGGCCGCTAAGCCTTGCTTTTCTTTAATATATGAACGAGCGATTTTTTTAGGGCCCGTTTCTAATATATATGCGCAAAGTCCTCCCTGAGCATGGACCACATAATGCGTGAACCGTTCAGCTCTGCGTCTCAGAGAAGCTATGGAAACATTTGATGATTGTCATCAATTGAACGCGTGTGTGGCTACTAGATATTGTGTTTCTTTCCGCTCTATGTTGCATGGCTGCAACAATTGGGGCGAGACACTGCCTTAGGTGGTGAGAAATTACTTCCTCAAGGCGCTTGCTGGCGCAAAAAAATGAAAGAAACCATTGCTATTCCGCAGGCTGAACGGCAAAAGAAGCAAAGACTTTCGGTGCTGCCGCAGCGCCATTAACCTCGTTTCAAACAAGAGATAAAAGCCACCATGCGTTTAAGCCGTTATTTTTTGCCCACTCTTAAAGAAACCCCTGCTGATGCGCAGATTGCGTCGCACCGACTGATGCTGCGTGCTGGTATGATCCGTCAAGGCGCTGCGGGTATCTATAGCTGGCTGCCGCTGGGGCTTAAGGTTCTCAAAAAGATTGAGCAGATCGTGCGTGAAGAACAGGATGCGGCAGGCGCGCAGGAAGTGCTGATGCCGACTATCCAAGCGGCAGACCTGTGGGTGGAAAGTGGGCGTTATGACGATTACGGCGACGAGATGCTGCGCATCGAAGACCGCCATGGTCGCAAGATGCTTTATGGCCCGACCAACGAGGAAATGATCACGGATATTTTCCGCCGGGAAATCAAATCCTATCGCGATCTGCCGAAGAATCTCTACCACATCCAATGGAAATTCCGCGACGAGCGCCGTCCACGCTTTGGCGTTATGCGCGGTCGTGAATTCCTGATGAAGGATGCCTACAGCTTTGACCTGACGCCGGAAGATGGCCAGAAGTCATATAACGCTATGTTTGTGGCCTACCTGCGCACGTTCGCACGCTTGGGCCTGAAGGCGATCCCCATGCGTGCTGATACCGGCCCGATTGGCGGTGACCTGAGCCACGAGTTTATTGTGCTTGCAGAAACTGGCGAAAGCGAAGTTTTCTTCGACAAGTCGTTTGATAAGCTCGATCCCATGGTTGAAGTGGAGGAAGGCGCAGACCTGCAGCCGATCGTTGACGAATGGACCAGCCACTATGCGGCGACTGACGAAATTCACGATGCTGAAAACTGCCCTGTGGATGCCAGTGGCTTGGTGACAGGTCGCGGCATCGAAGTAGGGCACATCTTCTTTTTCGGCGAGAAATATTCTAAGCCGATGAACGCAACTGTTCAGGGACCGGATGGCGAGACGGTGCCTGTGCAGATGGGATCATACGGTGTCGGTGTTTCCCGCCTTGTTGGTGCCATCATTGAAGCGTGTCATGACGAAAATGGCATCATTTGGCCGGAGGCCGTTGCCCCGTTCAAAGTAGGCTTGATGAACCTGCGCACCAAGGATGACGATTGCACGGCTGCGTGTGACAGGCTTTACAAGGACCTGACAGCCGCAGGTATTGATGTTCTTTATGACGATACAGATGGCGGTGCGGGCGCCAAGTTCGCGAACATGGACCTGATCGGTCTACCATACCAACTGGCAGTGGGGCCACGTGGCCTCAAAAATGGGGTGGTGGAGCTGAAGAACCGCAAGAGCGGTGAGCGCGTGGAATTGACGCCAGAAGAGGCTGTCGCCAAGCTGACGGTGTAATAAAGCCGAAAAAAAGGGGGAGACGGGTGATAGCACGAGGATTTGAATGGTCGGTAGCGCGCCGCTACATCTTGGGTGGCAAGCGCGACCTGGTCATCTCTGTCACGGCGCTTTTGTCTGTTACAGCGATTGCTCTTGGGGTGATGTTGCTACTGGTTGTAATGTCAGTGATGAACGGCTTTCGCGCTGAACTCATGGACAAAATCCTCGGTTATCACGGCCATGTTCTTATTCAAGGGTACGGCGGTAAACTTCAGAATTATCAGGATGTTATCCGCGATATTGAAGGTGTTGATGGCATCGTCAAGATTATGCCCTTCAGTGAGTCCCAGGTTATGGTCACCAAGGAGGGTGAAGCCTGGGGCGCCATTGTCCGCGGATTGCCGGACGAGTATTTCAGCGCCGAAAAACTGAACATCGCACACACCGTTGCAGGCAGTATCGAAAATGCCCCTGAAATTGGCGGCCTGGTACTTGGAAAGCAGCTGGCAAACCGGCTGCGGGTTACGGCTGGAGACAGTGTCACGATCGTCAGCCCCAACTCAGTGGCCACGCCATTCGGGTCAACGCTGAGGCATCTCTCCTATCCAGTGGCGGCGGTTGTCGAGATCGGCGTTTATCAATTCGACGAGAGCTTTATCGGCATGCCGCTTGAGGAAGCCCAACGCTTCTTCCGGTTGGGAGATACCGTCAGCAACATTGAATTGATGCTGACATCGCCCGATGATGTGGATGCATTATTGCCTGTCCTGACCGAAAAAGTGGGTTCTCGTGGCTATGTTCGGACCTGGCGGTCCTTGAACCAGAGCCTTGTTGGGGCCCTTCAGACCGAACGGGTTACAATGTTCGTGGTAATGACCTTTATCATCATTGTGGCCGTCTTCAATATATCCTCCAGCCTTTTCATGCTTGTGAAGGACAAGGCAGCGGATATCGCGATTCTGCGTACGATGGGCGCTACAGCAAAGTCCATCAACCGTATTTTCATAACTGTAGGCCTGATGGTCGGTATGACAGGTATTGGTCTTGGAATATTGCTTTCGGTGGCGGTAATTGGCGGCTTTGACAGCCTGCTTGCATTCGTTGAGTGGATTTTCAATATCCAGGTGTTCGACCCGGCGGCACGCTATATCTCGTCACTGGATCCGGTTGTGGATTATTTGGAGGCTGGACTAACAGTGGTGATTGCGACAGGATTGACACTGGTGGCGGCCTATTTCCCGGCGCGCCGGGCCGCAAAGCTCGATCCCGTGGAGGTGCTTCGCTATGAGTAAGGCACCAGCACTGAAGCTTGAGGGTATATGCAAGAGCTTTCATCAGGGCCATAAGGCCTTGCATGTGCTCAAGGGGATTGATCTTGAAGTAAAGCCAGGAGAACTGGTTGCACTGATAGGGGCATCCGGGTCTGGTAAGAGTACCTTGCTGCAGGTTGCGGGGCTCTTGGACCGGCCAACATCAGGCACAATTGCTATTGCAGGCGCGGAAGTGCATGACCTTAAGGATGAGGCACGCAGCGACATTCGTCGCAACCAACTGGGTTTTGTCTATCAGTTCCATCATTTGCTGCCGGATTTCACGGCGCTTGAAAATGTGGAACTGGCGCTTCGGATTTCCGGGGTTTCGAGCGTGGATGCCACGGCCCAGGCAAAAACTGTTCTGGAAGAAATCGGCCTTGCAGAGCGCTTGAACCACACGCCGTCTGAACTATCGGGTGGCGAGCAACAGCGCGTGGCAATAGCGCGTGCCATAGTTACCAATCCGTCGCTGCTTCTGGCGGATGAGCCCACTGGCAACTTGGATGAGGAAACTGCAGCGCGCGTGTTCAAGCTTCTCGTGTCTATGGTGCGGGATCGCGGATTGGCGGCGGTGATTGCGACGCACGATGCGTCGCTGGCGGCCCAAATGGACCGGCAGCTTCACTTGTCAGCAGGGGTGCTTCACGAATCTTGAGGCGGCTGGCCATCGGCGCTAGCCTTAGCATCAGACACAGGCTAACCTTGCCTGGGTATATTTTTGGACAAGCGCCCACCGAAGTGGGCTGGAGTAGGGATTTATGAGCCACGCTGGCTTTGTGCATTTGCGCGTTCACACGGCCTATTCGCTCTCGGAAGGAGCGATTCACGTCAAAGATCTGGTGAAACAGTGCGTTGGGCACAAGATGCCCGCCGTGGCCATGACAGACACGGACAATATGTTCGCGGCGCTTGAGTTTTCCTCATACGCGACTGACGCAGGCGTCCAGCCCATCGTCGGCGTAACACTGCATGTCAAAAACCCTTACAAAGATCATCAGGCCAAAGGCAAGAAAACGGCCAAGCCGGATCAGCTGGTACTTCTGGCGCAGTCGGAAAAGGGCTATCAGAACCTGATGAAGATCGTCTCCAAGGCGCACCTTGAAAGCGACCCACAGCTCGGTGTGCAGTTCCCGTTTGAGGACTTCAAAGGCCTTACAGACGATATCATTTGCCTTACTGGCGGCGTATCTGGGCCGGTTGGGGCGCTTCTCCTTGAAGGTAAGAAGGAAGAGGCGGATCTGTGTGTGCGGTCCCTCAAGACCCTTTTTGGTGACCGGCTATATATGGAGATACAGCGGCACGGCATGCCAGCTGAAGAGCAGACTGAGGAAGATTTCCTCGATCTCGCGTACGATCACAATATCCCTATCGTTGCAACCAACCAGCCCTTCTTTGTGGGGCCGGATATGTACGAGCCGCATGACGCGCTTCTATGCATGGCGGAAAGCACTTATGTGGCCGTGCAGGACCGGCGCAGGCTGAACCCTGAATATCGCTTCAAGGAATCTGAAGAGATGATAAATCTTTTTAAGGACCTCCCTGAAGCAATTGAAAATACTATGAATATTGCGCATCGTTGCTCTTACAAGGTGGATAAGATTGCGCCTCTTTTGCCCAACTTTACCCGCGGCATGGACGTCTCCGAAGCGGACATGCTTCGGGAAGAGTCCGAGAAAGGCCTGCGGGAGCGACTGGACTTCAAGGCCAAGGAAGAAGGACTGACACCTGGCAAGGACCAAGAGTGGGAGAATGAATATTGGGAGCGGCTTGATTATGAGCTGGGCATCATCAACCAGATGGGCTTCCCAGGCTACTTCCTGATCGTTGCTGACTTTATCCAATGGGCCAAGGATCACGACATTCCGGTGGGGCCGGGACGTGGCTCTGGCGCCGGATCAGTGGTCGCGTGGGTGTTGAAGATTACAGATCTGGACCCGCTCCGCTTCTCGCTACTGTTCGAGCGTTTTCTGAACCCGGAACGCGTGTCCATGCCTGACTTTGACGTCGACTTCTGCCAGGACAAGCGGGAAAAGGTGATCCGGTATGTGCAGGACAAATATGGCTATGATCACGTGGCCCAGATTATCACCTTCGGTAAGCTGCAGGCGCGGGCTGTTGTGAAGGCCTGTGGCCGGGTGATGCAGCAGCCGCACGGGCAGACAGATCGCCTGTCGAAGATGATCCCGAACGATCCGGGTAATGCCATGACCCTGCAGGAGGCGATTGATAGCGAACCCCGGCTTCAGGCGGAAATCAACAATGATGAGCTGACGCGTAGCGTGATGGACCGTGCCTTGAAGCTGGAGGGCTTCTATGCGCATTCGTCTACCCACGCAGCGGGTGTGGTGATTGGCGACAGGCCACTTGACCAGCTTGTGCCGCTGTACCGCGACCCGAAATCAGACATGCCGGTAACCCAGTTCAACATGAAGTGGGTGGAGCTGGCAGGCCTTGTGAAGTTTGACTTCCTGGGCCTCAAGACCCTTACCGTACTTGACCGCGCTGTTCATTATATCCGCGACCGCGGCATTGAAGTTGATTTGCCGGCAGTGCCGCTCGATGACGGTCCCGCCTATGAATTGCTGGCAAAAGGTGACACGGCTGGGGTGTTCCAGCTCGAGAGTACGGGGATGCGGTCGGTCCTCAAGGGGCTGAGGCCGGATAAATTCGAGGATATCATCGCAATTGTGGCCCTGTACCGTCCGGGGCCCATGGAAAATATCCCAACCTATATCGACCGCAAACACGGTCGCATGGAAGTGGAATACCCCCATCCAATCCTTGAAGAAATTCTGGGAGAAACCTACGGCGTGATCATCTACCAGGAACAGGTGATGCAGATCGCGCAGGTGATGTCTGGCTACAGCCTTGGCGAAGCAGACATCCTGCGGCGGGCCATGGGTAAGAAGATTAAGGAGGAGATGGATAAGCAGCGTGGTCGTTTCTGCGACGGTGCGGTTGAACGCGGAATTGACGCTGAAAAAGCCAGCTATATCTTTGATCTTGTGACGAAATTCGCAAGCTATGGGTTCAACAAGTCCCACGCGGCAGCCTATGCGCTGGTGGCCTATCACACCGCCTATCTGAAGGCGAATTTCCCGGTTGAGTTCATGGCAGCTATCATGACACTTGATCTGGGAAATACAGACAAGCTGGCCGCGTTCAAACAGGAATTGCAGCGTATGGAAGTGCCGCTGCTGCTGCCTGATATCAACAAGTCTTTCGTGCCGTTTGTGGTTGAGGCCGTTGAAGACCCATATTGTGAGGAAGATGATGATCCGCGTCACAATCTGGGGGTTCGCTATGCACTTGGGGCCATCAAAGGGGTTGGCGAAAAGGCCATGGAATCCATTATCGATGAGCGGGAGAAGAACGGTCCGTTCAAGGATATTTTCGATTTCGCCGAACGCGTAGACCCGAAATACCTCAACAAACGGCAGATTGAGCGTCTGGCGGCCGCCGGCGCGTTCGACTGTCTGGAGCCAGACCGGGCGAAGGCTTATGCCGCTGCTGAGATGATCATGCGGGTGGCTCAGATGGAGGCCAAGGAGCGCGAAAGTGACCAGGTCAGCCTGTTTGGTGGTGAAATGGCCAAGACGGTGGATCGGCCGACGCTACCTCAAGTTCGGAGCTGGACCGACACAGAAGCGCTTGAAAACGAGAAGAATGCCGTGGGCTTCTATATTTCGGCTCATCCACTGGACTCATACGACACGATCCTTCAGCGCGAACGCATCATTCCCGCGAAGGAAGTTTATAATGATCCAGGCCTGATCGGGCAGACCGTTCGTATGGCCGGCGCCATTGCAGGCTACCGCGAAGGCAACACCAAACGTGGCAGCAAGTTTGGCCGACTGACGCTGTCTGACCGGTCTGATGCATTTGAAATTATGGCATTTGAAGATGACCTAGATGCCATCCGGGCGCGAGTAGAAGAGGGGGCGCCTGTTGTGGTTTCTGTCCAAATTCGCAAACGGGATGATGACGACAGCATTGGCCTGTCGTGCCGGGGCATTGAAAGCCTGGAACATGTAGCATCCCAATCTTCCAAAGGCCTGTTTGTCGAAGTGGATTCGGAAAAATCCTTTACCGGCATCAAAGCCGCCCTAGATCGTAAAGCAGGAGGCAAGGGCCGCGTGACCATACGTGTGCCCGTGGCTGAGAACAGTCGCTACGCCGAATTCAAGCTGCCTGGCCGCTTCAAGGTAACGCCTGAGCTAAAACAGGCAGTTGCCGCCGAAATGGGCGTTCTTTCTGTGGAGGAGGTGTAAGTTGGATCATCACCGCAAAATCGCAATGCCCAAGCCAGCGTCTTCCATCATGGTGATCCGGGACGGGCAAGGCGGCCTCGAGGTGCTGATGATCGAACGGGCCAGGACCATGAGATTTGCGCCGGGAGCCTTTGTCTTTCCGGGCGGTAAGGTGGACCGATCAGACATGCAGAACTGGCGCTGGCAGGGCATGACGACCGGCCGTGGCGCGATGCGCGATTTTGCCTTCAGGGTAGCCGCACTTAGAGAGCTTTATGAGGAAGCGGGTATTTTCCTAAGCGATAAAGCGCCACGGCGCACTCTGACAGCAGCAGCGCCATTTGCGACCATGGTCCGCAATGCCGGAGTGAAGCTGGATATCGCAAGTCTCGTCCCCTTTGCGCACTGGGTGACGCCTGAGCCGATGCCTCGGCGGTTTGATACCTATTTCTATCTTGCGCCGCATAATGGTGAAGAAGCCATTCATGACGGCAATGAAGCGATTTCTTTCCGCTGGGTCAGTCCCCGTAAGATGCTCTCTGACTGGGAGGAAGACCGAATACCTCTCATGTTCCCCACCAGGCTTAACCTCATGAAACTGGCGCGAGCGGCCACAGTTAACGAAGCTCTTCGACATGCGCGGCGCGCGAGGGTCGTGCGTACGCTCCCTGTGGTCGACATGACCAAGGAAGGAGTGAAATTGACAATAGACCCGGCCACCGGCTTTGGTGTTACGGCGGCCACGCCGAAAGAACTTTCAGTTGAAGCTGCCGGATTGGCAAAAAAAGCTTGATCTACCCCGATTAAAGGCCTATACGACGCGCGACTTCACACGTGGGTGAAGGCTTCCTGCTGTGTTGGCAGGCCGCCATCCGGTGTTTCGGAAAATGGTTTTCCGATACGCACGCCCACGGAGGCTTAACCGGAAAAGGAGTAGTATTATGGCGATGCCAGTAGTCGACATGCGCGCCCTCTTGGAAGCAGGCGTACACTTTGGTCACCAGACCCACCGTTGGAACCCGAAAATGGCGCCGTTTATCTTCGGCGAACGTAACGGCGTTCATATCATTGATCTGTCCCAAACCGTTCCATACTTTCAGCGTGCCCTGCAGGCTGTTCGTGACGTTGTCGCCGGTGGCGGCCGCGTTCTGTTCGTTGGTACGAAGCGTCAGGCGTCCCCAATCATTGCTGAAGCAGCAAAGCGTTGCGGTCAGTATTATGTAAACCACCGTTGGCTCGGCGGCATGATGACCAACTGGCAGACGATCAGCCAGTCCATCAAGCGCCTGAAGCAGCTCAACGAGCAACTCGGCCAAGAGCACACTGGTCTGACCAAAAAAGAAACTCTGCAGCTGACGCGTCTGCGCGACAAGCTCGAGCTTTCCCTGGGCGGTATCCAGGACATGGGCGGTCTGCCAGACATTATTGTTGCTGTTGACGTAATCGGTGACGACCTCGCGATTGCTGAAGCCAACCGTCTGCATATTCCTGTTGTTGGCGTTATCGACACCAACTCCAAGCCTGAAGGCGTTGATTACCCAATCCCAGGCAACGACGACGCAACTCGTGCGCTGCGCCTCTATTGCGACATGCTCGCTGAAGCTGCTCTGGATGGTATTCAGGCAGAACTGGCTGCTCAGGGCGTAGACCTTGGTGCTCAGGCCGCTCCAGTTGAAGAAGCTGTTGCTGAAGAGGCTCCTGCCGAGGAAGCTGCTGCACCTGCTGAACCTCCAGCTGAAGAGAAGAAGCCAGCTAAGAAAGCTGCTGCGAAAAAAGCTCCTGCGAAAAAAGCCGCTCCAAAAAAAGCAGCTAAAGACGCTGACGCTGACAAAGCAGAGTAACAATTTTCATTTATTGCTCCCGAAGGCCTCGGCTTTCGGGGGCAAAATCATATCTACACTTTAAGATCTCAAGAGATCGTAAGGGGAATTCCGATGGCACAAATCACTGCCGCACTTGTAAAAGAACTGCGCGAGACTTCTGGCGCAGGCATGATGGATTGCAAAAAAGCGCTTGCAGAAACTGACGGCAACCTTGAAGCCGCTGTTGACTGGCTGCGCACCAAAGGTCTTGCTGCTGCTGCCAAGAAATCCGGCCGCGTTGCTGCTGAGGGTCTTGTTGGTGTTAAAGCTGCAGGTAATAAAGCTGCTGTAATCGAAGTAAACTCCGAAACTGACTTCGTTGCTCGTAACGAGAAATTCCAGAAGTTCGTTGGCGACCTCGCTGGCGTTGCCCTGGAAGTTGGTACCGACGTTGAAGCAATTGCTGCTGCAACGTACCCAGGTTCCTCGAAGCCTGTTTCCGAAGTCCTGACCGACAATATCGCAACCATCGGCGAAAACATGACAATTCGTCGTGCTGCTGTTGCTGAAGTGGACAAAGGTCTTGTTGCTTCTTACATCCATGGCGCTGTTACCGACGGCATGGGCAAAATCGCTGTTCTCGTGGCTCTGAAGTCCGACGCTGGCGAAGACGTTCTGGCGCCTCTCGGTAAGCAACTGGCAATGCACATTGCTGCAGCAAACCCAGCGTCGCTTTCTGAAGCTGACTTGGACCAGGAAATCGTTGAGCGCGAGAAGCAGGTTCAGATCGAAAAAGCCAAAGAATCTGGCAAACCAATGGAAATCATCGAAAAGATGATCGTTGGCCGTATGCGCAAGTTCCTCGAGGAAATCGTTCTGCTGAAGCAGACGTTTGTAATCGACGGTGAAAGCAAGATCGAAGACGTGATTGCAAAAGCTGCGAAAGACGCAGGCACTGCAATTGAGCTGGTAAGCTATGTCCGTATGGAAATGGGCGAAGGTCTCGAGAAGAAAGAAGACGACTTCGCTGCGGAAGTGGCTGCTGCTGCTGGCGTCTAAGACTTTCAGCTAGACAAGTTGGAAAGCCCAGGAGACTTCTCCTGGGCTTTTTTATGAAGTTTTCTACGAGTTGATGTACAGCGTTGAAGACCTGAGTGTTTTTATTTAAAACTTCGGTAGCCTTGTCCGGTTCAAGCGGATAAGCTGCAGCGGGCAAAATAAACACCAGATTTCAAGGTGTAAGGGGAGATACTGGCTGATGTCCAATGAGCCAAGATTTAAACGTGTATTGCTGAAACTTTCGGGTGAAGCCTTGATGGGCGACGGTAGTTACGGGATTGATCCTGTTACGGCAAATCGCGTGTCACTTGAGATAAAGCGCGCGCGGGAAATCGGTACAGAGGTATGCGTGGTTGTCGGAGGTGGCAATATCTTCCGTGGCATCAAGGGGGCCGCAGAAGGCCTTGATCGGTCAACCGCCGACCATATGGGTATGCTGGCAACCGTGATGAACGCACTTGCTCTTCAGAACGCTCTTGAGAAGGTTGGTGTAGACACGCGTGTCTTGTCCGCCATTCCGATGGCGAGCGTAAGCGAGCCATATATTCGGCGTCGGGCGATCAGGCATCTTGAAAAGGGCCGTGTTGTTATTTTCGCCGCAGGCACAGGCAACCCGTTCTTCACGACGGACACCGCAGCAGCCCTAAGGGCGGCTGAGATGAACTGTAATGCGCTGCTTAAGGGTACGCAGGTTGATGGTGTCTATAACGCCGATCCCAAAAAGGACCCGACGGCTGTCCGCTACGACCGTCTGTCCTACATGGATGTGCTGAAGCAGGACCTGAAGGTGATGGACGCATCGGCTATTTCATTGAGCCGCGAAAACAATATTCCAATTGTTGTCTTTTCTATTCAAACGCAAGATGAGCTAGTGAGGGTCCTCCAAGGAGAGGGTACTTGCACAATCGTGGGTGAGGAATAAACATGAGTGATGAAGAACTTGATCTGCAGGATATCGAGCGCCGCATGAAAGGCGCCGTTGAGGCGTTGAAACATGAATATGCGGGCCTGCGCTCCGGTCGGGCGACAACCAGCCTGCTGGACCCTGTAACGGTAGACGTTTACGGCGCCAATATGCCACTGAACCAAGTTGGTACGGTTGGTGTGCCAGAGCCGCGCATGCTGTCCGTGCAAGTATGGGACAAGGGCAATGTCTCCGCCGTTGAAAAGGCGATCCGCAACTCTGGTCTCGGCCTCAATCCTATGATTGATGGCCAGCTGGTCCGTATTCCGATCCCTGAGCTTAACGAAGAGCGTCGGGCTGAACTCGCCAAGGTTGCCGCCAAATACGCCGAGACCGGACGTATCGCTATCCGCAACGTGCGTCGCGACGGCATGGATCAGCTCAAGAAGATGGAAAAAGATAAGTCCATTAGCGAAGACGATCACAAGATGTATGCCGATGAGGTTCAGGACCTGACCAACAAGTTTGTTGGCGAGGTGGATGAACTTCTGCAGGCCAAAGAAAAAGAAATCATGCAGGTCTAACATGGTAGCTCAGGCCCAGCCTATCCAAGAGGCGCCAGTAATGGTGCCTCCAAAACACGTTGCCATCATCATGGACGGCAATGGCAGATGGGCGGCCCAAAAAGGCAAGGCAAGGTCTGCAGGCCACAAACAGGGTGCCGAAGCAGTCCGCGAGGCAATTGAAGGCGCCTTGAATGCAGGTGTCAAATACCTGACTTTATATGCTTTTTCTTCTGAAAATTGGAATCGTCCGGAGGAAGAAGTTCGGGACCTCATGGGCCTGCTGAAGCTTTACCTAAACCGTGAAGTAAAAACCTTACATAAGCAAAATATCCGCTTACGTGTGATTGGCCGCAGGGACAGGCTGTCTGCAGATATTCAAAAGATGATCGACCGCGCCGAGGAAATGACGGCCAACAACGATCGAATGACATTGGTTATCGCCCTGAGCTACGGTAGTCGCGACGAGATGCTGGACGCAGCGCAAAAGCTTGCGCGCGCAGTAGCAAAAGGTGAGATGACTGCGGATGATATCACCGAAACGGTCTTCGCTGATGCTTTGACGACCCGCGGCTTGCCAGATCCTGATCTGATCATTCGAACAAGCGGTGAGCAGCGACTTTCGAATTTCCTGTTGTGGCAGGCTGCTTACTCGGAATTCTTGTTCCTGGATATCTTGTGGCCGGATTTCACCAAAGAGGCATTTGCCAAGGCAGTGTCCGATTTTCAAACTCGCGACCGCCGCTTTGGTGTGCGCCCATAAGAGATAGGGTGCCGTATGCCTTTTGGGATTTCGGATAATCTTTTCAAACGCATAGTATCCGCCGTGTTACTTTTGCCGGTCGTTTTGTGGCCGATCTATGCGGGCGGCTGGTGGTTCGCCGGTCTTTTGGCGCTTGGTGGCGCCCTTATGATTATTGAATGGTGCGGCTTGACGAAGGTTGAGCCAAGGCTTTTGCACGGTCTGTCTGCTGCTCTGCTGGCTCTGCTCGTGCCTGTTCTGCTTGCTACGGGCTTTGGTGCTGTGGCTCTGCTTATTGTTGGGCTGACGGGGCTTGCCTTGCTTGGCAGGATGCTGGTCAAGGCGTCACCGTCCGTTGGCTGGTGGTTGACTGGCTTAGGCTATGTAGCGTTGCCTCTTGTCGCGCTTTTTTATATCCGCGAGGCAAGTGCGCTCGTGGTTTTCTGGGTTTTCCTTGTTGTTTGGGCCACGGATGTGGGGGGCTATTTTGCCGGAAAAGGCATCGGTGGGCCGAAACTGGCACCAAAGATCAGCCCAAAGAAAACCTGGGCGGGCCTGTTAGGTGGCATGGCGCTGAGTAGCGCAGTCAGTGTCGCATTTGCGGCATTTTTTGAATTTGATAATGGTTATTGGTGGGTGGCGGGTCTTTTGGCTGCCTGGGCGCAAGTAGGAGACCTGCTGGAAAGCGGCATCAAGCGGTCGTTTGGTGTCAAGGACTCGGGCGGACTTATCCCCGGCCACGGCGGTTTGCTGGACCGCGTGGACGGTCTCGTGTTTGTGGCGCCGGCAGTGGCTCTCCTTATGACATTTTACCCTCTGTTTGGTTTTGAGTTATCGTGATGGTGGACACAATCCAGAAAAGCGTGACTGTTCTAGGCGCTACAGGTTCGGTCGGGCAAAGTACGCTCGACCTGATTTCCAGAAATGGAAATAAATTCAATGTTGTGGCGCTCACTGCTTACAGTAAAGTTGAAGATTTGGCAAAGGCCGCGATCAGCTTTAATGCGCAACTGGCGGTGATCGGCGACGAAAGAAAATTGGGAACGCTTAAGGCGTTGCTTGCAGGATCTGGCGTTGAGTCCGCAGCGGGTGACGAAGCCCTGATTGAGGCCGCCGCGAGGCCATCTGATATTGTTATGGCGGCGATCGTTGGTGCGGCAGGCCTAAGGCCCACTATGGCGGCTGTCCGGCGCGGCGCAACGGTAGCGCTTGCCAATAAGGAATGCCTTGTATGTGCGGGCGACCTGCTGATGGCAGAAGTGGCCGAGCATGGAGCGACGTTGTTGCCGGTCGATTCTGAACATAACGCCATCTATCAGGTGTTTGATTTTGGCGCAGCGAAGGCCGTTGACCGGTTGATCCTGACCGCCTCTGGCGGGCCGTTCCTGGGCCGTAGTCGTCACGATCTGCTGGATGTCACGCCTGCGCAAGCCGTCGCACACCCTAACTGGGATATGGGCGCCAAGATTTCGGTCGATTCCGCTACCATGATGAACAAGGGCCTTGAAGTGATTGAGGCATTTCATCTGTTCCCTGTATCCAAGGACCAGATTGAAGTTCTGGTGCATCCGCAGTCTGTCATTCATTCGATGGTGGAATATCAGGATGGCAGCGTATTGGCTCAGCTTGGCTCACCGGATATGCGAACGCCGATCGCCTATAGCCTAGCATGGCCGGAGCGCATGGAAGCTCCGGTGAAGCGGCTGTCGCTCGCTGAAATTGGGTCACTGACGTTCCAAGCCCCAGATTATGAGGCCTTCCGCTGCCTTGCGCTGGCTAAAGAAGCCCTTGACGCGGGTGGGGCGGCCCCGGCAGTGTTGAACGCTGCGAATGAGGTTGCTGTCGGTGGGTTCCTGTCGGGCCAGATCGGCTTTATGGATATCCCTGCACTGGTCGAGGAAACTCTTGCCCAAATCGACATGAAAGCGCCACAATCGCTGACGAATGTGTTTGAAATCGATCAAGAGGCGCGGCGCCTAGCCGGGCTACAGTTGGAAAGCCGGAAGAAGTAAGGATTACTCCATGGAGACCGAAGGCCCAGGACTGTTTTTTACCATTGCCGCATTTATCGGGGGCTTCAGCCTGCTCGTGTTTATTCACGAGTGGGGTCACTATATCGTTGGCAGGATTTTCGGCGTGAAAATCGAGACCTTTTCGATTGGTATGGGGAAGGAGCTTTTTGGTCGCACTGACAAGCGGGGCACGCGCTGGAAAATCAGCGCGATCCCTCTTGGTGGCTATGTGAGGTTCTTTGGCGATGCGTCTGCGGCCAGCAATCCTGGTGATATCCCTGAAGGTTTGACCGAAGAAGAAAAGAAGGTTTGTTATCACTTCAAACCCCTTTGGCAGCGGGCCTTAATTGTTTTCGCCGGCCCCGCCGTTAATCTGATTGCAGCAGTTCTTGTTTTCGGTGCCTTCGTGTATCTGCGCGGCGTCGCTATTACTGAGCCTGTAGCGGTCTCTGTTGGGGCCGAGGATCCGGCAGGTGTTGCTGGTTTCCAGAGCCATGATCGCATCACGCAGATCAATGGCCAGGAAGTAGACCGTTTCTCTGACATTGCACGTATTGTCAGGCTGCGCCCCGGACACACACTGAATGTGGTTGTAGAGCGTGAGGGTAGGGAAGTGATCCTTCGCCCAACCATTGGGACCAAGTATTTCGAAGACCGATTTGGTAATCGCTATCCCTATGGTTATCTGGGTGTTGGCAATTCCGACGAAGCGGGCCGGACACCATATACGCAGGTTATCGAGCACCCGGGCTTCTGGCTTTCCATGTCTGAAGGCAGTCGCCAGATGGTCTCCACCACTAAAATGATTTTCACTACACTGGGCCAGATGATCCTTGGGGTTCGTTCGGTGAAAGAACTGGGAGGGCCGGTGCGAATTGCCACTGCAATCGGCGAGGCTGCCCACGATGGTCTTGAATCGTTGGTATGGCTTCTGGCTATGCTGTCACTTAATCTTGGTATTGTGAATTTGCTGCCAATCCCGGTCTTGGATGGTGGGCATTTGCTGTTTTACGGGCTTGAGGCAATTAAGGGTTCACCCATCAGCAAAAAGGCTCAGGAAGCCGGTTTTGTGGCTGGATTTGCGCTAATGTTGATTTTTATGTTGCTTGTGACATTGAATGACTTGCAATCCTTGCCGCTCTAGGCCAATTTCACCGCCATTGTCACTAAAAAAAATTATGAATGGGCAGGAAAAAGTTGCGTTTATTTAAGATGTGCGTGATGTGGCGCTTTGTTATAGCGCTTACGATCGGGGGAGCTTCGCTAACGGTGCCGGCGACGGCGCAACAGCAACCGGCTACCCAGCAGATTCCTATTATCCGTCAGATCAGTGTGATCGGCAACGAACGGGTGGAGCCGGAGACCATTGCGTCTTATCTGGCTGTTCAGCCTGGTCAGCCGTTTGATCCGGAACGGCTGGATATCAGCCTGAAGAATCTGTTCGCGACTGGTTTGTTTTCGGATGTGGAGCTGTCGGAAAACCAAGGAGCCCTGATTGTCCGGGTTGTGGAAAACCCGATTATCAACCGCATTATCTTTGAGGGTAACAAGCGACTTGATCGTGAAGAGTTGATAGAGGAAGCACGCTTGCGGCCACGTCAGGTCTTTACCAGGGCTAAGGTTCGGGCCGACGTTCAGCGTATGCTGGAACTGTATCGCCGATCTGGCCGCTTTGCGGCTATCATTGAGCCAAAGGTTGTGCAGCTCGAACAAAACCGTGTCGATCTGCTCTATGAAATCCAAGAAGGACCGAAAACAAAAGTCAGTCGTATTAATTTCATTGGCAACCATGTCTTCAGCGATGGCGACCTGCGAGACGTCCTTGCGACAAAGGAATCTCGTTGGTGGAAGATTTTCACGTCAAACGACACTTTTGATCCTGACCGGCTAGCCTATGACCAGCAAGTTCTACGGCAGCACTACTTGAATGAAGGCTATGCCGACTTCCGGACAGTGTCCGCGATTTCTGAGCTCACGCCTGACCGAGAAGACTTCTTCATTACCTTTACGGTGGAAGAGGGTGAAATCTACGAATTCGGCAAGATCGACGTGGAGAGTGAAATCCGTGACGTGGATGCCAGCCTTTTCCGGGCGTTTCTGCTGATGCGAGAGGGTATGACCTACAACGCAGAAGCAATCGAGAGAACGGTAGAATCGCTTTCAAATGCCGCAGGCCTTCTCGGTTATGCTTTTGTCGACGTTCGTCCGCAAATCAGTCGGGACCGGGAAACACGCAAGATCAACATCACCTTCCGTGTCCTTGATGCTCCGCGCGTCTATGTGGAGCGGATCAATATCAGTGGCAACGTTGTTACGCTGGACCGGGTGATCCGTAGGGAATTTCGACTGCAGGAGGGTGATGCCTTCAACTCTGCCCTTGTGACGCGGTCGGAAACTCGTCTGAAGCGTCTGGATTTCTTCCGTGAAGTAACAATTGAGCAACTACAAGGATCTGAGCCTGATCGTATGGTGCTTGACGTCAATGTAGAAGAACAGGCAACAGGTCAGCTGAATCTGGGTGCTGGCTTTTCCAGCCTTGAAAACTTCATTTTTGATTTCTCGATACAGCAACGGAATTTCCGCGGCATGGCGCAAGATTTGCGCCTTGGCCTTCGTCTTTCCGGGAGGCGGCAGGAAATTGACTTTGGCTTTACTGAGCCGTATTTCATGGGGCGCCGCGTTGCCGCTGGCTTCGATATTTTTGCTCGTAGGGTGGATGCAAGCTCTTTCGGTTCCTTCTTTGAGACGAAATCCCTGGGCTTTTCGCTGCGGGCAGGCATGGCAATCAGTGAATATTGGACCCTGTCCACGCGCTATACATTGCGCCAAGATGATGTAAAGATTGTAGATCGCGCGCTAAATTCGTTTTTCTTTCAATCTGTGAATGTTCGGACGACCGATGAACAGTTACGTGCCCAAACGAACTCTGGTGCTTCTCAGACACCACTGACGGATACTGAGATACAGTCTCGTGTGGCTGCTTTTGACGTCAACGGGGACGGAGTGGTCGATCTGGCTGACTTTGATCTGGATGGTAGTGGTGCAAATAGTATTGACCAGCTAGATCGTGACGAACGTGTCGCTACCTTGCCACGGTCATACCGAGAGGCAGACGGTAAACGCTTCCAGTCCATTCTTGGCTACACTGTTGGTTTCAATACGCTCAACAGCGTGATCCGCCCAACGCGTGGTCACAGCTTCTACTTCAGCCAAGACTTTGCTGGTTTAGGTGGGGATGTGCGCTATCTTCGCTCGTCACTCAACTTTGACAACTACTGGACGCCATGGCAGGGTTGGACCTTCCGGGCTGGTGGTGAAGCTGGTATAATCCAAGGGCTCGGCCAAGATATCCGTCTGTCTGACAAATTCTTTATCGGCGGCCCGCGGATGCGCGGTTTTGACGTGGCCGGTATGGGGCCACGTGATTTCAGCAGCGAACAATCACTGGGTGGTACGGCATATTATATCGGCCGTGGCGAACTATTCTTCCCACTTGGCGATGCTGCTCTTGAATCAGGCATTCAGGCTTCTGCATTTGTCGATGTTGGTTCGTTGTTCCGGGCGCAGGAAGACACCTTATCGGCTTGTACTTTCACGCAGGCAGAGTTTGATGCCGCGATTGAAGACAACACGCAGGTAGGCCTGAACACAAACTGTCTCTCAGGTAATTCGTCATCGCCACGGATTTCCGTGGGCATAGGCTTCTCTTGGCAGTCACCATTCGGACCATTCCGGATTGACTTGTCGAAGACATTGAAAAAACAATTGGGTGACCGGACGCAAACTTTGCAGTTTAACGTCGGGACGGCCTTCTAAGGGTAAACTAGGGATAATATAATGGGTAACATGCTTAAATCATTGAAACTGGCCGTTGTTGGCGCACTAGCCGCACTGACCATAACTACGGTGGCGACGGCGCAGATCCTGACGGTGGACGACGAACGTGTCGAACGTGAGGCTGCTGCATACAAGGATTTTAATCTGCAGACAGCAGAACTGCGCCAGAACATTCTTCAGCTGCGCCAGTTCATTACGCGGGGCGGTGTTGTAGAGCAACAGCTCGCTGACCTGGAAAAGCGTAAGGCTATCATTGGCAACGACAAATACGAAGAAGAGAAGCGGAAGCTTGAAAGCCAGTATGTTCAGGCGCAGCAGGCGCTGAGCCAGCTTGAGTATACTTTTGACAAGCTGCGCCAGGAGGCGATGGTCCAGGTCGAGCGTGCTCGCCAACCAGTTATCCGCAGCCTTCTCGCTGATCGCAAAGCACAGGTTATCATGTTGAAACGCCTCGTACTTGGTTCTGCTGCGGGCATTGATGTAACCACCGAGTTTATCGAAAAACTTGATGCTGAGTTGCCAACTGTTACGCTGAACATTCCGCAGAAGGCTGATGACGCTGCGCCTGCGGCTAATGGCGAAGGCCAGTAGTCAGGTTCCTGATCATGGAATTTGATATCCAGAAAATCATGGAATCGATACCGCACCGGTATCCATTCCTGTTGGTAGACAAGGTCGTTGATGTAGTGCCGGGCGAAAGCGCCACCGGCATCAAGAATGTGACAATCAACGAGCCATTTTTCCCTGGCCATTTTCCGCAGAAGCCAGTGATGCCTGGCGTTCTGATTCTTGAGGCAATGGCCCAGACGGCCGGCGTTCTTGCGATCGATTTTCTGGGCGACGGTGCTAAAGGCAAAGTCGTTTACTTCATGGGGATCGATGGTGCCAAGTTCCGTAAGCCAGTTGGTCCGGGAGACCGATTGGAAATGAAGGTCCAGAAGACCCGTGGTGGCGGCGCGGTGTGGAAGTTTGACGCGCAGGCTTTCGTTGATGGTGAACTGGTTACAGAAGCCAAGCTGACGGCAATGCTGGGCGGCGAATAGGTCCGGAAAACACTATAAACGTCTGACAATGAAGGCGGTCCAAGGGGGCCGCCTTTTTTCATGTGAATATTCCCAAAGGGGGCGCTTGGGTGCGCGGAGGCGAGTGGTTTGTTTTTGGTAAAAAAAAAGCCAGCTCCTGGGAGCTGGCTTCCTTTGTCACTGGGATTCATTCTAGCGCTTGTCGAGCGGAACGTAGTCGCGTTTTGGTGAACCCGTATAGAGCTGCCGAGGGCGACCGATCTTCTGGGTTGGGTCTTCGATCATCTCTTTCCACTGAGCAATCCAGCCGCTGGTGCGTGCCAGCGCGAAAAGAACCGTGAACATCTCGGTTGGGAAGCCCATGGCTTTCAGGATAATACCGGAATAGAAGTCTACGTTAGGATAGAGCTTTTTCTCGACGAAATATGGATCTTCGAGAGCAATCTTCTCGAGCTCCATCGCAACGTCAAAGAGTGGGTCGTCAACGCCAAGCTCTTTCAGAACTTTGTGTGCAGTTTCGCGCATCACAGTCGCACGCGGGTCAAAGTTCTTGTATACGCGGTGACCAAAGCCCATCAGGCGGAACGGGTCGTTGCGGTCTTTTGCGCGCGCCACGAACTCTGGAATGCGGTCAACGGTACCGATTTCTGAGAGCATGTTCAGGCATGCTTCGTTTGCACCGCCGTGGGCCGGCCCCCAAAGGCATGCAATGCCGGCAGCAATACAGGCGAATGGGTTGGCACCAGAAGAGCCAGCCAGACGTACTGTAGATGTCGACGCGTTCTGCTCGTGGTCGGCGTGCAGGATGAAGATCAGGTCCATGGCTTTTTCAAGCGTTGGGCTAACCTTGTATTCCTCTGCAGGCACAGAGAACATCATGTGCAGGAAGTTGCCAGCATATGACAGGTCATTGCGTGGGTATACGAAAGGCTGGCCAATCGTATATTTGTACGCCATGGCTGCAATAGTTGGGATCTTGGCGATCAACCGGTAGCTTGCAACCATACGCTGGTGCGGGTCATTGATGTCGGTGCTGTCATGATAGAAGGCAGATAGTGCGCCGACAACACCGACCATTACGGCCATCGGGTGCGCGTCGCGGCGGAAACCAAGGAACAAGCGGTGAAGCTGCTCATGCACCATGGTGTGGTGCGTGATATCCCAAACGAACTTCTCTTTTTCGGCCTTGGTTGGCAGTTCGCCAAACAGCAACAGGTAGCAGACTTCCATAAAGTCGCTGTCGGCTGCCAATTGTTCGATCGGATACCCGCGGTACTGCAGTTCGCCTTTTTCACCATCAATATAGGTGATTTTAGACTCACAGCTTGCTGTAGATGTAAAGCCAGGGTCAAAGGTAAACATGCCGGTCTGCGCGTAAAGCTTTCGGATGTCCAATACCTTCGGACCTACAGACCCCTCCATTACAGGAAGGTCGACGTCTTCGCCGGCGCCGGCCAGTTTAAGGGGATCATTTGTCATGGTCCAAACTCCTTCTTAAAAAATACAGTCTGCGTGGGCAGACCCACAAGGCTAAGCGGCAATGAGGTCCCTCAAGCGGCCGATCGTTTCTTCCTGGCCCAAAATCTCCAGGGTTTCCACTAGGTCGCCGCACTGCTTTCCACCAGTTACGGCAGCCCTGATCGGCTGCATCACCTTGCCTAGTTTTAATTCTTTCGCTTCCGCGAAAGAGAAAATGGCAGCTTTAATAACTGACGCTTCCCAGTCAGTCACCGCTTCCAATTCGGTTGCCACTTGTCCCATCAGGTTGGACGTGTCCGCGCCTGACAGGGATTTGGTAGCGTTCTCGGTAAGGCTTAGCGGGCGAACGTTACAGAAAAGAGACGCGTTCTCTGTAACATCTGGCATCCGCTTCGCGCGTTCCGCCAAGGCAGGCAAACCTCTAATCAGGCGCTCTTCCTCAGCGGCAACAAGTGAGTGACCCACTTCCTTTTCTAGATCGTTTCTGATCAGCGACAAGAGTGTGTCAGCCTTTAAATTACGAATATAGTGGCCATTCAGATTATCGAGCTTGTCGAAATCGAAACGTGCAGCACCCTTGCCGACATTTTCCAGATTAAACCACTCGATTGCCTGTTCGGTAGAGATTATTTCATCATCGCCGTGGCTCCAACCCAGTCGCAGCAGGTAGTTGCGCATGGCTGAAGGCAAATAGCCCATGTCCCGGTAGGCCTCAACACCCAGAGCGCCATGGCGTTTTGACAGTTTTTTGCCATCTGGCCCGTGAATAAGCGGGATATGTGCCAGAACAGGGGGCGTCCAGCCCATGGCTTCATAAATCTGATGCTGACGGAAGGCATTGTTCAGGTGGTCATCCCCACGCACAATGTGGGTAACGCCCATGTCATGGTCGTCAACAACTACAGCCAGCATATATGTAGGTGTACCGTCGGATCTGAGGATGATCATATCATCTAGGTTGCTGTTTTGGACAGTAACCGGGCCTTGAACGGCATCTTCGATGGTGGTCTCCCCTTCACGCGGCATACGGATGCGGATCGAATAGCGTGCGCCTTCGGGGGCTTCGCTCTCATCCCGGTCACGCCAGAGGTCACCACGGAAGTTACCACCATTGGCGCGTGCTGTTTCGCGGGCTTCGGTCAGTTCCTCACTGGTAGCGAAGCACTTATACGCCATGCCTTTTTCAAGGAGCTCCAGCGCGACTTCTGCATGCCGCTCAGCCCGTCCTGCCTGGCTGACGGCATCACCATCCCAGTCCAGTTCCAGCCATTTCATGCCGTTAAGAATGGCCTCGATGGCTTCATCGGTAGATCGTTTCTTGTCAGTATCTTCGATACGAAGCAGAAACTTGCCGCCGAAATGGCGAGCCAGAAGCCAATTATACAAGGCTGTGCGAGCCCCGCCGATATGGAGAAACCCAGTCGGAGAAGGCGCAAATCGTGTAACCACTGTGGGCATGTCAGTTTGCATGCTCAGGAACTAAACCCTTGTTGTTTATAACAAATATAGGACGCTGGAAAAGTGAGGGAGCGGCCTAAAAGAAAATTTGATTGGCTTGTATCACATGTTTCTTCACAACACAAATTGCAGTGCAGCATTTTTTTGTGTTCCGAGACAAAAATCCAGGCGTTACTATACTTTAAATAGTGTCAAATCACCTCAGGATAGGCAGTACAGTGCACTCTCCCATTCTTCTTGCGCGCTTGAAGGGCTCATTGCGTACTTATGACGCACTGCAACACGTGCATGGTGAATGGAGACTGTTATCCTTGGTTACAGGTTTCGCGCTGGGCAGTGTCCTGCAGATTGTGCCCAATACGATATACCTAAGCCTTCATGTGTTATTGTCGGCCCTTGCCTCGCTCATAATTTTGGCCCTTTTTCTGGGAAATATGCAGCGCTTCCTGATGCAATTGCCGCTGGCCGTATTGCTGGGGATGAGCTTTGCCGCCTGCCGCATCGAGTACCTGAATGGCCCACGCTTGGACAGCGAGCGCTACGCGACCCTCGAAGGTGAAGTGAAAACCGTGGAAGAGCGCGCAGGGAAGGGCACTCGGCTGATCATAAGACCTACGGCCTTTGATGGTAGGTCAGAGGCGATGCCCAGAAGTATACGGCTTTTGGTCCGAACGGAGGTACAGGGCGACTTGAGGCCCGGCGTACTTATTCGAACTAGGGCATTATTGCATGGGCCCAGGGGTGCCATCACGCCAGACGGCTTCAACTTTGCCCGCAAGGCTTTTTTCGACGGTATTGGCGCGGAAGGCTTTGCTGCTGCCCCGGTTGAAATACTCCCGCTTCAAACGGGACAAGAACCGGGGCTACGGGAACAACTCGAGAGACTTCGAAGGGGGGTTGCAGAACGTATCATGGCGGGCCAACCCGATCAGTCGGGAGCTGTCGCTGTCGCGCTGTTGGTTGGTTACCGGCACTATTTGACAGAAGAAACAGTTGAGAACTTTCGTGATGCTGGACTGGCGCACCTGATGGCAATTTCAGGATTGCACATGGGACTTATCACCACGGCTGCTTTCTTTCTGTTTGAATTTCTGTTCGCTGCATTCCCCGCCGTCGCGCTAAGGGTGCCGCCCCGGAAGCTGGCTGCCCTGCTGGCTTGGGCTGTCGCATTCGGTTACCTGCTGCTTTCGGGCATGGGCGTGGCTACCGTGCGTGCCTTCATCATGGTCTCTATCGGGCTGCTTGCGGTATTGCTTGACCGTAGGGTCCTCTCATTACGGAATGTGGCAATAGCAGCCGGACTGATTTTGAGCATCTGGCCGGAAGCTATCCTTTCTGTGGGCTTCCAGATGTCATTTGGCGCCACGGCAGCCCTGGTTGTCGCCTATGAGCGTTTGTATCGGTCAGGCGTAAAGCTGCCGACTGGCAAGGGAGGCCGCAGCAAGGTCCTGAATTTCCTGATTATGACAGCTTTTACGACGGTCGTTGCCGAAGTGGCTGTGGCGCCTTTTGCACTCTATCACTTTCAGGCCACACCGCTTGTAGGGTTGGGCGCTAACCTTCTGGCTGTCCCTTTGGTTAGTCTGATTGTCATGCCATTGGCGCTTTTGGCCTTGTTAACTATGCCCTTGGGGTTTGACGGGCCCATACTGCATGCCATGGGGGTGGTAATTGACATGGTCAGGCAGGTCGCGGCTTTTTTTGGCGCGCCCAGTTTTGGTGTCGCGCATATCCCGCAGCAATCCGGCGCTTTTATTTGTGTCGCCAGCGGCATTTTCATTTTTCTGTTGATCCTGCGAGGACGGGTTGCCTGGATACCGGCACTAGCTGGGCTATTATTGATGCCTTTCCTGTATCAGGGGCCACGCAATGATTTGCTGATCGACAGCGGCGGGAATATTGTCGCGGTTTATGATCAGGATGCAGACAGGTTCGCCATCTCAGGGGGGCGGCGGGGCGGCTTTCGTGACGATGCTTGGGCCCGATACTGGGGCCTCTCGCCAGACGAAGCACCCAAAAAACTGGACCGCCAGTGTGACAGCGATGGTTGCCACACGAATATTGGAGACAGATTGTTGGTTGCCAGAGCCCGTTCATTGGAGGGCATGCGGCGCGATTGTGCAAAGGCTGACATTGTTATCATGCCTGTTCGTTGGCGCCGCTATTGCCGCGGCGACGCCGTAAAGCTGTCAGAAGAAGGACTGGAGAGATATGGGCCTGTAGCCTATGAGCCGAAAACCGGCACGGTCCGATGGAGTAGGGAAAAGGGCGAGAGGCCTTGGCATATAGGGGCAGTCAGAGCCGACTAGCCCCATCATCAGTGGTGTTAATGATATTGGCGCAAAAGCCCGACAAGACGACCTTGGACCTGAACCCTGCCAGCCTCTAAAACCTGGGTTTGATAGTCCCGGTTGGCGGGGACCAGTTCAACAAATTTTCCATTACGCCGCAATGTCTTAAGGGTGGCTTCTTCACGGTCTACCAGAGCGACGACCACTTCGCCGTCCCGCGCAGTATCGGCGCTTTCAATCACGACTGTGTCACCATCTAGAATACCCATCTCCACCATGGAATCGCCTGATACTTCAAGCGCAAAGCAGTTGCCGCGCCCCATCATTGCGCCAGGGATAGAGACAAAACTATCGCGGTTCTCCAGCGCTTCAATCGGCGTACCTGCCGCAATCTTGCCATGCAGGGGAATTTCAAAAGTGTCATCTCCAGCTGAGGGCTGTACAGCCGGTGCCTGGTTTTGCCCGAAGGGTGCACTGACAACATTGTCGCCACCTTGTCTGGTGGGCATATTGTCAGGAGTTTTGAGTATTTCAATCGCACGGGCCCTGTTGGCCATGCGGCGAATGAAACCGCGCTCTTCAAGAGCGTTGATCAACCGGTGGACGCCAGATTTTGACTTAAGCCCCAACGCGTCCTTCATTTCGTCGAAGGAAGGCGAAACACCGGAACTGGCCAGTCGCTCCTGAATGAAAAGCAGCAGCTGGTTTTGTTTGGCGGTTAACATGGCTCCCTCCGGTTTTGTTTTCGGTATGTTCTCTTTTAGTTCACCTTTTGGATGATTGTCAAGGCCTTCGGATAATACACGCTAAAATGGGAGGAAGGGCACCAGGGTACCCGCTTTGACCGCAGGCGCATTGGGCTCTCGGATAATAAGGCCGTCGCATTGCGCCAGGACTGAAACAAGGCTGCTGTCCTGCGCAATAGCAGGGTCAAGGTGGCGACTGCCCGGCTCCCCCACCAGCCGCGCACGCATATAGTGCTGCCGCGGGCCATTCTCGGCGAGGTCTGTCGCCAGCGGTAACGGTACGCCGGTTGGTAAGGGGGCAGGGCGTCCCATCATCTGATCCACGAGAGGTCGCACGAACAACAGGGCACATACGAAGGCAGATACCGGATTTCCAGGTAGTCCCAGAACCTTGGTTTGGCCCATGGTCCCGAAAATCAGCGGCTTACCCGGGCGCATGGCTACTTTCCAGAAGTCGAGCGCCATACCTTCAGCAGAGAGTGCCTTTTGCATCATGTCTTTGTCGCCTACCGATGCGCCGCCGATCGTGACAAGAATGTCTGCGCTAGCCGTTTTTTTGACAGCAGCCTTAAGGGCTTTCAGGTCATCTCCCACTTGCTCGAGGATGCGGACGTTCGCGCCAGCGTCGGTCAGCAAGGCTGAAATCTGTGGTGCGGTGCTATTGACGGTCTCGTGCGGCGCGAAATCCTTTTTGCCTGGGGGCACCAGTTCGTCGCCTGTTGCCAGGATCGCAATCTTTGGTGCACGGTGGACCATCAGGTGGTCATAGCCCGCGCTGGCAGCAAGCCCGATGGATTTCGGGCTGATGTATGTACCTTGATCGAGTACGATCTGGTTCCGCGCAAAATCGATACCGGCGAGGCGGATATGGCGGCCGATTTCAGGTCCAATCGCAGTCGTGACCATATCGTCGTCCGCGGTGCAGTCTTCCTGGACCACCACCTGATCTGCGCCTTCTGGCACAATACCACCGGTAAAAATTCTAACGGCTTCACCTGCACCACAGGTGCCGCCAAACGGGCTGCCTGCCGCGCTTTCGCCAACCAGCTTCAGTGTAACGGGTTTGCCGGTCAGGCTGGCGCTGTTGACCGCATACCCATCCATGGCAGACATGTCAGCGCCAGGCTGTGTGCGTCGGGCCGTCAGTGGGGCGGCAAGAACGCGACCTGAGGCATTTTCTAGCGGCAGTTTTTCAGTTGTCAGCGGCTTTGCGGTTTCAACGATGCGTTTGAACGCTTCTTCAACAGAAATCATCATTCAGCCTCATAGGTTCCGGATTTGCCGCCTTCCTTACGCAGGAGGCGGATGCCTTCGATGCGCATGGCCTTGTCCGCCGCCTTGGCCATGTCATAGATCGTAAGCGCGGTGACTGATGCGGCCGTTAGCGCTTCCATTTCCACGCCCGTCTGGCCGGTGACTTTCACATAGGTCTCAATGCGCAGGCGTGTGTCGGATGCGGGCTCGATCTCCACCTTCACGCTGGTGATGGGGAGGGGATGGCAAAGCGGGATCAGGTCGCTGGTTTTTTTGGCGGCCATGATACCGGCGAGACGCGCAGTTCCAAGGACATCGCCTTTCGGCAGGTCACCCGCTTGTATAAGCTTGAGAGTCTCAGGTTTCATCTCAACAAAGGCTTCAGCGGTAGCAACGCGATGCGTTGGCGCCTTGTTCCCCACGTCAACCATGTGCGCTGCACCGGTTTCATCAATATGGGAAAGCTTACTCATAAAATATCCTTTTAAAGAAAAGGGTTAGGGCGCTTTCTGAAGGTCGCGCACCGCTTGTTCAACGTCCGCTTGGCGCATGAAGGTTTCGCCAATGAGGAAACAGTGTGCCCCGACAGCGGCACAGGCTGCAAGGTCCTCTTGCGTGCGAAGGCCGGATTCCGCAACCGCGATTTTGCCTTCTGGAAACTCAGGCACCAGGGAAAGCGTGGTATTGAGCGACACATCCATGGTTTTCAGATTGCGGTTGTTGACGCCCACAAGTGGGCTCTTGAGCTTGAGGGCCCGCTCCAGCTCAAGCGCGTCATGTACCTCAATCAACACGTCCATGCCCCAAGCGTGGGCTTCGGCCTCAAGCTCAGCCGCGAGCGATTCGTCCAAGGCCGCCATGATCAAGAGGATACAGTCCGCCCCCAACCCACGGGCTTCCGCTACCTGGTATGGGTCGACCATGAAATCTTTCCTAAGGCAAGGCAGTGAAACGGCAGCGCGTGCTTGCTTCAGGTAATCATCATGGCCCTGGAAATAGGGTTCATCTGTCAAGACAGATAGGCACGACGCTCCGCCGCGTTCATAGGCGCTGGCAAGCGTCGCTGGGTCAAAGTCATCAGGACGGATCAAGCCTTTGGATGGGCTGGCTTTCTTGATCTCACAGATAAAGCCGTAACGACCATCGGCTATAGATGACTGCAGGGACCGGATAAAGCCGCGCGGTGCGGAAGCTTCCTTGGCGCGTGTTTCCTGTTCCGCTTGGCTCACCTTGGCTTTCATGGCGGCAATATGGTCACGCTTGCGGTCGCAGATTTCCTTGAGGATATCGGCCATCAGCCTTTCTCCGGCGCGTTGGCCTGGGTGAAGGCTACCCATTTCTCAAGCGTTGCTGCCGCTTTGCCGCTGTCGATGGTGCTTGCCGCAAGCTCGACGCCTTCCTTGAGGGTATCAGCCTTGCCCGCCACCACGAGCGCCGCACCCGCGTTCATCAGTACGATGTCGCGGTAGGCGGAAGGTTTACCCGACAGAAGGTCCCGGATCGCTTGCGCATTCACGTCAGCGTCGCCACCCTTGAGATCCTCAATATCGGAAACCTCAAGGCCCACGGACTGGGGCGTGACCTCAAATTCCGTGATTTTGCCGTCCTTCAATTCGGCGACATAGGTTGGTCCTGTGGTCGTGACCTCATCAAGGCCGTCACTGCCATGCACGACCCATACATGTTCACTGCCTAACCTCTGCAGGACTTCGGCCATCGGTCGCAGCCACTTGCGGTCAAATACGCCCAAGACTTGGCGTTTTGCCTGAGCAGGGTTCGCGAGTGGCCCAAGTAAGTTGAAGATGGTCCTGAGCTGTAGCGAACCACGGGCCGGGGCCACGTGGCGCATGGCTTTATGGTGCGCGGGCGCGAACAGGAAGGCGAAATTGTTTTCTATAAGGCTTCGCTCATTGGCTTCCTGAGGAATTTCAAGCTCGGCTCCCAAGGATATCAGCACGTCAGCAGAGCCGGATTTGGAAGAAACCGACCGGTTGCCATGCTTCGCAACAGGTACGCCGGCTGCTGCGGTGACAACAGCTGCTGCTGTGGAAATATTGTATGTGCCGAGGCCATCGCCTCCGGTGCCGCAGGTATCAACGATTCCCTCTGGGGCCTTGATCTGGCTGGCTTTAGCACGCAACACACGGGCACCACCTACGATTTCGTCCACTTGTTCGCCCCGAAGGCGCAGCGCCATGATAAACGCCGCCATCTGTGCGAGGTCCGCAGCACCAGACATGATGATGTTGAAGGCTTCCCGGGATTGTTCCGCAGTCAGCGTTTCACCGTCTGCCAGCTTAGCCAATATGGGTCTGAGGTCGCTCATGCTGCCTGATTCCCTTCGCAGATATCGATAAAGTTCTTCAGAAGCGCGTGACCATGCTCTGACGCGATGCTTTCCGGGTGGAACTGCACGCCATAGAGCGGCAGTGTCTTGTGCTGCAACCCCATGATCAAGCCGTCCGCAGTTTCGGCCGTTACTTCAAGGCAGTCGGGCAGGGTGCTGCGTTCCACGATCAGGGAATGGTAGCGCGTCGCCTGATAGGGACTTGGCAAGCCATTGAATACGCCTTGGCCCGTATGGGTGATATCGCTAATTTTGCCATGCATCACGTAGGGCGCACGCACCACGTCGCCGCCGAAAGCCTGGCCGATGCTTTGAAAGCCCAGGCAAACCCCGAAGATCGGGACTTTCCCCGCAGCTGCTTCGATCAGTTCAAGGCAGATGCCAGCCTCTGTTGGCGAACAGGGGCCCGGGCTGATGATAATACCTTTGGGGTTTTTCGCGAGCACATCAGCGACAGATATCTGATCGTTCCGCCAGACTTCAACTTTTGCCCCCAATTCCATCACATAATGGTACAAATTGTAGGTAAAGCTGTCGTAGTTATCGATCAGAATATACATTGAAACCGCTCGCTGATTCATAAACTAGTTGGACATTGCGGCTTTCAGATTGAATGTCAATGGCGGACTGGTCAATTTCGCGGCATTTGCAAAAGACTTTGAGTGTGCGTGCTTAAGAAAAATTGAAACGAGAGGGATACGCCACCGTTATGGCGAGCCAGGGAACCGAAATAGTATGAGTAAGCGGCTGAAAAAGCTGGTGATTGGTATCTACAGCCTTGTAATCGTCCTGATTGGGGCTGGGCTTTATATGGTCCTGCAACAGGACAAGCCGCTACTTGCGCCAGTTCCAGAAGAGGTGGTCGGGGCTGAGTTAGACCCGGATGTCCTGGCCGTGCTCTCCGATATGGATGGCGGCAGTGATGTCACTGTGCCGATACAGGACTTGGAGAAGCTCCTGCCTGAGAAGGTTGATCCCGCTTGGCGTCAATATGCCGTTGCATGGAAAGACACCAATCTGCCGCGTATCGCTATCGTGATTGACGACCTTGGACTGAATTACCAGGCGACGGAAGAATTGGCGGAAATGCCAGGCCCCTACACGCTGGCGTATTTGCCCTATGCCGAGCATCTGGAATATCAGACGGGCAGGGTTCATGCTGCAGGGCACGAATTGATGGTTCACCTGCCCATGCAGCCAAAAGGCAGTGCTGCTGATCCAGGTACGAACGCGCTTCTGGCCGGGCTTGGGCCTGACGAGTTCCAAAGGCGGCTGATCTGGAACCTAAGCAGGTTTGATGGGTTTGTTGGGGTTAATAACCATATGGGTAGCCTGCTAACAGAAGACGCAGGCCACATGGTACAGGTGATGACCTACCTGAAAGCCGATGGCTATCTTTTCCTTGATAGCCTGACGTCTCCGAAAAGTGTGGGAATGAGTGCAGCCAAGGCGACCGGGGTGCCTACAATCGCCCGCGATATCTTCCTTGATAACATACAGCACCGGGATGCTATTGAGGCTCAGTTGGCGAAGGCAGAACGGATCGCGCGGGTCCGCGGCTATTCGATTGCGATTGGTCACCCATATCAGGTAACGCTGGAAACCCTTAAAGCATGGCAGAAGACGCTGAGGGCAAAAGGCATCGCGTTGGTACCCATCAGCCAGCTTGTTGGGACGTCGGAGGCAAAACGGCAGCACGCGGAGGTAATGACGGAAGATACCATGGGTGGGCAAGCGCGCGACTAGGAAATCTCGCTAGTTCGTACTTATCCCCGATTTGATTTGGCGAAGCGAACGGCTTCCCTGGCGGCCGTCACGAGTGCGCGGGCCTTGTTCTGACATTCCTGATGCTCTGATTCCGGATCGCTATCCGCGACCACGCCTGCACCGGCTTGCACGTGCATCTGTCCATCTTTGACGATCGCGGTCCTGAGTACGATACAAGTGTCCATACTGCCGTTGGCACTGAAATAGCCGACGCTGCCTGCATAAGGTCCGCGTGCGTCCACCTCAAGTTCATCAATGATTTCCATGGCCCGTACCTTGGGCGCGCCGGAAACGGTCCCGGCCGGGAAGCCGGCGGCAAGGGCGTCAATTGCGTCAAACTGTGGGTCAATTTCGCCAATCACGTTTGAAACGATATGCATCACATGGGAATAATATTCGATGGTATTGCGGGCTGTCACCTCAACGGTGCCGGATTTTGCCACACGACCAACATCGTTCCTGCCCAAGTCTAGGAGCATCAGGTGTTCTGAAAGTTCTTTCGGGTCTGCCAGCAGCTCTGCGGCCAGGGCTGCGTCTTCGTCCGGCGTCGCACCGCGTTTGCGGGTGCCGGCAATTGGCCTGATGGTGATTTCCTCGTCACGCAGGCGAACAAGGATTTCCGGGCTGGAGCCCACGATCGCAAAATCCTCAAAGGCAAGATGATACATGAAAGGCGAGGGGTTGGTGCGCCTCAGCGCCCGGTAGAGGGCAAAAGGTGGCAGGTCAAACGGCATGGAAAAGCGCTGGCTCAAGACCACCTGGAAGATGTCTCCGGCAAGGATATATTCCTGCGCCTTTTTGACCATCTCATGGAAGCGTTGCTGTCCTGTGTTGGAAACAGGTTCTTCAAAAACAGGGCTGGCCGGGACGGTGGAGTGCGGTAAAGGCGCATCCAGCCGTTCAAGCATGGTCTCCAATCGTTGGTCTGCTGCAGCAAGCGCTTCTTCAGCAGAAACTCCTTCTTTGGGCCGAACCGGTGTAACCAGTGTGATCAGGTTTGTGACACTGTCGAAGATGGCCATAACGGTCGGGCGCACGAAAATGGATGTCGCAAGACCCAAAGGATCAGGCTTGGCGTCTGGAAGGGTTTCCATCTGGCGAACCATGTCATAGCCCATATAGCCCACAAGGCCTGCTGCCATGGGGGGCAGGTTGTGCGGCAGATCGATTAGGCTTTCCTGCTGTAACCTTCGCAGGCTTTCCAGCGGCGCTTCCTGAAGTTGCTGGAATGTGGCGCCTTTTGTGCCGTAATCTCGACAGATTTCGACACTTTTACCATCAAAGCGCCAGACTATGTCTGGCTGCAGCCCAATGATGGAGTAGCGACCTCGTGTGTCACCGCCTTCAACGGACTCCAGCAAGCAGGAATAGGTTTCGCCCTGTACAAGCTTCAGATACGCAGACACGGGTGTGTCCAGGTCAGCCACTAGAGTAGTGGATATGACCTGGGCATTCCCATACCGATAGCACGCAAGCTGTGCCTCAAGCGTTTCCGGCTGTGTCACCGATCCGTTCACTGGCTCACTCAATGGTCAACTCGTCATTCGTCCGCGTCGCGGCGGAACAGTTGATTGACGAGGTTATAGTTGATCTCTGGCGAGTAGCTGTCTAGAAGCTGATTTTGATACTGCAGGAACAGCTCTTCGCTGAACTGATTTTTCAGTTCCGCGTGAAGGGCGTCCACATTGACGGCATCCCGTGTTGGGTCGCCGGCCGTAATGTCATCAACCCGAACCACAACGTAACCGTTGCCGTCAGCAGCACGTTCGGTTTCGATCTGGCCGATACCGAGCTCGAAAATCAAGCCGCGGATATTGGGGGAAAGGCCGGACGTGCCTTCAGCGGTACGCGCTACATTCTTGGCGTCATAGGATGTACCGCCAAGGTCCTCGGCAATGGTTTCGGCTTCTTCACCGGCTTCAAGGCGTGCTTTTGCGGCCTCGGCAATTTCGCCGGCTTGTTCCTGACGTCGCTGGGTCATCCAGGTGTCTTTGAGTTCCGCTCGCACATCCTCAAATGAGCGCTCAGCAGGTTCCTGAACTTCGGTAACTTCAACGAAGAACACGCCTTTGGTGCTATCGCTCGGATCCAGGTCCTTCATTTCTGGTTCGACACCCAGCTCAGTGCGGAAAGCCTCCGCAAGAACGGCGCCTTCTTCCTGCAGGGTGATTTTCTGGGTGCCGTCTGGGCCCTGGCCGCGACCGTCAACCTGAGATACGGTTGCAAGCTGCAGGTTCAGCTTGGTAGCTGCCGCTGTCAGAGTGCCATCTTCTGCGATTGTATCTTCAAGGTCAGGCAGGAAATCGAACATCAGGTCAACTGCATGCTCTGCTTTGAGTGATTCTTCAAGTTCGGCGCGCACATCATCCAGGGTTCTTTCTTCGCCAGCGGTGATGCTTTTGACCTTGAAGACATTCCAACCCGCCAGGCCCTCGACCGGCGCGCTCATATCGCCCTCAGTCAGTGCGAATACGGCATCCGCGGTCGACGCGTCAAAATCGGTCTGTAGATCAGAGTAAGTGTTTGCGCCCAGCTCAAGTTCTTCGGCTGTAAATTCGGACATGTTTGCACCAGCGGCTATGAAATCTTCGCCTGCAGCCACCCTTGCAATGAAGGCCTCTGCATCGGCCTTTTTAGAAAAGCTAACCATCTGCAGGTCACGTGTTTCATCACGGACATATTCGCTGCGGCGATAGTCATACGCCTGAAGCAGGTCTTCTTCGGTGATCTGCACCTCGTCAGTGAACTGGGCGGGCGTCAGCATGATGTAATTATAGCTGCGGCGTTCCGGCGTCATGTAATTGGATTTGGAATCCTCATAATAGCTCTGGAGCTCTTCTTCTGTCGGCTCTGTTACCTCTGCGATGTCTGAGGCCGCGAAATTGATCATGGTCGCGCGGCGGCGCTCTGCCTGCCAGACATACAGTCGTTCAGCAAGAGAGCGCGGCACGGAGGCACCGGAAACCAGGCTGTCCATCAACTGAGACCTGGCTGCTTCCCTGCGCAGGCTGGTGAACAGCTCTTTTTGGGTCAGATTGGCCTGATTGAGGGCCTGAGCCATCATTTGCGGGCTGAAGCTACCATCAGGTGATTTGAACGCTTCGAATTCACGAATTTCTGCAGCCAGCTGTGCATCGGTGATGCGCATGCCAAGCTCGCTCGTGTTTTCGGCGATGGCGGCTTCCTGAACCATTTGGTTCAAAACCTGACGGTCCAGCTGCATCATCTGGATGATACGGTCGGCTGTAAACTGCCCGCCGAACTGGGCCTGCAGCTGCTGAGCGCGGCGCTGTACAGCGTTGGCATATTGTGCGGTTGGCACGGTGGTATCGCCGACTGTCGCTACAGACTGTGTATTACCAGCAAGCATACCGGGGCCAATGCCCCAGATTGCGAACGCTGCAATCAGAACGCCCAGAAGAAGTGTTACAAAAAAGGAATCCAGTCCCCCGCGAAGTTTGAGCAGCATGCGCCCGAGCTCCCGTCGATTAATCATTACGTAATTTGGGTGGTATAGCCCACCAGATTGGCCGCGCATCATAAGCACGCTTTCGGTGCGCTGCAACAGCCGATTTGCTGCGGGAGAGCGAAGGTAGCTCCGTGTCGCTGCACCAAGTGCTTATTGGGATAACAGGAAGCTGGTCATGGCAGCATTAATTTGCTAACCACCGGCGTATAAAAATTTCAAAAGAAACCATATGAGGCCCCAATATGAAACCGACTGCCCTGGTTGCAGGTAACTGGAAGATGAACGGCCTGGCGTCCAGTCAGGCTGAACTTGAAGCGCTCGGCAATTATCTCCGCGACGGTGATGCAGCCGACTGTGGTGTTCTGATCTGCCCACCGTTTACGCTGGTGGCATCTTTTGCTGCTAATGCCCCCAAAGGGGTCGCGATTGGTGCGCAGGATTGCCATACAAACAAGAGCGGGGCCCATACGGGTGATATCTCAGCAGAGATGCTCCGCGATGCGGGCGCAGCCTTTATCATTGTGGGGCACTCAGAGCGTCGGGCTGATCACGGCGAAGACAGCGCGCTGGTGTGCGCAAAAGCTGAGGCCGTGTTGGCAGAGGGCCTGACTGCGATTGTTTGTGTTGGTGAAACCGAGGCAGAACGCGATGCGGGCAAGACGCTTGATATCGTGTTAGGCCAGGTTGCGGCTTCGGTGCCTGCGGAAAGCACTCCGAAAAACACAGTAGTTGCCTATGAGCCCGTGTGGGCTATTGGTACAGGCCGCACGCCAACGGTTGAAGATGTTGCTGAAGTGCATACAGCGATCCGCGGTGCTCTTGTGGAGCGGTTCGGTGAGGCCGGCAATGGCTTCCGCATTCTTTATGGTGGGTCGGTGAAGCCGTCAAATGCGTCCGAGCTGATGGCTGCCGATAACGTCAATGGAGCCCTTGTTGGCGGAGCAAGCCTGAAGGCCGCTGATTTCAATGGTATTATCGACGCGTACCGGAAATAAAAATTTAGGGTTGGCAAACCCGACAAAGAGGTCTAGAAACCGCGCTTTGAATCCCGGCCAAGATTTGTATAATCGGCATGGGCAGGCCAACGTTAGGTAGGACAGGTAAATGGAAACCGTATTGCTGAGCATTCATTTGATTGTAGCCATTGCTATGGTCGTTGCTATCCTGTTGCAACGCTCCGAAGGTGGTGCGCTTGGCATCGGCGGCAGCCAGGGTGGCATGATGACCGCACGCGGCGCCGGCGATCTCCTGACAAAGACTACCAAGTGGCTGGCAATTGTCTTTCTTGCCAATTCCCTTCTGCTTGGATGGTTCGCAGCGCAGCAGCGTGGCGACGACAGCATTGTCCAGGAAGTGATCCAGCAGGAACAGGAAGATGGCGGAAGCCAACTCCCTGAAATACCAACCGTTCCTGAGGACGGCTAGGACAAGAGACTTCAAAGCGGGGGCCAAGAGCCCCCGCTTCTCTTTGTGTAGAAAGTATTTTTTGAGTTGCCGGGCAGGGTGCCTGCCAGGCGGTGGTGTGCTTTTTGAGATTTGAGAGGCTCCATGACGCGCTATATTTTTATTACTGGTGGTGTTGTTAGTTCCCTGGGCAAGGGGCTGTTGTCCGCTTCGCTCGGTGCGCTTTTGCAGGCTCGCGGCTATTCGGTTCGCTTGCGCAAGCTTGATCCATATTTGAACGTGGACCCGGGCACGATGAGCCCTTACCAGCACGGCGAAGTATTTGTTACCGACGACGGTGCGGAAACAGATCTCGACCTTGGCCATTATGAGCGCTTCACGGGTGTTGCGTCACGCCAGAGCGATAACATCACGTCTGGCCGCATTTACCAGCAGATCATCGCCAAGGAACGTCGCGGCGACTATCTGGGCGGCACAGTGCAGGTGATCCCGCATGTGACAGATGCAATCAAGGAATTCGCCCTTGCTGAACAGGACGGCATCGATTTCATGCTTTGTGAAATTGGTGGTACGGCTGGTGACATTGAGGCTGCACCTTTCATGGAGGCTATTCGTCAGCTTTCGATTGATTTGGGCAAGGGGCGGTCGATTTTCGTTCATCTGACGCTGGTGCCTTACCTGGCAGCAGCCGGGGAACTTAAGACCAAGCCAACGCAGCACAGTGTTCGTGACCTGCGGTCTATCGGTATCCAACCGGATATTCTGGTGTGCCGTTCCGAGCATCCGATCCCGGATGGTGAGCGTCGCAAGATGTCGCTTTACTGTAACGTGGCTGAAACCGCTGTTATTCCAGCACTCGATGTAAGGTCGATTTATGAGGTGCCGATTTCCTACCATAAGGAAGGCTTGGACACCGAAGTGTTGAAAGCCTTTGGCCTGGCACACAGCCAGAAGCCGGACCTGACCGTTTGGGAAGACATCATGGACCGGGTGCAGAACCCGGAAGGTGAAGTGACAATTGCCGTGGTTGGCAAATACACCGGCCTCAAGGATGCGTACAAGTCCCTCAATGAAGCCATCATTCATGGTGGTATCGCCAACCGCGTGAAGGTCAATATCGTGTGGATCGAATCCGAAGTTTTCGAGCGGGATGACGCTATCAGTTGTCTTGAAAATGTTCACGCGATTCTGGTGCCTGGTGGCTTCGGCAAGCGTGGCACGGAAGGCAAGATCGCGGCCGCACGCTTTGCCCGTGAGCGCAAAATTCCATACTTTGGTATCTGCCTTGGCATGCAGATGGCCACAGTTGAAGCTGCGCGGCATCTGGCGGGTATCAAAGGTGCTGGCTCAACCGAGTTCGGCGAACAGAAAGAGCCGGTTGTCGGTCTGATTACTGAATGGGTGAAGGAAGACGGCAGCATCGAGCAGCGCACTGAAGATACGGACCTCGGCGGCACCATGCGCCTCGGCGCTTATCCTGCGGTTCTCAAGGAAGGCTCCCATGTTGCAGAAGTATACGGCAAGACCGAGATCGAGGAACGCCATCGTCACCGCTATGAAGTGAATATTGGTTATGTGGAGCGCCTTGAAGAGGCCGGTGTTCTGTTCTCTGGCATGTCGCCTGACGGTGAGTTGCCGGAGATTATGGAAATTCCAGGGCACCCTTGGTTCATTGGGGTTCAGTATCACCCTGAACTCAAATCCAAGCCGTTTGATCCGCATCCGCTTTTCGCCAGCTTTGTAGAGGCAGCGCTCAAACAATCGCGGCTGGTATAAAGCCAATACAATAGGAATTCAGGGAAGGGGGCTTTTCGGCCCCCTTTTTGCATATATAGTTTCCAATTATGTCTGATGCGGTAAAATCTGCCGTACAGTAGAGGAAGTGCGCATGCTGAAGAACCTGTTGATTTTCGTGATGTTCTCTTGTCTGACAACAAGTGTCCTGGCGGCGAAAACGCCAGAAGAGGAAGCCGCTGAGACCATGCAGGCCGTCGGTTATTATCTGGAAACCTTTGCGTCGTTGGAAGACGAGCAAGCGCTGGCAAAGGCCTATTCCGGTATTGCACGCGCGTGGGAACACTTTATCCAGATTGTAGATCCTGGGGAGCCTGCTGTTGGACAGTTCGCTGTCTTAAGGGCTCAGGCTGCAACGGCTGCACGTGACCGCAAGCGAGTTGTTGCCGCTTGGCATGCCGCCATCAAATATAATCAGGGTGTAAACAATGCACAGCGGCTGATGGCGCTGAATGTGCAGGCAGCACATGCGTCTGCAAAGGTTAAGGAATTTGAGGCTGCGCGGCAATTCTTTGCCGCCGCAAGGGCCTATACTTTTACCCGAGGCGACAATGCTGACAGCTCTCGCCTCTTTTTGCGAATTCAGGAACTTAGCCTGCTTGGTGGGTCGATGCGCTGGCGTAACCTGAAGGACGCGCTTGCCGACCTTCGTGTGTTTTCCGAGAAGTTTCCAATGTGGTCACTATCCCGTCTTGAGGCGGTGTTGGCGGAAACTGAAATTCGGCTCGCATTTCAGCCTGAAGAGGCAGATAAACGCGCTGATCTCTCGCGTTTGAAGGCGGAGATTACCCTGATCGCCGATGGTTTGGCCGAGCAGTTGCCGTCTGGCTATCTCTCCCGTGTGAGAGAGGTCTATTACACGCTTGAGGATAACTACCGGCTATAGCGCGGGCTTTTCTAATCCATTTCTTCAGCTAAATTCATGGGCTTTGTTGGCAGTTCCCCTTGCGACACGTTGCGTGAAAGGGTAACAATCGCGCCGCAAACTATTAATCCTTTCCCATCTTGAGCGATTAAGGAACAGCCCATGAGTGCGATTATCGATATCATTGGCCGCGAAATTCTGGACAGCCGCGGCAATCCCACAGTTGAAGTTGACATCTACCTGGAAGACGGTGGCTTTGGCCGCGCTGCAGTGCCATCAGGCGCATCTACCGGCGCACACGAAGCTGTGGAGCTTCGCGACGGTGGCGGCCGTTACCGTGGCAAGGGCGTTCTGAAGGCTGTTGAAGCCGTTAACGGTGAACTGTTTGATGCGCTCGTGGGGCTGGATAGCGAAGACCAGCTTGCAATCGACCAGGCCATGCGTGACCTGGATGGGACGGAAAACAAAGGCCGCTTGGGTGCGAACGCAATCCTAGGCGTGTCGCTTGCGATCGCGAAAGCCAGTGCAGACAGCCTTGGCCTTCCGCTCTACCGCTACCTTGGTGGTCCTGCCGCCCATATCCTGCCAGTTCCAATGATGAACATCATCAACGGCGGCGAGCATGCCGATAACCCGATCGACGTGCAGGAATTCATGATCATGCCGGTGAATGCCGACAGCGTCACAGACGCCATCCGCATTGGTGCAGAGATCTTCCACGAACTGAAGGCAAAGCTGCACGAAGCTGGCCACAATACTGCAGTTGGTGACGAGGGTGGTTTCGCACCCAACCTGAACGGCACGGTTGATGCGCTTGATTTCATCATGAATGCAATTGAGAGCGCAGGCTACAAGCCGGGCGAAGACGTCTATCTGGCGCTTGATGCGGCCTCCACCGAATTCTTCCATGACGGCAAATACATCCTGAAGGGCGAGGGCAAGGAACTGGATAGCGCAGGTCTTGTAGATTATTACGCTGACCTGGTTGCCAAATATCCTATCATTTCCATCGAAGACGGCATGGCCGAAGACGATTGGGACGGTTGGAAAATGCTGACCGACCGTATCGGTGACAAAGTGCAACTGGTTGGTGATGACCTGTTTGTGACCAACCCGGCGCGTTTGGCTGAAGGCATCGAAAAGGGCGTGGCTAACTCGATCCTCGTGAAGGTTAACCAGATCGGTACGCTTGCAGAAACCATGCAGGCAGTTGAGATGGCACATCGCGCACGTTACACCAGCGTGATGTCGCACCGCTCAGGGGAGACCGAAGACGCAACAATCGCTGACCTTGCGGTTGCCATGAACTGCGGCCAGATCAAAACTGGCTCTCTGGCGCGCTCTGACCGGCTCGCAAAGTATAATCAGCTCATCCGTATCGAGGAAGAGCTGGGTAGCACAGCTGTTTATGCTGGTCGCGCGATCCTGAAGGGCTAACAGCCCAAATCACCCAAGCGCCTCTGCCTGAAAAAGACTCGGGCAGAGGCGTTTCTTTACTATCCTGATTCCACTCGAAAAAATCGTATTTTCGCGTGTTTTTTCGCTTGCGTGCCCGATTCGCTTATGAGATGATTCGAATCATGAAGCGAGTCGGAAAAATATCACGTCATTTGAGCCAGGCTTGGTTGGCTGGGGTATGGATCTTTTTGGTCGCATATTTTGCCTATCATGCTTTTCAGGGCGATAACAGTCTAGCGGCCCTCAAGCGCCTGGAGGCGCAGGAGGCAGGCCTTGCTGTGCTTGCGCAGGACGTTGGAGCTGAGCGCGCCGCGCTTGAGCTTCGCACCTCCCGCTTGAATAACCGTAGCATTGATCCTGACATGCTTGAGGAGCAGGTGCGGCAGCGGCTTGGTTTCACGCACCCGGACGAAGTAGTGGTGTTTCTTTCTGATGCTTCGCATTAATTAACTTATATTCAGTTAATTATTTTTTATCGTTAAAAATCAATATGTTAAGCCCTATTGCAAATAGCGCAAAACGGGGGTATCCATAGGCCTCACATGCACTGAGTGTCAGGCGTTCCTGCCTGCGACCTTTTTCTGGAAGGCCGAGATGACTACGAAACAATCCACCACCAAGTCGGGCGCACCTGCGCGCCGTCGCACGACGAAGCCCCAACAATATAAGGCTTCCAACGAAGAACTGCTTGAATTCTATGAGGAAATGCTGCTGATCCGGCGCTTTGAAGAGAAGGCCGGTCAGATGTACGGCATGGGCTTGATCGGCGGTTTCTGTCACCTTTACATCGGCCAGGAAGCGGTTGTTGTTGGGATTCAGACAGCCCTGAAAGAAGGCGACTCAGTTATCACTGGTTACCGTGAACACGGTCACATGATCGCTGCTGGCGCCGACCCTAAAGCCGTTATGGCTGAACTGACCGGCCGATCCGGCGGTTGTTCGCAAGGCAAGGGCGGCTCGATGCACATGTTTGCGCCTAACCGTGGCTTTTATGGTGGTCACGGCATCGTGGGGGCGCAGGTCTCTCTTGGTACCGGCCTTGGCTTTGCGGCCAAATACCGCAAAACGGATAATGTGTCGGTTGCCTATTTCGGTGATGGCGCAGCCAACCAGGGCCAGGTGTATGAAAGCTTCAATATGGCGCGCATCTGGAACCTGCCGGTGATCTATATCATTGAAAACAACCAGTATGCGATGGGCACCAGCGTGAGCCGTTCTTCTTCAGAAGTAGAGCTTTACCGCCGTGGTGAAAGCTTCCGCATCCCGGGCAAGCAGGTTGACGGCATGAATGTGCTGGAAGTCCGCGCCGCTATGGATGAAGCTGTGAAGCACTGCCGTGCAGGCGAGGGCCCGTTCGTTCTTGAGATGAAGACCTATCGTTATCGTGGGCACTCGATGTCTGACCCGGCGAAGTATCGGTCCAAGGAAGAAGTGCAGAAGATGCGCGCAGAGCATGATGCAATCGATCAGGTGAAGCAGCGCATTCTGGATGCCGGCTTCAAGGATGAAGCAGAGCTCAAGGAAATCGACAAGAAGGTTAAGGCTATTGTGGCTGAAGCCGCGACGTTCGCGCAGGAAAGCCCTGAGCCTGACCTTTCTGAACTCTATACTGATGTGCTGGCGTAAGGGGGAGACACCCGATGGCGATTGAAATTACGATGCCGGCCCTCTCTCCCACCATGGAAAAGGGCACACTGGCGAAATGGCTGGTTAAAGAAGGCGACAAGGTTGAAAGCGGCGACGTGATCGCTGAGATCGAAACCGATAAGGCGACGATGGAAGTCGAATCTGTGGATGACGGCACCGTGGCCAAGATCCTTGTTGCGGAAGGCACAGACGATGTGCCGGTTGGTGAGCTGATTGCAATTTTGGCTGAGGAAGACGAGGACGCGAGTGCCGTTGAAGCGCCAGCGGCTAAGGCTGAGGAGGCACCTGCGGCTCCACCAGCGCCAAAAGAAAATCCAGACGATCAGGTTACGGCGTTTGCCGGTGCTGTGAAATCTTCAGAAGATTTGCGTGATCCCGATGTTCCAGAGGGCACCAAGATGGTGAAACTGACAGTGCGTGAAGCGCTCAGGGATGCCATGGCCGAAGAAATGCGCAAGGACAGGGACGTTTTTGTGATGGGTGAAGAGGTTGCCGAATATCAGGGCGCCTACAAAGTAACTCAGGGCTTGCTGGACGAATTCGGCCCAGAGCGCGTGATCGATACCCCGATTACAGAGCATGGCTTTGCTGGCCTTGGTGCGGGTGCTGCCTTCGCCGGCCTTAAGCCAGTGATTGAGTTCATGACCTTCAACTTCGCCATGCAGGCGATTGACCACATCATCAACTCAGCCGCCAAGACGCGCTATATGTCTGGTGGCTTGGTATCCTGCCCGATTGTGTTCCGCGGTCCGAACGGCGCCGCAAGCCGTGTGGGCGCGCAGCACAGCCAGAACTATGCCGCGTGGTATGCCAACGTACCTGGGCTGAAGGTTGTGGCCCCATATGATTCGGCTGATGCAAAAGGCCTCCTGAAGGCAGCTATCCAAGACCCGAACCCGGTTGTGTTCCTTGAGAACGAGCTGATGTACGGCGAAAGTTTCGAAGTGCCCGATCTGGAAAATTATACCCTGCCTATCGGCAAGGCCCGTGTCTTCCGCGAAGGTACAGACGTAACGATCGTCTCCTACTCCATCACCGTTGGCGAGGCGCTCAAGGCAGCCGACAAGCTGGCGGAAGAGGGCATCAAGGCAGAGGTAATCGACCTCCGGACCATTCGTCCGCTTGATATGGATACGCTGATCGAGAGCGTGAAGAAAACCAATCGCTGCGTGGTGGCGGAAGAAGGTTGGCCGCAGTGTTCTGTGGCCTCTGACGTTTCCGCACAACTGATGGAGCAAGCCTTTGACTGGCTCGATGCGCCGGTGACACGCGTGAACAGCGCGGACGTGCCGCTGCCTTATGCCAACAATCTGGAAAAAGCTGCGGTTGTCAGCGCGGACGATATCGTGAAGGCCGTTAAAGCGGTCTGCTACGCGGAGTAAATCAAAGAAGGGTGATTGAATGAGAAGAAGGTTTTTGCGGAGAATGATCAACCGCTATGGGCTTAATCCCGCCTTTCGGAGCCCCAAGGTTCGATCTGACTATCGAGAACCAAGCACAGGCGCCAGTGAAGGCCGCAGGTTTGGTGATTTGGAAAGCCGCATTTTCCTTCTGGTTATCATCCTTGGGATAGGGATGACCATCTATTCAGTCGTATGGCCTCATAACGCCCTTTCATAAGGGGCTCGTAGATTGGAAGAGAACGAGTATGGCTATTGAAATTTTTATGCCGGCCCTGTCGCCAACCATGGAAAAGGGCACGCTTGCCAAATGGCTGGTGAAAGAAGGCGACAAGGTTGAAAGCGGCGACGTGATCGCGGAAATCGAAACCGACAAGGCGACGATGGAAGTAGAAAGCATCGACGACGGCACCGTTGCGAAAATTCTTGTGGCTGAAGGCACCGACGATGTGCCTGTCGGCAAGCTGATCGCGCTTCTGGCGGAAGAGGGCGAAGACGCAAAAGACGTTGAGGTGCCATCTGACGAGCCGAAGAAAGAAGCAACGCCTGCGCCAGAGGCGAAAGAAGAAGCCCCTGCGCCGGAAGCCAAACCGGCAGCTAGTCCAGCACCCGCGCCTACGCCTGCTTCGGCCAGCGGAGACCGTATCAAAGCCTCGCCGCTGGCCAAGCGTATTGCCAAGCAGGAAGGTCTCGACCTCGCCGCAGTAACGGGTTCCGGTCCGCATGGGCGTATCGTCAAGCGCGACGTGGAAGCGGCGCTGGAGGGCGGCACTGCGAAAGCCGCAGCGGCTGCATCCGCGCCTGCATCGGCACCTGCGGCTGCACCGGTTTCTGCAACAGAATACGGCCCTCATGACGATATTCCTTACCGGGAAGAGCGTCTGTCGAACATGCGCAAGACCATCGCCAAGCGCCTAACGGAATCCAAAACCACCGTGCCGCATTTCTATCTGACGATTGACTGTGAGATGGACAAGCTGATGGCCCAGCGCAAAGACCTGAATGCCAAGCTTGCCGATAGCGGTGTGAAGCTTTCCGTGAATGATTTCATTATCCGGGCTGTTGCGCTTGCGCTCAAGAAAGTGCCTGCCGCCAATGTTCAGTATGCTGGTGACAAGATGTATTGGTACGAGCGTGCGGATATCTCCGTTGCTGTTGCCATTGATGGCGGCTTGGTTACCCCGGTTGTGCGCGGTGCGGACAACATGGGCCTCGCTGAAATCTCGAGCACTGTGAAGGACCTCGCCACACGCGCCCGTGACGGCAAGCTGATGCCTGAGGACTATGCAGGCGGCACCTTCTCGATCTCCAACCTTGGGATGTACGGCATCAAGGAATTTGGTGCTGTGATCAACCCGCCACAAGGCGGGATCCTGGCCATTGGTGCTGGGGAACAGCGTCCGGTCGTCAAGGATGGCGCCCTGGCAGTTGCTACTGTCATGAGCTGCACAATGTCCTGTGATCACCGTGCAATTGACGGTGCTGTTGGTGCCGAATTCCTTGCAGCCTTCAAGGGTTACATCGAAGACCCGATCACCATGCTGCTATAACGCCAACGGAGAAGTAGAAATGTCTGAGAGTTTTGATCTTGTTGTCGTTGGTGGTGGTCCGGGCGGTTATGTAGCTGCTATTCGGGGTGCCCAGCTTGGTATGAAAGTAGTCTGCGTTGAGCGCGAGCACCTTGGCGGTATCTGCCTTAATTGGGGCTGTATTCCAACCAAAGCATTGCTGCGGTCTGCGGAAGTGCTGCACCTTGCAAAACACGCCGCTGATTTTGGCCTGAAGATCGGCCAGATTGACTATGACCTCGAAGCGATTGTGAAGCGGAGCCGCGGTGTCGCGGCCCAGATGAACGGCGGCATCAAGATGCTGCTGAAGAAAAACAAGGTCCCTCATATTGAGGGTGAGGCCAAGATTTCCGGCAAAGGCAAGGTCTCTGTCAAAGGAGCTGACGGCAAAACCACCGAGCTTGTTGGCAAGGATATTATCCTGGCCACCGGCGCGCGTGCACGCGAACTGCCGCACCTCAAGGCTGATGGTGAACTGGTATGGACCTACAAGCACGCCCTTGCACCCAATACGATGCCGAAGAAGCTGCTGGTAATCGGCTCCGGTGCGATCGGTATTGAGTTCGCATCCTTCTTCAATGAGTTGGGCTCTGATGTCACCGTTGTTGAGATGATGGACCGGGTGCTTCCGGTTGAAGATGCGGATATTTCCAAGTTCGCTGAGAAATCCTTCAAGAAGCAGGGCATGACCATCAAGACGAACGCCTCTGTGACCGAGCTGAAAAAAGGCAAGAGCGATGTCACCTGCGTTGTGGAAACCAAAGGCAAGAAAGAAGAGATCACGGTAGACCGTGTGATCGTTGCCATCGGCATCACCGGTAACGTCGAGAACCTGGGCCTTGAAGATGTGGGCATCAAAGTAGACCGGGGCCATATCGTTACAGACGAATGGGGCCAAACCGGTGTGCCGGGCTTCTGGGCCATCGGTGACGTCGCGGGTGCGCCCTGGCTTGCGCACAAGGCATCCCACGAAGGCATCGTTGCAGTTGAAAAGATCAAAGGCGTCAAGGGCGTTCATCCGATGGACAAGGGCAACATCCCTGGCTGCACCTATTGCCGCCCACAGGTGGCAAGCGTTGGCCTGACAGAAGCCAAGGCCAAGGATGCAGGCTATGACGTCCGCGTGGGCAATTTCCCCTTCATCGGCAACGGCAAGGCCGTAGCCCTTGGGGAGCCCGAAGGCATGGTTAAAACCGTGTTTGACAAGAAAACCGGAGAGCTTCTGGGTGCCCACATGGTGGGCGCCGAGGTGACCGAGATGATCCAGGGCTATGTAGTGGCCCGTACACTTGAAAGCACGGAAGCAGAGTTGATGCATACGGTGTTCCCGCATCCTACGCTTTCCGAGATGATGCATGAAAGCGTGCTGGATGCATACAGCAAGGCTATTCACTTCTAGGCGAGTGCATAGCTGATCTGCACAATTTGGTGGATGTCAGCTTCATAAATGCACTATAAGGTCGCCAAAATGGCGGCCTTATGCCGTTTCAACGTTAGCAAAGATGGTGTTTCGAGCATGACGACAGAGCAGAAGACAGCTGGGCAGAAGTCGACCGGGTACCAGCGCAAGCCGGATTGGCTGCGCGTCAAGGCACCAACGAGCAAGCAGGCGATGGAAACCCGCCGCATGATGCGCTCGAAAAACCTGCATACAGTGTGTGAGGAAGCGGCTTGTCCAAACTTGGGCGAATGCTGGCAGCAAAAGCATGCCACCATCATGATTTTGGGCGATACCTGCACCCGCGCCTGTGCTTTCTGTAACGTCAAGACAGGTCGCCCGATGCAGGTTGACCCGCTTGAGCCGATGAATACGGCAGAGGCCTGTGCGGAAATGGGCCTGGAGCACATTGTGATCACGTCTGTGGACCGTGACGATCTTGACGACGGCGGTGCAATGCAGTTTGTCAAAGTTATACGAGCGATCCGCGACCGCTGCCCGGACACAACGATTGAAATCCTGACCCCAGATTTCCGCAATAAGCCGGGCTCGATCGAAATGGTTGCTGAAGCCAAGCCTGACGTGTTCAACCACAATCTGGAAACCGTACCGCGGAACTATCCAAAAATCCGCCCGGGTGCGCGCTATTATCACTCTCTCCGCCTCCTTGAGACGGTGAAGAAGGTTGACCCATCGATCTTCACAAAATCCGGTATCATGGTCGGCCTTGGCGAAGAACGCCTGGAAGTGAGCCAGGTGATGGACGATATGCGCATGGCCGATATCGATTTCATGACCATTGGCCAATATCTTCAGCCGACCCCGCGGCATGCAAAAGTGGAGCGTTTTGTCACTCCCGCCGAGTTCAAGGCCTATGAGCGCATGGCCAAGGGCAAGGGCTTCCTGATGATCTCCGCCACACCGCTGACGCGGTCAAGCTATTTGGCAGGTGATGACTTTGCGAAGCTTAAAGCGGCCCGCGACAAGCAGCTTAAGGCAACTGAATAGCTGGTTGGCGTTTGTTCTTTGGTGAGGGCGCGTCTCCAGCAGCTTGGGTGGCGCAGGGCTTTACGAACGCAGCAATTCAAGTTAGGACAGGCGAGCCTGAAAAGTTGAGTAGTCCTATGCATCATTTTGTTGAGAAGAAAATCCTTCCCTATTCAGACAAGCAGCTATTTGATCTTGTGTCTGAGGTAGGGAAATATCCGGAGTTTCTGCCCTGGTGCATGGGTGCACGCGTTTATAACCGAAAGCCGGATCAGTTTGATGCTGATGTCATTATCGGCTTTAAGATGTTTCGTGAACGCTTCACCTCAAGGGTTACCCTGGAGACCAATCGCAAGGTGGATGTGGATTACATCAAGGGGCCTATGAAGCGGCTTTATAATCACTGGCGTTTTATCCCGCAGGAAAACGGCCACTGCCTAGTAGACTTTGAAGTGGATTTTGAATTTTCCAGCAAGATTCTCAATCAAGTGATAGGCCCCCTTTTCGGCGAGGCTTGCAAGCGCATGATGCACGCGTTTGAAGAGCGCGCAGCCGAACTTTACGGTCCATTTTTGGAAAATTGACAAGCATCAATTGGTAGGCGCAATTAATCGTTGTATAGTTCCCAAAATTAACACGAAGGAGGGACCAATGACGGGGTTTATGCACAAGCTTGTTGAGGAGTTGAGGGCGCGCGAGCAGTACTTGGAAGAGCATTCGGAGCATCCAATTTTCGACAATGACGAAGATGGCGCCTACAAGCAGGAATATGACAAGCTGGTCTGCGAGTTGAAAGCGTTCAGCGACCGCATTGAGAAAGCCCAGGAAAAGGGCGAAGACTTTGACGAGAAGTTCGAGCGGGAAATCAAGGACGAGCATAACCACCTGAAAGTCAAAGTGGAATCTTGGTCCAAGAAGATCGATAGCTAATCCTCTAACGCTTCAAGAAGCATTTCAAGGGCGGTTTGAACAGTCTGGCGCCGAACATTCGTGCGCCCGACATCGCCAAATTTGATGCTCTTGGCTATCGGGGACGCGCCAATTTCGCAAAGCCCAAAGCATACCAGACCAACTGGTTTTTCTTCAGACCCGCCGCCGGGGCCTGCAATGCCGGTTACGGATACGCTAACGTCCGCACGGGAGGCCGCAATGGCTCCGTAAGCCATCTCTTTTGCCACGGCTTCGGAAACTGCGCCAAAACGCGCCAGGCTTTCAGAGCTCACATCCAGCATCTGGTTCTTGGCTTCATTCGAATAGGTGATAAAGCCGCGATCGACCACATCTGATGAGCCGGCAATTTCGGTGAGCGCGCCAGCGATCAGGCCGCCAGTGCATGATTCTGCTGTGGCAATCATCTGTCCGCGTGCTCTTGCGGCATCCAGCACTTTTTCTGCCAATGTCAGAATCTTAGGGTCGAACATGCTTATCCAATCATGGGCAGGCACAGCAGAATCAATCCCGCGAGCCATGCGGTTTCCGCAACCATCAGGATGACTGGCTTAAGGCCAACCTGCATAACCTTCCTAAGGTCAGACTTGAGCCCGATGGCTGCGATTGCTGTAATCAGACAAACTCTTGAGAAGGCCGTCAAGTTTTCCGTGACAAGATCGGGCAGAGGCACAAAGCTGTTGATTAGTACGAACAGGACAAAGGCAGCCAGGAACGGCGGCAGGATTGGTGGCTTTTTACCTTCGCTTGGGCTTTTGCGGAACACCATGATAAACATGAAAACGACCGGCAGCAGCAATGCAACGCGCATTAGTTTCGTCAAGGTGGCCAAGTCACCGGCTTCGGGCGAGATGGAATAACCGGCGCCCACAACCTGGGCCACATCGTGGATGGTTGCACCGATGAAAACGCCTGCCTCAGCTTCGCTCAGGTCGAAAAAGCCGCTGATCATCGGGTAGATGATCATGGCCAGCGTCGACAGTGTGGTTACACCAACCACAGTGAAGATAGTGTCCTGATCCTGCCCTTTGTGCTTTGGCAGGACTGCAGATATAGCGAGGGCAGCCGATGCACCGCAAATCGCCACAGCACCACCGGTCAGACCGCCGAAACGATGGCTCACTCCCAGGAGCTGAGAGACAACCACACCGAAAAGAATGGTGCTGCCGACGCCAAGGGCAACCATGCTCACCGTGGGCCAGCCAAGCGCCATGACATCGGAAAAGGCAATCCGGAATCCAAGGAGCGCGACACCGATCCGCAGAACTGTAGATCCGGTAAATTCAATGCCAGGGCGAGACTTTGGGTCTTCAAACAGGAAGCTCATAGCCATGCCGAGCAGCAGCGCAAACAGCATCGCAGGGGCGCCGTAATGCTCGCTTAGAAAGTTAGCCGCCAGGCCGATGGTCAGGCTTATTATAAATCCGGGAGTTTTTGTGGAGAATTGTTCTTTAAAAGTCGAAGCCATTAAATCGCCCAGTCTAACAAATCGAATGTTAGGAGGACCCATATAACAATTGCTGCAATAATGCCAGCGACCAAATCGTCCACCATGACGCCAAAGCCACCATCCACATGTCGATCAAGCCAGCCAATGGGCCATGGTTTGATGATGTCGAACAGGCGGAACAGCAGGAATGCCATACCAAACAGAATAGGCGATCCAGTGAGCCCGACAAGGGGGATCAAGGCGATCCACTGGCCAGCAACCTCGTCGATGACAATTTCCGGTGCGTCATGGATGCCGGTGATAGTCTCAATGCTGCCGATCAGTTTGGTGGAGAGCAGAGTGATGCCAATCACCCATGCTGCCATCTCTATCTGGTCGACGCCTGCTTTCAGCATGAAGTATCCGGCGATGACCGCCACAAGTGAACCCCAGGTACCGGGGGCAGGGCGAAGCATGCCGGAACCAAAGGCTGTCACCCACCAGAAGGAGAAGCTTTTGGTGCGGCCATCCCAGGTGCGAAGCGATACTTTCGCCATCAGTCGTCTCCCATTGGCAGGCGCAGAGTGGCCGTCGCCTGCGCGGCGATGCCTTCCTCACGGCCAGTAAAGCCAAGTTTCTCGGTGGTTGTGGCCTGAACACTCACACGGCTTGCGGGAATTGCTAGAAGTTCGGCGATGCGATCGCGCATGGCGTCCTTGTGTGGCCCGATCTTGGGCTTTTCGCAAACTAGGCAGACACCGACATGGCTAATCTGACCGCCGCGTGCCAGGACACGGTCGCGCGCGAAGGTCAGAAACACATTGCTTGGGGCGCCACGCCACTGATCATCTGACGGTGGGAAATGGGTGCCGATATCACCATCGCACAGCGCGGCAAGAACGGCGTCTGCCAGCGCATGCAGGCCGACATCGGCGTCGGAATGGCCCTTCAGGGCTTTGGTGAATGGTAGTTTGACACCGCAGAGCCAGACATGATCGCCTTCCTCGAACCGGTGTACGTCATACCCGCTACCGGTTCTGATATCGTCCAGGGCCATCATGATCTGTTGCTCCGCCTTCTTGAAATCATCGGGTGTGGTGAGTTTGAAATTGCCACTGTCGCCCTTTGAAATAGCCACATGGGCGCCAAATGCTTCCATAACGGCCCCATCATCCGTGAGTTCCCGACCTACAGCAGCCTCGTGCGCCGCGATCAGATTGGCGTAGGGAAACCCTTGCGGCGTCTGGACAGCATAAAGGCCGGTTCGGTCCACAGTATGCTTGATAGTGCCGTCCTGAACCTTCTTTAGCGTGTCGGCCACGGCAACGCCTGGAACCACAGCTTCTGCACCTGCATCCAGCGCCTTGATGACATCTATCACCACCTCGTGGATCACGAAAGGACGCGCGGCGTCATGCACCAGTACATAGTCTGTATCCTGTTCAAGCGCCTTCAGCCCGTTAAAGACACTTTCCTGCCGGGTCGCGCCGCCAAACACCGGCGCAAGCAGGTTAAGGCCTGCAGAGGCTTCCTCATAAAGGGCCATGTCATCCGGGTGGATCACGCAGCGAATGTCAAAGCCGGGATCAATTGCAAGAAACGATTCGATGGTGCGCCGGAGCACAGCCTTACCACCCAGCTTACGATATTGCTTCGGCAGGCCTTCACCGGCCCTGCTGCCACGCCCGGCGGCGACTATCAGGATAGAAACTTGCGTCATGCGAGGCCTTTCAATCTCGGGCTGGCTTTTTACCAAAACTTCTGGCATAAGCAGTGCCCAATATTTAGGCAGTGCGTATTAGCGTAAAGTGTAGGTTTGTAAGATGGCTCTTAACATTGGTCCGGTCGAAATCAAAGACCCAGTGATCCTCGCGCCCATGTCCGGCGTTACCGACTTGCCATTCCGTCGACTGGTAAAGCGTTACGGAGCAGGCCTTGTTGTGTCTGAAATGATTGCATCTGAAGCCATGATCCGCGCCAGCGAGCGCAGTCAGAAAATGGCCACAAGCTGTGCTGAAGAATTTCCGATGTCAGTCCAGCTTGCAGGCTGTGAGGGCGCGCGCATGGCAGAAGCCGCCAAACTCAATGAAGATCGCGGCGCCGCCATCATCGACATCAACATGGGCTGCCCAGTAAAGAAGGTGGTGAACGGCCACGCCGGTTCCGCCCTGATGCGGGACCTGGATCACGCTGGTGAACTGATCAATGCAACTGTGAACGCGGTAAACCTGCCGGTAACGCTCAAGATGCGGCTTGGCTGGGATGACAGCAGCTTCAACGCGCCTGAGCTTGCGAAAATCGCGCAGGAAGCCGGCGTGAAGATGATCACGGTTCATGGCCGTACGCGCTGCCAGATGTATCGCGGCCATGCTGACTGGAAGAAGGTCGGCATCGTCAAGGAGGCCGTTGACCTCCCAGTAATTGTGAACGGCGACATCAACACATTTGAAGACGTGGACCAGGCGCTGGCCGATTCCGGCGCTGACGGTGTCATGATCGGCCGGGGTACTTACGGTAAGCCATGGCTTGTAGGTCAGGTAATGCATTATCTCCGTACCGGCGAGAAGATTGATGAGCCAGCCCTTGAGGAGCAGCTTCAACTGGTTCTTGAGCATTATGACGACATCTTGACCCACTACGGTGTCGAAGGGGGCGTGCGCATCGCACGCAAGCATTTGGGCTGGTACACCAAAGGGCTTCATAGCTCTGCAGAGTTCCGCAACGAGGTTAACCGCATTGAGGAACCTGAAAAGGTAAAGTCAGCACTCAAGGAATTCTATTTGCCTCTGTGCGAGCAGGCGGCCGCCTGATGACAAGTGCGGGGGAGGGCTTGGATCAAGGACCACTGGATGAGATTGTCGCCCAGGACATCCTGCACAGCTTGTCGCAGGCTGTGTTTGTGGTCGGGGGCGACGATTGCGTCTTGGAGGTTTATGCCCAAGCAGAGGCCATTTTTGAGCGCAGCCGGGAAAGCCTGATTGGCAGCCCGATCAACCATATCCGAGGTATTGGCGGCGAAGCACTTAACATTGTTAGCCGGTCGCGTGAGGAAAAAACGCCACTCAATAGCTATGACGTTTCCGTAGCGCCTCCTATTGGCGATATTGAGCTAATGGACCTGCACGCACACCCCTACGGGACTGAAGGGGCAGTGCTGTTGACCGCACAACCGCGCAGGATTACCGCCTTTCTGGAAAAACGCGACCATATGGAAGCCGCAGCCCGTTCTGTAGGTGGGCTTGCATCTATGCTGGCTCATGAAATTAAGAACCCGCTTTCAGGTATTCGTGGGGCAGCCCAGCTTATGGGGCGCGCGCTTGATGACAAGAATATCAAGCTGACAGAACTGATCTGCAAGGAAGTGGACCGTATCAAAGGACTGGTGGATGAGTTAGAGACTTTTAGCAATCCTTCCCAGGCTGTGCTGGAGCCAGTCAATATCCATAAAGTGCTTGATCATGTGCTGAATGTCGCAGTCGCAGGGTTTGGGGCAAAATGTATTTTCAGGCCAAGATTTGACCCGTCGCTACCGCCCGTCGCCGGGCTTTATGACCGCTTGGTCCAGATTTTCCTGAACTTGATAAAGAATGCAGTGGAGGCGGCAGGGCCAGAGGCGGACATTACGATCAGCACGTCATACCGGCATGGCATATGGATTACTGGGCGCTCAGGCGAGCGAATCCGTCTGCCTATTGAGATCGCAATACATGACAGTGGCCCTGGTATTCCCGAGCACCTTAAGGGGCATCTGTTTGATCCTTTTGTCAGTGGCAAGGAGGGCGGTACCGGCCTGGGCCTTGCCCTGGTCGCACGCTATGTGAGCGAAATGGGAGGCACCGTGACCTGCGATAACCACCCGCACGGCGGCGCGGTATTTAAAATTCAGCTCGCTCTGTATGAGGATGCAAAATAATGGCACAGGCAAAACCGACTATTATCGTCGCCGACGACGACATGACAATCCGCCTCGTGGTGAGCGAGGCGCTGCGCCAGGAAGGCTGGATTGTACTTGAAGCCGAGGATATCCCCGAGCTGAAGCGTTTGGTCCTGGGCGGTCAGGGCAATGTTGTTATATCGGATGTGATCATGCCGTCTGGCAGTGGGCTGGATGCCATGCCTGAGTTGATTGAAGCACGCCCGGAACTGCCATTCATTATCATGAGTGCGCAGAACACCCTCTCTACCGCGATGGCTGCGACTGGTAAGGGTGCGTATGAATATTTGCCTAAGCCATTTGACATCGACGAGCTAGTCTCCACGGTTAAGAAAGCTCTTAAAGAAAGGTCATCAAGTTCTTATTCTAGCATTGAAAAAGATGACAGTCTTATCATTGGCCGATCACCTGCGATGCAGGAGATATACCGTACCATGGCAAGAGTTGTGAATACGGATCTGACTGTGATGGTGACAGGCGAAAGCGGCACTGGCAAGGAACTGGTGGCGCGGGCAATCCATAACCACGGGCCGCGAGCAGACAATCCGTTTGTGCCGGTAAATATGGCGGCGATCCCGAAGGAACTGATTGAAAGTGAGCTTTTTGGCCACGAACGTGGGGCCTTTACAGGTGCCGAAACCCGCACACTGGGCCGTTTCGGCCAAGCAAAGGGTGGTACGCTATTCCTTGACGAGATTGGCGATATGCCACTTGAGGCACAGACACGGCTTTTGCGTGTGCTGCAGGAGGGCGAGTACCGCACAGTTGGTGGCCAAGCCAGTATAAAGGCCAACGTGCGTATTGTTGCCGCAACCAACCGCAATCTGAGGAATATGGTGCGCTCCGGTGACTTCCGGGAGGATCTGTTCTTCCGTTTGAATGTGGTGCCGTTGAATTTGCCGCCGCTGAGGGATCGCGCCGACGATATACCTGATTTGGCCGAACATTTCCTGCGGAAAGCTGCGGATAACGGCCTACCACTCAAGAAATTGACAGAGGGCGCCAAGAAGGTCCTGAAGTCGTTCGACTGGCCGGGAAACGTGCGTGAATTAGAAAACCTGCTGCACCGGATTTGCGCGCTTTACCCAGGAAATGAAATTTCCGGCACTATCATCCAAAGCGAGTTTGAACGCTCGACCTCCGAGTTGGCCGGTGCGCCGATGGGGATGATGGCCAATATCAGCGGGGGAAACCTGTCGCAGACTGTTCGCCAGCATCTGGATCAGTATTTCGATTATCACGACGACGGCCTGCCGCCTGCCGGGCTTTACCAGCGTATTTTGCGGGAGGTGGAACGGCCCCTCATCCAGAAAGTCCTGGCCGTCACGCAGGGGAATCAGGTGAAAGCTGCAGAGCTTCTGGGCCTGAACCGCAATACGCTTCGAAAAAAGGTCCGGGAATTGGACATCTCCATGCCGGCTAAAGGCAACTAGGCTCTCCGAGTTCAGCGCTTTTTTGACTTCTGTGTGTGATATTTCTGGAACAATAGTGGCAAATATGCATCATGGGCGCTATGTCTAAGATCAGCTTGCCAGATGCACCAAAGATTCCGAAGTTGCCCAACCGCCGTTGGGCTCGCTTCATGCTTTGGGCCCGCCGTTTCAATCTGGGTGGCCGCATCGAGATTCTTCTTTCCATCCTGGCGGTGATCGCAGCAATCGCAACCTATATAACGATGTCTCGCAAGTCTGCGCCGTTCGAGGTGACGTCCGGGCGAACGATGCGCGTGCTTCTGGCAATCAATCTCGCGCTTCTGATGGCACTTGGTGTTTCCATCGGGCGTTGGTTTGTTCGGATCTGGAGCGCCAAGAAGGGTAAGGCTGCTGGCTCGCGGCTGCAGACCAAAATGACTGGCTTTTTCATTGCCATTGCCATCATTCCACCAATCATCATGACGGTTTTCTCAGCACTGTTTCTTGAATTCGGTATTCAGAGTTGGTTCAGCGAAAAGGTGCGCTCCACCATCAACAATTCGCTTGAGGTTGCTGAGGCCTACATGGTGGAACACCGCGCGACGATCGAGAAGGATATGCAGGCCATTGCGCTTGCTTTCAACCGCATGACCCCGTTGCAGCAGGCTGACCAATTGGCGCTTAGGCAGGTGGCATACGGTGCATTGAATACCAGGCTGCTCTCCGAAGTCTTGGTTATTGAGTACAGCGATACCGATACAGAAGGCGCCGTTTTGGCCCGTGCTAGCCAGGGTCTTGAGTTGGCAACGATCCGCCTCAAGGATGATATGATCGACAGGGTTCGACATGATGGCATGTTTGTCGCCTCCAACCGTGCGGACAACACTGTAGTTGGGATGATCCGGCTGACTTCCTTTTTCAAGCCGACCTATCTTTATGTGGCGCGGGACCTGAACCCCCAGGTTCTGGCGTATCTGGAAGCGACCCGAAGTGCAGTGGCCGACTATGAAAACCTCGAGGGGCAGCGCAGCGACATTCAGTTGCAGTTCAATGTTGTTTTCATCATCGTTGCACTTCTGATACTCCTTGCTGCCATCTGGGTTGGCCTTTGGTTTTCAAGTCGACTTGTCACCCCGCTTTCCAACCTGGTGGATGCAGCAGAGCGGGTAGGTAAAGGCGAATTGGACGCCAGGGTGCCCAGCGTTCCTACCAGTGATGAAGTCGGCACCCTTAGTCGCGCCTTCAACCGCATGACAGACCAGCTGGCAAAGCAACAAGACGCGTTGCTTGTTGCCAACCAGGAACTGGACGAACGCCGGCGCTTCCTTGAAGAGGTGCTGGAAGGTGTATCCGCAGGCGTCATAGGCATGCAGCAGGACGGGACCATCTTCCTGCCAAACCGGTCTGCTTCCAGCCTTCTGGGGCGCACCCACGACGAGTTGGTCGGGGAACGCTTGCATGATGTTGTGCCTGAGTTTCGTGAGCTGCTGGCGCAGGCTGAGGGTTCAAATGCCGGTGAGGCCAAGGGCCAGGTACAGGTGGAGGTTGGGGAAGAGGGGCGGACACTTCTGGTTCGCGTGTTTGTCGAAAAATCCGAAAATGACAATATCGCCGGCTACGTGGTGACGTTTGACGATCTGACTGAACAGTTGGCAGACCAACGGACGGCAGCTTGGGCTGATGTGGCGCGCCGGATCGCCCATGAAATCAAGAATCCGCTGACGCCGATCCAGCTTTCGGCCGAGCGCTTGAGGCGTAAATACACAAAGGAAATCACCACTGACGTAAAGGTGTTTTCCCAGTGTACAGATACTATTATCCGTCAAGTCGGAGACCTGCGCCGAATGGTGGATGAATTCTCATCTTTTGCTCGCATGCCGGCTCCAATTTTCAAGGAAAATGACTTGGTGGATGTTGTGAAACAGGCCGTGTTCTTGCAGGACGTGGCTGCGGCCAAGATTCAATTTACGACAGACCTTCCGAAAGATAGCCGGCTGTTGCCATGTGATGGACGACTGATCGGGCAAGCGCTGACAAACATCCTCAAGAATGCATCTGAGTCGGTTCAGGCAAGGACGGCCACTGATATGCAGAATATCAACGATACCGTTGAGCCGGGTTTGATCAAGGTGACCATGACACAAGATGACGACCGGACTGAAATCAGGGTCGACGACAATGGCCTTGGCCTGCCACAGGAGCAAAAAAACCGCCTAATGGAGCCGTATGTGACGACGCGCGCGAAAGGGACAGGCCTTGGGCTTGCCATAGTGCGCCGCATCGTTGAGGAGCATGGCGGGACCGTTAAGATTGTGGACAGGAAACCAGTTGGCGCACGGGCCATTTTGACATTCTCACACGCAGCGCTGCATCAGCGTGCTGAAACAACCCATTCGAATGAAACCAAGCAGCAGCTTGCGCTGAAAAACAGCGCAAGCGCGGCAGAGTGACAACCAGGGAGTAAGCCCAAAGATGGCTCTTGATATCCTTATCATCGACGACGAAGAAGATATCCGTGAACTGATTTCAGGTATTCTGGAAGATGAGGGCTACAACACGCGTACAGCCCGAGACAGTGATACTGGCCTCGCTGAAATTGAAGCGCGCCTACCATCATTGATGGTTCTGGATATCTGGCTGCAAGGCAGCAAACTTGACGGCCTTGAGATATTAGAGCTCGTGAAATCCCGTCATCGGGAGTTGCCGGTGGTTGTCATCAGCGGACATGGGAACATTGAAACAGCAGTCGCCGCGATCAAGAAGGGGGCTTACGACTTCATAGAAAAGCCTTTCGAGGCGGACCATTTGCTGCTGACTGTACAACGTGCGACCGAAGCGGAGCGCCTTCGTCGCGAGAATGAAGAGCTGAAAAAGCGATCTGTCTTCACGGTTGATATCACTGGAAAGTCAAATGCTATCAATGGTTTGCGCCAGAGTATTGAGAAGGTCGCTGCTACCAACAGCCGCGTATTGATTCATGGCCCATCGGGTTCCGGCAAGGAAGTCGCAGCGCGGCAGATTCATAACCGGTCGCACCGTGTTGGCAGTTCGTTTGTTGTTGTAAGTGCAGCTTCTATGGAGCCGCACCGCATGGAACAGGAGCTGTTCGGTGTCGAACAAAACGGTGGAGTTGTGAAGACCGGCCTTTTTGAGCGCGCGCACGGCGGTACGCTTTTCATAGATGAAGTGGGCGATATGCCGCTGCCCACACAAGCAAAAATTCTTCGGGTTCTGACAGATCAAGCCTTTGAGAGAGTTGGCGGCAATACAGGCGTAAAGGTTGATGTGCGCGTGATCTCCGCGACCAGCAAGGATCTCGTTTCAGAGATCGCCGAAGGCCGTTTTCGCGAAGATCTGTTTCACCGGCTGAATGTCGTGCCCCTGAAAATGGCCGCACTTTCAGAGCGACGCGAGGACATACCGGTCTTGGCTCAGAGTTTTCTTGATGCCCTTGCCGAAGCAACGGGGCGGCCAAAGGTATATCTGGCGGATGATGCGGTCGCCGCGTTGCAGTCCTATGACTGGCCGGGTAATGTCCGCCAGTTGAAGAATATCATGGAACGGGTCGTGATTATGGGCTCTGACGAGCTGGACGGGGAAATTACAGCCGACCAGTTGCCACCAGAAATTCAAAGCGGCTCGGGTGACTTGTTGCACTCTGGTAGTAATGGGGCCATTATGACGACGCCGCTGAGGGAGGCCAGAGAGGCCTTTGAGCGGGAATATCTGAAGGTTCAGATAAACCGGTTCAGTGGAAATATATCACGGACGGCCGCTTTCATAGGTATGGAGCGTTCCGCCCTGCATAGAAAACTGAAGTCACTGGGCCTGACCGGTTCTGCCAGAAACGGCGACGGTTCTGATAGTTAATCCAGCGACCAGAGCGATTAGGCGTTACGGGGAAATATGAAAGTCATTGTTTGTGGCGCTGGCCAGGTAGGCTTCAATATTGCCAAACACCTGGCAGACCAGCAGAATGATGTTACGGTGATCGACCGGTCACCGGAGCTCATCCGGAAAATCAGTGAGTCCTTGGACGTTCAAGCCCTTGTAGGGCACGCGTCGGACCCATCCATGTTGGACCGTGCTGGCGCAGGGGACGCTGAACTGCTTATTGCTGTTACCTGGTCCGATGAGGTGAACATGGTAGCCTGTCAGGTGGCTAGTTCTCTTTTCAGCGTGCCGACAAAGGTAGCGCGTATACGGAACCAAACATATCTCAAGCCTACCTGGGGCGACTTGTTCTCACGTGATAACATGCCGATTGATGTAATCATCTCACCAGAGCTTGAAGTGGCGGAAGCCCTTCGGCGGCGGCTTGAAGTGCCTGGCGCGTTCAATATGGTGCCCTTCGTGGATGGCCGTGTTCGCATGATTGGCCTGGTGCTTGATGAGAATTGCCCGGTGGTGGACACGCCGCTTCGTCAGTTGACCGAATTGTTCCCGAACCTGCAGACAACAGTTACTGCTGTGGTTCGGGGAGAGCGTATTTTCGTGCCCCGGAGCGATGACCAGTTACAGGCGGGTGATGCCGTCTATATCGCTGTTGAGACGGGTACGACCGAACGGGCGATGGCTGTGTTCGGTCATGAAGAAAAAACGGCGCAGCGTATTGTAATTGTCGGGGGTGGTAACATTGGCTTGTTCCTGGCAAAGCAGCTGGAGGATAATCCTTCGGTCAGCAATCTCAAGATCATTGAATACGACAAGAAGCGCGCTGAACTAATCGCTGAAAAGCTCGGCAGGACGGTGGTCATCAATGGTGATGCGCTTGATCGGGAAATCCTGCAGGAAGCGAATATCGCTCAGACGGACACGATCGTATCTGTGGCCAACGATGACGAGGTTAATATCCTGTCATCGCTTTTGGCAAAGCAGCAGGGATGCCCAAGGGCCATTACGCTGATGAACAACCCGATTTACGGCAGCCTAGTGGGCTCGCTTGGAATCGATGTTGCTCTTGACCCGCGCGAAACAACAGTTTCGTCGATCGTGCGGCATATCCGGCGCGGCCGGATTCGCGATCTTTACAGTATCTTTGAGGGCAAAGCAGAGATTATCGAAGCCGAAGTGCTTGAGGGTTCTGAGGTCGCAGGCAAATCAATCGGCGAGCTCAGGCTGCATGGTGATGTGAAGTTCGGCATGATTGTTCGCGGTGACGAGGCTATCACCCCTAGCGCCGACACCGTCCTGATGGGCGAAGACCGTGTGGTCATCCTGGCCCTGTCGGAAGCCGTGAAGAAAATCGAGCAGCTCTTCTCTGCGCGGGCAGATATTTTTTAGGGCCTTTTCATGTGGCGAAGCCGGCTTTTTTACCTGATCGGGTGTTGGATATTGTTGCTGAGCGCAACACAGGCAGTCCCGTTCACAATTGCTGCGGCACTTGGTGAATTACACGCTGCAAGCGGATTTCTGGCTTCCATAATGGTTATGTCGGTTATTGGCGGCTCGCTCTTTCTGGGGTTTCGCTCGACACCAAAAATAAAGGTAACCCGCCTGACCATCCTGTTGCCCGTGGTAGGCGGAATGGCTCTTGCGGCTGTGGCTGGCATGCCTTTCTTTTTCGTGTTTCCAGATCAAGGGCTAATCCCCGCCTTTTTTGAAGGCATGTCTCTTATTACTACAACTGGAAGCAGTGCCTACGAGGGCGCATTTGAAGAAATCGTATCCATCAGTTTCTGGCGGATACAGGCTGCCTGGACTGGGGGCTTTCTCGCGATCTGCATGACATTATCCATCCTTACGGCCGTGAATAGCGGTGGCGTCCAGTTGCACCGGTCACCGTTGCCCTATGGCGATAGTGAGACAGGATATCCTCGCTTGCGAGCCGTAGGCGTGTCAGTGGCTCCGATTTATGGTTTGGTTACAGTGCTTTGCTGCGCATTCCTGATGCTGACAGGCTTGCCGTTGTTCGACGCGCTCCAATTTGCCATGAGTACCGTCAGCACCACCGGGATTGGGCCTGATGGGTCAAACAAAATAGAGAGTGTAAGTACGCAAGTGGTTCTCGCCGTCTTTATGGTTGTTGCCATGCTGAACTGGGATATCATGAGGGCGCGACTATTGCGGGTTAAAGCAAAACACCCGCAAGGCCTGGAAAGCAAGAGCGTCTTGATGTTGGTCGGGTGCGGTGCAGCGGCCTTATACCTTCTGGCGTTTCCAGGTGATCTGGATGGTTTCTGGCATAGTGTTTTTGCAGCAATCTCTGCTATGTCCACCACCGGTTTTATGCCGTCGGAGCTCGGGTTTTCAGTGCAGGGGGCCGACGCCGGCGCCATTATCCTGATCGTCCTGGCCTGCCTGGGCGGCGCTGTGGCCAGTACCACAGGCGGCATGAAGCAACTGCGGTTGATTGTTATCTATCTGTTGGCGCGAAAAGAAGTTGACCGGCTGGCCCATCCGCACGGTGTAAAATCATTGCGGTTTCAGGCGTTTACGATTGAACGCAGGGATATTGAGGCGGTCTGGCTGCTGGTGGGGGCTTTTGTTCTGATGCTGGGCCTTGGAAGTCTGTCTCTATCGATACTGGGTATCGATTTTCAGGCTGCCACTGCTATGGCCGTTTCTGCCCTGACATTGTCTGGGCCGCTGATTACGATGTTCGATCCATACTTCAGTGGGTTTTCCGGGCTGACAGAGGCGGATTATATGATCCTTTCCGGCCTCATGCTGCTGGGCAGAATAGAGGCGTCATTGTTTCTTGCCCTGATCACAAGAAGTTTTTGGCGCGGATAATTGTACGAAGCCTGTTGACCGACAGCGAGAGTGTCTGACATATATGTACGCGCAGCCGATATGTGACGGGGAAGGTGTTTATCGGCACCGGATCAAACGGGTCGGCAGCGGCACTATGCTCTACAGGCGAAATGATTATAACTTAAAAAACAAACGGACAGTCCATGTCAGAAAAAAATCAAAACCTCCAGGACGTCTTTCTTAACGCCGTTCGCAAAACCAAAACGCCGGTAACGGTATTTTTAGTCAACGGTGTTAAACTGCAGGGAGT
>Ga0209273_10000275_pt1 | contig 78407 bp, 81 predicted proteins | sample tdAd471_FD_187126 | JGI IMG/M metagenome (GOLD analysis project Ga0209273, IMG submission 187126) | Marine sediment microbial communities from the Atlantic coast under amendment with organic carbon and nitrate - tdAd47.1 (SPAdes)... | ecosystem: Environmental > Aquatic > Marine > Coastal >...
GGGGGGCGAGTCACTTGCGAGCGGCATAGACCAGCCCTCCGAGGAGTCCGAATGCGACGAAGAGCCCCAGCTCGATGGCCCCGAGCGCCACGCCGTTGGCCTTCTCGAAGCCGTAGGCCCCGAGCAGCGTGGCCCAGACGGCCTCGCGGAGGCCGATGCCGTTGATGGTGATGGGGATGAGCATGACGAAAACCGCGATCGGTGCCGCGGCGAGCATCTGGAGGAAGGTGATATCGATCCCGAGCCCGAGGGCGATGAGCCAGTAGAAGGCGATGACGTTGAGCTGGAGGACGACACCGCCGAGGAAGACCTTGACGAGGGTGGCGTGCTGGCCGTGGAATGTGCCGAGTGCGCGGAAGAGTTTTTCGAAGGGTCGGCGGACGGGTGTGGGCCCGAGGTTCCAGAGGGCCATGATCGGCGCGGGCGGGGGCTTGCCGATGACGAAGATCCAGGCGAGCACGACGAACATGCCGAGCCCGACGGCGAGGGCGATCCAGCGGACCATGGGCAGGTCGGAGATGGCGCTGTTGAAGGTCATCGCGACGGAGGCCATGATGACGAGAGCGAACAGGCCCAGCAGGCGGTCCACGCCGATGGTGGCGAGGGCGACGGACTTGGTCGCCCCGGCCCGCCAGGAGTCGTAGACGCGGACGGCGTCGCCGCCGATGGTGGACGGGAGCGCCAGCCGGACGAACGCGGCGACGCACCCGGAGCCGATGAGGAAGCCGAGGGAGGGTCGGACGTCGTTGGCGGCGAGGAGCCACTTCCAGCGGAAGGCCCCGATGACGACGCCGAGCGGGATGAGCGCGAAGGCCGCGAGGATGTAGAGGGGGTCCGCGTTGCGGATGGTGGCGAGGATTTCCTTCGGGTTCTCGAGCTGCCAGATCACAAAGGCCAGCAGGCCGGCGGAGATGAGCCACTTGGACCAGCCGAGGGCCCGCTTCCAGAGCGGCTTGGGGGGTCTGGGCTCTTCGGGCTGCCGGTCGGCGTGGTAGGGATCGAGCACGCCGGCCTCGGACGCGGCCTGGGGGTCGGGCTCGGGGATGGGAGACTCGGGGGGCTGGCGCTGATCGCTGGGGTCGGTCATGCGTGGTCGCTCACGGGAGAGGCGTCCTCGGGCCTGCGGGAGCCGATGACCTTGGCGGGCACGCCGCCGACAATGGCGTAGTCGGGGACGTCCGTGGCAACGACGGCGTGCGCGGCGACGATGGCACCCTCGCCGACGGTGACGCCGTCGAGGATGGTCGCGCGGGAGTAGATCAGGGCGTGGCGCTTGATGGTGACGCCGCCCTTGTGGTGGTGGCCCTGCTCGGAGATGGGGCGGTCAAGATCGTCGGACTTGTAGGTGGAGCCGCCGAGGGTGGCGTAGGGGGCCACGGCGACCGCCTCGCCGACGGTGACGTGTCCGTCCGGTTGTGAGAGCACGGTGACGAAAGCCCCGAGCTGGACGCGGTCCTCGAGCGTGATGCGTCCGCCCTTGCAGAGCAGGGCGACGGACTGTGAGCAGAGGACGTCGTCGCCGATGGCGAGACCCGTGTCGTGGTCGGAGCGTGCGTCGAGTGTGGAGTGGGCGTCGATGGCGAATCGGTCGCCGATAACGATCCGGTTCGGGTGGCGGAGTGCGAGGCCCTCGCCGAGGACGGCGCCGGAGCCGCAGCGCTGGAAGAGGCGGGCCATGAGCTTTTTGCGAAGCAGCAGGCCGAGTGCGCCGGGCCGGTTCTTGGTGAGCAGGGTGACGAGCTCGAAGCGTGCGAGGGCGCCCAGGCCGCGTCTGCCGACGACGACATCGGCGTAGCGCTGCATGGCGGAGGCGGACTGGTCCTGCACCCGGTCGCGGACATCAGCCATGAATCGGCTCCGGGGGAGTGTCGCGGGGGGTGTGATCTATGAATGTTTCGTGCCAGAGGGCTGTCATCACGGCGGTCCAGATCCGCATGGCGGCCTCGTAGTGGTACGCGGCCTGGTTGTCGCGTCGAAGGCGGTCGATGGTTTCGGACACGAACAGGGTATCGAGTCTTGGCCTGATCGTGTCGTCGGAGAGTAGGGCGTCGAGAGCGACGGCGAGATCGACATCGGGGGCGATGCGTTGCGGGAACTTTGGGATCCCGAGGAATCGATCGGGCACGAGCCCCTCCAGCGCCCGACGCAGGATCCACTTCTCCTGGCCGTTCCGGATTTTGAGGGCGTCGTCGATGGAATAGGCGGTCCGGACGAACTCGAGGTCGTAGAAGGGGGAGCGATACTCGACGTTGTGGGCCGCGAAGCAACGCTCAAACTTCTGGATGTCTTGACACACGCCAGCCTGGAACCCGCGTCCCATGGACCGGTTGATGAACTGAGGGCCCGGTTCGGCGAAGGTCGGCCCGGGCGGGGTGTAGCTCGTGCCGGCGATACGCGGGACGGGCGGGACCTTGCCCCGGAACTTGGCAAAGACGCCGAGTCTGCCGACGAGCGTGGACGGCGGGAGCCCGAGCTGGGTGTAGGTCCAGAACTGCTGGAGCCCCTTGCGCACAACGGCGTGCTTCTCCATGAGGCGGAGGAGTTTGTACTTTGGCATGCCCGCGAAGAGGCCGTCGGCACCCTGCGCGCTCAGCACGACGTCGCAGCCCGCGCTCCGGGCGGCACGACCTATCTCGAAGAGCTGGAAGGCCTCGGTCCTCGAGAAGGGATCCTCGAGGTGCCGGACGAGCGTCCGAAGGCGGTCCGCGGGGAGCTCGCCGGGTGGGGTGATGATCTCGTGGTGCTCCGAGCCGATGCACGCGGCGACGGCTCGGGCGGTGACGCACTCGTGGTCGTCGGGCGAGGACCCGGCGCAGACGGTGACCAACGGCTTGTCGGGGGCGACCCGGCGCAGAAGAAAAGCGATCGCGATGGAATCGATGCCGCCCGACAACGCCAGCCCGAGGCGGTCGAGATCGGCGGTGCGTCGCTCGACGGCGGTCGTCAGTCCGTCGAGGATGAGCGACCTGGCGGTCTCGATGTCGGACACAGCGCCCGTCGGCTCGAGCGTCGGCTGCTCTCGGACCTCCGAGGTGCCGTCCGATGCGATGGTGAGCGAGGTGCCCGGGAGCACGCTCTCGACGTTGCGGAGCAGTGTGCGTCCGAGGGGAAGGCGTTTGGCGTGCTGCAGGTGCTGCAGCATGTCGGGGTCCGGCTCGGGGAACCCGGATGACGGGAGCAGGGCTTTGTACTCACTGGCGAAAGCGATGCCGTCGGGCCCCCTGGTGTAATAGAGCGGTGCGCATCCGAAGAAGTCGCGTGCGAGCACCAGCGTTCCATCACGGTTCACCGCGGCGAGTGCGAAGTCGGCGTCGATCGTGCCGAGCGAGCCGTCCTTGAGCGCATGCAGCAGGGCCTGAGCATTGCTTGTGTCGCCGGCCCGTTGGTAGACGGCGGCGTGAGACACCAGGGTGGTGTCGCCAGACCGGGCGGTCGCCGACTCGGTGTCGTTGGAAACAACGCCGAGGAAGCCTTCCTCGATCGGCGAGATGGCGGTGTGCTGGCCTCGGTGGGCGAGCGCATCGGCCATGGTGCGGGCGAGCCCGTCGGGAGCCGCCCCGAGATATCCGAAGAGTGCGCCGATACCCGTACCGCTTTCAGAGTGGCAACTGGCAAAGGGGGAGAGTGATTGAACAATCAATCGGGACAGTCACTCGATCGGCAAGAAACGCCGTGCCCGAGTGCAGACGTCGGCAAGTTCTGTTGTATTCCTTGCGTACGACTTTGTACTCGAGATCGAATCTGAACTGCGATTACAAGTCGGCCCCTGCCATGTCACTGGCGAAACCCGAATGTGCAGCCCGACACCCACTCCCACCGCTCACGAATGTGTCGATCCAGAGGTGGGTGAGGGCGGCGGTCCAGATCCGCATCGCGCCCTCGTCGGGGTAGGAGGAAGATGCGTCGCTCCGCTTCAGCGCGGCGATGGATCCGGGGTCGAACAGGGCGTGTCGCTCGACGGCCTCCGGGTTCAGCAGGTCGTCGTAGACGCGGTCGATGTGCTGGGCGAACTCGAGGTTGTAGGCCATGCGTTGGGGGAACTTGGGGATGCGGACGAACCGCTCGGGGACCCAGCGCGACACGGCCTCGCGCAGGATGCGCTTCTGCTCGCTGCGGGTGACCTTGAGGCGTTCGTCGATGCGGTAGGCGCTGACGGTGAGGTCGCGGTCGTGGAACGGGGAGCGGTACTGCACGCCGAAGGAGGCGAAGACACGCTCCATCTTCTTGCAGGACTTGTGGGTGGAGCCCTGGAACTGCGAGGCGAGCAGGTCGTTGATCATGCGCGGACCCACGCGCGGCATGGGCATGTGCTTCGGCGAGAACTCGGCCCCCGAGACGGTCGGCGGGGGCGGGACGCGCCCCTTGTACTTGAGCTTGCAGAGCGTGCGCCCGGCGAGTGTCCTGAGCGGGGCGCTGGTCTGGGTGTAGGAGTAGAACTCCCAGAGGCCGCGTGCGGCGGGCGGGCAGGCCTTCATCATCCAGAGCAGGCGGCACTTGGGCATGCCGGCGAAGAGATCGTCGGCGCCCTGGGCGACGAGCAGGGTGTCCACGCCCTCGCCCCGGGCGGCGCGGGCGCACTCGCGGAGCATGAGGGTCTCGGAGCGGGCGTAGGGGTCTTCGAGGTGGTGGACGAGGGGCCCGAGTCGGTCTGAGAGCATCGACGGCGGGGTGTGGACCTCGTGGTGCTCGGAGCGGATCTCGGAAGCGACGTCGCGCGCGGTGACGCACTCGCGGTCGTGCTCGTCCACGCCGGAGCAGAAGGTGTGGATGGTGCGATCGGGGAAGTGCTCCCTGAGCAGGAAGGCCACGGCGATGGAGTCGATGCCCCCGGAGAGGCACAGGCCGATGGGATCGAGATCAGCCGCGCGACGGAGGACCGCGGCGGAGAGCTTGTCGGCGACGAGGTCCGCGGCCTGGGCGGCGTCGGTGATGGTGGGTTCGGCGGAGATCGCCCCGAAGGCCTGCTCGTCGAGGAGGGTGCCGTCCGGGGCGAAGCGCATGAGGACGCCGGGGCCGACGCAGCGGACGCCCTGGGCGAGGGTGCGCCCGGTGGGGAGCGACTTGTTGAATTGGAGGTAGGCCGCGGCCTCGCGGTCGAGGCGTGCCTCGACGCCGGGCAGGGCGAGCAGGGCCTTGTACTCGGAGGCCAGTGCGAGACCGCCGCCCGGGAGGGCGGTCCAGTGAAGCGGGACGGTGCCCATCGAGTCGGTGGCGACGGTGAGGGCCTGGCCGTCCCACCGGATCGCGGCGAACTGGGCGTCGAGGGATTCGAGGGTGTCCGGGCCACGGTCGATGGCGTCGTGGAGGGCGTCGAGTGGGTGGGCGTCGTGCTCGGCGTACAGCTCGGCGTGGGCGGCGAGGGGGCGGTCGCCGGTCCTGATCGCGCGATCGGGATCGGGCGCGATGACACCGAACCAGCCGGCGTTGTCCGGGAGGGGCTCGATACGGGTGGGCGAGCCTGGGGGCGCGCGGTGCGCCAGGGCGGCGCCCATGGTCTCGGCGTCTGACCGCGGGCGTTGGCCGATGATGGCGAAGAGAGCGGTCATGGTCTGCTCGAGAGGGTTCCCATTCAGGCGGCGGCGGGTGTGTCGCCAGAGTGTGCGCCGGATTTCCCGAGTTGCTCGGCGATGTCGGCCCTGAGGTGTTCTCGGTCCTCGCCGAGGATGAACAGTCGGTGCCAGATCTCCAGATTGATGAGGTACCAGATCTGGAGGCCCAGGTCGCGCGTGCCGGCCCGGTGTGTGTCGAGGATATCAGCGACGGTATCGCGGTTGAAGAGGCCGGAGCCGACGAGGCCGCCGTCGAGGATCATGGTGCGGGCGAAGTCGGCCAGCTCGTTCTGGAACCAGCGGGCCATGGGGAAGCTGAAGCCGTACTTGGGGCGGTCGGTGAACTCCGGCGGGAACATCCGCCGGTTGAGCTCGCGGAGGAGGATCTTGAGCTTCTTGCCCTTGATCTTGTAGGTGGTGGGCAGGGCCGCGGCAAAGGCGGTGACCTCGCGGTCCACGATCGGGCTGCGGACCTCGAGCCCGTGGGCCATGCTGACGCGGTCGGCGGTGCGCAGGTCGGAGTTGGCCATGCGGAGCGACATCTCGGTGAGCATGTAGCGGTCGGGCTCGGTGTGCGCGAGGCCGGAGTCGTGCCAGCGGGCGACGAAACGCGACGTGTCCGGGTTGTCGATGCGTTGGAACGCCTCGCCAGAGAACAGCTGCGTGCGTTCCTCGTGGGGGAATCGCCAGAAGGTCAGGATGTGGGTGTGCCGGTCGGCGCCCTGGCGGAGGGTGATCTCGTGCAGCCAGCGGGCCTGCATCGCGACCGAGTAGTAGCTGTAGCTCTCGGGGAGCATCCGCATGGCGGGGGCGTACAGGGCGTGACGCAGGAGGCGTGGGATGCGCTGGTAGACCTTGAGGATGGGCGACTGGGTGTAGCGGGTGTAGCCGCCGAAGTGTTCATCGCCGCCCTCGCCGCCGAGCGAGACCTTGACGGTCTGGCGGGCGAACTGAGACAGCAGGAACATGCCCACGGCCGGCTGGTCGGCGGGCTCTTCCAGGTGCCAGAGGACGTCCGGCAGCATCAGGAACAGGTCGGGGTTGATCTTGAGCTCGTGGTGGTCGGAGCCGATGGTCTCGGAGGCCTGGCGTGCGGCGGGGAGTTCGGAGAAGTCGCCGTCGCCGACGCCGATGGAGAAGGTCGGCCAGCCCTTGCCCGCGTGTCGGGTCGCGAGCGCGGCGATGGTGGACGAGTCCAGCCCGCCGGAGAGGAAGCTGCCGGTGGGGACGTCGGAGAGCAGGTGGGCGTGCACGGAATCGGAGAGGACCGAGTCGAGCCGATCAAGAGCCTCATCGAAGCTCATCTCAGATTTCTGGGTCCAGTCCTGCTGCCAGTACCGCTCGGCCCGGAGGGTGCCCCTGGCGGGCGAGTACACCGCCCGTGTGGCGGTGTCGAGCTTGCTGACGTTCTTGATGAGCGTGCGCTCGCCCGGGCAGAACCGAAGGCCCGCATGGTGCCACAGGGTCTCGGGGTCGATCTCGGCCTTGACCAGCCCGGAGGCGAGCAGGCCCTTGATCTCGCTGGCGAAGGCGAAGACGCCGGCGTCGGGGTCGTGCACGTAGAAGAGCGGCTTCTGCCCGTGGTGGTCGCGTGCGAGGAAGAGCTCACCGGACTGGGTGTCCCAGATGGCGAGGGCGAACATGCCGCGGAGGTCGTCCACCATGGCCTCGCCCCTGGCCTCGTAGAGGCGGAGCAGGACCTCGGTGTCGCAGGTGGTCTCGAAGGTGTGCCCCTCGGCCTTGAGGCGGTCGCGGAGCTGGGGAGAGTTGTAGATCTCGCCGTTGTAGACGATGACATGCCGCCCGCCGGCGCCCAGCATGGGCTGGTGTCCGTGGTCCAGGTCGAGAATGGAGAGTCGCCGGTGGATGAGCGTGACGTGGCGGCCCGCGTGCTCACCCCGCCAGACGCCCGCGTCGTCGGGGCCCCGGTGTGCGATGGCGGCGTCCACCGAGCCGATCGTCTGATCGCTCAGGGGCTGGGCGGTGATGAATCCGGCGATGCCGCACATGGCTCGTCTTTCGTGTCGGGCTGGCCCGTTGGCTCTGGCCGTTAAAGGTAGCCCTTCTCCTTGTACCACTCGCCGGTCCGCTTGAGGCCCTCCTCGATGCCGATCTTGGGCTCGTAGCCCAGCTCGTTGCGGGCCTTGTCGATCTTGAAGGCCCGGACCTGGCGGAACCAGTCCACGCGCCGTGGGAACAGCGGGGGCGAGATCCGCAGGGGCTTGCAGACCGCCTCGCACACGACCGCGGCCGCGTAGATCGGGGTGAACGGGACGTGCCGGATCTTCACATCTACGCCGATGGCCTCGCCAACCTTCTTGACCAGGTCGTTGAGCGTGAAGTATTCCGCGTCGGCGCCCAGATAGGCCTCGCCCGCGTTGCCCTCCTTCTCGACCGCCTTGATGAAGCACTCGGAGAGATTATCGATGTAGACGGGGTGGTAGGTGGTCTCGCCATTGCCGAACATGAGGAAGCTGCCCTTGCGGGCGAGCTTGAAGAGGTGGAGGAAGCGGGCCGGGTCGCCGGGGCCGTAGATCGCGGTCGGGCGGACGATGACCGCGTCGAGCCCCTTGTCCTTGACGTACTCCTGCACGACCTCCTCGCCGTACCACTTGGTGAGCTGGTAGTGGTCGGCGGGTGCGATGGGCGAGGACTCATCGCCGGGAGGGTTCTCGATGTGGCCGTGCACGCCCTGGGTCGAGCAGTACATGAGCTTGCGGATGCCGAGCTCCTGGCAGCACTCGCAGATGACGCGTGTGCCCTCCTTGTTGATGTCGTCGTAGACCGAGTCGGGGACATTGAGCTTTCGGAAGGCCGCGGCGAGGTGGTGGACGACCTCGCAGTCCTTCATGGCATCGGACACGGCCTCCTTGTCGGTGACCGAGCCGAGGCGCAGATCGGCCCCGAGCGCCTTGAGCTCGTCGAAGAAGAGCCCCTCCTGGTTGTCGAGGCCGACGACCTGGTGGCCGTCCTCGATGAGGCGGCGGACGAGCCCGCTTCCGGTGAATCCGGTGGCTCCGGTGACAAGGATCTTCATCGCGCAGTCTCCGCGGCGGTGCCGTTGGGGATGGTGTCGCGCCCCCGGTCGGGTTCGTTGGCCGGGCGCGAGTGGAGTTGAGATTCAATGTGATCGTACAGGCGATCCACCCGTGCCCTGTGGGCCGGGTAGACGTGGTCCCGCTCGACGAAGGCCCGCCCCGCGGCACCGAGGCGGGCCCGGAGGTCCGCGTCGGTCGCGAGCTGATCGATGGCCGCCCCGAACCCCTCCGGGGTGGCGTCGGCGAGCATGCAGACGGTGTCGTCCACGATCTGCGTGTGCGTGGGCAGGCGGGTCAGCAGGACGGCCTTGCCCGAGTGCATGTACGGGAAGATCTTCTGGGGCGTGTTCACGCCGCGCGTGCGGGGGGCGGTGAGGACGTCGGCCTGTGCGAGCAGTTCTCCGAGCTGGGAAACGGGCCAGCGTCCGATGAAGTGTGCGACGCCGTCGAGCCCGAGGGCCGAGGCACGCAGCCGGTACTCGGCGATGTGCTCGTCGGACCCGCCCGCGATCACGAGCGAGGCATTGGTGCCCTGCTTGTGCGCCTCGGCGAAGCCCTCCAGCAGCAGCCCGACACCCTGGTAGGTCTCGAAGTTGCCGACGTACATGAACACAGGCCCCTCGAGCCCGAGTTCGGCCCGCAGGTCGCGCTCGCCGGTTGACATCGCGTCGGGGTCGATCTGGGAGATGTCGTGCAGGACCTCGTAGTGGCGGGCGCCGCGTTTCTGTGCGAGGTCTCCGAGCGCGTGGCAGACGGGGGCACACGCCATGGCTCCACGGATCGCCCTGGCCTCCATGAAGTTGAAGCCGAAGGCGATCGGCCTCAGGAAGCCCATCTTCTCAACCATCTGCTGGGCGATGGAGGAATCCATGTCGTACACGTACGGCACGCCGAGGCGGGCCTTGATCCACATCGCGATGAACACCGCCTCCTCGCCCGCGTGCACCACGTCGTAGTCGTTCTGGTGGGCCAGTCGCATCGCGAGGGAGAAGAGGTGGCGATCCGCCCGCAGCTTCTTGCCCGAGAAGCCGGGTCCGATCTCGGCGAGGGAGTCCCCCGGGTCGATGCGGTGGATGGTCAGGCCGGGGTAGTCGCGTCCCTCGCCCTCGTGGTAGCAGGCCAGATCGACCACGTATCCACGCTCGCAGAGGGCCCGCACGAGGATGTCCACGTCGATGGGAGTGCCCCGGTCGATGTAGAAGGCGTGCGGCGCGAGGACGAGCACGCGGAGCGGGTTATCAGGCGAGGCGGTCATGGCGCAGAATGATCCCCCGACGAGGGCGGTTCCTCCACCACCTTCGGCCAGTCGCCCCGGGCCGCGTGAGCCAACCGTTCCAGTTGCGAAACCTTTTCGCTCGGGTCCCAGCCGAGGCGTGGCCCAAGCGCGTCGAACAGCGGCTCGCCGATCGAGTCGGCGTGTGCGGGGTGCTCACCCCATTCGGTGCGACCGAGCACCAGGTCCTCCAGCGAGTGCACGCCCTCGGCCAGGCAGAAGGCCTCGAGCGCTTCAGAATCCGCGAGAATGGCGTCGATCGAGGGGGCCGGATCGAGCAGCAGATCGGGGGTCAGCTCCGGTCTGTCGGCGTCGTTGGAGCGAGACTCGTCCACAGCCGGCTTGATCGAGATGTCATGCCCGAGCAGACGCAGGCCCTCCGCGGCGGTCCGGCGGGCGGTGGTGTACTTCACCGCAACCGCGGTCGCCAATCGGGCCGGCCCACCAACGCGGGCATGATCGATCAGGGTCGGACGGTCGCTGGGCTCGCTCTCCCCGTGGCGCTCAACGGGGAGCAGGCCCGCGTCGATGCGGAGCACGTCGGAGGCCTCGAGATTCAACCCCGGCGCGGCCCGGTTCAGGTCGTCGAGCATCGCAACGACCAGCGCTTCGCGAGAGGCCCCCTCAGCGGGAACGTGCGACGTGCCCGCCGCGATGCGCCCGGAGCGGGTGACAAGGAAATACGTCCGCGGCGAGGGGTCCGAGGCGGTCGCGGGCGGCGTGACCGCCACGGCGTGCGAAGAAACCGGCTCGCGATCGAGAATCACGTTGAAGGCGAGCGCCGCCGGAACAGACGCGTCGTTCTTCTGCCCTTCCCAGGTGCCCGCCTGCGTGCCGGTTGTGTCGAGCACCGCCGCGGCTCGCAGATCGAGCGTGCGCCCGGACCTGTCCACACGAACGCCGGCCACAGCGCCGCGTTCGATCAGCAGTTCGCACGCCGACGTGTGGTTGAGCGCAACCGCTCCGAGCCCGCTCGCTCGCCTGAGAATCGTCATGAGAATGCGCGGGTGCGACCGCATCATGGCGTCGTGCCAGACCCCCCCACCCTTGAGGCCGTCCGGTCGTGCGAGCGGGAAGAGGTCTCTGGTGCGTTCAGCGGACACCACACCGGCGGAGGCAAGCCGGAGTGATTCGGGAAGGTCGCGGTCGCACTTGGGCTTGAGCAGGTCGTATGCGATCGCCGCGGCCTTGAAGGCGCTTGGGCGCTTCAGCCCCTGCCCGTACAGCGGCATGAGGCACGCGAGCGGCGTGACGAGGTCGGGGAATTCACGCGAGTACATCGCCCGCTCCTCGACGGACTCGCGCAGGCGTGGAAGATCGAGCGATTGCAGGTAGCGGAAGCCGCCGTGCAGGATGCGATGGCTGACGCGCGAGGTGCCGGCCCCGAAGTCGCGAGCCTCGACGAGGCAGACGCTGAGACCGGCCCGAGCCGCGAGCAGCGTGGCCCAGGCGCCCGTGATGCCGCCGCCGACCACGATCAGGTCGAACTCGCCCGAAGCGGCCTCCTCGGCGTGTTGGGCACCGATGCGGGTTGCCTCGGGCGGCGACATCAGGCGACACCCCCGAGATTGGCGCGTTTTCGGACCCGGATGCTGGTCTGGTCGAGCACGAACGAGACCGGGTCGGTGCGTCGTCCGATGGGCGTGGGCGAGGTGTTGATGCCCTTGAGCCAGGCGCGGAGCGAGGCCGCGGGGGCGAGCGGATCAAGCGTGGTGCCGGCGAGGAAGCCGAACCTGGCCGGGCGGGTCTGGTGCCCGGGGATGGCGAGCGGGTCGGAACCGGGGAGGACGGGAATGCCACGCTCCTCAGCGAGGGTGAAGAGCTTCGGCTTCGGCCAGCCCCGGGGGCGTCCGGCGTTGTCGCCGAGGGCGAGGTCGCCGTGCCTGGCATCGCGGACCAGCTCTTCGACGAGCGAGCCCCGGGTCCCCCACCACTTGCCGACGCCCCAGGGGAGGACGGGGAAGCCCTCGCCGTCGAGCACGGCCGCGATGGTCTCGCGGGTGTCGAGGTGGTCGAACACGGGGACGCTCATCGCGAGGCCGAGCACCTCGAGTCGGTCGCGGGTGACGATCTGGAGTCCGTGGACGAGGATGACCTCGCCCTGCTCGGGGTGGCGTGCGAGGCCGGAGAGTCCGGGCTCGAGTGGCTCGTAGGCCCAACCGCGCGGCTCGTCGGCGAAGGTTTCGAGCTCTCCGCGGGCGCGGGTGGTCTGGGTGAGCATCAGCACCCCGCGGGTGCCGGGGGCAACGCGTGCGAATCGCCGCGCGGCCCGTGCGTAGACGCGCGCAAGGGAATGCTCCGGGTGGAGATGAACGTGACCGTCCACGGGGACGCCGGTCGCGCCGGGCTCGTGCCGTGTCATGGTGCCTCCGCTGTTGAGGCGTTGCGTCGGGCGCGACGGCTGAGGGCCAACCCGATGCCGACGGACACGAGCGCGAAGGCGAGTTCGGTCGAGAGCGTGACCGCGTGGGCGCCGAGGTTGCCCGGCTCGGACCACTTGGCGCCGACGAAGAGGGGGACGGGCGACTTGAACCTGGACTCATCGAGCGGCCAGAGCAGCATGATGCCGCGTGCCTGGCCGAACCCCCAGTTGGCCCAGTCCATGACGAGGTGTGAGGCGAACGCGATCGCGCCGATCGCGCCGAGCCTCCAGAAGCCGGGTCGGTTGCCTTGGGGCAAGACGACGCGGGCCGCGAGCGCGAAGGCGAGGCCCGCGGGGACGGCCCAGAGCACGCTGTGCGACCACGAGCCGTGAGAGTAGACCGAGTCGGTCAGCCCGACGAGGGCCACGAGAAAGTCGAAGTCCGGCAGCACGAGCCAGAACGCGACCAGCCCGATCAGCACGATGGCGGGGATCGTGTCGAGCCGGCGCCCCGCCGCCGGGAGGACCAGCGCTGCGAGGGAGGCGTGTGCGATGGGAGAGGGCATCGCGTTCCCTTACGCCGCGTCCTCGGCGGAGTTCTTGTTGGCGGGCGCGGGCTCGCGAGCGGGCGGCTCGGGGGAGTCCTGCCCCTGGCGGTACGTGGCCCGGACGCGGTACGGGCGGAGGTCCTGCGACTCGTGGTAGATGCGGACGAGGAGTTCTGAGACGACGCCGACGAGGAGGATGAGGATGGTGGTGATGAAGAAGGTGAGGGAGACCTGGACGAGGACGTTGCGGTGGAGCTTGACGCCCTCTTCCATCCAGGGGAACCAGGCGAACTTCTGCGCGATGGCGGCGAAGGCGACAAGGACGGAGAGCACGAAGAAGCCGAAGCCGACCTTGGCGAAGAAGTACATGGGCTTGGTGAGGTAGTCGCCCAGGAACTTGACGGTGGTGAGGTCGAGGAGCACCTTAAGCGTGCGGATGATGCCGTACTTGCTGGTGCCCGCGGTGCGGGGGCGGTGGTTGACGACGCGCTCGGTGATGCGCCCGCCCTGCCACTGGCAGAGTGCGGGGAGGAATCGGTGCATCTCGCCGTAGAGGTGGAGCCCTTCGAGGATGGAGGCGCGGTAGGCCTTGAGGGTGCAGCCGTAGTCGTGGATGTGGGTGCGGGTGAGGCGGGCGATCATCCGGTTGGCGAATCGCGACGGGATCTTGCGGAGGACGAGGGCGTCCTTGCGGTTCTTGCGCCATCCGGAGACGACGTCGTAGCCGTCACCCTCGTCGAGCGCCGCGACGAGCATCGGGATGTCGGCGGGGTCGTTCTGGAGGTCGGCGTCCATGGGGACGACCACGGGGGCCGTGGCGTGGCGGAAGCCGGCACCCAGGGCCGCGGTCTGCCCGAAGCGCCGGGCGAACTGAACGATGGTGACGCGCGGGTCGCCGGCGGTGAGGGCGCGCAGGCGGGGCAGCGTCTTGTCGTACGAGCCGTCGTCGATGAAGATGAACTCGACGGGGAAGTCCCAGGACGCGGCGAGCCCGTGCAGCTCGCCCCACATGGCCTCGACGTTCTCCTCCTCGTTGAGCATGGGGACGACGATGCTGACGTCCGGAGAGTCGGCATTCGATGAGCGTTCGGGGTGCGCCAAGGCGATCTCCAGCCGAGGTAGGGTGAGCATTCGGGTCCTGATTCTTGCTTGCAAGATCGGGCAGATCCCGTTTCTGCTCCACCATTTATGGGCGGGGAGCACCCGTCGCGTGCCCCGGTGAGGGGGGCGAGCGCGAACGACCCGGGCTGTAACGGCTTCCCCCCGTGTTCGGGGAGCCTCGGAGTGCGCACAAAAAACCCCGGCGGGGCAGGGCCCGCCGGGGCAAGTACGGTCGAGGGATGGCCTGACAGATCAGACGCAAGCGAGGAACTGAGCGACGAAGGCGCCGATGTCGCCGTTGTCGAGGATGCCGTCGCCGTTGATATCGGCGGAGAGATCGGCGGCGAGGAAGGCCGCGACGAAGGCGCCGATGTCGCCGTTGTCGAGGATGCCGTCACCGGTGAAGTCAATGGCATCGCAGGGATCGACGTTGCAGGTGGCGACGTCGGTCATGAGGTTGAGGTACTGGTTGCCGGTGAGGGTGGTGAAGTCAACGGGGGTGTTGCCGAGGTTGCCGGCGATGTCGGTGGTGTCACCCGCGACGTGTGACGACAGGAAGTTGTGGTCGCCGTTGATGAGGGCGGCGAACAGGAGGATGTCCTGCGCCCCGTCCCAGCCGAGCTCGTCGAGGTCGAAGCAGATCTCGAAGCCGGTGTTCACGGCGCTGGCCAGCGAGCAGTCGGCATCGATGTCGGTGACGCCGCCGGTGTTCGAGTTGTTGGCCGCGGCGAGGATGACGCCGCCCACGGGCGAGCCGAAGGCCGCGGTGGTGAGGCGGGGGCCGCCGTCGGTGCCGAGGAACGTGCGTCCGTCGGCCGGATCGGCGAAGGTGCCGGGGAAGTCCATCAGCCCCGGGTGGGCCTGGCCGGAAAAGGCCGCCCACTCGGCGAAGACCTGGAAGAACTCGTCGATGAGCACGCCGTCGGTGCGGATGGCGGCGGCGTCAACGAAGTTGTTGATGGGGTCGGCGTTGCCGCCGGTCTGCGAGAAGCTGAAGTTGTTGTAGTAGTCGGCGTCGAAGCCGGCGTCGAAGACGGTGCCGCCGAGCTTGCCGGTGAGCAGCGCCTCGAACGAGATGGTGGGGTTGTCCACGGGCAGCAGGGTGTCGGGGTTGATGCCGAGCGTGTTCTGGCCGCCCGCCTGGGTGTCCCAGAAGAAGACGAACTTGTTGGCGGAGGTGGTCTCGAGGTTGCCGCCGACGAAGAGGTACAGGTTGTTGTTGGGCACGTCGATGTAGGAGCGGATGTTGTCGATCTCGGAGCCGTACGCCCAGGCCCCGTCGGGCGAGGTCGGGGAGTCCGGCTCGTTGGGGAGCACGGTCCCGATCTCGGCGCCGGGGACGCCATCGACGTTGGAGTTGTCGGCGGTGAGCAGGAAGCCCGCGATTTCCTCGTTGGCGACGGCGCCGCCGACCGTGAGGTCGGCCGTCATGCCCTCGCCGGCGAGCTGAACGGTGCCCCCGTCCACGTCCGCGTACAGGGCGCGGATGGTGCCGAAGGAGTAGTCCACGCTGACGCCGTAGTTGGCCTCGAAGCCGGGCTCGAAGACGAGGCCGGCCTGGTTGTTGACGTAGAAGGCGACGCCGTTGCCCGAGTCGGTCGCACCGCCCGCGAGGGTCTGCTGCCCGCCGACGCCGGTGTCGAACCACATGTCGAGCCCGTTGCCGTTGCCCTCGAGGTTGCCGGCGATGTGGATGTACAGGTGGGTGGAGTCCACGGCCATCGCGACGTTGTCGATCTCGGACCCGCCGCACGCCGGGGCGATATCGCCACAGGTGGCGTCGCCGAACTGGGTGTAGTTGTTCTGGACGAAGACCTGCAGGTAGGAGCCGTCCTGGGTGCCGTCAACGGCGATGGAGCCGTCGGCGACGACCGGGAGACCGGCGACGCTGATCTGCTGGGTGCCCGGCACGTCAAGCCCGTAGTCCGGGAGGAACGGGAAGGCACCGAAGCCGCCGATGTTGGCCATGTTCTGCGGCTGATCGCCGGCGTGCACGGTCTGGTTGGAGAGGAACTCACGCGAGCCGGAGTTCACGGCCGCGAAGAAGTCGAACGAGGTGGCCCCGCCGAGCGCGCTCAGGGGGATGGCGATCTCGACGCCGGTGGTGACCAGGTCGGGGTCGCCCAGCACCACGTTGCCGCCCGGCTGACCGGGGATGAACGAACCGGCGACACCGTCACCGAACCCGGTGGGGATGTTCTGGATGAAATTGGTGGTGTAGAGCGCCTCTTCTGCCGCGTCGATGGTGCCATCAACGGTGGGCTGCGCTACGGCAAGCCCGGCGGACGCGGCGACGATGGCCGCGGTGGTCATACGAAAAATCTTCATTTCTGGGTCTCCCTCGAACCAGGATCTGAATGTCCCGACGACCAATCGCCGGGTTGCCAGACGCGGGTATCCACTTTCGTGCGAAAGCCGTGTCAAAGGCACTCAGAGAAGGATAACGCGACCGCGCCTCGAAATCGAGCAAAAATTGCGTGATTGCTCCCCAAGGAGTCCAAGTTCATGTCCTGGTGAATCCCCGCCCGGAGCCCGCAAATCCGCATTCAGATCCCGTTAAATCGAGTCCGTGACAGAGTTTCAGTTCCCGGACGTGATTCCGGAAGAAAGCAGAGTCACAGGTCCTGAATAGGAGTCCTCCCGACACGATGTGACGGTCCCGAGAGCTGAGAATCGGCTTTGAAACGAAAGCACATTCGGTTGTAATCAGATCCGGGTCTTCATAGGATGTCCACGAGGGACCGACCCCGAACATGAGCGGGGTCGATCACACGGCTAATGAGGGAGCCATCCATGAGTCAGTCAAGCCGTACGAACGGCCGCGCGTTCACATTGATCGAACTGTTGGTCGTCATCGCGATTATCGCGCTGCTGATCGGGATCCTGCTGCCGGCGCTGGGGAAAGCACGCCAGTCCGCACAGAACCTGAAGTGCCAGGCGAATGAACGGGCCGTAGGCCAGAGCATGCTCGTCTACTCCACCGACCATTACGGCTGGTTCCCCGTGATGCCGACCGACCAAGCCGGAGGGGAACTCAACGACGGCATCATGGATGCGCAGGAGGTCTACGGCGGCGTCTCCGGCCTGTTCAGCCTCCAGCAGGCTCCCGACGGCGTTGACAGCGATGGGCGACCGATCGGAGACAGGTTCGGATACTTCGGGAGCCCCCGTGCGGGGAAGTACAGGTACGCCCCTGGCCCGGGCAACGCGCCCGGGACTGGCTCAGACATCCCGTTGATGTCGTCGTACATCGATGGATACGAGGTCCTGACCTGTGCGCGCGACAAGGAAGACTGGCGGTGGCGCAACCTCGGAGACGGGTCGCGTTGGTCGAACCGCGACACCACACTCGGCCCGGTCGTGCCGGAGGCCCCGGGCGGCGTGCTGGACGTCGTTGGATTCAACGTGAGCTACCTCTATATGGCCGGACTCCGCGACTCGGAAGCCAACGTGCTGACACCGCCCCCGATCTGGGGCGACGAGACGCTCACCGCTGACCAGACAACCAACGCCTGGTACGGCTGGAACCTGTTCGCGAACCGCCCGGGAAGCGAGCCCCAAAGCGTTCTGGACGAGTTGAAGGTCGATCCGGAAACCGGGTACGGCGAGCGCGACAACCACGGGGCCGAAGGCGGGAACTTCGTCTTCGCGGACGGACACGTCGAGTTCGTGACCGAAAACCCCCAGTTTACCTTCTTCTCACCGACCAACGAGAAGTCCAGGACGTACACGGCCCCGAACGGTCGCACCTACACGTGGCCGGCGATCACCGACGACACACTCCTTCTGAAGGCACGACGGAACGGGAAGAGCATCAACCTGATCGATCCGTTCCGGAGTTTCAGGACGCAGACCATCGACTGAACGAGATCGGACCCTCGCGGCGAGAGCCGGTGGGGTCTTTTTGGCAAGGGGGCTGGCCGCCGTGCGTATGGGTGGCATGTTTGAGCCGTAGCAAAACGGCCGAGAGATGTGAGGACCGAGAACCATGACGAAGACGCGATCTGTATCCCGCGCCGGACTGACCGGGCGCACCCTGCTGGCCCTCGCGGGCTCGGCGATGATGGTGGCCCCCAGCGCGGCCCAGCCGCTCAACCTCACACTGCTCCAGTGGTTCGAGCAGGAGTGGGACGACATGGAGCGCAAGGTCCCAGACTTCTTCCTCGCCGGCTACGGCGGCGTCTGGCTGCCGCCCCCGAGCAAGGCCAGCTTCCAGAGCCCCGGCTACGACCCCTTCGACCGCTTCGACCTCGGCAAGCCCCCGCTGCTGGACTTCTCGAGCGACCGTGACCGCACGACCTACGGCACCGAGGCGACCTTCAAGGCCATGGTGGACGAGCTGCACCGCGCCAACGGGCTGGTGTACATCGACGGCATCTTCAACCACAACGGCGGCCGACGCACCGACTACGGCTTCTACGAGGCCGGCGGCTGGCCCGGCTTCTGGTTGCCGCTGCCCGACCCGGCCCGGGACCTGCAGCCGCAGGACGACTGGGGCGACTTCCACGCCGGCAACGCCTCGGGCTACCTGCAGAGCGAGAACCCCGGCGGGTCCAACTACGACCTGGAGCTGGGCGACCTCGTCGCGCTGCAGGACATCGCGCAGGAATCCAACCACCAGTTCATCCGCCACCCCGTCGATGCCCTGGATCCGAACAACATCCCCGCGGGCACGGTCTGGAACCAGGCCGATCCCGCGAACGCACGCTTCTACCCGGACCAGCAGCTCACGCCGCGGACCTTCACCAACCCGGGCACGAGCCGCAACCCGAGCGCCCAGAGCTTCACCCGTTACCCCTACAACACGAACAACCCGATGGCCGGCGACGCGGTGCAGGACAACGCGACCGGCCTGCTGATGCGGTGGGCGCAGTGGATGATGGAGGTGCAGGAGATCGACGGCTTCCGCCTCGACGCGCTCAAGCACGCCCCGAGCTTCTTCTGGGACACCTTCTTCGACTCGGCCGTGCACCTCACCTGGCGGACGCCCGACGGGCGGACGCTCTCGCCCCTGACGTTCGGCGAGAACGTGCGCGGCAACTTCCAGATCCTCAGCGAGTACGTCCGCAAGGACTCATTCGCGAACCGCGACGCGCTCGACATCCAGGGCTCGGCCCGGTTCCGAGACCTGCTCAACGCGGGCGGCTTCGGGAGCTGGGCGAGCCTGACCTCGAACGCCGACAGCGCACTCATCGACTTCGCCGACGACGGGTTCATCAACGGCTCCATGGGCCTGAACCACGTCTTCAGCCACGACAACGGCACGGCCGGGAACGGCTCGTCGGCCCCGCCCGTGCCCACCGCACGCCAGCACGGGCTGCCCATGCACGCCTGGATGCTCATGGCGCCCGGCCGGAGCATCGTGTACCACAACGCACGCCAGATCGCACGCACCAGCGGCTTCTACCCCCGCGCGGGCGTGGAGAACCCCTTCGGGTTCGACCCCACCGGCTCGGGTATCGACGACGCGATCACCACGCTGGTCAACCTGCGCAACGAGGTCGGCTACGGCTTCTTCTTCCCGCTGGGCGGGCTGCCGACGGATGTCGCGGCCTACGAGCGGGCCGCGGGCGGGCGGGCGAACGTGCTGCTGCTCGCCAACGACCGCTGGGACCCGGGGACGAACACCGTCACGGTGAACACGTCGTGGCCCCAGGGGACGCGGATCCACGAGATGACCGGCAACGCCGCGAACCCCGACGTGGACCCGACCGGGATCATCCCGGAGGTCATCACCGTCGGCGCGAACGGGCAGGTCACGGTGGCGGTGCCCCGGAACAGCTCGAGCGCGAAGACGGACCACGGGCGCGGGTACCTGGTCTACACCGAGGCGCTGCCCGAGGGCACGCTCAGCTTCGAGGAATCGACCACGGTTATCCCGCCTGACCCGGCGAACTTCCCGCTGGCCTTCCGGCGCCTGAGCGAGGTGCCGATCGTCACGACCGACACCATGACCATCCGGCTGGACACCCAGCAGGCCGACCCGCTCGACCCGAGCACCGACGACAACGCGCTGTTCCGCATCGACCAGGGCGAGCGCGACTGGAACGGCAACGGCTCACCCGACTTCTCGCTGGCCCAGCCGGTCATCGGCGGGTACGAGGAGTTCCTGACCACCAACCAGCCGACCTTCGGCTCGGGCGGCACCACCGGGCTGTACCGCCAGGCGGTGGACGCCACCCGACTGAGCGAGGGGTTCCACTACATCTCCTCGATCGCCTTCAAGCAGCGCCCGTCCGGGACCAGCCCGATCTTCAGCGAATTCCGCGGCGTGGTCTACATCGACCGCGAGCCGCCGGCGATCTCCTTCCCGGACGACGGCGAGACGTTCGACTTCGAGTTCCCGGAGTTCACCGTGCTCGCCTCGGACCGCACAACCGAGCGGGTCTACGGCTTCGTGAACCTCGCCCCCGGCACCGACCCGCTCACGCTCATCGACAACTCGAACTCGCTGAGCCGTTACGACCGCTACGAGTACCGCGACACGATCGGGACCGCGCTGGTCCCGGGCGCCAACACCGTGACCATCGTCGCGACCGAGGCCTCGGGCAACGCGTCGATCAACGAGTACACGGTCTTCCTCGCCGCGGACTGCCCGCCGGACGTCAACGGCGACGGCATCGTGGACAACGGCGACATCGGCGCCTTCGTCACACTCTTCCTCGCCCAGGACCCCGCGGCCGACTTCACGGGCGACGGCATCATCGACAACGGCGACATCGGCGCCTTCGTCGCCGCCTTCCTCGCCGGCTGCCCCTAACCCCCCTCCCCCCCCCACCTTTGCCCTTGGGTCAGTGGGCTCAATGGGGGAGACGAGATCGGATCCGCTTCACACAAAGACAACGCCCCGGGTTTCAGCCCGGGGCGTTGTGCATGGTCTCTCGAACACCCGGAAGTGAGCGTGAACGAAGGGAAAGAATGGGGGGGGGGGGGGGGGGGGCAGGTTGGGGGGGCGAAGGGGTCGTCGGGTGCGGCCTCGCCGGTCATGTGGTGGTGCTTGGTCTTGACGAGTCCGAACCAGATCAGGCAGAAGAGCGGCCACGCGAGGCTGATCAGCAGGATGGTGAAGAGCACCGCGATCCCGATCGTCTGCGTCATCTCGCCCGCCTGGGTCAGACCCCTGGCGAAGTCGTTGTCGGGATAGTCCTTGGCCCACTGCTGCTGGGCCTCCATCACCTTCGCCCCGTGGATCCCCGTGAACACCACCAGGGGGACGAACAGCACCGCGTACACCAGGTGCGCGATCTTCGCGGGGGCCTTGCGGTTGACCAGCATGATGCCCGCGATGATCAGCAGCACGTTGAGCAGCAGGCTGACACCCTGCAGGGAGAGCGCGAACGGATCGAATCCGTAGCCGGGCGGGGTGGGCGCGCCGTTGAGCGCGGGCTCAATCATCGCGGTGTTCAGCGGCGTGAGCGCCATCTGGACGCCGCCGCAGAAGACGGAGATCCCGCCGAACACGATCGAGAGGATGCCCACGAGCTTGGGCCATCCGGGGGGATCGACGAAGAGCTCCTCGGCGTGCGGGTCGAACTGGGTCGGTGCGTCGTTCATGATGACTCTCTGGTGCGACCGGCCGGGTTCTCCGGGCGGTCCGTGTGATACGGGAAATCCACGGCGTACGTGTCGGTGTCGAGAACGCGTGCGGCGTCCCCCGGTGAATACCTTGGTATCTCATCCCCGCCGATTTCAGGCGCGTCCGGCAGCACGAACGACTCGTCGCACAGCCCCAGGGCGTGCATGCGCTGCTCGAGCTCGGTGCGGTCCGAGACCTCGTCCGGGGCGACGGCACGGCCCACGAAGGCCGCGCGGGGCGGGTCGGCGATCGCGATCTCGTCAAGAACATCGAACGACCCGAGCCGGAGCATGCCCCGCACCGCGGATGGCGACGGGCGCCAGTAGGTGTAGGGCTCCGGGTCCGGGCGCTCGGACGCGGAGTTCAGCCGCATGACGGGCTCGGGCTCGCCCGTCAGGATGGCGGTCTCCAGGATCAGCAGCCCGCCGGGTGCGAGCAGGCGCCGGCACTCGGCGACGGCCGTGAACGGGTTGAGCATGTGGTACAACACGCCGGCGCAGACGATCAGGTCGAAGGTCCGCCCGCCGAGCCGCTCGCGCAGCGTGGTGAACTGGGTGCGGGGCAGGTACTCGACCGTGTCCTCGTAGCCCAGCACGTCGCGGGCGAGCCGGAAGGAGGCGACGTCCAGGGCGTCGGTCGCGACGACCTCCGAGGCCCCCAGGCGCGCCAGCCCGAAGCTGACCAGCCCGCTCATCGCCCCGATGTCGAGGCAGCGGAGCCCGGCAACGTCGGTCCGCGACAGGGCGTCGAACACGGGCAGCAGGGTGACGTTCTGCCGCCTGGACAGATCGAACCGCCCGGCGGTCTGGAACGCGCCCAGGTCCATGGCGTGGAACCACTGCAGGGTGTCGGCCCGTTCGCGATGGGTGGCGGTCTCCATCCGCGGATGATACCGGATGGGCCGCGGGCGACGCGCCCTCAGAGCTGGTCGAGGAAGCGCACGTCGTTCTCGAAGAGCATGCGGATGTCGGGGATGCCGTACTTGCCCATCGCGAGTCGCTCGATGCCCATGCCCCAGGCGTAGCCGGTCCATTCTTCGGGATCGATGCCGCAGGCGGTGAGCACGTTGGGATCGACCATGCCGCACCCGCCGAGCTCGATCCAGGCGGGCTCCTCGCCGGGCTTCAGGGCGATCTTCATGTCGAACTCGAAGCTCGGCTCGGTGAAGGGGAAGAAGCTGGGACGCAGTCGGATGTCCGCGTCCTCGCCGAAGTAGGCCCGGGCGAACTGCAGCAGCGTGGACTTGAGATCCACGACCGACACGTCCCGGTCGATGTACAGCCCCTCGAGCTGGTGGAACATGAACGAGTGCGTCGCGTCCACCGTGTCCGGGCGGTAGACACGCCCGGGGCTGACGACCTTCAGCGGCGGGCCCCACCCCTTCGCCACGGCATCCTCCATCACACGGATCTGCACCGTCGAGGTCTGGCTGCGGAGCATCCGCGGACGCTCGGTGGTCAGCGGGTCGTCCACGTAGAAGTTGTCGATCGGCTCGCGCGCCGGGTGATCGTCCGGGATGTTGAGCTTTACGAAGTTGTGCTCGTCGTCCTCGAGCTCCGGGCCCTCGGCCACGTCGAACCCGAGCCGCCCGCAGACGTCCACCAGCTCCTCACGCACGCGCGTGATGATGTGCCGGCGGGCGACATGGTGCGAGTCGATCAGCCCCGGCTCCGTCACATCAACCCCGCCCCCCCCACGATTGCCCTTGGGTCCTGCCGAGGCGGAGGGGCCGGTGCCGTTCTGGCGGGCCTCGAAGGCGGACTCGAGGGCGGTCTTGACCTCGTTGAGGCGCTTGCCGACCGCCGCCTTCTGGTCCTTGGGCACGTCCTTCATCAGGGGCATGACGCCCTTGAGACGCCCCTTGGAGCCCAGGAACGCGATGCGCCAGGCCTCGGTGGCGTCCGGGTCGGTCGCGGCCTCGAGCTGCGACAGCCCGTCCCGCTCGATCTCGTTGAGTGCGTCCAGCATCTGGCTCATGGGTCGCAATGCTAGCGGCCCCGCGCACCCGAGGCCCGGTCGATCCCCACGAGCGGGCCCGGGTTACTTGGTCAGGTCCGCCTCGATGACCTGCGGCCGAATCAGCACCAGCAGCTCGCGATCGGTCCCGTCGCCGACCACGCGGCGCACGAAGAAGTGCGAGTGCTGGTCGGGCAACGTCGCGGTGCCGCCGGCCCGGGCGGAGGCGCCCACGGCCAGGCCGAGGTCCTGGGCGAGCACCTCGAAGGCCGAATCGGCCTCGGCAAGCACGAGGTCGTAGCCCAGGGTCACCGAGACGGCGCTGTTCTCGCCCGGAGGCGTCGCGGTCGGGGCCAGTGAGATGCGCAGCGACTCGCGCGCGGTGGGCAGGCCGGCGGTCTGCCCGGTGCCGAGCGACATGACCTCCACGGTCGCCTGCTTGCCGCTCGCGACGAGCACGCGCGGAGCCGAGACGACGCGGAGCACGCCGTTGCCCGTGAGCATGGAGACGAGCGGGCTCATCGCGTCCACCGCGGCCGGGGCCAGCGTGTCGCCCCCGCTGGAGGCCAGGTACTGCTCGAGCGGCGCGAGATCGACCGGCGAGGCGGGGGAAAGCTCGTACACCGTGACCTGCACCAGCACCTGCAGCGGGGCGTCGGCGTCGGACCCCTGCACGCCCTCGGCAGCCACCGGCTGGGTCGGGGAGATGCCCGGGAGGCCCGCGAGCGGGCTCTGCGTGGGCGGCTCTTCCTCGACGGGATCGTCCGAAGTGTCCTCATCGCCCGCTGCGGGGTCGTCGATTGAGTTGGCCAAGGGATCCACGGGTCGTCCCGCGGCCTGATCGATCACCTCGGGCTGGTCTTCCTCCACGGGGGCCTGCGTCTCGATCGGGGGGTTCTCGTCGGAGAGCTGCTCGGGCTCTGGCTCGGACGAGCCGCACCCGATCTGGGGGAGCGTCAGGGCGAGCGACAGGCACAGGGCGGAGATGAACGTTCGCACGGCGGAGTCCTCCAAGACACGTCCAGAAAAGAAACACACCCGCCGACTGGTGCCGGCGGGTGTGCATGGTAACTCGGGTGAAGGCAACGGGCTGTGAGTCGATCGGTCGTGGGTGACCGGTGGACTTTACGCGTCGTCCTTCGTCTCGCCCTCGTCGGAAACCTCGGCCTCGGGGGCCTCGGCGACCGCGGTGGCGGCCTCGTCGGAGGACTCGGACGCGGCGGGGGCCGCCTCGTTCATCCCCTTGCGGATCTTGGCCCAGTAGGCCGTGCGACGGTCGGCCTGGCGACGACGCCCGGAGGGCTGCCCGCCGATCTCCGGCCCGTCCTCGGCGCCGCAGAACTGGATGACGCACAGTTCCGTGGCGTCGCCCAGGCGGTTGACGCCGAGCCTGATGATGCGGGTGTAACCGCCCTCACGGTCCTCGAAGCGCGGGGCCACGTTCTCGAAGATGTGGCGGACGAGCTTGGGGGCCTTGCGGAGCTCGCCGTAGCGGTTGCGCTCGACGGTGTCCGCGTCGGGGATATCAAAGAACTGCTGGGCCCGCTCGCGGATCGCCTCGACGGCGTTGCGCTCGTCGTCGGAGGCGTTCTTGGCGATGTAGCTCCAATCGAACGCGTGTCGATCGGCGCCCAGCATGGCGATCACCTGACGCCGGCTGTGCAGGTCGCCCCGCTTGGCCTTGGTCACGATCTTCTCGACGAAGGGCCGGAGGGCCTTCGCCTTGGGGACCGTGGTGGTGATCTGCCCGTGCTCGAACAGGGAAGCGGCCATGTTGCGCAGCATCGCGGTGCGGTGCGAGCGGGTACGGCCGAGTTTGGAACCTGCCTTGCGGTGTCTCATCGTGGGACTCCGGTGCGAATGGAGCCGGGGAGCGGCGTTTAGGCCATGCTCTCCGGCTGGTTGATCTGGTATCCGTCGGGCAGCTCGAAGCCGAGGTCGAGCCCGATGTCCTGAAGCTTGCGCTTGACCTCGCGGAGCGAGGTGCGCCCGAAGGAGCGGAGCTTGAGCAGCTCGCCCTCGGTCTGGGTGACGAGCTGGGCGACGGTGTCGATCCGCGCCGACTCGAGGCAGTTGCTGGCCCGCACGGAGAGCTCGAGGTCGCCGATGGGCATGTCGAGCTTGCGGATGAGCTCCTCGTCCACGCCGGCGGCGGCGGCGGCCTCCTCGGAGACGCGGTCGTCGCCGAGCTGGGGCACCTGGACGAAGGGGTTGAGGTGCTTGCGGAGGATCTTGCCGGACTCGACGAGGGCCATCTCGGGGGTGACGGTGCCGTCGGTCCAGATCTCCAGGATCAGCTTGTCGTAGTTGGTCTTCTGACCGACGCGGGTGTCCTCCACGCGGTAGCGGACACGCTGCACGGGCGAGTACAGGGCGTCAACGGGGATGACGCCGATCTCCTGCTCGTCCTGGTTCTGGATCTGCTCGCTCGCCGGGACGTAGCCCCGGCCCTTCTCGACGGTGAACTCCATCTCGAAGGGGATCTCGGCGGTCAGGGTGCAGAGCACGAGGTCGGGGTTGTGGATGGTGATCGCGGTATCGGCCTCGATGAGGTCGCAGGTCACCTCGCCGGGCCCCTGGGCCGCGAGCTTCATGGTCTTGGGCTCGTCGCCCTCGAGGGAGACGACGATGTCCTTGACGTTCAGTATGATGTCGGTGATGTCCTCGAGGACACCCTGAATCGACTGGAACTCGTGCTCGGCGCCCTTGATCTTGACGCCGGTCACGGCCGAGCCCTCGATGGAGCTCAGCAGCACGCGACGGAGCGAGTTGCCGATGGTGGTGCCGAACCCTCGTTCGAAGGGCTCGATGGTGAAGCGACCGAAGGTTGCCTCATCGACGTACTTGGCGTCGGGGGTGACCTTGGACGGAAGTTCCAAACCTCTCCAGCGTACACGCATGTGTTCAATCCTCTCGGCGGCTCGGGGTGCGTCTGTCTGGCCCTGTCCGGATCACGGGTCCGCCGTCCCGCCGAATACCGGCGGCGGCCCTTCTTTCCGGGCTGGGCTCACGTGCCCCGTCCCACGCAACGGCGGGCTCGGGGCGGGGTTGATTCGATCAGCCTCGGCGCTGCTTGCGGGGGCGGCATCCGTTGTGAGGCACGGGGGTGTGGTCCTCGATCGCGGTCACACGCAGGCCTGTGGAGACCAGACCCTGCACCGCGGACTCGCGCCCGGCGCCGGTGCCCTTGATCTTGACCTCGATCTCGACCATGCCCATCTTGCGGACCTTCTGGCCGCACTGCTCGCCGGCGCGGGTCGCGGCGAACGGGGTCGCCTTGCGGGCGCCCTTGAAGCCGATGGTGCCGGCCGAGTCCCACGCGAGGGCCTCGCCGTTGGTGTCGGTCACGGTGATGAGGGTGTTGTTGTGGGTGGCCTTGATGTGGGCCACGCCTCGGACAACGTTCTTGCGGATCTTTTTGGTCTTCTTGGCCATGCGTTCCTCGCTCCGGTCGGATCCACTTGGGGGTTCCCGGTGCGTCGGCACCGGGCTGGATCCTCGCGATGTGATGTCTGAAGAAAAAACGGGCACGCCCGGGTGCGGGCGTGCTCGCGGATGGTTCGTTTAGCCCTTGACGCCCTTCTTGCCGGCGACGGTCTTCTTGCGACCCTTGCGGGTGCGGGCGTTGCAACGGGTGCGCTGCCCGCGGGTGGGCAGGCCGTTGCGGTGGCGGTCGCCGCGGTAGGAGCGGATGTCGCGGAGGCGCTGGATGTTCTGCGCGGTGTTGCGACGGAGGGCACCCTCGACGAGGTAGTTGGTGTCGATGATGCCGTTGATGTTGGAGATGTCGGACTCGGTCAGCTCGTTGGCCTTGGTGTCCGGGTTGATCTGCGCCTCGGCGAGGATGTCGGCCGCGTACTTGGGGCCGATGCCGTGGACGTACTGCAACGCGTAGTAGACCTTCTTGCGATCCGGGATGTCGACGCCGGCGATACGTGCCATGTGGCTGCTCCTGAGTGGGGCTGTGCTGGGGGTTTAGCCCTGGACCTGCTTGTGCTTGGGATCGGCCTTGCAGATCACGCGGACCTTGCCCTTGCGACGCACCACCTGGCACTGGTTGCAGATCCGCTTGACGCTTGCTTTGACCTTCATGACCGTTGCCTCTCGCTCTGGTACAGCGGGTGCGACACCCCTCGGCTCACCGGGTCCATCCCGTGCGAGTCTTGGGGCGAGGGGAAGCGTAGGCCTCACCCGCGCATGAGTCACTCCAAACCGCCACCACAACCCGGTTTGAACCCAAAAAACACCGCCAAAATCTGTCTCACAACGACCCCCACGCCCCGAGACCCGATCCACACAGCACCCGAACCACGGATCCACTCACCGCGACCGTCAGTTCGCGGCACGCGCCCGGGGAGCCGCCCCGCGTCCGGACCCCCCACCCCGATTCGTCCTCCACCAGCGAATCACCACTCTGGAGCACGATCGGCTCGATGGTGAACACCGTCCCTGGCGCGAGCAGGAAGTCCGACGGGTCGCCGGGCCCGGTCTCGAATCGCACGCCGGGCGGTTCGTGCAGGTCCCGCCCGATCCCGTGCCCCCCGTACCCGGGGGCGATGGTGACCCCGCGCCGGGACGCCTCCTGGCGAGCGGCCTCCGCCGCCTCGGACCAGAGCCCGCCCGGGCGGGCCGCGTGCAGGGCAGCGGCGGTGACCGCGTGCGCGCTGGCCACCAGCGCCGCGTGCTCAGGGTGGCGATCCACGTCCCCGACAAGCAGGGGAACCGCGCCGTCCGCATGCCAGCCCCCGTGCACGGCCGCGAGGTCGAGCGTGACCACATCGCCGTCTCGGAGCGGGCGGTCGTCGGGCTCGGCATTGGCGACGGTGTCGTTGAGGTTGATCGAGAGAACACCCCGGAACGGCGAGCGTTCGGGGCGGTCCGGGTCGGTGTAGCCGAGCAGGGAGGATTCCAGCGCGTGCTCGGCGAGTGCCGCGCGGACGTGCTCATCGAGCTCGAGCCCCGTGACACCCGGCCGGGTGAGGTCCGCGGCACCGGCGAGGACGCGTTCGACGAGTGCACCGGTGGCGGCGATGGCGTCGATCTGGTCCTGTGTTCTGAGCCGGAAGGCCATGCCCCCCCCCCACTCTGCCCATTCCGCCGAATGGGAGTTTCCGCCGAATGGGAGTCAGCGTGCGCGAGAGCTGGGCCCGCGGTCGTCCTCACCGGAGAGGAAGCCGGCATAGTTCCGCATGAGCAGGCCGGCCTCGACGCGCTGGAGGAAGTCGAGCGCCACCGAGACCACGATGAGCAGACCGGTGCCGCCCAGGAACTGGGTGACGACGAAGTCCACGCCGAGGTTGGTGTTCACGACCATGGGCAGCACCGCGATGACGGCGAGGAATCCCGCGCCGACGTAGGTGATGCGTTCCATGACGGTCTCCAGGTACTCAGCGGTGCGCGGGCCGGGGCGCAGGCCGGGAATGAAGGAGCCGTGGTCGCGGAGCTGCTTGGACATCTCTTCCGGGTTGAACTGCACGGTGATCCAGAAGTAGCTGAAGAAGAAGACCATGGCGATGTAGACGACGAGGTAGGGGAACGCGCCCATCTGGAAGGCGTCGGACAGCCATCGGGTGGTGTCAACGTAGAAGCCGCTCTGGTCCTTGACGCCGTCGTAGAGGGCGCCGAAGACGACGGAGGGGAAGACCATGAGTGAGGAGGCGAAGATGATGGGCATCACGCCGCCGTGGTTCACGCGCAGTGGGAGGTAGCTCTTCTGGCCGCCGACGACGCGTCGCCCGCGGGTGTGCTTGGCCTGCTGGACCGGGATGCGTCGCTGGGCGACGGTCATGAGCACGGAGCCGGCGACGACGAGGATGAAGCCGCCGATGAGGAGGAGCAATCCCATCCAGTTCATCTTGTTGGGGTCGGTGGGATCGAAGTTGGTGTAAACGCTCTGGATGGCGTTGGGCATGCCGGCCAGGATGCCCGCCATGATGATGAGCGAGACGCCGTTGCCGATGCCGAAGCGGTCGATCTGCTCGCCCAGCCACATCAGGAAGACGGTGCCCGCGGTCAGCGCGGTCACGGCCATGACCCACCAGAGGGGGTTGTTGGCCCACTCGGCGTAGACGAGGTTGGCGCGGGTGATGTAGGTGAGCCAGCCGATGGCCTGCACGAGGCAGAGGCCGACGGTGCAGTAGCGGGTGTATTCCTGGATCTTCTGCTGGCCGGTGGGCCCCTCATCCTTGAGCTTCTTGAGGGCCGGCGAGACCGAGCCGAAGAGCTGGAAGATGATGGCCGCGGTGATGTAGGGCATGATGCCCAGGCCGAAGATGGTGGACTGCTGGAAGGAGCCGCCGGAGAAGATGGACATGTAGTCGGCGAGGCGACCGATGGCGCTGCCGGTGTCGGAGGCGGTCTGGAAGGCCTGGGTCATGGCCTCCTGGTTCACACCCGGCAGTGGGATCCAGAAGCCGATGCGATAGACCGCGAGCATCCCGAGCGTGAAGAGAATCTTGTTCCGGAGTTCATCGACCCGGAACACATTGACGATCGTTTGAAAGAGCATCCGGTTCGTCCGTCGTCCGTGAGGGGGCCCGCCATGCCGGGGCTGGGCCCCGGCTCGCCCCGGTGTCCTCGAGTCGCCGGCTCAGCCCTTCTTGAGGACCTCGCCCTTTGCGAACGCCTCGCTGCGCTTGGCGTGCCACTGACGCTTCTTGAGCTTCTTGGTGAGGTTCTTGGGGGTCCGGTCCTCGGAGTTGCGGTCCACGCCACGAACCTTGTCGCGACGCGTGCCGACCTCGGCGACCGAGCCGCCCGCCTCGGTGATGAGTCGGCGGGCGCTGTCCGTCACGCGGTTGACCTCGACGTCGAGCTTCACCGCGAGCTTGTCCTGGCCCTCGGGCAGTGAGCCGAGGATCTTGATGTCGCGGCTGGTGTCGCGCACCAGGCCCGCGCCGATCAGGGTCTCGGCGTTCACGGCGCCCCCCTTGGCGAACGCGTCGCTCTGCACCACGTCACGCAGGTTGACGATGAAGAAGCTGGTCTTGAAGTTGGCGTTGGTGAAGCCGAACTTGGGCATGCGCCGGAAGAACGGCATCTGGCCGCCCTCGAACTGGTACTTGCGGCTGGTGCCGGAGCGTGCGCCGGCGCCCTTCTGGCCGCGACCGGAGCGCTTGCCGGAGCCGGAGCCCTGGCCTCGCCCGACGCGCTTGCGGTTCTTGTACTTGCCGGCCTGAGCGGTGATCTCGTGGATCATCATGGCTGGTCACCTTCGTCTGGTGGAATCGCGGCGGTCGTCGCCGCGGGTGTGGTTCGTGTGCCTGTGATTAGCTGCTGGATTCGGTGGAGGCGTCGGGCTTGGTCTCGCCGCCCTCGGCCTTGGCCGGTGCTGAGTCGCCCTGGGGGGCCTGCTCGGGCGCCGCTGCGGGGCCGCCCTGGCCGCCGTACCCGCCGCCGGGTCCGCCCCGGCCGCCGCCTCGTCCGCCGCGACCGCCGCCGCGTCCGCCGCGCCCGCCGCCACGCCCGCCTCGGGAGTCCTGGCCGACGGTGTTGACCGGGCCCTTCATCCGCTCGACGTTCTCATCGACCTTGGGAACGAAGCGCTGGCCGCGCTTGATGCGTTCCTCGATGTCGGTGGTCTCGATGGCGACGCCGCGCTTCTCGGCGATCTGCTCGCGGGTCTGGAGCTTGGAGATGGCGTCGAAGACGGCCTTGACGGTGTTGAGCTTGTTGGTCGAGCCGTAGCACTTGGTGAGGCAGTCGGTGACGCCGGCCATCTCGAGCACGGCCCGGACGGTGCCGCCCGCGACGACGCCGGTACCCGGCGAGGCCGGGATCAGGCGGACGCGAGAGGCGGCGAAGCGTCCCTCGGTCTCGTGCGGGAGGGTGGTGCCGGCCATGGGCACCCCCACCATCGCCTTGCGGGCGTACTTCTGGCTCTTCTCGATCGCGGTCGGGACCTCGACGGACTTGCCGTAGCCGTAGCCCACCTTGCCCTTGCGGTCACCGATGACGACCAGCGCGCCGAAGCTGAAGCGGCGTCCGCCCTTCACCGTCGCGGCGGTGCGGTAGATGTTGACCGTGTGGGATTCGATGCTCTGTGATTCGTCGAGGATCTCGGCCATGTGGCTGTCCTTGTCTGTCCCGTCGGAGTGGGTTCCTCGGGGGGTGTCCGGCCTGGTGCCGGGTGGTGTCTCGTCGGTGCGTCGTCGGTCAGAAGGTGAGGCCGCCCTCACGCGCTGCGTCGGCCAGGGCCTTGACCCGGCCGTGGTACTTGAACCCGCCGCGATCGAACACGACGTTGCTCACGCCGGCCTTGGTGGCCCGCTCGGCGATGAGCTTGCCGACCTCGGCCGCGGCGGCGGCGTTGCCGGTGCCGGCCTTGCCGTTGAAGGCCTTGTCGCGGGTCGAGGCGCTGGCGACCGTGGTGCCCGCCAGGTCGTCGATGACCTGCACGTAGATGTGGTTCAGCGAGCGGTAGATCGACAGGCGCGGGCGATCGGGGGTGCCCTGCACCCGCTTGCGGATGCCGATCCGCCGGCGTGTACGCCGAACCTGCTTGTCTTTCTGCTTGTCCATGACTCGTTCCCTTCGCGGGCTCGCGCCCCGCGGTCAGTCGGTTAGTTGCCGAACGCCTTGCCCTGCTTGCGACGGATGACCTCGTCGGCGTACTTGATGCCCTTGCCGTTGTACGGCTCGGGCTTGCGCTTCGCACGCACCGTGGCGCAGAACTCGCCCACGGCCCGCTTGTCGGCGCCCTCGACCGTCACCATCTGCTTCTCCACACTGACGCTGACGCCGGTGGGGATCGGCACGCTGATGGTGTTGGCGTAGCCGACCTTGAGGTTGAGGTTGGTGCCGGCGACGGTGGCGTTCCAGCCCACGCCGACGACCTCGAGCTGCTTCTTGTAGCCCTCCGAGACGCCGACCACCATGTTGTTGATCAAGGCACGCGTGGTGCCCCAGTGGGCGCTCGTCTCGCGGCTGTCCTCGTGCCCCTCGGCGGCGCCGACGGAGCACTCGGAGGCGCTCTCGTCGTAGCTCACACTGACCTCGGGCCGGTGCTCGTACGAGAGCGTGCCGTTCTTGCCCTCCACCGTGACCACGCGGTCGTTGATGGAGACCTTGACCCCCTTGGGCACGCTGACGGGTTTCTTTCCGATCCGGCTCATGGCTTGGTTCCTCTGGCTGTCGTCGTCGTCCGGCCCGTGTCGGTGCCGGGGAGTCCAGTCCTCGTGTGTATCAGTACAGGGTGCAGAGCAGCTCGCCGCCGACCTTCTTCTCGCGGCAGGCGCGATCGGAGAGGACACCCGACGAGGTCGAGACGATGGAGATGCCCATGCCCTGGAGGGGCTGGGGGATCTGATCGACCTTGGTGTAGAGACGGCGGCCGGGCTTGGAGGCCCGCTTGATCTCGTGGATGATGACCTCGCCGCGCGGGCCGTACTTGAGCTGGATGTTGATGACACCCTGCCCCGTGCGGTCCTCGGCCACGGCGTAGTCACCGATGTAGCCCTCGGTCTTGAGCACCTCGGCGACGCCGCGGCAGACCTTGCTGTTCTTCACCTCGACGTGCTTGGCCTTGTTCCGCGTTGCGTTGCGGATGCGGGTCAGCATGTCGGCAATGGGGTCACTCATGGACATGGTCTGAAACCCTTTCTTACCAGCTGGCCTTGCGCATGCCGGGGATCTTGCCTTCGAGCGCCAGCTTCCGCAGCATGATGCGGCTGACGCGGAACTTGCGGTAGACGCTCCGCGAACGACCGGTCAGCTCGCAGCGACGCACGATGCGGCTGGAGTACTTCGGGGTCTTGCGGCTCTTCGCGATCTGTGCCTTGGTTGCCATGGGTCGTGTGGCCTCTCTGGTGGTCGGCGCGGGGTCGATTCTTCGGTCAGTTGTTCTCGGGCTTCTTGAACGGCATGCCCATCTCGGCCAGCACGAAGCGGCTGAGCTCGGGCGTCGAGTTCGCGAACGACAGGTTCAGGTTCATGCCGTGCGTGAAGGACTGCTCGGCCATGTTGATCTCGGGGAACACGCCCTGCTCGGTCAGGCCCATCGAGTAGTTGCCCTGGCGATCGAACGCCGAGTCGGACAGCCCCCGGAAGTCCTTGATACGCGGGGTCGCGAGGTTGATCAGCCGGTCCAGGAAGAACCACATCCGCTCGCGACGAAGCGTCACCTTGTACGCGGTCTCGTAGCCCTCGCGGACCTTGAAGTTCGACACGCTCTTCTTGGCCTTGAGCATGACGGGCTTCTGGCCGGTGATGGTGTTCAGCGTGTGGATCACCGACTCGCGGACGCCCGCGGGGACCTTGGTCCCGTCGAGGTGGCGCCCGACGTTGACGTTGATGGTGATCTTCTCGAGGCGCGGGTGCGCCATCGGGTTCTTCAGCCCGAACTCGCTCGCGAGCTTGGCCCGGATGCTGTCGTCGTACATCGCCTTGAGGCGCGACGTGTTCGGGGCCTTTGCGGCCTCGAGCGTTGCCTCGTCGTATTGGCTCTTCTTCGCCATGACCGTTCTCCTGCCGCCGAGCGGCTCAGCTCTTCGCCTTGGCGGAGCGGACCTCGCCGAGCTCCGAACCGTTCCGGGCCGCGACGCGGACCTTGGACCCGTCGCCCTTGGTCTCGAAGCGGACGCGGGTCGGCTTCCCGTCAACGACGGGGCTCACGTTGGACATGTGGATGGGGGCCTCGAACTCCTCGCGGCCGCCCTCGGGGTTGAAGCGCGTGGGCTTGCGGTTGCGGGTGACCATGTTCAGGCCCTTGACGACGACCTTGTTGTCCTTGGGCATCACCCGCAGGACCTCACCGGTCTGACCCTTCAGGTCGCCGGACGTCACCATCACCTGATCTCCGCTCTTGACATGCGCGGGCATCACACCACCTCCGGTGCCAGGGACACGATCTTCATGTACTTCTTCTCGCGGAGCTCACGGGCGACGGGGCCGAAGATGCGGGTGCCCTTCGGGTTGCCGTCGTCGTTGATGAGCACGACCGCGGACGAATCGAACTTCACGTAGGAGCCGTCCTTCCGCCGGGTCGCCTTGGCGGTCCGGACGATCACGGCCTTGGACATGTCGCCGGACTTGATGTCCGAACCGGGGAGCGACTTCTTGACGCTCACCAGCACGCGGTCGCCCACGCCGGCGGTCTTGCGGGTGTACTGCCCGGCCCCGGTGGAGCCGCCGTACACACGGATCACGTAGGCGATCTTGGCGCCCGAGTTATCCGCGACTTCGCATCTTGATTCTTGCTGCAGCATGGCTCAGCCAGTCCCTTCGTTGCGGCGATTAGTCGCCGGCACGCTTCTCGATAACCCGGAGGAGCCGCCAGCTCTTGGTCTTGCTGATCGGGCGGCACTCCGCGATCTCGACACGGTCGCCGACGCGGCTCTCGTTGTTCTCGTCGTGCACGTGCAGCACGGTCCGCTTGTTGATGTACTTGCCGTACTTCGGGTGCTTGGCGACGTACTTGATCACGACACGCCGGGTCTTGTCGCGCTGGTCGGTCTCGACCATCCCGATCTTCGTCCCGTGCACTGTTTCGGCTGTCTGGCTCATCGTCATCCTTCTTCAGTCGTCGCTGTGACGCCCATTCACCCCGCGGCCGCGGCGGCCTTGGCCCGCCGGGCACCCTGCTCGGTCTTCAGTCTCGCGATGTCCCGACGCAGCTTCTCGAATCGGGACACGTCCTCGACCTTCTCGCTGTGACGGTGGCCGTTCAGCTCGAACAGCTCACCACGGAGCTTCGCGACCAGGGTCGCCAGCTCGTCGTCGGCCATCGCACGCACCCGCTGTCCGTCAAGGCTCTCGTATGCCATCGCTCGCTCCTTACGCCTCGACCCGGCGGGTGATCATGCGGCAGCGGACGGGCATCTTCATCGCCACGCGATGGAAGGCGCCCTTCGCCCTGGTCTCGGTCACGCCGGCCAGCTCGTAGAGCACGGTCCCGGCCTTCACGCGAGCCGCCCAGTAGTCCACGTCCGCCTTGCCCTTGCCCATCCGGGTTTCCAGGGGCTTCTTGGAGACGGGCTTGTCCGGGAACACGCGGATGAACAGCTTGCCCTCACGCTTGAGGTAGTGCTGGCACGCGATACGCCCAGCCTCGATGTGGTTGCTCTTCAGCCAGCACTGCTCGAGCGACTGCAGGCCGTAGTCGCCGAACGCGACGTAGTTGCCCTTGGTCGCCTTGCGGTCCCGGACGCGCCGGAACTCCTTGCGGTGCTTCACTCGCTTGGGGATCTTGTAGGGAGGCATGCTTCGACTCCAAATCCGACGGGCCCTGACAGCGGGCCCGGGTGAAACTCTCGTGGTTAACGACGCCCTCGTGCGCGGGCCCGGCCGCCGGCGGCGTCGGACGCGGTGTCGTCCTCCGTCGCGGCCCCGTACTCGCCCTTGTAGATCCAGACCTTCACGCCGATGACCCCGTAGGTCGTGCGGCTTTCTGCGAAGCCGTAATCGATCTCAGCCTGCAGCGTGGACAGCGGCAGGGCACCCAGGCGGGTGTCCATCCGACGGCTCATCTCGGCACCGCCCAGGCGGCCCGAGATCTGGATCTTCACGCCCTTGGCACCGGCCTGCATCACGCCCTCGGCACGCTGCTTGACCAGGCGACGGAAGCCCATCCGCTTCTTGAGGCCCTCGGCGACGTTGGCCGCGGTGAGCTGAGCGTCCATGTCGGGACGCTTGATCTCGAGGATCGAGATCTGCACCTTGCGGCCGGTCATGTACTGCAGCTCCTCGGTCATCCGCTCGACCTCGGCGCCCTTGGGGCCGATGACGAGGCCCGGGCGGGCCGTGCGGACGAGGATCTTGAGCTGCTCACGCGTGCGCTCGATGAGGATCTCGGAGACCGCCGCGTTGGGCGGGGTCTGGTTGAGCCTCTTGTCGAGGTACTGGCGGATCTTCTCGTCCTCGACCAGCAGCTCCCCGTACAGCGCCTTGGGCGCGTACCAGCGGGAGCGGTGGGTCTCGGTGACACCGAGGCGGTATCCGAACGGGTGCGTCTTCTGTCCCATTACGCTCGCTCCTCCACGCCCACGGTGATGTGGCTGGTCCGCTTGAGAATCGGGTGGGCCCGGCCCCTGTCCTTGGGCTGGAACCGCTTGATGTGCACGCCGCGATCGACGCGGCACTCGGTGACGACCAGCGAACTCTCGTCCGCGTCGTTGAACTCGGCCTCGGCCCGGGCGGCCTCGAGGGCCTTGCGGACGTCCACCGCGGCACGCTTGGTCGAGAACTGAAGCTGGTTCAGCGCCTCGTAGTAGCTCTTCCCGCGGATCAGATCGACCAGCAGCTTGGCCTTCTTCGCGCTCCCGCGATGGGAACGCACCTCGCTGGTGAACCGGACCAGCTCACGCGCCTCGCACCCGATGGCCTCGGCCATCGCCACGATGTGCGCCCGCTTGCAACGCGGGTGGTCACGCCCGGCGATCCAGTTCCGGACCGCGCTCACGGCCTTCGGGCCCTTGAGCCCCTGGCCGGACAGCGACTCCGCGAGCTGCTCTACGGTCAGCCCGGCGTCGGTCGCGAGTCGTTTCAGTTCTTCGCCTCGAAGCTTCATGGCGAGCCCTTTCGCTCAGACGCTCAGCGCGTCTTGAGCCCTTCCTTCTTGTTGGTGTGCCCACGGAACGTGCGTGTGTTCGAGAACTCGCCGAGCTTGTGCCCGACCATGTCCTCGGTCACGAACACGTCGTTGAAGACGCGCCCGTTGTGCACCTGGAACGTGTGCCCGACAAACTCCGGCACGATCACGCAGGATCGCGACCAGGTCTTGATGGGCGACCGACGCCCGCTCTCGCCCATCTTCTCCACCTTGCGGTAGAGGCTCTCCGCGACGTGCGGCCCTTTTTTCAGGCTTCGGCTCATTCGTCCGCTCCCTTACTTCTTCAGCCCGTAGCGCTTGCTCTTGCGCCGGCGGATGATCAGATCCTGCGAATGCTGCTTGCGATTGCGGGTGTTCCCGCCCTTGGACAGGGTGCCGCTCTTGCTCGACGGGGCACGCCCGCCCTTCGAACGGCCCTCGCCGCCGCCCATCGGGTGGGCGTGGTGGCTCATCGCCATGCCGCGCGTCTTCGGGCGACGCCCGAGGTGACGGCTGATGCCCGCCTTGCCCAGACGACGCAGCTGGTGGTCCGAGTTGCCCACGACGCCCACGGTCGCGCGGCAGTCGATCGGCACGCGACGGATCTCGCCCGACGGCATCACCAGCGTGGCGTACTTGCCCTCGCGGTTCGTCAGACGGGCCGACGAGCCGGCGCTGCGGCAGATCTTGGCGCCCGAGCCCGGGCTCAGCTCCACGCAGTGCACGTTCATGCCCGTCGGGATGAACCGCAGCGGCATGCAGCTGCCCACCGTCGGCTCGACCGAGGAGTCGTTGGACGTCTCGACCGCCATGCCGTCGGTCAGCCCCGCCGGGGCGAGGATGTACCGACGCACGCCGTCGGCGTACTCGATCAGGGCGATGTGGCACGTGCGGTTGGGGTCGTACTCGATCCCGACGACGGTGCCCGCGACGCCGTGGCGGTCGCGACGCTTGAAGTCGATCATGCGGTAACGACGCTTGGCGCCGCCGCCGCGACCCTGCACGGTGATCTTGCCGTGGTGGTTGCGTCCGCCCTTCTTGGGAAGGGGGCGCAGCAGGCTCTTCTCGGGCTCGTGCTTGGTGACCTCGGTGTTGAGGTTCACCGAGGCGTTGCGTCGCCCGGCGCTGGTCGGCTTGTAGACTCGGATGGCCATCAGTCAGTCCTCTTCTTCACGCCTCAGAACAGCTCGATCACGTCGCCCTCGCGGAGACGCACGGTGGCCTTCTTGGTCTGCTTGTCCGCGACCCAACCCTTCCGCACGCGGCGGGCGCCGCCCTTGCGGACCTGGGTGGTCACCTTCTCGACCGAGACCCCGTAGGCACGCTCGACGGCGTCCTTGATCTCGGTCTTGCTGGAGCGACGGTCCACTTCGAAGGCGTACACGTTGGCGTCGTTCATCGCCAGCGTGGTCTTCTCGGTGACCAGCGGTCGCTTGAGCACGTAGATCGGGTCCATCACGCGCCTCCCTCACCGGCCGCCTGGGCCTGATTCTTGGTGTACGGTCGCACACGACGGGGCTTCTTCTCGCCGGCCCCCCTGGGCTCAACCTTCGCGTCCTTGCCGGTCTGGCTGGACGGCCCGGCGAGCCACGCCTCCAGGTCGGCCTTGTCGATGACAACGTGCCGGCTGTTCAGCATCTCGAACGCGTTGAGCTGATCCGCACGGCACATGCTCACGCCCTCGATGTTGCGGGCGCTCAGGCGGGCGTTCTTGCTCTTGTCCGCGTCGGGCGAAAGGGCCAGCAGCGCCGACTTCTCGATGCCCAGGCTCTTCAGGAACTCGACCATCGAGCGGGTGCGGGGCGTCTCGAGCGTCAGCCCGTCAACGATCTTGACCTCGCTGTCAACCAGCTTGGCCAGCAGGGCGTTGCGGTTCGCCTTGCGGCGCATCTTCTTGGGCATCGTCAGGCGGAAGTCCTCGCGGGTCCGCTTCTTGGAATGCCCGTGCCCGCCCTTGCGCATCTGCGACACCTTCTTGTCGCCGTGACGCGCACGGCCGGTGCCCTTCTGCTTGTAGATCTTCTTCTTGGAGAAGGCGATCGCGCCGCGATTCTTCGTCCGCGCCGACCCCTGACGGGTGTTGGCGTGGTACATCACGTACGCCTGCTTGATGAGAACCGGGTTAACGGTCTCGCCGAGAGCCACCTCGTCGATCGGCATGGTGCCGACCTCCTGGCCCTGCATGTTAAAGACGGGGACATCCATCTGTCTTACCTCGTCCGACGCCTTCGCCCTCTCGGGCTGCCTCACGCTGCCGCCGCCTGTCGCCCCCGGTCCGGTGTCCGGTGAGGGGCCCCCGCGGCCTGCTCGGCTGCGGGTGACGGTGGCCAGCGATCGACTCGGCTGTCCACTCCGGGGAAACGCCCCGGAAACCGTGCTTGTCCTGCCCGTCGGTTTCGACTCGGCTGCTGCCTTGCCGACCTTCCGAGCCCGCGAGTAGGAACGCCCTGTCCCGCGGTGTGTACTCCGTTGCTCCTACCCCCGGGCTCTCACCCGGGATTGGATCCGTCCTCTCACCCGGCGTCAGCCGGATCACTCCCCCCCCGAAGACCATCCCCCCACGAGGTTCAGCCGGCCATCTCGGCCTGCTTCACCGCCTTGCCCTTGTACAGGCGGACGCTGGGGCGGACCTCCACCCACGAGCCGTTGTGCCCGGGGACCGGGCCCTTGACCAGCATCAGGTTGTTGTCCTTGTCGATCCGGATCACGTCCAGGCTCCGCATCGTGATGCGGGCGTTGCCCATCTGCCCGGCCATCTTCTTGCCCTTCTTGATCCGGCCGGCCTTGCCCGCGTTGTTCGCGTGCCCGCCGATCGAACCCGGGGAGCGGTGCTTCCGCTCCACGCCGTGCGTCGCCAGCTGGCCCTTGAAGCCCCACCGCTTCATGCCGCCCGCGAAGCCCTTGCCCTTGGTGATGCCGGAGACGTCCACGAAGGCGCAGCCCTCGAAGGCCTCGACGGTCAGCCGCTGGCCGAGCTCGAAGGACGCCTCGCCCTCGGTGCGGAACTCGCGATGGTGACGCTTGGGGCTGGTGCCCGCCTTCGCGTCGTGCCCGATCTGGGGGATCGTGGTGTTGCGGGCCTTGACGTCGCCTGCTCCGACCTGGACCGCGGTGTAGCCGTCGGTCTCCTCGGTGCGGACCTGCGTCACGACGTTGGGCTGAACCTCCAGCACGGTTACCGGCACGCTCGCGCCGTCCTCGGTGAAGACGCGCGTCATCCCGACCTTGGTGGCAAGGAGCTGCGGGCCGTCGAACTTGGTGTCTGCCTTGGCCATCGTGGGCGTCCGTCTCTCCCGGGTCTCGGCCGGGTCCGCGTCGTGCACCCCGGAAGACCGGGATCAGAGGACGATTCGTGGTCGGCCCGGCGTTCCGGGCACTCGTAAAACAGGGCCCGCCCTTCCGGACGAGCCCTGGGTATCAGGCCTTGATCTTCACGAACACACCGGCGGGCACCACGAGGCGGTTCAGCGCCTCCACGGTGCGAGCGTTGGGCTCGTGGATATCGATGATCCGTTTGTGCGTGCGGATCTCGAACTGCTCGCGGGACTTCTTGTCCACGAACGGGCCGCGCAGCACCGTGTACCGCTCGATGCGGGTCGGCAGGGGAACGGGGCCCTTGACCTTGGCGTTCGTCCGCTTCGCGTGATCGACGATTTCTTTCGCCGATGCGTCCAGCGCGATGTGGTCGTACGCCTCCATCCGGATTCGGATTCGTCCGCCGTTCATGCCAGCTCCTGCGGACCCCGTCCTCGGGATCCCGCTCGTGTCTCGCCGCCGGGCACGCCCCGGTCGGCCTTCCAATCCATCCCCCCACCGTTTCCGATGAGGCGACAACACCACTGGACCGAAACGCTCAATCCCTGAGCACCCTTCGGCCGCCGAATCAGACTCGTCCGATCGGTCGGATGTGTGCGCCCGATGTCGCGACATCGGGCTTCCGAACCCCGGCAGGCGTGTGTACACAACACCGACCGTCCAGCTCGGAGTCGGGAAGCGTAGACCCCCACCCGCCCGAGTCAACCAACCCACGCCCAACAGGCAGGGAATTCGAGCATTCTCTCCTGCCCACGACTCGCCCCGATTGCAACGGACCGGCCACGCAAGCGCCGATGGTAGACTCGTCCGCAGACCTCACTCCGACAGGGCCCACCATGCACCCCACCCGACGCCTCCCCCCCGTTCTCCGCACCCCCCCACTCCTGGCGATCCTGCTGCTGGTCACCACCGGCGCGGCCGCCACGCAGCCCGCCGATGGGCAGCCCCCCGCCGTCGAGCTCTCCTCCACCCCCTATCAGATCGAATCGGTCGGCCTCACCATCTACCTCCCCGTCGGCGCCACCGCCACCACCGACCCGTTCGGGGGCAGTCAGGTGGCCACCATCATCCCCGCCAACAAGCCCGGCATCATCACCGTCCAGGACCGCAAATCCAGCAACGAGACCCTCACACCCGGGGACATCGCCGACGGCATCCTCAAATCCAGACGCGGTGCCTACCTCCTCACCCGCAACCCCGAGCTCCGGGTGGACGGCAAGGCCGCCGACCGCCTCTACATGCGGATCCCCGCCCCCGGCTCCCCCGCCGACGCGATGTGGGGCGTCACCGTGGTCCAGACCGAGCCCGGGCGATTCGCCATCTTCGAGCTCCAGAGCGACCAGAACACCTTCGCCAAGGCCCGCCCGATCTACGAGGCGATCGTCAACGCCGCGACCTTCTACGACGCCGAAGCCGAAGCCGAACAGCAGTCCGAATCCCTGAAGCGCAGCTCCCTCCTCCTCCGAGGCCTCACCCCCGACGACTACCAGCACGCCCTCCAGCTCAGCCACAACCGCTGGGAACGCCTCTACACCCCCGCCTCCTCCGGCAACGACCTCGACGCCACCGAGCACGGCTACCGACGCATCAAGGCCTGGCGGGGCCAGCGCGGCGAGCTCTCGCCCAGCAAGCCACGCCAGACCTGGTCCGCCCTCGAACGACAGAGCGGCTACATCGTCCAGATCGACGCCAAGCTCATCGAGCGCGACGTCCAGATCCACACCGAGGCCATCTACTTCCTCTCCGAGGACCGACGCGAGGAGGCCTGGACGCTCAAGATGGCCCTCCGCGACGGGCCCAAGCCCACCGTCTGGACCGAGACCGGCGCCCGCTCCGGGTCCTCCCTCACCGTCACCACCCGCCAGGGCTCCTTTCAGCCCACCACCGTCGAGCCCGCGATCGAGGGCGTCGGCTACCTCTCCGTCCTCGAGACCTACATCCTCGGCCCGCTCCTCATCGCCTCCGAGCAGACCGGCGAGTACTCCTTCTACGCCTACCAGTCCTCCACCGGCACCGTCCGCCTCCGGACCGACACACTCGATTCCACCGATGAGGGATTCACCCTCTCGAGCCGCTACCCCGACGGGCCCGGCCCGCAGGTCACTCACTTCGGGCCCAGCGGCGCGCTGCAACGCGTCGTGCAACCCGACGCCAAGGTCTGGGAGCCCATCGACCAGAACCGGCTCGTGCGCCTCTGGGACGCCAAGGGCCTGCTGGACGAGTAGCACGCCCGCCCGGTCCCGACTCGCCCACGAAAACAGGGGTCAACCCACGCGTGTCCCGCAACGAGACCGCGAGTGATCGGGTACGCTCACTCCTGACCCAACCGCAGCACAAACCCTTGGAGGACAGTCCGATGTCGCACCTCAGCCGCGCGCTCCGCGTTGCCACCCCCACCGCCTGCCTGCTCGCCACCCTGGCGGGCTGCTCGACGGGCAGCACCGTGGCACTCGACGACAACCCCTACGCCCGCCCCGCCCCCGCGAGCCCGTACGCCGTGGTTGACGGCGAGAAGGTCGCCGCCCCCTCGATCGAGATGGGCGACCCCCGCACCGTCGAGGCGATCATCACCCAGGGCCAGACCGACAACCGGGTCATGGACCACCTGACCCACCTCACCAAGCAGATCGGCCCCCGCCTGACCGGCTCGAAGGCCCAGGCCGACGCCGCTCGCTGGGCCGAGGCCCAGTTCAAGGCCTGGGGCCTCGAGAACGTCCGCCTGCACGAGTGGGGCACCATCGCCACCCGCTTCGACCGCGGCCCCTCCACCGCCGCCGTCTACGTCAACGGCGCCAACGAACCCAACCGAGACATGGCCTTCACAACCCTCGCCTGGGTCCGCGGCACCGACGGCCCCGTCCGGGGCGAGATCGTCCGCATGCCGCAGACCGAGGACGACTTCTACGCCGTGCAGGACAAGCTCGAGGGCGCCTGGATCCTGGTACCCACCAACTACTCCAACCGGCGTGGCATCCGCAACGTCGGCTCCCAGATGCGCAACCGCCACAACGAACGCGCCGAGCTCCGCGACCGCATGGCCGCGGGCGAAGCCAACTTCGACACCGAGGGCGAGGTCCTCGACTCCGTCCCGGTCGGCATGACCCGATGGACCGGCACCTTCAGCTACCAGGGCAACGACGTCCCCATCACGCTCGACATCGGCTCCATGGACTCCGACCCCCTCGCCGGCACCATGAGCATCGAGGGCTTCCACTCCTCCTCCATCGAGAACGCCGTCTTCACCGACAGCTCCCTCACCTTCGACTGGCCGACCCCCATGGGCACGACCAAGATCGCCTTCGACATCGACGGCAACTCCGCCGAGGGCACCGCCACCGCCTCCAGCGGCGAGGAATACGCCGTCGCCGCCACCAAGTCTGACCAGCAGCCCGTCGTGGACGTCTCCGAGATGCTCCTCGCACGCGTCCTCGAAGCCGGCCCGGCCGGCTTCCTCTGCTCCTCCAACGACGAGCGCGTCTGGACCACCTCGAAGAACGGCTGGCGCGAGAGCGAGCTCGCCGACTACGCCCAGGACGTCGAGGTCTGCGTCTCGAGTTCGGACTACGACTACATCAACTCACGACTCACCGACGGCGCCACCGTCGAGGCCGAGATCGACCTCGACCACCGCCTCGTCGCAGGCCCCATCCCGGTCAACAACGTCATCGGCGAGATCGTCGGCACCGAGAAGCCCGACGAGGTCGTCATCATGTCCGCCCACCTCGACTCGTGGAACGGACCCGGCTCCGAGGGCTGCACCGACAACGGCACCGGCTCCTCGGTCACCATGGAGACCGCACGCCTGCTCGCCAGCGTCGGCGCACGCCCCAAGCGCACCCTCCGCTTCATCCTGTGGACCGGCGAGGAGCAGGGCCTGCTCGGCTCGCGCGCCTACGTCGAGAGCCTCTCCGACGAGGAGCGAGCCAAGATCTCGGCCGTCTTCGTCGATGACGGCGGCACCAACTACCAGGGCGGCACCCCCGCCCTCAGCACCATGGTCGAGTACCTCGCCGCCGCCACCGCACCCCTCAACGGGCGCTTCTTCTCCCCGGCCGACTACGAGGCCGCGATGAGCGACGACAACCCCGACAACGACGCCGACGCCGGCCTCCTGCTCGTCAACATCTCCACCCTCCGCGACCGCGACGGCAACCCCGTCTCCACCATGCCCCGAGGCGGCGGCTCCGACCACGCCTCCTTCAACGCCGTCGGCGTCCCCGGCTTCTTCTGGAACGAGACCGGACGGGCCGTCTACCGCTACGGCTGGCACACCCAGTTCGACACCCTCGACCTGGCCATCCCCGAGTACCTGATGCAGTCGGCCACCAACTCCGCCGTCACGCTCTACAACCTCTCCTGCGCCCCCGACCTGCTCCCGCGGGCCGCGACGGAGGAGACCGCGACCGCCTCCAGCCGATGACACCCTGAACCCCCGTGCCGCCCGCCCAACCGCGGGCGACACGCTTCACCCCAGCCCGAAAGGCACCATGGCGACGGATCGCCTCATCGCCCCCACTTCCAAGCCCGAGGAAGAGCGCACCAACTGGGCGCTCCGTCCGACGTCGCTCGACGACTACGTCGGGCAGGCCGAGCTGGTGCAGCGCCTCACCATCGCGGTGCAGGCCGCCAAGATGCGCCAGGCCGCCTCCGGCGAGGACGACACCGACGGGCCCGCCTCGCGACCCGGGCTCGAGCACCTCCTCCTGCACGGCCCGCCCGGGCTCGGCAAGACCACCCTCGCCCACGTCATCGCCGAGGAGATGGGACGCACCGTCCATGCGACCTCCGGCCCCACCCTCGCCAAGGGCACCGACCTCGTCGCGGCCCTCACCCGCCTCCAGCCCGGCGACGTCCTCTTCATCGACGAGATCCACCGCCTCCCCGTCCAGGTCGAGGAGTTCATCTACCCCGCCATGGAGGACTTCCGCATCGACATCTGCCTCGACGCGGGCCTCAACGCACGCACCGTCCAGATCAACGTGCAGCCCTTCACCCTCATCGGCGCCACCACCCGCGCCGGCCTCCTCTCCGCCCCCATGCGCTCCCGCTTCGGCCTCGTCCACCACCTCCGCTACTACGCCCAGGACGACCTCACCGCCATCCTGACGCGCTCCGCACGCCTCCTCGCCATCCGACACGCCGAACCCGACGCCCTCGCCACCATCGCCGCCCGTTCACGCGGCACCCCACGCATCGCCAACAGGCTCCTCCGACGCGTCCGCGACTTCGCCGACGTCAAGGGCGCCGGGCACGTCACCACCGACATCGTGGACAGGGCTCTCTCGCTCGAGGGCGTGGACCTGCTGGGCCTCGACGACCTCGACCGCGCCTACCTCACCACCATCGCCACCACCTACAAGGGCGGTCCCGTCGGGCTCGAGACCGTCGCCGCGACCATGAACGAGGACGCCGGCACCCTCGAGGACGTCGTCGAGCCCTTCCTGCTCCAGATCGGCTTCCTCGCCCGCACGCGGCGCGGGCGGGCCATCACGCACGCCGCCGCCCAGCACCTCTCCCTCCCCTTCCACCCCCCCGCATCGACGCCACGCCCCGGCAACCCCTCACTCTTCTGAGGCCGCGGACCCGACCCGCTCGTACACCGCCAGCGTCCCCTCGTGCAGCACGACCGCCTCGCCCGCCAGCGGCCTGGGCTGCCGGTCCCACACACGCTCGATCAGCAGCGACCCGACAGGCAGGTCCCCACGATCCGGGGCCCCCTCGAGTTCGAGGCGCTCGGGCCAGCCCCGCCCGGACAGGTACAGCTTCCCCTCCTCGTTGGAATCGAGACGCAGGGCGACCACTCGCGTCCCCGGCTCCTCGCCCCGGCGCTCGTCGATGAGCGTGTACACACGCTCCCACGCCGGGTTGGGCGGCGGCTGCACGCGGATCGGCAGCACCCACAGCACCACCACCACAAGCACCAACGCCCCGACCGCGGGCACCAGCCAGCGTCGCGTCTCGCGGCGCATGACCGCGCCCGAGCCGGACACCAACGCCGCGGCACTCACCCACGCCAGCCCCGGGTACAGCACCACCGCGTAACGCGGGCGCTTGTCCGGGAAGACACTCAGCAGCACGAGCCACACCGCCGTCCAGATGCCCGCGAGCAGGAGCCCGCGCCGCGTGCGCACACGGAGCGATCCCACGCCCCACCGCCACGCCGCGGCCCCCACGAAAACGAGCCAGGGCCAGTACGTCCGCGCCAGCGTCCAAAGGTACTGCCACCACGGGACGCTCTGATGCTCGCCCGCGACCCGGTCGATCACCTCGGCCCCGAAGTAACTCGAGGTGAAGGCCTCCCCGTGCACCCGCCACATCGCCAGGTGCCACGGGCCCCCGACCGCCGCAGCGCCCGCGAGACCACCCACCAGCCAGGGGATGAGCATCCGCCACCGCCCGATCGTGCACAGCCAGCACGCCCCGATCGGCAGCACCAGCAGCCCCATCAGCGGCTTGGTCATCAGCGCCAGCCCGATCGCCCCCCCGCCCAGCACCGACCACCCCCACCCCCACCTCCAAGTTGCCCCCGAGTTTCGCCGGGGCGAAGGCTCCGTGTCGTCAAAGTCCACCGCCAGCACCAACGCCCACAGCGCCAGCAGCATGAACAGCAACTGCCAGACGTCCAGCGAGATCTCACGCGTCCGCCGGAAGAACTCGTACGTCGTCGCCAGCACCAGGCCGGCAACCATCGCGGTGTTGCCGTTGTGGAACCGACGCACCAGCCCCATCAGGGCGATCACACACCCGCCCGCCGCCAGCACCGTGGGGAGCCGGGCCGCGACGAGCCCGACGCCGGAGACATGCAGCACCAGCCCGTGGATCCAGATCGCGAGCGGCGGCTTGTTGAAATACGGACGCCCCTCCTGCAGAAACGGCGTGAGCAGGTCGCCGGTCCGCCACATCTGCAACCCCACGGCCGCGTACCGCCCGGTATCCACACGGAAATCCCCCTGCTCCAGGTGGGGCAGGGTGAGGCACAACAGCACGACAATCGGAATCCCCCACTGCCTGAGTCGGACCACGCCACGGCTTGGCACGCGGCGCGATCCGCCCATACGCCGGTCCCTACTTCTTGCCGGTGGAGGCCAGCAGTCGCTCCTCGACCTCTGGCTCGAGGTACAGGATGCACCCGTCGTTGGGGCTCAGCGTCAGCTTGCCCGAGAGCAGGCTGATCGCGACCTCCACCGGGACGGACATCATCGAGGAGCCGCACACGTACTCGTGACGCTTCACGTCGGCGATCTCCAGCGGCGCCATCGCGTCCTCGCCACGCTCGTTGAGGAGTTGCTCGTACACGCCCAGCGCATCGGTGGGCACCTGCTCGGCCTGCTGGCTCCGCTTGGCCTTCAACTCCTCCAGCGTGCCGGCGATCTCCTGCTCGCGTGCCTTGCGGTCCTGCTCGGCGACCTCGCAGATCTTGACCTTCTCGGCGTGCTGGGCGTCGAGCTCCTGCAGCTTCGTGCCCAGCGTCTCAACCTGCTCCATCAGGCCGATCACCGCCTCCTCGAGGGTCGTCTTCTTCTCTTTGAAGGTGTTGACCTCCGCGAGCGTCGCCTTGTATTCCTTGTTGGTCCCCGCGGTGTTCATCCGCTCCCGGAGCTGGTCGATGTGCTCGTCCAGCGAGGCCATCTCGACCTCGTTGTTCTTGATCGTCGCCTGGAGCTGACGCTGCTGGCTCTGCGTCGCCTCACGCGTCGATTCGATCGCCTCCAGCTGGGTTCGCTGGGCCTTCAGGAACCGCTCGGCCTGATCGAGGCGGCTCCGCAGGCCGCGGATCTTCTTGTCGGTCAGAAAGAGGCCGTACAGCTGATTCGTCACGGACATCCGATCCTCCGCGGGCGGGTCTGCCGCCCGGCTCAAAAAACCATTCCGGGATCGGTAGTGTAGCGGCCCAAGACGCTACGACGACCCCGCACTCACCCGGAGCCACCAAAACGCCACAGGCCCGGCCAGCACCAGCGAGTCGATCAGGTCCAGCATGCCCCCAAACCCGGGCAGGCTGCCCCCGGCGTCCTTCACCCCCGCGTCCCGCTTCAGCAGGCTCGCGAGCAGGTCTCCCAGTTGCCCCACCGCCCCCAGCACCGCCCCCACCAGGGCCGCCTGGATCCACATCGGGAACGCCGACCCGCTCGGACCGACCGCGCCAACCAGGAATCCACCCCCCACCGCCACCCCCGCGGACGTCGCCAGCCCGCCCCAGAAGCCCTCCCACGTCTTCCCCGGGCTCAGCCACGGGATCAGCTTGTGCTTCCCGATCGCCCGACCCGTAAAGAACGCCCCGATGTCGCACGATTTCACCACCAGCATCAGCCAGAGCATCACCCAGACGCTGTGGTCACGCCGGATCAGCACCCAGAACGCCATCAGGAGGCCGAGGTAGCAGAACGACAGCAGGGCCCCGCCCGCGGCCGCGAGCATCCCCTCCACCTGCTGCTTGCGCGAATAAATCATTAGCGAGACGACCAGCACCAGCCCGACCGAGGCGTTGATGAGCCCCGCCCCGCTCGTGCCGGCCCACGATTCGGGGACGAAGGCCGCGAGGCCCAGCCCGCAGACCGCCAAGGTCCCGTTGAGACGCTTGGTCGCGGGGACGCCCTTGCTCTTGAGGAATCGCGTGAGCTCGCGTGCCGCCATGACACACATGAACATCAGCAACGGGACCACCAGCACCCCGGGGGGCCAGGTGCCGTCGGACTCCCCCTCGTTGGCCAGCGAGACGACCCACTCGGGTGCCCCGACGTCGTCCAGATACTCGTCGAGCCAGGCCACGCCGAGGGCGAGCAGGATGAACAGCGGTCCGAAGGTGAGGCGGTACTTCAGCACGGGGCGGATGGTACACGAGATGCAGGTGACCGATCAGTCCGGCTCGGAAGGGGCCGCCTCGGACCGGCCCGCGGCGGCCCCGTTCGACCCCGCGCCGCTCGAACCCACCACGCCGCCGAACCGTCGCGCACGGCCCGCAAAGTCCCGCAGCGCCTCGAAATAGGCCTCGCGGTCGAAGTCCGGCCAGAGCGTCTCGGTGACGTACAGCTCCGCGTAGCTGATCTGCCAGAGCAGGTAATTCGAGACCCGCAGATCCCCCCCGGTGCGGATCAGCAGGTCCGGGTCGGGCAGGCCCGCGGTGTACAGCCGGCCCTCGAAGGCCTCGGCGTCGATGTCCTCGGGGGCGAGCTCGCCGTCACGGACGCTGCGTGCCAGCGACTTCGCCGCGTCCACGATCTCGTCACGACCGCCGTAGTTGATGGCCAGGCAGAGCGTGATCCCGTCGCAGGAGGCGGTCTCGCGCTCCAGCCGGTCGAGCGCGTCGGTGACCTCATCGGGCAGGCCGTCTCGCCGACCGATCACACGCACCCGGACGTTGTTCTTCGTCAGCTCCGACTGCTCCCCCTCGCAGTAGGCGACGCAGAGGCCCATGAGGGCCTCGATCTCCTCGGTCGGACGCTTCCAGTTCTCGCTGGAGAACGAGTAGAGCGTCACGGCCTCGATCCCGAGCTGCGCACTGGTCCTCAGGATCATCCGCACGCTCGCCACACCGTTGCGGTGCCCGAACGCACGCGGGAACCCGCGCTGCTCGGCCCAGCGACCGTTGCCGTCCATGATCACCGCGACGTGGCGCGGCACACGCTCCGGCTCCACCCCGAGTGCATTGAGCACGCCCGCCCGAGTGTCTGTGTCGCTCATGCGTGCTCCTACGCCCGGGTCAGCCCGTCGTGACAACCGCGCCGAGATCGCGTGTGATGGTCTGGGCCCGGTCCGGCCCCACGGAGACGATCGAGACCGGCACGCCCGTGCCCTCCTCGATGCGACGCACGTACCGTCGCGCCGCCTCCGGGAGTTCGTCGAAATCCCGGACCCCGGTGATGTCGTCCGCGAACCCGGCCAGCGTCTCGTACACCGGCTCGACCTTCTCGAGCGCAAAGCCGTCGGCCTCGAACCGGTCGGTCACCGACCCGTCCGGCATCCGGTACCCCGTGCACACCCGCAGCTCGTCGAAGCCGCTCAGCACGTCGAGCAGGGTCAGGCAGATCTCGGTCGCCCCGCTCACCATCGCGGCGTAGCGGACCGCGACCAGGTCGAGCCAGCCGACCCGGCGCGGGCGACCGGTGGTGGTGCCGTACTCGTGCCCCCGCTCCCGGATCTGGTGGGCGGTGTCCCCGTCGAGCTCGGTCGGCATGGGTCCACCGCCGACGCGTGTGGAATACGCCTTGACGACCCCGATGATGCGCCCGATCCGCTGCGGCGGCACGCCGCTGCCGGGCCCGATGCCCAGCGAGGAGGAGTTCGAGCTCGTGACATAGGGGAACGTCCCGTGGTCCACGTCGAGCATGGTCGCGTTGGCGCCCTCGAACAGCACGGGCTTGCCCTCGCGCAGCAGGTCGTGCAGCAGCCAGGTGGTGTCGCGGATGGTGTCGCGGAGGCGCTCGCCGTGGGCGAGCATCTCCTTGGTCAGGGTCTCGGGGTCGAATCGGATGGGCTCGCCGACGTGGAGCTTCTCGAACATCGCGTTCTTGATCGCGCAGGCGAGCTCGATCTTGGGCCTGAGGATGTCCTCGCGGACGAGGTCGCCGACGCGGATGGCCGAGGCCCGCTGCACCTTGTCGGCGTAGGCGGGCCCGATGCCGCGCCGCGTGGTCCCGATCGCCTGCACCGCGTTCTTCGGTCCGCCCTCGGCGGTCGGGTCCGGCGTGTCGGTCCCACGCGTGAGCAGTTCCTCGCGCAGCGCGTCCTCGGCCTTGTGGTAGGGCAGCACGACGTGGGCCCGGTCGCTCACCACCAGGCGCGAGACGTCCACCCCGCGGGCCCGCAGGCCCTCCATCTCCTCGAGCAGACGCTCGGGATCGACCACCACGCCGTTGCCGATGACCGCCAGCACGCCCTCGGCGAGGATGCCCGAGGGCATCAGGTGCAGGGCGTAGCGTTCCCCGCCCACCACCACGCTGTGCCCGGCGTTGGCCCCGCCGTTGTATCGGACCACCGCCGCGAACCGGCCCGCGAGCAGGTCCACCAGCTTGCCCTTGCCCTCGTCGCCCCACTGGAGGCCGACGACGGCGCTGGCGGGCCCGTATTCCGTCTGGGACACGCTCTGGAAAGACTCAGTCACGACCACTCCGGGGTTGGAATCACCGACCTCGCCCGGGTCACGGTTCCCGGACGTCCAACCATACGCGCCCCATCCCCGCAACAGGTCCCCCGATCGCCCAGCCGGTGCAGCACACGCCCCCGCGGGCGGGGCATCACGCGGCGCACGCACGCTCGATCAAGGGATCAACGCCTCCGACCGATCTCCGAGACGGAGGACCGGACCATGAGCGAATCGTCCATCAAACTGATGTGCCCCAACCTGACCTGTCGCAAGGTGCTCGCGGTCCCCTCCACGGCACGCGGGAAGACGGTGCGGTGTCGCAACTGCGGCACCAACATCCGCGTCCCGATGGGCCCGAAGGCCGACGCGGGCAACGACGGCGCCGGCTCGTCGGGCGACCAGTCGTCCGACCAGGCAGCCAAGAAGGCCGGCTGAGCCCGTCCGACGGAGTGCCCTCAGAGCGGGGGCTGACCGTCTTCCTCGTCGCCCAGGTCGAATTCAAAGTCCGCAATGCTGGAATCGTCCGGGTCCACCGCCGGCACGAGCGGCTCACGCCCCGCGCCCCCGCTGCTGGGCGAGTGCGATTCCACCTCGCCCTCCTCGTCGGGCAGGCCGTCCTCGTAGAGCAGGCCGGGCTCGAGCTCTTCCGGGTCGCCGTTCACTCGGACCACAAAGACCATGCCCCCCAGGCAGACCAGGTCGCCGGCCGCGAGGGGCTGGCGCTCGATCCGCTCCTGGTTGACCCACGTCCCGTTGCTGGAGCCGAGGTCCTCGACGGCGATATCGCCCTCCGGCGTCACCACGAAGGCGCAGTGCGAGCGGCTGATCTTCGAGACCGGCACGCGCACGTCCGCCCCCTCGCCGCGACCCATCACGGTCCGCTCGCGCGTGAGCGTCAGCTCCCCCTTCACACCCTCCGGCGTCACTCTCACAAGCGTCACGTCCACGGCGGTCTACCCTTCGCAGGAACCCTCTCACGGCGCACACGTCCGGCGCACCCATGCGGCACGATACCGACTCCACCCCACTCCGGCAATTCCCAGGCGAATCGGCCGGCCCCTTCCTGAGGGCCGCCCCGCCCGGCGCTGCCCCGTCGCTGTACCTCCACGTCCCCTTCTGCTTCCACAAGTGCCACTACTGCGATTTCTACTCGATCGTGGACACCCGCGACCGCCAGGAGGCCTTCACGACCCGCCTCGAACGCGAACTCCGGTCGCTCGCACCCCTCGCCCGGGACCCCCTCGGGACCCTGTTCGTGGGCGGCGGCACGCCCACGCTCCTCCGCCCGGACCTCTGGGAACGCCTGCTGCGGACCCTGCACGGGCACTTCGGGCTCTCACCGGAAACCGAGTTCACCGTCGAGTGCAACCCCGAGACCGCGACTGAGGAACTCTTCGGCGTGCTCGTCGCCGGCGGGGTGAACCGGATCTCGGTCGGGGCCCAGTCGTTCAATCCGGTCCACCTGAAGACCCTGGAGCGCTGGCACAACCCCGAATCGGTCGCGCGGGCTCTGGAGCTGGCCGCCGGCGCGGGCATCGGGCGACGCTCCCTCGACCTGATCTACGCCATCCCGGGCCAGACGCTCGACGAACTCCGATCCGACCTCCGCACGGCGCTGTCGCTCCCCATCGACCATCTTTCTGCGTACGCGCTGACCTACGAGCCGGGCACCGCGATGACGGCCCGCCTGGAGCGGGGCACGTTCGAGCCGGCCCCCGACGGGCTCGAGGCGGACATGCAGTTGCTCGTGCACGAGACGCTTCGGGACCGGGGCTTTGCGCGCTACGAGGTGTCGAACTATGCGCGCGCCGGGGGCGAGTGCCGTCACAACCTCGCGTACTGGCGACAGGACAACTGGCTGGCGGGCGGGCCGTCCGCCTCGGGGCACCTGGACGGGCGTCGGTGGAAGAACACGCCGCGCCTGGACACGTATCTCGGGTCCGACGACGGGGGGTTCGCCCCGGTGGTGGATCACGAGACGCCCGACCCGCGGCGCAACCTGGCCGAGCGGATCATGACGGGGATTCGGGTCCGCGAGGGGCTCGACGCACAGGCCGTGGCGAGCGAGGCGGAAGCGATCGATCCGGCCTCGCCCGGGCGGCTTAGGGCGCAGGCCGACCGACACCGCGAACTGGGCTGGCTGGAGCCCGATGCGGACCGGTGGCGGCTGACCGACGCGGGGTTCCTCTTCGCCGACCGGGTCGCGGGCGACCTGATGCAAGCGCTGTCAGGCGACTGAATCGTCCTGCGACGGGTCTTTCTCGGGCGGCAGGTCCGGGCGGTGCAGGCGCACGGCCCGGATGAGCTTCTTGAGGTCGTTGGGCCAGCCGGTCTGGAAATCGAGCTCGTCCCCGCTGACGGGGTGCTTGAAACGCAGCCGATGGGCGTGCAGGGCGAGGCGGGCCGAGGCGTGGTCCACCGCGCGCGGGCCGTAGACCTCGTCGCCCAGCACGGCGCACCCGATGGAGGCGAGGTGGACGCGGACCTGGTGCAGTCGCCCGGTGACGGGGCGGGCCTCGATCAGGGCCGCGAGGTCGTTGGATTCGAGCACGCGATACGCGGTCACGGCGGCCTTGCCGGCGGGCGAGAGCTTGGCGGTCTTCTGCGAGGTGTACTTGCTGTTGCGCTTGACGACCTCCTCGATCGACCGCTTGACGACGCCCTCGGTCTCGCGCGGGGCCTTGTGGCACAGGGCCCAGTAGAACTTGCGGACCTCGCGCGCGGCGAACTGCTCGCGCAGGTGCTCGTAGGCCCGCGGGCGCAGGGCCACGATGATCAGGCCGCTGGTCTCCTTGTCGAGCCGGTGGACCAGGCCGAAGTCGCGCGCCCCGCCGACGTTCTGCAGGCGGTCGCCGTAGCGGGCGAAGAGCCCGTTGAGGAGCGTGTCGTGCTGGTGCCCGACGCCGGGCTGCGTGACCAGCCCTGACCGCTTCTCGACGACGAGGACGTCGTCGTCCTCGTGGCGGACGCGGAAGGTGACCCGTTCGTTGGGCTCGATGGAGAGTGAGGTGCTCATGGTCTGTTCCCCCCGGCGGGCGGTCCCACCGGCTGCCCGCAGGCGGCGTGGTCGATGTACCAGCGCAGCACCCCGCCGGTCGGGCTCAGGCCGTGGCCGACCTGTTCGTGGCTCAGGGGCGACTCGGCCTCGGCCCCCACCGCCAGCACCGCGACGTAGCGGCAGGCGTTGACGAGCCGTCCCGAGACGCTGTGACGCCCGCCCTGCCCGGTGATCGCGAGCGGCGTGTCCGCGTGCTCATCGGTGTCGGGATCGAGCCCGGCCACGCTTGCCTGCTCGTTGAGCGAGAGGAGGGCGAAGTCCGGGCGGTCCTGACCCTTTTCACGCCACCCGAGCATCTCGAGCAAAAGCGACTCGAATGGGGCGGGCCCGTTCTCGGGTGACGCCCTGAAGCCGTGCAGCTGTTCCTGTGGCAGGCCGGAATGCCCGACGAGCAGATCACGCAACGATTCCTCGCCGCGTGCCTCGGGGCTGTCGTCACTCACCCAGACGCGTGTGCGGGTCCAGGGCAGGCCGCGGTAGTGCGGGTCGGTCATGAGACGCCGTATGACTCGTTCGCAGGGCGGAGTGGGGGAGACGACGAGGTGGAAGTCGCCGAATTCGCGCACGCAGTTGCCCGCCTGCATCATCAGGTCGGCGCACAAGGCGTCGTGCAGGTCGTCCTCGGTCTCGCGCAGGACGACCGACCCCGGCAGGGCCGGGGGCTCGGGGGCACGCGCGAGATCGTACGGGTCGGGCATCGGCCCTATTGTGCGCCCGCCGACGTGTGAAAGCCATGACCGATTCAAAACCCATGCCGAACCCGGGCGGAACACCCGACCCGATCGCCCGCCTGCTCGACGCGAACGCCAACCGGTGCGCCGAGGGGCTGCGCACCCTGGAAGACGTCGCGCGGTTCGTGCTCGACGACGCGGACCTCAGCGCCGAGGCCAAGTCGATCCGGCACGGGGTGCGGGGAGGCGTGCGGCAACTGGCCGGCGGGGGGTTGAGTGACGCCCGAGACACGCCGGGCGATGTCGGGACCGCGATCACTGAGCACGCAGAACGCACCCGGAGCGGGCTGCCCGCGGTCGTCGAGGCGGCGGGCAACCGGTGTGCCGAGTCGCTGCGGGTGCTGGAGGAGACGGGCAAGACCATCGATCCGGCGCTTGCGGCCGACCTCGAATCGCTCCGGTACCGGTCCTACGAGCTGCAGCGACGGCTCGGGGTCCGGGTGCGGGCGGTCGCTCCGCAGTGGCGGGTGTGCGTGCTGCTGACGACCGACCTGTGCGCCGGGCGGGACCCGATCGGTGTGCTCGAGTCGGCGCTCGACGGTGGGGCGGACTGCGTGCAGGTCCGCGAGAAATCCATGGACTCGGGCCCGCTGCTGGAACTCATCCGACGCGTGGTGCAGGTCGCCCGGGCCCGCACGGGTGTGCACGTCATCGTCAACGACCGCCCCGATCTCGCACGCCTCGCCGGTGCGGACGGGGTGCACGTGGGGCAGGGCGACCTGTCCGTGGCGGAGGCCCGGCGGATCGCCGGCGCCGGGGCGATCGTGGGCGTCTCGACCGCCAATCTCGATCAGGCACGGCGTGCGGTTTCGGACGGCGCGAGCTACTGCGGGTGCGGGCCGATGTTCCCGAGCGGGACCAAGCCCAAGGACACGCTCGCCGGGCCGGACTATCTGCGTGCGTACCTCGACGACGAGGCCTGCGCGGCGCTGCCGCACCTGGCGATCAGCGGCATCACTCCGGAGAACGCGGGCGAGCTGGCTATGGCGGGGTGTCGCGGGGTGGCGGTGAGCTCCGCGGTCTGCGGGGCGGACGATCCCGGCGCGGTGTGCCGCGGGCTGGCGGAGGCGCTCGGCGCCGCCCGTGCCTCGGTCTGAGCCGGATCGGCGCTTCGGATCCGGCGAGCGTGCTACCGTCGCGGCATGAGTGTGACCTATCGCGAGGCGGAGCTGGACAACGGGCTGAGGGTGATCGCGGAGATCGATCCGGACGCGGTGTCGTCCGCCGCGGGGTTCTTCGTGCGGACGGGCGCGCGGGACGAGGACCCCGCCATCATGGGCGTGAGCCACTATCTCGAGCACATGATGTTCAAGGGGACCGCGGAGCTGTCGGCCGACGACATCAACCTCGGCTTCGACCGCATGGGGGCTCGCAACAACGCGTTCACGACGGGCGAGATGACCGCGTTCCACGCGCACGTGCTGCCCGAGCGGCTGGGCGAGGCGGTGGACCTGCTCGGGGCGATGATGCGTCCGGCCTTGCGCCAGGACGACTTCGACACCGAGAAGCAGGTCATCCTGGAAGAGATCGCGATGTACGCCGACAACCCGTTCTGGGTGCTCTACGAGCAGACCGTGGACCGGCACTACCGCCCGCACGGGCTGGGGCATCGCGTGCTGGGCACGCCCGAGACGGTCGCCGGGATGACCCGCGAGCAGATGCTCGCGTACTTCGAGGACCGGTACTCCGCGGACAACACGGTGGTGAGCCTGGCGGGGAACGTGGACTTCGACGCGATGGTGGACCGGGTCGCCGGGGTGTGCTCGGGGTGGGGCAGCACCGGGGCCGACCGCGACGAGTCACGCCCCGAGGTCCGCCACAGCTCGTTCACGCTGCGCGACCCGCGCGTGAACCGCGGGTACGTCGTGATGGTGAGCGAGGGGCCGGCGGTGGCCGACGACGAGCGGTACGCGGCCTCGGCGCTGGCGTACGTGCTCGGGGGGAGCGACAACTCACGCCTGCACTGGGCCCTGATTGAGGAGGGCCTGGCCGAGGAGGCCCAGGCGGCCTATTCCGGGCACGCCGGCACCGGCGACTGGTTCGTGTACGCCTCGGGCGACCCGGAGAAGCTCGACGAGATCGTGGGCGTGATCGATCGCGAGGTCGAGGGCCTGGTCGGATCGCTGCAAGAGAGCGATCTGGAGCTGCTGCGCAACAAGCTCGCCACGAGCGCCACGCTCTCGGGCGAACGCCCCGAGGGACGCATGCAGCGTCTCGGGCAGCAGTGGACGACCATCGGGTCCTACCGCTCGCTGGAGGACGACCTGGCGACGATTCGGGCGCTGACGATCGACGACCTGCGCCGCGTGAGCGAGCGATACCCGCTGCGCCCCGCGACGGTGGGGCGCATGCTGCCGGGCGAGGCACCCGATTCGGTCTGAGTTCAGGCGGCCTTGGGGATGAACGAGCGGAAGGCGTGACCCCGGTCCTGGCGTGAGGCTTTGAGCGCGCGGGTGACCGCGATGATCAGCTCGTCGGGCGTGGCGAAGTGCGCCCGGGTCTGCCTGTTCATGGTCGCGACACCCATGTTCACGCGGATCGGCGTGGTGGGTGTGGCACCGCTCGGGATCCAGTCGGAAAGCGACTCGTTGATCTTCTCGATGAATTTCTCTACCACGGCGTTCGCGGCGTCGGAGGTCGTGTCGGGGAGCACGACCGCGAAGAGCGGCTGGGCCAGCCGGCAGATCACTCCGCCGATGGGCTCGAAGTACCGCTGCAGCTGCACGTTGAGCCCGAGCACCACCTCGTCGGAGACCAGGTCGCCGTGCTCGGTCGAGAGCGCCGACAGGCCGTCCACGAAGACCTGCACGATCGTGAGATCGATCTCTCCGAGGCTTGCCTTCTCGTGTGCCTGTGTGGCCGCGGCGTCGAACCCGTTCTTCCCGAGCGCGCCGGTGAACGGATCGACATCGTCCGCACCCTGGATCAGGTCCTCGAGCTTGGACGCCGCGAAGCTCTCGCGGGGCTGCTCGCGGGCCATCTCGACCATGCGGGCCTCGGCCGTCTTCAGCACGACGTCGGCATCGACCGAGTCGCCCGCCTCGACGTTGAACAGGCCCGCGATCTCTTCGAACGCCTCGGCGCAGCGCCGGAGGATCTCTTCAACCGTCTCGGACTGGGTGCCCCACCACTGCTTGGACTTGTCGTACAGCGCCTGGATGTGCTTGGTGGGATCCTCAGTGGTGAGCGCTTCGTGGACCGAGTTGCCCAGCCACACGCACTGGACGAGGTCCTTGCACTGCTGTGGCGCGGCGCTCGGGCGCACGTGGAACTTCACCGGCAGCACGAGGTCCTGGGGCAGCTTCCACGTCTCGCACAGCATGGCGCCGATCGAGGCGTGGTCGATCTCAAACGCGTTGAGCTCTTGCGAGTTCAGCCTCGCGTGCACGCCCTCGGTCTTGCTCATCGCCTCGAGGTACCGAGCGCCCAGCGCCCGGTACATCGCCACCATGCCCACGTCCTGCAGCAGCCCGGCCAGGAAGGCCTCGTCGGCCTTGGCGGGGCAGACCTTCTCGGCGAACAGGCGGGCGGCGATCGCGGTGTAGAGGCCACGCCGCCAGTAGGCGGGGAAGTCGAACGGGTCGTCCGCGTCGGTGCCCATCGAGGAGACCAGGCTGAAGCCCAGCACCAGCGACTTCACCGGGCCGAGTCCGAGCAGCACCAGCGCTTTCTCGATCGAGCTGCACCGCTCGCGGAGCCCGAAGAAGCTCGAGTTGACGGTCTTGAGGATGCGGGCCGACAGCGCCTGGTCCTGGCGGATCGCCTGGTCCAGGTCGGTGATCTTGACGTCCGGATCGCTGGTGAGCTCCAGCACCTGCACGGCAACCGCTGGGAGCGACGGCAGCTCCGGGCTGTTCAGAATCTCGTCGAGCAGGTCTTGGTCCATGGTGTCGAATCCGCCGATTCCGTCCCCCGGACTCCGTGCCGGAGCGATTGTGCCGCGACAACGTGTCCGAGCCAGTATGGGACGGATCGACCAGACACCACCCTGACTTCAATCATTATGTAGAACCGCCCCCGTCTGAGAGAACTTCTAACGCGATTTGTTGGGTGTGTGGACGGTGCCCCAGCTGGTGCGTCAGGCAGGCCGCCAGAAACCGGTTCGCCCGATCCAGTTCCAGCGGCGTGGCCCCGTCGATGCCCCGACCATTGCCTCGCAGCAATTCGACCGTTCGCGAACGCACCCGCCACACCCCCGATGGCCCGGGGCCCGGGTCGTGCGTCAGCGAACCCGAATCCGGGTTGTACCCGAGCGTCGGCGGGTCGGACTCGCCCACGCTCCCGAGTTGCGGCTCGTGCCCCATCTCTCGCAGCAGGGCTCTCTGAAAGGTGAAGATGATCGCGTCGGGACGTTCGTCCTGGGCGGGCTCACCCAGCCCCCGGAGGGCGTCCGCGAGCGTGTCGAAGAGGGCCGGGTGCGGATCGGACTCGGGCACGGCGTGGTGCACCAGGTCGATCGCGTACAGCGCCGCGTGGTGCCGGACGAGGTCCGCTCGGCAGGCGGGGTGGGTGTGGGTGAGGTCCCACGCGGTCAGGGTGGCGAGGTTGCGTCCGGGCTTGGTGATGGCGATGACCTCGCCCCGGGTGAGGATCTCCAAACCCCCGGAGAACGGGGCCTTCTCGCGTTTGGACCCCTTGGCGATGCCCCGGAGCACGCCGTGTGCGCGCGTGAACAGCGACACCGTCTGGGAGGTCTCGGACCAGTCCCAGTGTCGGATGCAGATCGCGTCGTCTCGGAGGGTGGGCACCGGATGAGGGTAGTCGGGGAGGTCGGCCGGGTGGGTCGCACGCGGCTACCGTGGGGCATGCATTTCAGTCTCGTCGATCGTGTGCTGGAACACAGCGCTGACCGGGCCGTCACCCTCAAGGCGGTCTCGTCCGCGGAGGAGTACCTGCAGGACCACTTCCCGGGCTACCCGGTGCTGCCTGGGGTGATGATGGTGGAGTCGATGGTGCAGGCCGCTCGCGTGGTGCTGGATCCGGACGGCACGTCGCCGGTGCCGTGGGTGCTGGGCGGGGCGCGGGCGCTCAAGTACGGACGCTTCGTGCGTCCGGGCGATCGCCTGCGGGTCGAGGTGAGCGTGCACTCGCGTACGGACGACTCTGTGGACTTCAAGGGGAGGGCCGAGGTGCTGGGGCCCGATTCGGAGGAGGTGCTGGGTGTGGGGTGCTCGGGTCGGCTGACCATGCGTCCGGCGCGGGGGAAATAGCCCCCTCTTTGGGGGATTGTGCATGCCAACATGGTTCTGTCCGCGTCTGGCGGAGCGGGGTCGGGGGGCGTAGCATGGCCCCTGCGGGACCTTTCGGCCGAGCGTGGTCGCACGGACGAACCCGCGTTCGCTCTCCGTAAGAGGACGCCGACACGATGGACCGAGACGAAATCTTTGACAAAGTGCGCGAGGTGCTCGTGGACGCGTTGGCGCTTGACGACGACGAGGTCACCGCGGAGGCAACCATCATGGGGGACCTGGGGGCGGAGTCGATCGACATCCTGGACATCCAGTTCAAGCTGGAGCAGGCCTTCGGGTTCAAGATCGCCCAGGGCGAGCTGTTCCCCGAGGGCGTGATGCAGGACCCCGAGTACGTGCAGGACGGGAAGATCACGGACAAGGGCCTCGAAGAGCTCAAGACCAAGATGCCCCACTTCGACTTCACGAAGCTGGGCGACCAGCGCTCCATCGAGGGCATCGGCACCATCTTCACCGTGGACACGCTGGTGAGCTTCTGCGACCAGAAGCTGCAGGCGGCCTGATCCGGATCGCACCGACACCCCCGCGGAGAGCACGCCCATGCGGTGGATGTGGATCGATCGCGTGGTCGAGCTCGTGCCCCACGAGAAGCTCGTCGCGATCAAGAACGTGAGCCTCGCCGAGGAGCACCTGCACGACCACTTCCCGGGGGTCGAGGGCGGCCGGAGCGCGATGCCGATCATGCCGGCGAGCCTGATCCTGGAGGGGATGGCCCAGACCGCTGGGATCCTGGTGGGGCACTCCGAGGGATTCCGGGAGAAGGTGATCCTGGCCAAGATCAGCAGGGCCGAGCTCGACGCCGAGGCCCTGCCGGGCGACCGGCTGTGGTACACCGCGACGATCACGACCAAGTCGGAGGCGGGGGCGAGCACCACGGGCGTTGTGGAACTGGAGCGACCCGGGGGGTCGGGCGGGGGCTCGGGTGTGGAGACAAGGTCCGAGATTGGCCGAATCGAGATGATGTTCAGTCATCTGGACCAGAACCTTGCGGGCGAGCAATTCCCGGAGCATAATTTCGTGTTCAGCGAGGGATTCCGTACACTGCTGCGGACGAGCGGGGTCGAGGCGACATTCTGAGCCGACCCCAGAGCCTCCCACGGACGGGACAGAGGAGCACTTCAGTGATGAACCCAGCCGCACGACGAGTCTCGATCCTCTGTCTCTCACTCGCGGCGGTCGTCGTGCTGAGCGGGTGCAAGGTGGGCAACACCTACTGGGGGCGCATGGCGATGCGCGGCCCGGCCTACAAGCGACTGATCCCGACCTACTCCGAGACCGTCGGCCTGCAGGCCGAGCTGGAGCGACGCTACCAGGAGGAGGCCAACGCGGGCGCCACCGGCGACCGGCTCGCGGCCATCGCGGGCCTGCGCGACGACGTCGAGCAGTTCCGCACCGAGGCGTCGCGAGCCCTCGAGCTGCGTCGTCGCGTCCTGTGGCACCGGATGCGGATGGGCGGGCTGTGGGACCGGTACGAGCAGATGTTCCCGAGCCGCGAGGTGGACCTGCGCGAGGCGTTCGAGAAGGAGCGTCTGGTGGACCGGGACGAGATCCGCATGCGTCGCACGCCTCTGACGCACGAGATGCGGTTCAGCGTGCTGAACCTGGAGTCGTGGGACATCCCGCCGGAAGACATGGGCATCTTCGATGTGCTCGGTCGCCCGCGGATCTCCAAGGACCCGCTCCGCGGCAAGTGGAAGCAGTGGGACCACATCCGCGAGGAGTGAGGCCGGACACTCGCCGGTTTCTGCAAACCCTCGGCGCAAGCCGAGGGAGCTGTGCACGTCGTGAGCGCCGGGAGTGGTTGCGTACACGTATCGGTGATGGGCGGGGGGCCGCGTGCTTACGCCCGCGGCTCGGATAAGGCAAGTTTGCTGGGCCGCGTGCTTACGCCGGATTCGGCTAGGCAAGCCCTCGGCGCAAGCCGAGGGAGCTGTGCACGTCGTGAGCGCCGGGAGTGGTTGCGTACACGTATCGGTGATGGGCGGGGGGCCGCGTGCTTACGCCCGCGGCTCGGATCAGAGGGTGTCCGCACCGATCAGTTGAAATAGAACACTTGCATCAGACCGACGAAGACGAGTTGCAGCAGCGTCAGCACGACCGGGACCGACGAGATCGCCACGGCCCACTCGGACAGGCGCTTGCCGGATTCGAACTTTCTCCCCCCCACCGCCTCGCAGATCAGCAGCACGACGACCATGGTCGCGGTTTTGAGCGCGATGAGGCCCCAGAGTCCTGCGTGCTCGATGGCGCGGGCCGCGATGGCGTTGACCTCGGTCGCGCCGGCGTGGGTCATCACGGTGTGGGTCAGCATCAGGTCGATCGAGCAGACCAGCACGTACCAGGCGTAGGCGTTCGGGAAGAGGACCGGGCGGGCCCAGATGGGGGCAGGATCGGTGTGCGTCGCGATCGGGTCGGACGCGTGCGGGCCCGGGATGGGGCGCTGGCGATCCACGCGGAGCCATACGACGCTCCGCCGCGGATTGTTGCAGGGGGGGCTCAGGATTCTGCGAGGCGCTCGCGGACGAGGCGATCGAAGAGTTCTTCAGGTGCAGGCTGGCCGGTCCACAGCTCGAACTGGTGGGCAGCCTGCCGGACGAACATCGATGCGCCGTCGATGATGGTGAGGCCGCGTGCGCGGGCGGCCTTGATTAGCGGCGTCTCGACCGGGTTGTAGACGGTGTCGAAGATCACCGTCTCGGGCTCGAGCGACGGAAGGTCATCGAGTGGAATCGCGAGGGCGTCGGGCACAGGTCCACCGGTCATGCCGACGGGGGTGCAGTTGATCAACGCGTTGCACGCGCCCAGATCCTGGATACTCACCGCCGAAGCGTTCTCGAACGATGACGCCAACGCCTCGGCCCGCGCGTAATTCCTGTTGGTGATGCGGACCTCCGCACCGAGCTCCAACGCGCCCGCGACCGCAGCGCGTGCGACCCCGCCCGCCCCGACCACACCGACCGTGCCGCCCGTGATCCCGGCCTCACGCAGCAGGGCCTGGATCGCCATCGCGTCGGTGTTGGCGAGAGACGGTGCATCGGGCGCACCCGAGATGGTGTTCGCGGCACCGATCCGCACGCACGCCTCAGGAATACTCCACCCCCGGGCCTGCGCAAACCCGAGCAGCCTTTCCTTGTGCGGGATGGTGGTGCTGGCGCCGGAGAAGTGCAGCGGCCCGTGATCCGCCAGCGAGGCGAGCGTTGCCTTGAAGCTCGCGTCGGTCGCCTCGTGGTCCTTCTCGTCGGCCGCGATCGGCAGCGGCAGGTAGACCCCGTCGTGCCCGACCTCGGCGAAGCCGGCGTTGTGGATCAGCGGGGACATCGACTGCGTCACCGGCCAGCCGATGATGCCGTACACCAGCGTCTTCGGATTGATCGAGCGGAACCGGTACTGGTTCATCAGTTCGTCGAGCGTGGGCTGCCCCGGCGCGGTCGCGGCCTCATCGTTGAGCGTGGCGAAGGTCAGGTAGCCACCGAACTTCGGCGCCAGCACGCGGCTCATCAGGCCGAACTCGCCCATGCCCAGCCCGATCGTCGGCTTCGGGGCCCCGGACGTGATCTCGAAGATGTCCAGGTTGTCGCGCAGCGACCTCGCGCGAATGGCGAACTTCACGACCGCGCAGGCCGGCTCGTCGTACGCCGCGAGAAGGCGGCGCTCCAGGTCAGCCGGGCGGCCCTCGAAGTCGTGCAGGCTCAGGATCAGGCGCGTGGTCACGCCGGGGCGTTGCTGGCCCGGGTGGGTGACGCACAGGTTGATTTTCTGACGGATGTTGGCCGAGCGTTGGTAGGCCGCGAGCTCGAAGTCGAGGTAGGCCGGGGGCGTGTCGCACGCGGCCGTGAGTTTCTCGAGCAGGGCGACCCGGTCGGCGTCGTTCCCGTCGTAGTCGCCCCCCTCGCTGGCGTGCCGGCAGGTGAGGACCACCGGCAGCGGGCTCTCGGCGAGCAGGCGCTGGAGTTCCTTGATGACCACGCCGTCCTCGGCGTCGGAGCCGGTCGAGCCGTGGAAGTAGGAGTCGATGCGGAACTCGACGAGGTCGGCCCCGCGCAGCCTGGCCAACGCGGCGTCCTTGAGCGCTCGCTCGATCGATTCGACGGTGACGGGGACGCAGACCAGCGTGGGCATGGGGCGAGTGTAGGGAGTGCAGACGAGCCCCCGACGTGAGTCGGGGGACCCGGGGTTTGCAGACCACACCGGGTCCCCTCACTCACGTGAGGGGCTCGTCAGTGCGCCGCCAGCGGCGCTGGTCGGCCACGATGTTGTCCTGGTGGCAGCACACGCGGATCGGCCAGACGCGATCGGCGCCCCGTCGCATTTTCATGGGTATTCCGCATCGGTCGGTTCGGAAGGGGCGAACGCGTGCGTGCCGGGCCGCTCGGCCCGATCTCGCCGGGGATTCTCCCGGCGCCTGCCCGTTTACCCGCCTTGGAGACTCACCATGAAGGCTGTCGCCGCTATCGCGTTTCTGCTCGTTCTCGTCGGGGCCCTCAACTGGGGCCTGTGGGGGATCTTCCAGTTCGACCTTGTCGCTGCCATCTTCGGCGGCAACACCGAGATGCTCGCGCGTCTGGTCTACTCGCTGGTCGGGATCTCCGCGGTGGTTCTCATCGCGACCACACCCAAGGTGCTCAAGCCCGCGGTGAAGTGATCGGCAACGCCGAGCCCTCTCACAACGCCGCCAGGCGCTCGGCGGTCTGCTGCTCCAGCAGCGCCGCGAACAGCGGCCCCAGGTCCGCCTGATCGATGATCCGCGTCTTCTGGAACTTCTCGCTGAGCCGCTCGTCGGCCACGATGTTGTCCTGGTAGCGGTACACGCGGATCTTCTCCGACCGCTGGCCGGTGCCGATCTGGGCCTTGCGGTCCGCGGCCCGCTCGGCCTCGGCCCTGGCCCGCTCGATCTCGTACACCCGCGCGGTCAGCAATCGGCGTGCCTTCTCGCGGTTCTGGGCCTGGCTCTTGGTCTCCTGCATGCGGACCTCGACGCCGGTGGGCGTGTGCACGAGGTGGACCGCGGTGGCGACCTTGTTGACGTTCTGCCCGCCGGGCCCCTGGGCGGTGGTGATGTGCTCCTGCACGTCGCCGGCCCAGTCGATGGTCACGTCCACGTCCTCGGGCTCGGGCAGCACCGCCACGGTGCAGGTGCTGGTGTGGATGCGTCCCTGCGTCTCGGTCGCGGGGACCCGCTTGACCGAGTGCACGCCCGCCTCGAAGCTCAGCTCGCTCCATACGCCCTCGCCCGTCACCGTCACCACGGCGTGCCGCACGCCCCCCACCGATGGGTCGGCGGTGAGGTCCAGCTCCTCGACCTTCCAGCCCTTCGACTGGGCGTAGCGGGTGTAGACGTCGAGCAGGTCGCGGGCCCAGAGCCCGGCCTCGTCGCCGCCGGTGCCCGCCCGGACCTCGAGGATGACCGAGCCGACGCGCCGGTCGTCGGACTGGACCAATTCGGCTTTGACGCGTTCGAGTGTCTGGGTGGCACGGCGTTCGATCTCGGGCAGTTCCACGCGTGCGATCTCGGCGAGCTCGGCGTCGTCGGAGATGAGGGCCGCGCGGAGTTCGGCGGATTCGGCGCACAGATCCCGGTACTCGCGGAATCCGGCGACGACCGGCTCGAGCGCGGCCTTGCGGATGGCCAGGGCTGTGGAGGCCTTGTGGTCGGCCAGCACGTCCGGATCGCTCATCGAGCGTTCCATCTCAGTGAGCGAGGCCTCCAGATCCTCGAGCTTTGACCGCAGCGCCTCGGGCATGTCGCCGAGCGGCTCGGAGGAGGGCTGGATGGAATCGGGCGGGGGCATTTCCCAAGACTAGTCCGCCGGAGGGCCGCGGGCGGTCTCACGAGTGGGTGCCACGGGTTGACGAACGGGCAACCCGTGTCCCGCACCCTGCGATCTCCGAATCCGGGCAGGGTGTGGCATCAGAATCACGACGATGCCGGAGTTGCCCGGTATCCTTGCTCTCCTCCCTCGCCTCCGTGCGCTCGAAAGGGGTCTCGTTGACGAACGCTGTCGAACTCACCGGTATCCGCAAGACCTTCGGCAAGAAGGTCGCGGTCGAGGGGCTGGACCTGGCCGTGGCGGAGGGCTCGATGACCGGGTTCATCGGCCCCAACGGCGCGGGCAAGACCACGACCATCCGCATGATCATGGCGATCCTGTTCCCCGACGAGGGGGAGCTGACCGTCCTCGGTCGCACCAGCGCCGTCGAGAGCAAGGACCGCATCGGCTACCTGCCCGAAGAACGCGGCGTCTACAAGAAGATGAAGGTCGCCGCCTTCCTCAAGCACATGGCCCTGCTCAAGGGCGTGGACTCCAACGGGCTGCACCAGAAGGTCATGACCTGGCTCGACCGTGTCTCGCTCGCCGACGTCGCCAAGAAGAAGTGCGAGGAGCTCTCCAAGGGCATGCAGCAGAAGGTGCAGTTCATCTCCTGCGTGATCCACGAGCCGGAGCTGCTGATCCTCGACGAGCCCTTCTCCGGGCTCGACCCCGTGAACATGCGCCTGCTGCGCGACCTGATCGACGAGCAGCACAGCGCCGGGAAGACCGTGATCTTCTCGACCCACGTCATGCCGCAGGCCGAGAGCCTGTGCGACCACATCGTGATGATCCACAACGGGCAGAAGGTGCTGGACGACACGCTCGACGAGATCCGGTCCCGGTTCGATCCGAAGGCCGTGCTGTTCGAGCCGCTGAACGGCGACGCCGAGTCGGTCGAGCGGGTCCGCGGGCTGGCGGGAGTCAGCGCGATCCGCGAGAGCCGCGGCGGGCTGGAGGCGGTGCTGGGCGACGGGGCCGACGCCCAGGGCGTGCTGCGTGACATCGTCATGTCCGGCGCGATGGTCCGCGTCGAGCTGCACCGTCCGACACTCGAAGACGTGTTCGTGGAGATCGCCAGCGGGCAGAGCGGGGAATCGAAGCAGGCGGTGCGAGAGAGCCTGCACACACCGGTCGGGGCCGGAGCGGGCGGGGAAGAGGAGGTGGCCTCGTGAGCCGCGTGCTGCAGATCGCCAAGCGAGAGTTCGTCTCCACCGCCCTGACCAAGGGCTTCATCATCGGCGCGTTCGTGCTGCCGATCCTGTTCGCGGCCCTGATCCCGCTGGTGGTGCTGCTGGCGATTGGCGCCAAGGCCCCGCCGATCGTGGGCGAGGTGGCGGTGATCGACCGGAGCGGCGTGATCGCCGAGGAGTTTGAGAGCCGCTTCTTCGACGCCCTCGAGAGCCGCAAGGCCGAGGAGAAGGCACTGATCGATGAGGCCAGCAAGTCCGCCGGCGCACTGGGCGGCGGGGGCGCGTCGGGCGAGATGGCCCAGTCCGTCATCGACAACGTGCTCGCGGACATCCAGGTCAGCGTCACGGTGCTCGGCAACGACGCCGACGTTGATGCCGAGAAGGACCGGCTGATGCAGCCGGCCGACAAGGACGACCCGTCCCGGCGGCTAGCCGTGCTGGTGATCGACGAGCACGCGGTGGCCGAGCGGGACGAGGCCGAACGCCAGCCCGGGCCGGACGCGGGCGAGGACGCCGGGGAACTCCCGCGCTTCGGCGGCTTCGAGCTGTTCGTGCGACCCAAGACCGACGACCGGACCAGCGACGTCATGCGCGACACCGTCCGCGAGGCCATCCGCGACAAGCGATACGACCTGTACGGCTACGACCGCGGCGAGATCCAGGAGCTCAACCGCGTCGGCGGCGCGACGCGCGAGATCACCGAGACCGGCGACGAACGCGGCTCGACCGAGGACCTCCAGCAGATGCTGCCGCTGGCCTTCATGCTGCTGATGATGATCTCGATCATGATCGGCGGCGGGTACCTGCTGACGACGACGGTCGAGGAGAAGTCCAGCCGCGTGGTGGAGGTGCTGCTGAGCGCGACCTCGCCGATGCAGCTGATGGCGGGCAAGATCCTGGGGCAGATGGGGGTCGGGCTGAGCCTGATGATCATCTACTCGGGCGTGGGCATGGGGGCGTTGATCGCGTTCGCGATCCAGGACATCGTCGCCCCGATGACGCTGGTGTACATGCTCGTCTTCTTCCTCGCGGGCTACTTCATGATCGCGAGCCTGATGGCCGCGGTCGGGGCCGCGGTGAACGACATGCGCGAGGCGCAGTCGCTTCAGACCCCGATCGTGATGTTCGTGGTGATCCCGTACTTGTTCTGGCTGCCGATCAGCCGCGACCCGAACTCGATCCTCGCGACCGTGTTCAGTTTCCTGCCCCCGGCCAGCCCGTTCATCATGATGATGCGGGTGGTCTCGAGCGATCCGCCCCCCACCTGGGAGATCGTGGCCTCGCTCGCGGTGATGGGCCTGGGCGTCTACCTCTGCCTCAAGCTCGCGGCCAAGGTCTTCCGCGTCGGCCTGCTGATGTACGGCAAGCCGCCGAACTTCCGCACGCTGGTCAAGTGGGTCCGCATGGCCTGACCGGCCGATTCCGGTAGACTCCGCCCCATGGAGCCGCAGCCGCCATCCCAGCCAGCCCCTCAGACCCCGACCCCCGGGCTCGGCACGATGCCGTGCGTCTCCTGCGGGTACGACCTCACCGGCATCACGCTCGGCTCGCGCTGCCCGGAGTGCGGCAGCGTCGTCCGCTTCGGCGGGCCCGACCTGCCCGGCAGCGGCAAGGCCGTCACCTCGCTCGTGCTCGGGATCCTCTCGATCGTCGGGTGCTTTGTCTATGGCCTGCCCGCGATCATCATGGGCGGGCTCGCGATCATCTTCGCTCAGATCGCCAAGTCCGACATCCGATCGAACAAGGTCTCCGCCAACTCGCGCGGGCTCGCGACCGCGGGGTTCGTCTGCGGCATCATCGGGACCAGCCTGGGCGTGGTGTACGTCGGGTTCTTCGTCATCATCATCTTCATGGCCATGCTCCCATGACGGGGCGCGCATGACCGACTGGGACCGGCACGACCTCTACGAGACCTGCGTGCAGAGCGTGGACCACCTCGCCCCGCTCCTCCGCGCCATCCACGGGGGCCACCCGCGCGTGCTCGGCGAGGACTTCTCCGGCACCGCCGCGCTCAGCCACGCCTGGATCGGGTCGGACCCGGAGGCCCAAGCAATTGCCGTGGACCTCGACGACGAGGCACTCCGCAAACACACCGCACAAGAACGCGTGGACGCCCGCCTCGCCGACGTGCGCGACGTCTCCGACCCGTGCGACGTGCTCTTCGTCGGCAACTTCTCCATCGGCTACCTGCACACCCGGGCCGAGCTGGTCGAGTACCTCAGCCACGCCCGCTCGCGACTCAACCGGTCTCCGTCGGGGGGGGGTGTCTTCGTCTGCGATACCTACGGCGGCGAGACCGCCTGGACCATCGGCGACGTGCACCGCCCCCACTCGCTCGGCGGAGGCTGGGTCTGCCGCTACACCTGGGAGCAGTCCGAGGCCGACCCGCTCACCGGCATGGTCGTCAACCGCATCCACTTCCGCATCGAGCGGGCCGGCGTCATCGAGCAGGAGATCCTCGACGCGTTCGTCTACCGCTGGCGACTCTGGAGCGTGCCAGAATTACGCGACGCCATGGCGGAAGCGGGCTTCGAGATCACGCAGGTGTACGCCAAGCTCGCCGAGGCGGTGGACGACGAGGGCAATGCGTATACCACGCCCGTGACCGATCCTGAGGAGCTGGACGGGTCGTTTATCGTCCTTGTGGCCGCGAGGGCGGGATCGGGCTGAAATCCCCGCACCGCATTGGCCGAAGAAGCGTGTGTGACCAACTTCCCCGACCCAGCCCCGATGCCCGAGCGTCGCGACCCGAACGAGGGCACGCCCCGGTTCGAGCCGCTCGACGGCCCCATGCCGGGCAGCCCGACCCACCAGCAGCCCGCACCCGGCCCTGAGCCGGTGTCGGTGAACGTCGGCCCCGGCGGGGTGCACGTGCAGGGAGGCCACCCCCCCAGTTCCACGCCCACCTGCTGGCAGTGCGGGTACACCCTCAGCGGGCTCGGCGTGGACGGCCAGTGCCCCGAGTGCGGCACCCCCGTCTGGTCCAGCCGCGGCATCGATCAGTCGCTCCAGAAGGTCCAGCGCCACGCCTCCAATGTGCAGCTCTGGGGCATCCTGTCCCTGGTCTTCTTCTTCGGCTGCGTCGGCCCGCTCGCGGCCTTCGCGACCATCCCCGTCTTCATCTCCGCGAAACGAGCCAAGCGGGCCATGACCGCCGGGCGCATCTCCAAGACCCAGGTCAGCGGCCTGACCGCGGGCCTGGTCTGCGCCTGGATCACGATCGGACTGACGAGCCTGGCCGTGGCAATCTACGGTGCCTTGTTCATGGCAGCCTTCGTGCTGTGACCCGTACCAGCCGCCTGCGTGAGCACGCGGGGAGGGCATGACCGATCCCGGCGGGTGCCCCGATGACGGCGCCGCCTTCATCGGGTGAGCACCGCCCACGACGTGGAGAAGGCTGCGCCGTCTCCACGCCACCCGTCTTTCCGTGCCGCGGGCGTCAGCACGCGGCCCCGCATGAACGAACCCGAGCCCCACCGCTCACACGCCGGGCTCATCAAACCAGCCGCGTGCGTGAGCACGCGGGGAGGACATGACCGTTCAAAGCACGCGCCCCTCCCCGGTCGCTCACGCGACCGGCTGGTATGGAACAAGTACCCGTCTTTCCGAGCCGCGGGCGTCAGCACGCGGCCCCGCTCAACCGAACACCAAGCCCCACCCCTCACACGCCGGGCTCATCAAACCAGCCGCGTGCGTGAGCACGCGGGGAGGGCATGACCGCTCAAGGCACACGCCCCTCCCCGGTCGCTCACGCGACCGGCTGGTTCAAAAAAGGCCGCGGGCCCCCGGGTGTCCGAGGGCCCGCGTCACGCGGCCGGGTGCGGCGGATAAGCCGAGTTCTGTCCGTCCCGTGGTTTCCCGCCCTGTCCTATGACGGGGGCTCGGGCGAGACCTGCGGGGCTGGGCGACCATTTCTCTGCCCGCGCCGTCGCCGACGCGGTGAGGACCGGCCTTCCGACCGGCCCCGGCACCCTACCCGGATCGTCGGCGTCTCACGACGCTGTGGGCGGACCGCCCCGATCCTGTTTGGGCTTGCACGCGATGGGGTTTACCGTGCCCCGGCTGTCACCAACCGGGCGGTGCGCTCTTACCGCACCCTTTCACCCTTACCTGTGCCGACGCGAGCGTCGGCCATCGGCGGTTTGCTTTCTGTGGCACTGTCCCTCGCCCCCGGCCGCGGTCTTGCGACCTAGTTGGGGCGGGTGGGCGTTACCCACCATCGTGTCCTGCCGTGCTCGGACTTTCCTCACAACAGAAACCTGCTGCGCGGCCGCCTTCGCCGCACCTGTCAACAGATTCTATCGCCCGACCCACCCCCCGAGTTCACCCAACACGCGAACCGCACCGGTGATAGCATCCGGGCATGGGCACGGACGCTCCACTCTTCGACCCCACCGCACCCCCCACCGACGCCGGGCCCGCGACGCCCTGCCTGCTGTGGTGCCGCCCGGAGCAGGCCCCGCTCGCCCGACGCCTCTCCCACGTCGCCAACCTCGATTTCCAGCTCGTGGGCAGCCCCGAACGCGGCCTGGGCGGCGAGCTCGCCTCGTCGCTCGAGGCCGAACACGCCGGCGACCTCCGGGCCGCCCTCGCCCAGTGGGACGCACAGGGCACCGAGGACGAGAGCATCGGCCTCGCCCTGCTGCTCGACGCCGGCACCTTCGGCGCCAGCGAGGAGGACGCCGACACCCTCGCCGAACTCGCCCCACGCGGCGTCCGCATCGTCAGCCTCGACCCCGTCCCCGCCTCCGCCACCGAGCTCGCACGCGCCTGGACCGTGGGCGTCGAGGGCGCCCGCCCCGTGGACCGCGTCCGGATCGCCGCCCTGCTCAGCCGCTCCGAGACGCTGCGCGAGGCGATGGAGCATCGTGAGTCGTTCGGTGAGGTCCGGAGCATCGGGCTCGAACTCGCCTGCGGGCGGGCCGAGGGCTCGCTGGGCGGGCTGCTCGCCAGCGGGCTGGAACTGCTGATCACCGAGTTCGGCACGCCCGAACTCGTGGACGCCGCCCACGCCGGACCACGGTCCGAAGCGGGCGTGCACGCGGCCGCGGGCGAGAGCTGCCGCGGGCTGCACGGCGAGCTCTCCGTGCTGCTGCGTTTCGAGGGCGGCCAGCACGCCACCATGCAGCTCAGCGACCGCGCCGGCGGCTGGCACCGCGCCGTCACCCTGCTGGGCGAGGGCGGGCGACTGCACGTGAACGACGACGGCTTCGAGTGGATCGGGGCGGGCTCCGAGGTGGTGGACCGCTTCACCGCGCCGCACGCCGGCGACGACCCGGGGCACGCCGTGCGACTCATCGGGAACGACATCCGCGCGGCGCTGGCCGGGGGGCCCGACCGCGGCACACGCGGCGGGCGCGGGCCGATCGACCCCGGCCCGGTGCTGGCGTGCGCTCAGACCGCGCTGCTCTCCAGCCGCACGGGCCAGGCGGAGCGACCCGAGACCATCACCCGCATGCTGCACGCGTAGTGCCCGACACATTCGGAACCACGACACCCCCCGTGCTCACAGAGGGAGCTCGTGAGTGGGTGAGTGCGTGGTGGTCCCCGAATACGGGCTGAGAGGGACTGGGGGGGGGCTGGGGGGGGCTGAGGGGGCGAGGGGCTGGGGGGGTCAGAACACGTTGCCGGTCAGCAGGTCCTCCATGTGGTGGATGGTCTGCTCCAGCTCCTGGTTCTCGGCGATGTTGAGGTCTCCGATCGAGATCATGCCGACCAGTTGCCCCTGCTTGAGCACGGGCAGGTGGCGGATGCGTTTCTCGCGCATCACGTGTCGTGCCTCGGAGAGGCGCGTCCCGGGTGTGCAGGAGAGGATGTCCTCGGTCATCACCTCGCGGACGGGTGTTTGTTCCGGCACGCGTGAGGCCGCGACGACGCGCGTCATGATGTCCCGCTCGGTCAGGATTCCAGCGATCCGATCCTGGTCGAGCACCATCAGCGAGCCGATGTGTCGTTCGTTCATCAGGCACGCGGCATCGTGCACGGTGGCGTCGGCCGCGACGGTGTGTACCGACATGGCCTTCTCATTCAGGATCGATTGAACAGTCGGCATCGATGGCCCTCCTGCTGGGGGCGACCATCGTCCTGGCGCACGGAAATCGCGTCCGGGAGCGCCGCACGTTCTGGCGCTCGTCGGGGGCGCGTCCTGCGGGCCGCCCGTGTCAGGCTCCATTGTCTCAACTTTCGCCCCGGGCACAAGCCCGATTCGCACGAATCCACGACACCCCCACCTATCGGGCACGACCGGAGTGCGAACAGAATCGGGATGCGGGCGGGTGGGTGAATCGCTCGGTTTCTCGCCGTGGGAGACGGCTCGTCACTTCCAGCGCGTCAGGAACCACTTTTTCTTGCCGCGTCGGATCGCGATGATCGTGCCGTGCAGCAGGTGGCTTTCCGTGATCGCCTGCCCCTCGTCGAGGCGTTCGCCGTTGATCGAGACCGAACCGTTGCTGATGAACTCGCGTGCCTCCCGGTTCGAGCTCGCGGCCCCCACCGCTTTCAACAACTCAACCGGATCGGCCCCGTCGCCCGCCAGCTCCGCTTTGTCGCGGTCGAAACTCGGCACGCTGGCGAAGACCTCGTTGAGCGTCGTCTCGTCCAGCCCGGCGATGTCGCCGCTGAACAGGGCCTTGCCGGCCTCCTCGGCCTGGCGCATCGCGTCCTCGCCGTGCAGGATGGACGTGGCCTCCTGCGCCAGCCGACGCTGCGCGGCACGCTTGCCCGGGGCCTCGGCGTGCTCGGCCTCGATCGCCTCGACCTCGTCGCGCGGCAGGAAGGTGAACGTGCGCAGGAAGTTGCTCACGTCGTCATCCGACGCGTTCAGCCAGAACTGGTAGTAGGCGTACGGGCTGGTCCGGTTGGCTGACAGCCAGACCGCGCCGGACTCGGTCTTACCGAACTTGCCGCCATCGGCCTTCTGGACGAGGGGGGCGGTGAGACCGAAAGACTCCCAACGTCCTCTTACTGTAGAAATGTCTAGCCCGGCTAACAGGTCGTACGCAACCTTGGGCAAGGAAGATTCTGGCGTCCACTCTTTCTTTGGCCTTGCATCTGAAACTGCTTTCAAGCGGGGAAAGTCGTACTCCAACCATCCGCCTGCTGACTCATACCTTTTGGACGCCTCTCGTACGAATTGCTCAAGCTCTGGGTCATTTTCATTATCTGCCCAATCGATTGAAGCACCATGTAGGTCTTCGAACCGGGATTGGCCTATTCGCCGGATCAGATCAGTACCCGCCACGATGTTCCCATACTGATCCGATCCCCCAAGCTGCACGGTGATGCCGTCCGACTCGTACAGGTGCGCGAAGTCGTACGCCTGCAGGATCATGTAGCTGAACTCGGTGTAGCTGATCCCCTGCTCGCGGTTGTGCAGGCGTTCGCGGACCGACTCCTTCTGCATCATCATGTTGACGCTGAAGTGCTTGCCGATGTCGCGCAGCGCGTCGATGTAGCTCAGCTCGCTCAGCCAGTCGTCGTTGTTCACGTGCTGGTGCGCAGGCCCGTCCACGCGTCCCAGCACCGCCTCGAAGATGGACTTCTGAGCAGCGACGTTGGCACTCACCGTCTCGCGCGTGTTGAGCTGGCGCTCGGCCGACTTGCCCGACGGGTCCCCGATCAGGCCCGTGCCGCCCCCCTGCAGCACGACGGGGATGTGCCCGGCCCGCTTGAAGTGGGCGAGGCACATGATCGGGACGAGGTTCCCGATGGTCAGCGAGTCGGCCGTGGGATCGAACCCGGCGTACGCCTTGCGGGGGGACTTGTCCGGGTCGCGCAGGTGGGCCCGCAGGCCGTCGGCGTCGGTGCAGTCCTTGAGCAGCCCCCGCCAGGAGAGCTCATCCAGAAAATCGATGCGTGTCGAGGCGTCGGTCGGCATGGGCACAGGTTAGGGCGGTTGACACGCCCCCGCAGCCCCACCGCCACAGGGTGCCGTGCTTCGACCCGAAGGGCGAAGCACGCGTTGAGGGTCAGCACCGCCTTCGCCCTGCGGGTCGAAGGCGGGCACCGATGCAATGGCTATTTCACCGCCCCTTCGGCTCCAGCACCCAGTCCGCCTTGTCGGCGTCGTTCGCCCAGCGGCGCATGTCGAGCAGCTCTTCCCAGTCGTACTGCTCGGCGTGCCCGTCGAGGTGGCCCGCCGCGCTCTTGCCCGCGTGACGCAGCATCACGCCGCCCGAGTTGGTCGCCGGCTCGCCGTCGATCTGGTACGCGTCGTCCCACACACGCCCGGATCTGCCCGAGGTCGAGAACGAGTACGGCGCCCGCACCTCGAAGAAGCCCGCCACTTGCATCGTCTTGCCCTGGCCCAGCAGGTCGGACGTGTCCACCGACCGGGACGACGTGAACGCCATCAGGCTCGACGGCGAGCGGACCTGCTGCATGCGGTCCACCCAGAACTGGCCGAAGACACGCCGGTAGGTCGGGTTGTCCACCAGGTTCTTCGGGTCGCGCGATGAGCCGCCCACGAAGAAACCGTTCATGCCGAAGCTCGGGTACAGGCTCGCGACGTACGGCCCGTGTCCGATCGCCTCGCGCACCTGCGGGTCCTTGTACAGCGCATCCAGGTCGTTGCCCAGGTAGTCCATCAGCCGCCACGGGTATCGCTTCAGCGGCTCGCCCGTCACCCGCTCGCCCGAGAGGTCGGTCACCGGAGACCACGACGCCGCCTGCTTGTCGGACAGGAACCCGGGCAGCAAGGCGTCCTGGTTGTCGAGCGAGTAGCTCGTGTACGCGGTCATCAGCGACCGCACCGCGGCCGCGTCGCGCACGCCCCGCACACACGCCCGCGCCTTGGAAAGCGTCGGCAGCAGGATCGAGATCAGCAACGCGATGATCGCGATGACCACGAGCAGCTCGATCAGGGTGAACCCCGTCGAACGGGTGATCGTGGAATCCTGGGTGTTGGAGCGGGGCTTCATCGTGCGTGTGCGTCCTGGCAGGTCGGCGTGAACGGGGTCAAAAACGGCCCTGCAGTGATTTGTAGGCGTGTCAAACTGGGTTGTTGAGACTCAGTCTCAAAATGAACGCCGAGTTCTTTGACTTGTTGAGACCGAGTCTCAATACTGCTCAGTCAGAACGAGGCCTGCTCAGCCGGATTCGCCGGAACGGGCCTGCGGACGCTGCTTCTGTCGCCGAGCGGCGCTGATTCGGGGCGTCCGGCGACCACGACACACGGGAGAGACTCGAATGACGAGCGCGATGCTGAGTGTGATGCTGACGAGCGGGCTGGCGACGGCCCCGCCGCTGGTGGCCGACCTCGGACCGGCCGACCGCGACCGCTGGAACTACCCCTTCAACTTCTCGCCCGGCGTGCGGGCTGTGGCGACGACTTTCGGCGCCACGGTCGCGGGGCCCGGTTTTGACGACCGGGACGCGCAGTTTGTCGTCGGCTGGGACACCGCGCCGGAGATCCCGTCCGGCGAACTCTCGATCAACTATCAGCTCGTCTCGGCCCGCGTCACGCTGCGTCTCGCCGTCGGGGACCAGATGGCGTACGACCCCAGCGTGGACGCGTTCACCTCCCACCTCGCGGAGACCGACAGCGCGTTCACGCCTGACTCCGACCCGGGGCGCCCGATCGTGCTGCACCCGGCGGGGTACCGCAACGGGTTCGACCTGGCGACGTGGGAGGAGTTCAGCGTCTTCGGCGGCACGCCCGCCGTAGAGCCGGCGCAGGGCGCCCGCAACGTCTTCCCGGCCAACTTCGATGCCCAGGGCGTGCCCTTCGACGTCTCGAACAACGTGAAGGAAGGCTTCGACCCCGCGGTGTACGGCGTGGGGCAGATGCCCGGCGTCACCCCCGGCAGCCTCGCCCCGCAGGACGCCGAAGTCGTCTTCGACCTGGACCTGTCCGACCCGAGCTTCGTGGCCCACCTGCAGGATGGCCTCAGCGCGGGCCGGCTGAACTTCGTGGTCTCCTCGCTGCACTTCGCCTCGGGCGGGCCCGACGGCGGCACGGGCGACCCGCAGTACCCGGCGTTCTACACCAAGGACGACCCCATCGCGCCGATCCTCGGGTACGAGCCGCGTCTGGAGATCGTGTACGAGCTCGCCAGCCCGGTCGATTTCAACAACGACGGGGTGATCGACAACGGCGACATCGGCGCGTTCGTGGCCCTGTTCATCGCCGGTGACCTCCGGGCCGACGTCAACGCCGACGGCGTGCTCGACAACGGAGACATCGGCACCTTTGTGCAATTGTTCCTCGCGGCGACCGGCTGACACCGGACGACGCGCAGTGTGTACCCCTCGAGCGTGCGCGGCACGCGGGAGAGATTCAGATGAAGATTGAGATGATGATCGCCGGCCTGACCGCCGGCACCGCCCTGGCCCAGAGCCCCTACACCGAGACCTTCAACACCGGCGACGCCCTGTGGGCCGACGCCGCGAGCCAGCCGCTGGTCTGGAACGCGACCGGCTCGATCGACGGGAGCGGGTACGTCTCCTCGACCGTGAACGCCGCGGGCATCGACCCGCAGTTCGGGGCGCTGTCGTTCCGCGGCCAGCTGAACCTGGGCTCGAGCTTCGGCGCCTTCGCGGGCGACTACCTGAGCAACGGGATCGACGCGATTTCGTTCGACGTCCGCCACGACTCGACCGATGCGCTGAGCTTCTACGTGCGTGTCGCGACCCCCGGCAACTTCCCGGCCGTGCTCTTCCTGTCCCCGGTCAGCGTGGCCGCCGGGCAGTGGACCACGGTGAGCTTTGCCTTTGACCCCAACAGCCCGTTCACCGTCCCCGAGGGCGGTCCCGGCACCTTCGAGAGCGTGATGGGCAACGTCGGCAACCTGCAGATCGGGTTCGGTGCCCCCGCTTCCCAGACCAGCGGCGACATCGGCGTGGACCTGGACAACGTCTCGATCGTCCCGACGCCCGCGAGCGTCGCGGTGCTCGGGCTCGGCGGCCTCGTCGCGACCCGCCGCCGGCGCTGAGTCGCGTCAGACGAACACGCCGACACGGCAATCCACCCGGCGGGCCTGTGCTCGCCGGGTTTTTCATGCGCCCACACGCCCGTCGAGCACGCATTGAATTTATGGGGGGGGG
>Ga0209273_10000278_pt1 | contig 77712 bp, 73 predicted proteins | sample tdAd471_FD_187126 | JGI IMG/M metagenome (GOLD analysis project Ga0209273, IMG submission 187126) | Marine sediment microbial communities from the Atlantic coast under amendment with organic carbon and nitrate - tdAd47.1 (SPAdes)... | ecosystem: Environmental > Aquatic > Marine > Coastal >...
GCGCCCGGTTCGTGCATGGCGCTGATCCAGGCCTGCCACGATGCCGGCATTCCCGCCGGCGTTGTCAATTTCGTCACCGGCGATTCGTCGCGGATCGCGCCGCATCTGGTGCGCTCGCCGATCGTGCGCAAGGTATCGCTGACGGGCTCGGTGCCGGTCGGCCGCGAGATCCTGCATCTCGCCGCCGACGGCATCAAGAAGGTGACCATGGAACTGGGCGGTCACGGCCCGGTCCTGGTGTTCGACGATACCGACGCCGCCGCCGCCGCCGTCGCTTGCGCCAATACCAAGTTCCGCAACTGCGGCCAGGTCTGCATCTCGCCCAGCCGCTTCTACGTGCATGAGAAAGTCTACGAGACCTTCGCCAGCAATTTTGCCGCCGTGGCCAAGGGCCTCAAGGTCGGCGGCTGCATGGACGAAGGCGTGCAGATGGGCCCCATGGCCAACGAGCGCGGCCTGAAGACGGCCTTGGAAATGATCGCCGACGCGCGCGAGAAGGGCGCCGATCTCCTGGCCGGCGGCGGCCGCCCGGAGGGCATCAACCGGGGCTACTTCATCGAACCGACGGTTTTGGGTCAGGTGCCGGACGACGCGCGCATCATGATCGACGAGCCTTTCGCGCCGGTGGCGCCGATCACCACCTTCACCGAGATGGACGAGGTGCTGGAACGGGCCAATTCGCTGCCGTTCGGTTTGGCGGGTTACGTGTTCACGTCGTCGCTGAAAACCGCGCATTTGGCGTCCGAGCGGCTCGAGTGCGGCATGATCGGTGTCAATGAAATGCTGCTCGCAACGGCGGAAGCTCCCTTTGGCGGCATCAAGGAAAGCGGCATGGGCCGCGAGGGCGGCAGCCTCGGCATCATGGATTACCTTGAGCCCAAGTACATCAAGATGAAAATCGAATGACCGACGACAGCAAAGACAGGGGCCTCAAGCGGGGCCTGACAAATTACGGCGATGCCGGGTTCGCGGTCTACCTGCGGCGCTCGTTTGCCAAGTCCATGGGCTATTCCGGCGAGATGCTGGAACGCCCCATCGTCGGCATTGCCTATACGCCGAGCGGCTTCAACAATTGCCACCGGCATTTCCCGGAATTGCTGGAAGCGGTGAAACGAGGCGTCCTGGCCGCCGGCGCGCTGCCGCTGGAGTTTCCGACGGTGTCGCTGGGCGAGGTGTTCCTAAATCCCACCAGTCTCGTCTACCGCAACCTCATGTCCATGGATACGGAAGAGATGATCCGCGCCCAGCCGATCGATTCCGTGGTGCTGATGGGCGGCTGCGACAAGACCGTGCCGGCGCAGTTGATGGGTGCCTTCTCCGCCGACAAGCCGACCGTGCAACTGGTCGCCGGGCCGATGATGACCAGCCGCTACGGCGAGGAGCGCCTCGGCGCCTGCACGGATTGCCGGCGTTTTTGGGGCAAGTACCGCGCCGGCGAGGTGTCGGACACGGAAATCGCCCGCATCGAGGGTGGCCTCGCCACCACGGCGGGCACTTGCGCCGTGATGGGCACGGCCTCGACCATGGCCTGCATCACCGAGGCGCTGGGCATGTTGCTGCCCGGCACCGCAGCCATCCCGGCCGTTCATGCCGACCGGCTGCGCGCCGCCGAGGCCACCGGCAAGCGCGCCGCCGAGATGATCGGCTCCGAACTGACGCCATCCAAGATCGTCACCGAGGCCTCGGTGGAGAACGCGCTCCGGGTGCTGTTGGCGCTCGGCGGCTCGACCAACGCCATCGTGCACCTGAGCGCCGTCGCCGGCAGGCTCGGCATTCCGGTGTCGCTGGGGCGGCTGAACGAGCTCAGTGACACCACGCCGGTGCTGATCAACCTGAAGCCCACCGGCGAGCACTACATGGAGGATTTCTTTGCCGCCGGCGGCATGTCGGCGGTGCTGGCGGAGCTGGAGCCGCTGTTGAACCTCGATTGCCTCACCGTCACCGGCGAGACCCTGGGCGAGCGCATCGATGCCGAGCGCGGCGCCTACGTCGACCGGCGGGTGATTTCCGCCGCCGCGGATCCGATCGAGCCGGTCGGCGGGCTGGTGGCGCTGTTCGGCTCGCTGGCGCCCCGGGGCGCCATCCTCAAGCGTTCCGCCGCCGACAAAAGCCTTTTCGAGTTGGAAGGCCGCGCGGTGGTGTTTTCCTCGCTGGAGGACCTGGCCAACCGCATCGACGACCCGGACCTGGACGTGACGGCGGAGGACTTCCTGGTGCTGCAGAACGCCGGTCCCAAGAGCCCAAGCGGCATGCCGGAGGCGGGTTACCTGCCGATCCCATCGAAACTGGCGCGTGCCGGGGTCAAGGACATGGTGCGGATGTCGGACGCCCGCATGAGCGGCACGGCTTTCGGCACCATCGTCCTGCACATTTCCCCCGACGCCGCCTCGGACGGGCCGCTGGCCCTAGTCCGGAACGGCGACCGCATCCGGCTCAGCGTCAAGGACAGGGTGCTCGATCTGCTGGTCGGCGAGGCGGAATTGGAGCGCCGCAGGGCGGAACTGCCGGCACCGCCGCCGCCGCCCGGCCGCGGCTATCAGAAGCTTTACTACGACACCGTTCTGCAGGCGGACGAAGGCTGCGACTTCGACTTCCTGCGGAGCACGCGTGAATGACATACGGATAACGACAGACAAGAAAAAAACGGAGACCCAAGCCATGCAAGAATCAATGTATGCCTACATGAAGCCCGGCATCGTCCACTTCAAGGCCTATCCCCAGGTCATGGAGGGGCGGTCCATGGAGTACGTGGAGACGCTGAGGCACGTTTGCGAGGACGATTTCTGGACCGCCATCGAGGTCGGCCCCTGCGGCGACACCCAACAGCGAGACATCGCACGCAAGATGCTGGAAGTGGCGCACGTCACCGTCTGCTACGCGACGCAGCCGACGATCCTCGGCAACAAGTTGAACCCGCACGATTTCGATCCGCTGCAGCGCAAGAAGGTCATGCGTACCCTGAAGAAATGCGCAGATGAGGCCTATGAACTGGGTGCCGGGTTCTTCCGCTTCATGTCCGGAAAGGACCCGGGCGACGAGCGCCGCGACGAGGCCATGGATATCTTCTCCGACGTCCTGCACGAAATTTGCGATTATGTCGCCTCGCAGGGCGACATGAAGGTGACGCTCAAGGTGTTCGACCGGGACGTCGACAAGGAAGCCCTGATCGGCACCTTCGCCGACACCCGCAAGGTGGCCAAGCCCATCGCCGATGCGCACTCGAACTTCGGCGTGCTGGCGGATCTGTCGCATTTCGCGTTGCTGTGCGAAAAGCCCGAAGAGGCCATTCCGCTGGTCGACGACATGTTCATGCACTTCCATATCGGCAATTGCGTGGTCGAGAAGGGACATTTCCTCTACGGCGACCTGCAGCCGCGTTTCGGCGTGCCGGGCGGCAACGTCGATACGCCGGAAGTGCGCGACTACTTCCGCCTTTTGCTTGACCGCGGGCTCCTGAACAAGGAAAACCCACCGGTGCTCAGCACCGAGGTGCGCCCGCTGCTGGCCGAGGAAACCTCCGGCCTGGTGATCGCAAACGCCAAGCGCGTCATCCGCGAGGCCTGGGCACAGGCGTAATCGGCAGGGGCAATCGGGCCGCGTCCGTGTTCGCCGAATTGAACGCGAGACATGGACGTGGCCGAGGCACCCGACGCATCTCCCTTCGAGGCTTTCACCAGCCCCATCCGCTGGGCGGTGCTGGGCGGTGTGTGGCTGGCCTATTTCTGTTTCGGCCTGACCATCGTCACGCTGGCACCGCTGGTCGCTGAAATCTCCGCCGATCTCGACCTCAGCCGTTCGCAGATGGGAACGGTGCTGGGCGCGTGGCAGTTGGTCTATATCGGCTCCGCCATTCCGCTCGGTATCTTTCTCGACAAGGTGGGGGTGCGGCGCGGTCTGTTCTTTGCCTTCGTCATGATCGCCACTTCGGTGGTGTTGCGATCCCAGGCGCAGGGCTATGCCAGCCTGTTCATGGCGGTTGCCGTGTTCGGTCTCGGCGGACCATTGGTCTCCGTCGGCGCGCCCAAGACCATCAGTCTCTGGTTCGAGGGGCGCGAGCGCGGCACCGCCATGGGCATCTACATGACCGCGCCGACGCTCGGCTCGATGACCGGCCTGGCGCTGACAAACGGTGTCTTCATGCCGCTGATGGACGGCGACTGGCGCAGCGTGATGCTGCTTTATGCCCTCATGGTCGGTGCCGGCAGCCTGGTCTGGCTTCTCATCAACACGCATCCGCACTGCAAGCGGATGGAGCGCGACCACGCGGCGACACCGCGCGGTTCGCAGCGCCAGAACTTCCTGCGCCTGATCCGCATTCCGGCCTTCCAGATCGTGCTGGCCATGGCCATCGGCATATTCTTTTGCAATCACAGCATGAACAATTGGCTGCCGGAGATATTGCGTTCCAAGGGCATGGACGCCACCCAGGCGGGCTACATGGCGACCGTTCCGGTGGTGTTCGCGGTGTTGTCGTCACTGGCCATTCCGCGTTTGGCGATCCCGAAACGGCGAATCTGGATCCTCGCCATCCTGTTTGTCGGGTTCGGCGTCTCGTCGCTGATGCTACAGGCCGCGGACGGCGCCGTCCTGGTTGGCGCGCTCGTTGCGCAGGGGATTGCGCGCGGAAGCGCCATGACGCTGTCGATCCTGACGTTGCTCGACATTCCGGGGGTTGGGAGCGAACGCGCCGGTGTCGCCGGCGGCATGTTCTTTTCGGCGGCCGAGATCGGCGGCGTGATGGGGCCGGTCTCCATTGGCGTGGTGTCGGATCTCGCGGGCGGCTTCTCCGCGCCCTTGTATCTCTTGACGGGAATGAGCGTGGCATTGCTGGCGTTGCTGAGCGCGCTTCGTGGCCAACGTCGTAAAATGGCCGGCTGATTTGCGCGAAAACGCGATCTGGGCCTTGCATTCGTGGACCTGGATTTCGATTATTGCGCAACACATATCCACGCTCGAGGGACCCCATCATGAAACGCCCGTTTACAACCCTTGCGTTCGCCGGCGCCATTGCCACGGCACTGCCCGCAAGCCTCGCTGCGCTGCCGGCGTCCGCCTTCGAACTCACCATCCTGCACATCAACGACCACCATTCGCACCTCCGCACCGACGACAAGGCGGTGCTGAAGCTCGGCGGCAAGCCGACCCGCGTCGACATGGGCGGCTTCCCGCGTGTCGTGACGCTGTTCAAGCAGCGCGCCAAGCAAGCGAAAAACCTCTTGAAGCTGCATGCCGGCGACGCCGTCACCGGCGATCTCTACTACACGCTGTTCAAGGGCGAAGCCGACGCCGACATGATGAACGTGATCTGCTTCGACGCCTTCGAACTCGGCAATCACGAATTCGACGACGGCGACAAGGGTTTGAAAACGTTCCTCGATTTCCTTCGCAAGGGAGATTGCAAGACGCCCGTGCTGGGCGCCAACGTGGTGCCGGAGGTGGGCGTCTCGCCGCTGACGCGGAAAACCGCCACCGACTACATCCGCCCCTATGTCATCAAGGAGGTCGGCGGCCGGCGTTTCGGCATCATCGGCCTCGACATCGCCAAGAAGACCAAGGGCTCGTCCAATCCCGACGAGACCACCATGTTCCTGGACGAGACCGAAACCGCGACCCGCTACGCCGCCGAGCTGACCGAGATGGGGGTCAAGCACATCATCTTGCTGACCCATTACCAATACGCCAACGACAAGAAATTGGCCCAGGCGGTGCCCGGCGTCGACGTGATCGTCGGCGGTGACAGCCACTCCTTGCTGGGCGACTTCAAGCCGCTCGGCCTCAATCCGGAAGGGCCCTATCCGACCCGCGTCACCGCGCCCGGCGGCAAGACCGCCTGCGTTGTGCAGGCATGGCAGTATTCGGCGGTGGTCGGCGAACTCAAGGTCACCTTCGACGACAACGGCGACGTCACATCCTGCGACGGCACCGCGCATATTTCCATGGACGGGCGTTTCCGCCGCAAGGATTCGGGCGGCAAGTGGCGTGACGTCACCGGCGCCGAGCGTGCCGCCATCCTTCAGGATATCGAGGGCCGCTCCGATCTTTCCATCGTTGCCGACGATCCGGCGGCGGCGAAGATCCTGGCGGGGTATTCCGCCCGGGTCGACAAGCTGAAGGCGCAGGTGGTGGGGCAGGTTTCCGAAATGCTTTGCCTGGAACGGGTACCGGGGCAGGGGGTGTCGGCGAAGTGCGACGTCTCCAAGACCCGCGAACACGGCTCCGACATCGGCAACCTGGTGGCCTTCGCCTACCGCAATATGTCGAAGACCAGCCAGATCGCCATCCAGAACGCCGGCGGGGTGCGGGTCGATGTGCCGGCGGGGCCGTTCACCATCGGCGATGCCTATACGCTGCTGCCGTTCGCCAACACCCTGATCGAATTCGACATGACCGGCGCCGAAATTCACGCCGTCCTGGAAGATGCCCTCGATTACGCCCTCAATCCGGACGGCTCCACCGGCGCCTATCCCTACGCCGCGGGCCTGCGCTGGCGCATCGACGCCAGCAAGCCCAAGGGCCGGCGGTTCAGCGGCTTTGAGTTCCAAGACAAGGGGCAAACGGCCTGGGTGCCGCTGGACATGGCAACGAGCTACAAAGTCGTGACCAATAGCTTCCTGGCCGGTGGACGCGATGGCTATGCGACATTCAAGACTGTCGCCGATGCCGGGCGTTCGCTCGATACCTACCTGGATTACGCCCAGTCCTTCGCCGACTACGTCAAGGAACGCGGCACCGTCGGCAAGTTGCCGGCGGGCACCTATTCCACCCAGTCGTTCAAGCGTTAGTCCGTCCGCATGCTGAAAGACCTGATCGATCGCACTTTCTGGCCGCTGGTCCTGACCCTGCTGTTCGGGCTGACGGCGCTCTACCTGGGCACCGCCATCGAGGACACCGCCATCCGCCTCATCGGTCCGCCCGGCGAACATGCGGACGCCGCGGTCGGCGTGCTGGCCTGGCTGTCCGCCGGCGTGCTCGGTGCGCGGGTCCTGAACCTGCTGTTCTGGGACCTGGCGGTGGCACGCGCCACCGGCGCCGATGCACCCAGGCTCGCCAAGCAGCTCACCACGGTGCTGGTGCTGCTGGCCGCCGTCACCGGGATCATCGCCTTCGTCCTGCAGTGGCCGGTGTCGGGCATTTTGACCACGTCGGGTGCCGTCGGCCTGTTGGCGGCCTTCGCCGCGCGCAGCCTGATCCTCGACCTGTTCTCCGGCATCGCCATCAACCTGGAACGGCCGTTCAATGCCGGCGAATACGTGCACGTGCAGATCCGCGGCCTCAACAACGTCTTCGGACGGGTCGAGGAGACCAACTGGCGCACCACCCGGCTGCTGACGCCGGAAGGCTCGATCCAGGTGGTGCCCAACTCGACCCTCGGCGCCTCGGTGCTGACCAACTTTTCGCGCCCGACGCCGATTGGTGAGTTCGAGCTGCTGCTGACCCTCGATCCGGCGGTGGAGCCCGGGCGCGCGCTCCGGGTGCTGGAGGCCGGCCTGATGAACGCGGTTGCCGCCGGCGGGCCGCTTTCGTCGCCGGAACCCAAGGTGCGGGTCAGCGCCATTCGCGATCACGGCATCGGCTACAAGTTGAAATACTTCATCGATCCCAGGCGCGGCGGTCCGGGAAAGGTGCGCCACGTGGTGCTGGCCAACGTGCTCGCACACCTGCGCCGGGCCGGCATTCGCCCGGCCTTTCCGAAGATGGAAATGCTCAATACGCCCACCGGCGAGGGTCTGGTCGCCGCCGACATGGACCCGGTCAACGCGCTGGCGCTGGCCAGCCTGTTCGATACCGGCGACGCGGAGCAGATGCGCGCCCTCGCCGATAGTGTCGAGCAACGCGCCTTCAATGCCGGCGATATCGTGGTCGCGGCGGGAGAGCCGGCCGGCGATGTCTTCATCGTCGCCGAGGGCTACTTGGAGGGACGCCACCGGGCGGCCGCCGCCGGCATCGATATCGCCCTCGACGAATATGGGCCCGGCGACGTCTTCGGTGGCGGCGGCGACCCGGACGAGACGCCGCCGCGCGCCGTCGTCGCGGTTTCGCCGGCCGTCCTGCTGGTGCTGTCGGAAGCCGACCTGAGCAGGCTCGACGCCGCGCAACCGGGCCTGCGCGAACGGGTTTCCAGCGCGGGCCAGGCCCGCGCCGAGGCCGCCGCCGGGGCGTTGGAGGCGCATCTGAAGCGCCATCTCGGCGAGCATGAGGAAAAGCGCAAGCAGATGATGGTCGACCTGATGGGCCAGGTGCGGGCCTTCTTCGGCGCCAGCGTCACCGGTTCCGTGGCCAAGGGCTGGCGGCGGCTGACCGGCGGCCGCGCCGACGATGCCTTCGCCCGCGCCATGATGGCCGCCTGCGCGCTGGTCGCCACCGCCGACGGCACGGTCGACGAGGCCGAGCGCGATCACGTGCGCGGGTTGTTCGATTCCATCGGGCTTTCCAACCATATCGATATCGAGCACGGCATGGCGATGTTCGAGCAGTTCATCGACCGCCTGGCGGCCGACGACGCGGACGCGCTCGGCGACATGCTGGCCGAAGTGCGGCGCGTGCGCGACGAAAAGCGCTCCGGCGAGATGATCCTGTCGGTCTGCCGCGCGCTTTCGTCGGCCGACGGATACGCCGACGAGGACGAAGTGCTGCGGATCGGGCGCATCGCCGAGGCCCTCGGCCTGGCCGACAGGAACGCCGGCATGTTCGACGAAGCCATCAGCGGTTGAGCGGCCCGTTCGGTCCTAGAAGCTCATGCCCTCGGCCTCGAGACCGGCGAGCCAGCCCGTCTCGATCCAATGGCGCAGCAGCGCCGCCGCGCGAAGCGCCGCCTCGTCGTCGGCGCCCTGATCGGCCAGAACCTCGCAGAAGCGGGCGAAATCGGCCCCTTCCATCAAGGCCGCCAGCCCCGCCGCTTCGTCCGGCGCCAACGCGCGGTAGTGCACCACCAGGGTCTCCGCCTCGCGCCAGGCCGCCCATGTTTGCGGCGCGTCGAGTGGTTCGGGCGGGCCGTCGGGATCGGTTTCGGCGACGACGGCGGCCTGGAACGGAGCGACATCATGGCTCACCTGGAACAGATTGAGCGCCGGGTGGAATTCGAAGGCGAGGACCGGCCAGGCCGTTGGCGGCACCTGGCCGATCGCATCGATGGAGAGCGCGTCGGCGTCCGGCGCGTCGAAGGCGAGGCCGAGCCCCCATTCGAAGCGCGCCATGTCGGCGAGCACGGGAATGTCGCGCCAGGGCGGGGTGGCGCTCAGGAAGCCGGGCAATTCCCGCCCGAGCCAACGGATCGAACGCCATTGTGACGGATGCGCGCCGATATAGGCGGTGGCCGCTTCGGCGAAGGCGGCATCGCCCAGCAGCGTGTGCAGGGCCGGGAAATCCTCGCCCAGGACCTCGAGCAGGCGCGCGCCGTAGGCCTGTTCGTAAACCTTGAGGTGCGGGCCGTCGCCGGTGAGGCGCGCGCGAATGGCATCGCCGCCGCCGAGCAGCCGGTCTTGGAACAGTTTCTGGGTTTCGGCGAGGCTCACGCGGCCGCGTCCCAGCCGGCTTCCACGGCGACCCGGCGCGCCTCGCCGAGTTCGGCGATCAGTTCCGCCAGCGGCGGGATGTTGGCGTCGCGCTCGATCATCGTCGGCACCGGGCCGAGCTTGCGGATAGCGTCGCCATAGAGCGCCCAGACCGGATCGGCCACCGGCGAATCGTGGGTGTCGATGATGTGGTCGCCGTTGTTCTCGTGCCCGGCCAGGTGGATCTGCCGCACCCGGTGCGCGGGAATGCCGGCCAGGTAGGTCTGCGCGTCGAAGCCATGGTTGAACGCGGAGACGAAGATGTTGTTGACGTCGAGCAGCAGCCCGCAATCGGCGCGCGCGCAAAGCTCGGCCAGGAAGTCCCATTCGGTCAATGCGTCGTCGGCGAAGGTGACATAGGTCGAGGCGTTCTCGAGCGCGATGCGCCGGCCGAGCGCGTCCTGCACCTGGCGGACGCGCGCCGCGACGTGATCGAGCGTTTCCTCGGTCAGCGGCAGCGGCAGCAGGTCGTGCAGGTTGATCCCATGCGCGCCGGTCCAGCAGAGATGATCGGAGATGACCGCAGGCTCGATCTCATCGGCCAAGGCCTTGAGATTCCGCAGGTAATCGCGGTCAAGCGGCTCCGTCGCGCCGATCGAAAGCGACACGCCGTGCATGGCCATGGGATAGCGCTCGCGCACCTTGAGCAAGTTGCGCCGGGCCATGCCGCCGACGGCCATGAAATTTTCGGAAACGATCTCGAACCAGTCGATCCCGGCAACCCGGCCCGGGTGGTCGGCCAGGATGTCGGAGAAGTGCTGCGGGCGCAGGCCCAGCCCGAAACCTTGTAGTTCGCTGTCGGACATTTCTCTGTGCAACTCCCGAAACGCCGGCTCGAAGAAAGCATTGGAGGGGCCGAATGCATCCGGCCCCTCGAATACCCTAACACATAGAGACGGAACCCGGCGCTTAGCTGGCCACCTTGCCGCCCTTGGAGGTGCATTCGTCGGCGCTGCCGACCGGAACCCAGCCGTGACCCTTGCAGGAGTTCAAGCCCTTGCAGTCGTTGCTGGCGGTCTTGCAGGCGCCATGGCCCTTGCAGGAGTTGATCCCCATGCACTTGACGTCGGCGGACTGGGCGCCGGTCGGGGCACCGGTCATGGCGGCGCCGGCGATGAAGAGGGCGGCGGCGGCGGTGGCGAGCGTCGCACCGACGGTTTTCTTTTGAATGGACATTATGCGTTCTCCTTGTTCGCGGTATTTACGGCGCGGCTCTCCCGGCCGAATTCGAGGGGGAGTATAGCGGCCGGTTCCGGCTCCGGTTGTAACGTTGCCGTCGCAGGGTTTCACAAAGGTGTGAGAGATCGGTGAGGTCCGGACGTTGCGCTTACGATCCCGCGCGGCGCTCGCGCCGGCCCGTCATCACCGCGTGCCAGCCGACGGTGACGAGGATCGCCGCGCCACAGGCGATGGTGATCGGGCTCGGCACCTCGCCGACCGCGAACAGCACCCAAAGCGGGCCGAAAACGCTCTCCAGTAAGATCAGCAGACTCACCTCGGCCGCCGGCAGGTAACGCGGCCCCATGGTCATCAGTACCGTGGAGACCGGCATGATCAGCACCGTCAACACCAGCGTCAGACTCATCTGGCGGGGGGAGAAATCAAAGGGCGTGCCGAGCGTCGCCGCGATCATGGCGCCGATCGCGCCGGCAATGGCGAACACCTGCAAGCGTCTGATGTCGGGATACACGCGGAAAACGGTGAAGTAGGCGGCAAGTGCTATCGAGGCACCAAGCGCCGCCACCACGCCGACGCCGGAGCTTTGCGCCAACGCCTCGCCGGCAATGCCGGCGATCAAGGCGAGTACTGCCAGCGCCGCCGTCCAGGTGAACCATGAAAGCCGCTCTCCCAGGAACAGCCAGCCGATGACCGCCGCGAACAGCGGCGTTGCCGCCAAAATGGCAAGGGCGCTGGCCGCGCTGGTATGGGTAATCCCGACGATGAACAGAAAGTTGAGCCCGACGCTAATGGCGGCGGCGAGCACCACAGCCCAGGAAAAGCGCTTGATGAATGCCGGAAGGTCACCGCGTTCGCGCAACAAAATGACCAGGCACATGACCAGGCCGACCATGGTGCCGCGCCAGAACAACAGGTCCATGGCCGGCACGCCGATCAGCCGGATGAAAGCGGCGTCGGGGCTGATCAGCAGCACCCCCGTGCCGGTCAGCAATATCCCTTTCTGATGGGGCTTCATCGCCGTCTCGCTGTTGTCGTTCGCACGTCCGGATTGTTCCTTCGCATCGAAATCACCTTGCCATGACTTTCGGTTCGCCTCCACTCGTGCGAAGACAATTTGCAATGCATGCGACTTGTCGACCGCGGTCGGCGATGCCGCCGGGTGAAAACATTTCCAAAGGTGCTCAGTCTCTTGGCCGAGGCCCTGTTCGGAATTCAGGTCTTGGCCGTCGAGTTGCAAATGCGATAGGGGTCAGTTGCCTTTGATATCACCGACGACCCTCGTGTTGAATTCGGAAATCAGTTCGTAGCAGACGACGATTTCCCAGGCCTCGGGATCGTAATAGGCATTGGGCTCTTCGCATGTCCGGAATCCGAGTGTCAGGGTTTCGGGCAGGGCGATCTGCCGCGAGATCATTCCGGCAATGTTTTTGCCGACGCGGTGGCGTTGCAGGAAAGCACGCGCCTTGATGCCTTCACCGGACCGCGGCACATCGTATTCGACCTTGATTTTACCGGTCACACCGGCGCCGAATTTCTTCTCGTACGGCGCCAGTACCTCGGCCCAGCCGGCGGCTGCCGTTTCGTACTCTTCCGGGCACAGTTCGCGGCGTTCGTCGGGCAATTCGGCCAGGCTGACGACGTCTTCGAAGCCATCCGGATCGGAGCCGTAGATCATGCAGATGATGTTGTGAAAGCGCTGCATGTCGAGGGAATGCGTGTCCCAGAACGCCATCGGTTCGCCGTTCCCTTGCGTCTCGGCGTGCATGAGCGCCCAACCGTCGGCTGCGGCGAAGATCAGTTCGTCGGTTGTCGGATCACCCCTGTCGCCGAGCATCAGCAATGTCGCCAAGCCGTCGACGGCATCTTCCTCCTTGCCTAAAAGAGGCAGTTGCAATTGGTGGATAAGCGCATGTCCGATCTCGTGAAACAGGGTGAAGACTGTATTGCCGAGGACGAAGGTCTCGACTTCGTTCCGCTGCTGGGGACTGGCCGCCCCGGCGGGCGCGGCCAGGGCGGTGCACAGCGCCGCACATAGGAGAAAATATCGCATCGATTTCATCTCACGATTTGGATTTTATCAGTTCGGGTACCCGCATCGACCTTCCCCGACCCGCGGCCGGCCTGTTGTCGCGGGCCCCATTGTCGTGCCGGAACACGATACATCATCCGCCGGACATGGCTTTTTCGATGGCTTCGTTCAACTTTCCTTGCTCGCAGAGCTTCACGGCCTCGGCCGGCGGTTTACCGCCGCTCATTTCGCTGATGGTTTCCTTGCAGATTTTGATTTCCTCAGCCGATACCGCCTGCGCATGCCCCGGCCCGGCACTCAAGCTGACGATAAGCCCGATCGCCGTCAATGATAGTAAGGTTTTCATATTTCCCTCCATTTTCTCGGTAAATGTTTGGTACGTGTGACGCCCCGGCGCGCGGGACTGCCGCTTACCGTCCCATGACCTCGACCTCCGCCAAGGATAATGGGTTCTTGCCCGGCAGTTGAATCAGCACATAACGGCCGCTCCGGCCGACCTTGATCGTGTTGAGCGGCTGGGCGACGCCGATAGTCGTGCGGTGGATGCCGTCGCCGGTGCGGGGTGTCAATTGGTTGCCGGGGAACGGTTTGTCCGAAACCATGACGACGGCGTTGTTGAGCCGCGCCCCGCAACAGTCGGTGCGGTTGTGGACGCGTATCGTATCGATCTGATAGCTCTTGCCCAGGTCCACTTGCCACCAGGCTTGCACCTGGTCGCTCGTATGGGTAACCGAGCCGTTGTTCCAATTACCGCTCGCATTGCCATCGACGGCGCGGCTGGCAACGCCGCCGACGGCTACCGTCGATTGCCTCGCCGGCCGGCCCTTGGCCAGATTGACCAGTGGTTTCTGCTTGGCCGCCTGACCCGCACCGGCAACGCGCCAGCGTGACATGTTCTCCGCGGTGAGCGGCAAGGGCGCGCCGTCGGTATTGCTCTTGGTGGTGTCGTAACTGACGTACCGATCGCCGGAGATCAGGTAGACCTTGTTGTTGTCCCCATGAACGGCGGCGTCGATGGTCTTGAACGGCACGCCCCGCCAATCGCCAAGGATTTGCCGCGGCGCGCTGATGACCTTGTCTTCATTGACGCTGTAAGCGACGTAGCGTTCGCCCGAGAACAGAAACGCGGTGCCGTTCCGGAAGTTAACGGCGGCATCGATCTTCTTGAACGGCAATCCCCGCCAAGACCCGGAATCGATCCGGCGCCGGGTGACATCTGCCCGATTATTCTTGATGTCGAAACTGGTGTAATACTCGCCCGAGAACAGATAGGCATATCCGTTGCCCCAATTGACCGCGGCATCCACGGTTTTGAATGGCAGTCCACCCCAATTGGCCGTGGTGACGGGCGTCGAGGCTCCATCGATGCGGCCAGTCGGGATGTCGAAACGGGAGTATTTCGCTCCGTTGAACATGTAGGTCTTGCCGTTGCCCCAGTTGACGGCGGCGTTCATCTGCGGGGCCTGGCTGGCGGCCGCTGCTGCCTTGGCCTTGATGTCGGCGACCACGGCCTTGACGATGGAAACCTTGGGGACCGTCATCGGCGCCAATTTCGGTGGTGGCGGCAACGATTTCGCCGACGATGCGATTTGCTGTCCCTTGATGACGGACATCACCGAATGCGCCAGTTCACGGAGGTCCGTTTCCTGCGGATTGAGGAGGTCGACCTTCAAGCGCATGAACAGGTCCTTGGAATTCAGGATATCCATATTCATGTGGAGATCGGCTTTCGCCTGTCTGACGCTGCCGGTGAACACCGCCTTTTTGATTGCCAAGACCTTTGTTCCGGCCACGGCATTGACGAGGTCATTGGTGATTTTCTTGAACCCGTTGTTCATGCCTTCCGCGGCGGCAAACCCGAGCCGGACCGTTTGCAGGGCGCCGATAGCGACCTGGCGGGCGACGATCAGCGGCGCGACCTTCGGGTGCAGATCGACTGAGATCTGGGTCGGTTTCCTTCGCAACGCCGCCGCCGCCGCCTGCGCGGCCTTGTAGGCGAGTTCGGCCAGGTTAAAGGCGTTTCGCGTCGTCTCCTTGTGCAGGGTCAAGGCGGCGGTTCTGATGAACTTGAAGGGATACCAGCCGGAATTGACGTGCCCCGCGAGGAGTTTCTCTGCCGCGACATAGACCTTGAAGGCCTGTTCCCTGATCCAACCCGTGTGATCCACGGCTTTCAATGCCTGGGCGAGGGCGCCCTGTAGCGCGCTGAGCTCGCGGCTCGCTTCGGCTCGCTTGGCCGCGATTAGGGCATCGATTCCGCGCACCCGCGCTTGCGCCGCGGCAAGGTCGGCTTGTGCTGTTCTATAGAGCGCGCCGATATTGTCGTAGTTTTTGTTGAGTTCCCGGCCGACCGATTTTTTCAGCCAGGTATAGAAATCCGCATTCAGCGTGCCGTAGTACTTGATGTCGGCCGGCGCCAGGGCCGTACCGCCGACCGACCAGGCCTTCAGTTCGGATTGCCAAAGGCCGCCGGCGATTTTGTCCTTCACATCGAAGGCGTAGCCCGAGTCCGAGAGCGTCACCTCGATCTTCCGCGACGAGCCGAGGAAGTTGGATTTGCCGCCGACCACGAACTTCGTCAGCGCCTTCTGCTTCGGATCGACAATTCCCTGCAACTTGGCTTCCGTGATTTTCACCAGGCCGAGGTCGACGTCGGCGATCTTGACCGGGTGCGCAGCCAGATAGCGGGCGAGACTGATCGTCATGGCGTGAGCGATCTTGACGGCCGGGAACGCCGATGCCGGATCCTTCCAGGCCGGGCTGAACCGCACCTCTGCGGGTTCCATCTGTTGGCCGAAATATTTGTGGTCGATGCTGAGAACCAGGTCGCCGCCCTTGAGGAAGTCGGTCAACGAACCGTTGAAGGTACCGCCGCGGATATAGAGCGGATTGGATTTCCGGATGATTTCGGCGACCGCTTTGGGTATGCCGAGTTTCGGCAGCACGGTGTTGGTGAGCACCTTGTCGATATCCGAGGTCGTCGAGGCGGATACGGTGAAATCACGCGCTCGGAACAAATCCTTGCCGACGGTCTTGGCGTCGACCCGGAGCTTGATCGCCGGTCCCAGGTTGCGATCGTAGAAGAACGCGATTTTGTCCTTCGAAAGGTTGATGTCCAAGACCTCCGACGTTCCCAGCAAGTAGGATCCGCCGCGAATCTTGAAATGCGGCAGCGCATCGAAAGTCGCCGCGATATCGACGACGGAGGGGTCCAGCCGCAATGGCCCGAGCGTGATGGCCGGCAGTTTACCGTAGATTTTCAGGCCGTCCTGCAAGGTCAGGCGGGTATCCACCTCGGCAAGCTTGTGCACCTTGCCCATGGCTGCCAACTCCGCCTTGCCGGCGACGACCAGCCCGACACCGTTCAGGGTCTTTTCTCGTCCGGGGATCAGCGCCCCCGGCGTGGCGAAATAGAGATCGATGTCGCGGTATTGCAGCATCGGGATCGGCAATTGATCGATCTTCAGGAGATCCAGCAGACTGCCTTTCCGCATGTCGGCCTGAAATTTCGCCGCCGCCTTTTTCGCCGCTGGGTCCGGCAATGCCTGGATGACGGCACTGGCCATGGGCCCGGTCAACACGCCGCGCATCAGCGAGTCGCCGATTTCCAGCAGCGCGATGGGGCTCGATTTCGTCATTTGGAACCGGACACCCAGCTTCTTCGGCGTTGGAATGGTCGAAGTAACATTGAGATTGAGCAGGAAATCGGCCGCGTATTTCAGCTTTTGATTGTTGCGCGCCGCGAACTCCATGTTTCCGCCGAAGCCGAATTCGACGCTGGCTTCTCCATCGTAGCCGACAAGGACGGCTGGGTTTTCGATGGTGGTGTTGTTCAATCCGAGCGGATTGCGCCATTTGCCCTGCATGGTGCCGGCGACCTTCAGCGAGCCGATCAGGGAAACCGCGTCGATATTGGCGTAGACTTGGCCGTTGAACCGCAGCTTGTCGACTTTCGAGGGATCGTCGAGGTGCGGTACGCTGACCATCAGGTTGGCGCCGACCCCGACCTGAAACGCCAGCGCGCCCAGGTTGGCGCGGATGAAGAAATCCGCCTGGCCCTTGTCAAACGAAACGATTTTGCCGAGCGGTTGGTTTTTCGGCAGATTGACGGCCGGCAGATTGGCGTACAGGCCGACATGCGTGCCGCCCCTGAAGATGGCCTGGATGTTGCCAGCCAAGATCAGCGGGCCGTCGAGCGTATCGAAAACGCCCATGTCCTTGATGATCTTGTGCAGGGGCTTGGGAAAATCCTTCTCGCCCAGTGTGGCGAGCATGTTGGCGCCTTTCTGGAGCGGCACGCGCCCGCCCGGATCGTCGACGATACCGTCCAGGATCTTTTGCACGCTTTTGGGCAAATCCCGCCGGCTCAGGCTCATTGTCGACTGCGACGAAAGTGCGAGCGCCGTCGACGGGAACTTGATCGATGCGAAGGGCTCGGGAATCTCCTTGACCAGTGTGCCGAGGCGAACGTCCTTGAGCCGGAGGAAGGCCACGTTCTGGCCGTCCCTGGCGCGGAAAATGGCTGTCTGGGCGGTCAGGTTGAGCCGTTTCCAGGTCACCTCGCCATAGACGGCGCCGAGAGAGACTTTAATGTTCCTGAAGGCGAGTTCGTTGATCCCCGGTATGGAGTTGAACACGGGCAGGCCCGAAACGGAAACGTTGTCGGGCACACCCAGTTCGAAGTCGCGGATCTCACCGTCCGCCAACACCAGCTTGGTTTGGGCCTGCAGCCTGGCGGCGCCGATCTGGACGCCGGAGACGAGGATCAGCGAAACCGCCTGCTTGCCTTTGGCATCGGTCTTCGAGGAGCCGATAAAGCCGATGTCGCTCATGTTGACGAAACTGACACCGAAAGCGCTCGGCCACTTGAGTTGGGATTTGCCGCTGAATTCCAGGCCCTTGGACGGGTCCGAGTGCAGGGTGACGGAACCGAACAGCGTCAGGTTCCGTCCCGGCACCGCGAGTTGCGTGTTGCCATCGATCTTCGTCATGACGGAGACCGCCTTGCCGCTCGCGTCCGGTTGCCCGACGATCCGGAGTGCCGGCTTGGGTATGGTTAGAACCTTGGAGAGACCCGGAAAATTCGGCGCCGGGATGGACGCGCTCAAATCGAGGCTGGCAAGGATGCGTTGGGCGTCGGCCGCGAGTCCGTTGGCAGCGGGTTGGGTCGGGTTCTTGAGGACATCCGGGGAGATCCGCCCCGCGAACGGCACCGCCGCGGGCTTGATTCCGGCGTAGCCGAGCGCACGCTTGAGCGCGGCGGATTTGTTGACGTCGATGGCGCCGACCAGATTGACACCCTCGTTCAGCGCGAACGACGCGGTGGTGCCGATGGCCGCCTTAACCGTGGCGCCGAGTGGACCGGCCAGGTCTTTCGACGCCACGGCGGCGAGTGACGCGCCCTTGGGTACGACGATCATGGCGACATCGCGCATGGCGGCGCCTTCGAGCGTCGATCCCTTCAATGCGGGCAGGTACGAGGCTGCCGGGAAAGTCTTGTGCAGAAGTGCCAGGACGGGGTTCTTGTTTTGCGGCCGCAGAACGATGGCCGGCGTCTCGATTCCGCGAAAAGAAATTGTTCCGGCGATATGGTCCGGGTGGACGACCACGTTCCCGAAGGGAAGGGGATCTATGGCTGTTCCGGTATCGCCGAACAGCTCCTTGACGGAGAATTTGTCGGTCAACCGCAGATGCGCGCCCGGCGCCTGGGCGTCGAATACGATGGCCGCCTTGAACGGCTTGACCGACTTTCCGGCCTTGATGGTCAAGGTCGATTGCCCGTACATGGCCACCTGGCCCTTGGCATCACCCTTGTACGTCACGGATGTCGCCTGAGCGCCGGCAATGACGGCCTCTTTCGGCGCCTTGCCGGTGTTCAACGCGGCGGTCAATGACACCCGGGCCAGGTCGGCGGGCTGGGTTCCGGCCTTGCCATTGGCGAGGTGACGGACCAAGTCGGCGCCCGCCTGGCCGGCCATGGGCGCTTTCGCGGTCGAAATATCAAGCACGTTCCGCAACGGGGCGAGTGATTTCGTCCGTCCGGGATCGAGGTTGAGGGAGAAGTTCACGCCGGCGGGAAAGGTAACTTTCTTGACGGCGGTTCCAAAGATTTTCTTGATGCCGTTCTGGACGGCGGGGGGCAGCTTGGCGACATCGCCGGTTCCCTGCGCAGCGGACACGACGACCGCCGGATCCGATGCTACAATCGCGCCGAGAAGCGCGCCGCCGCCGGATTTGTAGAGCTGGCTCAATTTTAAGTCTGTCGGATAGAGAGCAACATTCCAAATGGGTTTCCCCTTGGTCCCCAGATTGAAGATGGTCGCTGCTTGTTTCTTCGATCCCAGTTGCGCGGTGAAAAACGAGCCCGACTGTTTGACATTGCCAACGGCGATATTCTTCATCGCCGGCATCGCCGAGATGGCTTTGGCGACATCTTCGGCCGTTTGCGCTTTCGCCGGCGTATGGCCAATGCCGAGGACCAGTGCCAACGGCATTGCGAAGCTCGCCAGCGAGCCGAAACAACGAAACAGTTTGGACATCGATTTTCCCCCTAATCCAAGTGATTGAAGTTAGCCGGGAAACGAGTTCCTAATTTGTCTCAGAGTCCAAATTCGCTTTTCTCCTGATTTTCCTTCGTACGACCGGATAAGGAGATTTGTGATACCGATACGGTTTTTCCTTGTATGATTGGGGGCTCGGCAACGGCCTCATCGACCGCGCCGTTGGCGGCTGGGTTTGAGAATAGGAATTGAGCATCCACGACATGGATACCGCGCCGCGCGTTCCCATCTACCAGTTCAATACGCTCGATTTCGATCCGAAGTACCGGTTCGACGTCTGGCAGGACAACATGGGTATCCTTTTCGACCTGCTGCCGCCCGACGGCGGAAAACAGGACAGCAACTTCCACAGCCGCATCGAAGCCTGCAATCTGGGTGAAATGGTCTTCGGCGTTACCCAGGCGCAATCGCAATGGTTCAAGCGCTCCGTCGCCCGCGTCGCCCATGACGACATGTGCCATATCCTGGTTCAGGTGTTCCTGAAGGGCAGCGGTATCCTCGATCGCTCGGCCCACGTGACGGCGGGCGACATGCTGATCATCGACCTGGCACAGCCCCACGACATGGTGAACAACAGTTTTGAAAATCTGACCTTGGTTTTGCCTCGGGACGTGAATCCGAGGCTGTCGGCGCTTTTGGCTTCACTGCATGGACGGCACCTGTCGTCCGGCGATCCGATGGTCAAGCTCATCGGCAAGCACCTCGTCTCGCTATGGGATTTGGTGCCGGAGATGAGCCTCGTGCAAGCCGCGGGTGCGGTGCAGGGCTCGCTCGGGTTGATACAGGGTTGGTTGTCGAACGATCCCGAGAAACTGGAAGACGGCGAGCCGGAAGTCTCCATGGCTTTGGGGCGGACGATCCGTGACCATATCGAAATGCATCTATCCAAGACTTTTTCCGCCGAGCAGCTTGCGACGGCCTTCAAGGTCTCGCGCTCGCAGATTTACCGGATTTTCGCGCCCGACGGTGGTGTCGCGCGCTACACCTGGGAACGCCGATTGCAACGCGCGCTCCGAATGCTCGGTCAGCCCGTCTACAACAACATGAGTATCGGCGCCGTTGGATACGAATGCGGTTTTTCGAACGACTCCCACTTCAGCCGGTCCTTCAAATCGCGGTTTGGAACAACGCCGAGAAATGTCCGGGCCGAAGCGCGGCACGCCTGGTTGAGCCAACAGGCCTTATCTGAAAGCCGAGAACAGCATATCGCCTACCTGGCGGCTTGGATTCGCAACTTGTGACTTGAGGCATGGCGCCGTCATTCCGAAGGAATGCGAACGACGCGGCCTGGCCAGAATTTCGGCGGAAGGAGAAGTGGTGCCCAGGGGCGGAATCGAACCACCGACACGCGGATTTTCAATCCGCTGCTCTACCAACTGAGCTACCTGGGCGCCGACCGTTCCGGGAAAGCCCGGAACCGGCAGAATTCGTGCCCCGCACCGAGGCTTGCCGGAATGTGACAACGGCGGGACACCCCGGGCTTTTAAAAGATATTTCCCGGCCTGACAAGGGCCCTGAGGGGAAGTTTTTAAAGCCGTTGCGGGGGGCTGTTTCAGAAGTCTGCGAACTCTTCGTCGTCCAGTTCCGCGGCCTCTTCGGCGGGGATCCGGTAGTCTTCGTTGAGCCAGCGACCGAGATCGATGTCGGCGCAGCGCTTGGAACAGAACGGCCGAAACTCGTCTGTCGCCGGTTTCGAGCAAATCGGGCATTTGTGGCGCTTCAGCGGGACCACGTTGTCGGACTTGCCCATGGCTCAACCTCCTCGTTCCTGGGCGCGCACGAAGAAGACCGACGCCGCCAGTTCTGGGCGCGCCGTCACTTCCAGGTTGCCGCCGAGCCGGCGCCGTGCGTCGGCCAGGGCGTCGCGGTGGTCTCCGGCCAGGGACTCGGCCACGGCGCTCGGGACCTCGAGCACGTAACCCGGTGCCGTTTGCCGCCGGGCTTCAGCCAGGACTGCGCGCAACGCCGCCAGCGCAACGGTTTCCGGCGATTTTTCCGGTGCCGCCGGCCCGCCGCAGAGCAACTCCACCAGGCTGGCTCCCTGGCGCCGGCGGGTGATCTCCGCCAGTCCCAAACGCGTGAAGCCGACCAGGGTCGGTCGCAAGGCGTCTTCGGCAAGTGCCGTTTCCAGGGCCGCGGCAAGGGCGCTTTGGCTTTCGCGCCGGCGCATGGAGACGAAATCCACCACCATCAGGCCGCTTAGGTTGCGCAGTTGGACCTGGCGGGCGAATTCCCGCGCCGCTTCGATGTTCACCTCCAGCGCCGTCGTCTCCTTGTTGCCGAAATCGGCGGCACCGGTATTGACGTCGATGGCGGTCAGCGCCGGCGTCTCGGAAATGATCAGGTCGCCGCCGCAGGCGAGCGGCACCCGTGGATCGAGCAAGGCCTCGACCGCGTCCTCGATGCCTTCGGCCGCGAACAGCGCTTCCGGGCCCGCGTGATGGCGCAGCACTTCCGCGAGGTCCGGCATCTCGGCGGCGACGAAAGCCTGTATGCGAGCGAACAGGTCGGCGTCGTCGACGACGATGGCCTCCAGGTCGGCGCCGCCGTGTTCGCGCAATACCCGAAGCGCCGGTTCCACGTCGCGATGCAGCGCGGCCGGCGCGCGGGACTGGTCCCGCGCCGCCTCGATCCCTTCCCAGCGTGCCCGGAGCCTGGCCGCTTCGTGGGCCAGTTCGTCGTCCTCGGCTTCCGCCGCGGCGGTACGAACGATGAAGCCGCCTTCGCCCTCGGCCATGGCGCCGGCCATGGCGGCCTGCAACCGCTTGCGTTCCGCGTCACCACCAATGCGGCGGGAAACAGAGAGCCCTTCCGAAAGCGGCGTGAAAACGAGGTCGCGGCCCGTCAGGCTGATGCGCGTCGTCAGCTTGGCCCCCTTGTCTTCCTCGGCGTCGCGCGTGACCTGCACGAGAACGGTGTCGCCCTCGTTCAGGTAGTCGGCAATGTCGTCTTCCGCATCGCCCGGGTTGCCGGGACGGAACGGGCGCGCCTCGGGCAACGCCAGAAAACCGGCGCGGGCCTCTCCGATATCGACGAACGCCGCTTGAATGCCTTGCAGGACCGCGTCGACGCGGCCGAGATAGACGTCGCCGACGCGGGTTTCGGCGCCGGCGCGGTGCACGGTATAGGCGGTTAAATCGCCCCGGGCGGTCTCGGCGATACGCACCTCGCCGGGAGAGCTGGATATGAAGATATGATCGCTCAGCATGAGTTCCTTACTGTTCCGTCATGTTAGTCCGAGGCCGTTCAGCAGTGCCAGCGTTTCATACAATGACAGGCCGACGACATTGTCGTAGGAACCGTTGATTTTTTTGACGAAAGCCCCGGCGCGTCCCTGGATGGCATAGGCACCGGCCTTGCCCCGCCATTCGCCGCTGTCCAGATAGGCCGCGATCTCGTCTTCGTCGAGGCGCTTGAACTGCACCTGGGTGACGACCACGCGAGAGCGGCGAATGCTGCCCGGTGCGGCGACGCAAAGGCCGCCATAGACCCGATGCCGGCGGCCTGAAAGATGCCGGAGCGTGCGCCGGGCGTCCCGTTCGTCGGCGGGCTTGTCGAGTATCCGGCGGCCGCATGCGACGACGGTATCGGCGGCGAGCACCACCGCGTCCGGATGCTGCCGGGCGATGGTCTCGGCTTTTGCGGCGGCGAGCCGTTCGGCCAACTGCCGGGGCAGTTCCCCCTTCATGGGGGTCTCGTCGATATCGGCCGGCACCACCTGGTCAGGTGTGATGGCCGCCTGGCTAAGCAGCGCCAGTCGTCTCGGGGATGCGGAGGCGAGAATCAAACGACCGGTCATGGACCGGCCCTGTTACTTGTAGCGGAAGGTGATGCGACCCTTGGTCAGGTCGTAGGGAGTCATTTCCACGTTCACCCGATCGCCGGCCAACACCCGGATGCGGTGCTTGCGCATTTTCCCCGCCGTGTGGGCGAGAATCTCGTGATCGTTATCCAACTTCACGCGGAACATCGCGTTGGGAAGGATTTCGGTGACCGTGCCGGTGAACTCCAACGGCTCTTCTTTGGCCATGTCTCTCTCAAGGTCGTTGCGTGAATTGCCTGCGAAGGCCCCCTAACATGCCGCCAAATCGTGAAGGGTCAAGGGTTTTAATGGATTTTGCTCCGATCCGGGTGGCTTGCGCCCGGATTTCGGCGCTTTGGCGCTAGGTGTCGACGGCCAGGGCGCGCGGAAAACGGGCCTCGATCCTCTCCATCAACTGGTCGCGCACCTGGCGATAGGCGGCGAGGCGCGCGTCGCGGTCGTCGGGATCGATGACGGACGGATCGAAGGTATTCCAGAACTCGATCTCGACGGCCATGACCCGGGTCATTTCCACCGCCCGGTGCTGTGCCTCCGGTGACATGGGAATGATCAGGTCGAAATAGCTGTCTTCCAGATCGTCGAAGGTCTTGGATTTGTGGCCGGAGATGTCGATGCCGATCTCGTCCATGACGGCGATGGCGAAACCGTCGACCTCGGTCGACCGCACGCCGACGGAATCGACGTAGATGCGCGTGCCGTGCAGGAATTTGAGGATTCCCTCCGCCATCGGCGAGCGGACGGCGTTCATCGTACAGGCGAACAGGACGGCGGAGGGAAGATCGCCCATGGACGCCTAGGCCCGGATGTGGAGTACGCAGATGAGCGTGAACAGGCGCCGGGAGGTATCCTTGTCCATCTCCACGTCACTGGCCATGCGCTCCATCAGAAGATCGGCGCCGTCGTTGTGGATGCCGCGCCGGGCCATGTCGATGGCCTCGATCTGCGACGGCGCCTTGGTCTTGATGGCGTTGAAATAACTTTCGACAATCAGGAAGTAATCCTTCACCACGCGGCGGAAACTGGAGCCGGGCAGGATGATGCGCTTGATCTTCTTTTCCGCTTCGTCGCGGACGTCGAAGATCAGCCTGTTGTCTTCGATGCCGAGGTGAAGGCTGTAGGGCCCTTCCTGGCCGTCGGTCAGGATGAAGGTATTGTCTTCCAGGAGGTCGTAGATCGCGACCTTGCGTTCGTGCTCGACCTGCGGGCTGCGGCGGATGACCGACTGCTCGTCCAAGGAGATTTTGGCGATACGATGACGGTCTTCCACGGGTTGCGGTCCTTCACGAAGGGTCCGGCAGGTTGAGCCGGATGGAAAGTGAAAGTGCGTGCGCATCGAGGCCTTCGGCGCGGGCGAGCGTCACCGCCGCCGGACCGACCTGGCGCAATCCCTCGGCACTGCATTCGACCATGGACGTACGTTTCATGAAATCCAGCACCCCGAGCCCCGATGAGAACCTGGCCGAGCGCGCCGTCGGCAAGACATGGTTGGGGCCCGCAAGATAGTCGCCGAGTGCCTCCGGCACGTAGCGGCCGATGAAGATGGCGCCGGCGTTGTTGACGCGATCGGCCAGGCTTCGCGCCTCCTCGGTGGCGATCTCCAGGTGTTCGGGCGCGATGCGGTCGATCAGCGGCAACCCGTCTTCCAGTGAGGCGACGGTGAAGATGGCGCCATAGGTGCGCCAACTTTCACTCGCCGTTTGGGTGCGCGGCAGCGTTTTCAGATGCCCGTTCACCGCGTCCGTCACCGCATCGGCGAAGGCCGCGTCGTCGGTAATCAGGATCGCTTGCGCGGCAGTGTCGTGCTCTGCCTGGCTGAGCAGGTCGGCAGCGATCCAGGCCGGGTCGTTGTCCTTGTCGGCGAGGACCAGGATTTCCGACGGGCCGGCGATCATGTCGATGCCAACGGTGCCAAACACCTGGCGCTTGGCGGCGGCTACATAGGCATTGCCGGGGCCGACGATCTTGTCCACCGGGCGGATGGCCGCCGTGCCGTAGGCCAGCGCCGCCACCGCTTGGGCGCCGCCGACGCGATAGATCTCGTCAACGCCGGCAAGTTCGGCGGCGGCCAGCACCAGGGGATTGATGATCCCGTCCGGCGTCGGCACGACCATGACCAGCCGCTCGACGCCGGCGACCTTGGCCGGGATCGCGTTCATCAGCACCGACGAGGGATAGGCCGCCGTGCCGCCCGGCACGTAAAGCCCGGCGGCGCCGACCGCCGTCCACTTGTAGCCGAGCCGCAGCCCCGCCTCGTCGGTGAAATCCAGGTCGTCCGGCAGTTGCTTCTCGTGGAACGCGCCGATGCGCGTGGCCGCGACCTGGAGCGCATCCAGGGTTTCGGATGCGCAGTCTCGCTTGGCGTGCGCGATTTCGTCGGCAGTGAAGCGAAGACCCGCGGCATCGACCTCGAAGCGGTCGAACTTGCGGGTGTAGTCGATCAGCGCGGCGTCGCCACGTTCGCGCAGGTCCGAAAGCACGGCGGCGACGACGTCGTTGACGTCGGCTTCTGTCTCGCGCTTGGCGCTCAGGAACGCCTGGAATTGCGCCTCGAAGTCGGCGGCGCTCCGGTCAAGCCGCAAGGTCATGGAGGGCTCCCTCGAAACTGTCGAGCCAGCCGTTGATCTCGGCGGGGCGGGTCTTCCAGGCGGTACGGTTGATGGTCAGGCGGGACGTGATGTCGCAGATCTTCTCGATTTCGGTCAACCCGTTGGCCTTCAGCGTCGCCCCGGTGGAAACCAGATCGACGATGCGCCGGCAGAGCCCGAGCGTCGGTGCCAGTTCCATGGCGCCGTTCAGCTTGATGCATTCCGCCTGCACCCCGCGCCGGGCGAAGTGCCTGGCCGTCAGGTTCGGGTATTTGGTCGCCACCCGCACCGACGACCAGGTGCGCGGGTCGTCGTCGCCGACCATGTCGTCAGGTTCGGCCACGGAAAGCCGGCAATGGCCGACGTCCAGGTCCAGGGGGGCGTAGATGTCGGGGTAGTCGAACTCCATCAGCACGTCGTTGCCGGCAACGCCCATGTGGGCGGCGCCGAAGGCGACGAACGTGGCTACGTCGAAGCTGCGCACCCGGATGATTTCCAGGTTCGGAACGTTGGTGGCGAACCTCAATTGCCGGCTCGCCGGGTCGTCGAAGGCGGCTTCCGGTTCGATGCCGGCGCGGCGTACCAGGGGCATCACTTCCTTGAGGATGCGGCCCTTGGGCAAGGCCAGCACGAGGGAATCGTTGGTGCTCATGATTTCAGTCTCCGCTTGCCCGGCATTCATAGTGAAATCCAGGGGCGGATTCAAACATCGGCTTACGGAATGACGTAAAGGCCGAGATCGTCGTAAGGCGACAGGCTCCGCTTCCACACGAGGGTTTTTACCCGTTCCAGGCCTACGTCCGTTCGTGCACCGAGTCCATTTGGGCCGAAAACCGGTTCGGCCAGGGCTTGGAGCCGTGGTTCGACGGGGAATGGCACTATCAAGTAGATTGGCGCGCCGGGAGAAAAACGCATGCCATGTTTAACGGCATAACTGCTCAAGCGGCCTGCCTCGGGCTCGCGAACGAACGATCCAAATGGTCGCAAGGTGCGTGTCTCGACGCGTAACCGTTTGCTAAGGACACGAATCGCGTATTGGAGCCTGTAGTCCCAGGGGAACAACAGCGCACCCTCCGGAATCGATGCTTCAAGCGTGCGCACCAAGCGGCGATTTTCTCCAGGATGGCGGAACAATTGGTTCCAGCCGGATATTTGACCCGGGGATCGAAAGCGATCGGCCTCGACGCCGACCTGCCGGCAACCAGTATCGCCAGCCCTGTACCAATGACCGTCGCCTTCGTTCGTCGGCGGCTACGTCAGGCGGCGATTGCCGTGTCCGCAGAGACCACCACAAACCAACCGGCACCCATTATTAGCACAAGGACCACGTAGCTGCCGGTACGATTTGGTTGGCCGAAGCCAGGAATCATCACGCCGTCGTGCAGTATTCCGCCATCGTCGTCCACCAGCGCGCCGTTCTTTCGAGCCGCCCGACGTTGTGAACCCCCAATGCGGAAAACAGGCCGAGGTATCCATTATCGGCCGCGAAAACGAAAATTGCACCGGTGATCCAAGGGGCAAGAGCAATGGAGCGGCGTTCGTTTTCGCCGCTCCGTACCCATGGCAGCCAGGCGATGACCGCTGCCGCGAGGGTTCCGGAAATGATGCTGATGGCGACATGGCCGAGCATGTCCCAGCCGAAGATGGCCGACAAAATGGCAAACCATGCGACGCTAAGCAGGACGAAGATATGGTCGTGAACCACATAGAGGCGGCGGAACAGAATATTGACGGCGCTGTCCTCGTCGCGAATCAGCGCGTCTTTGAAACCAATTCCAACAGCCGTGGGGCTTCGATCAGATCCTGCACCCAGACGGCAAACGACGCCTGGTCCATGCGCGGATCCAACTCGGAAAACTGTGCATATCTAATAAGCGAAACGAAGATGATGCCGGCCATCAAAGCCGGAAAGACAAGGCGTTTCGAGCCGAGGTCGAAACTGCTGCCGTACCGCATCCTTCAATCCGACAGACGTTCGATATCCGCGCCGCAAGCGGCGAGCTTCTGCTCCACTCTCTCATAACCCCGGTCGAGATGGTAGACCCGGTTGACGATGGTCTCGCCGGTGGCCGCCAGGCCGGCAAGGATCAGCGAGATCGACGCGCGCAGGTCGGTCGCCATCACCGGCGCGCCGGAAAGGCGCTCGACCCCGCGCACGATAGCGGAAGAGCCGTGCACGTTGATGTCGGCGCCCATGCGGCAGAGCTCCGGCACATGCATGAAGCGATTCTCGAAGATGGTTTCGGTGATCATCGACGCACCGTCGGCCACCGCCATCAGCGCCATGAACTGCGCCTGCATGTCGGTGGGGAAGCCGGGGAACGGCTCGGTCATCAGGTCGACCCCCTTGAGACGGCCTTCCGGCCCCGTGATGCGCAGGCCGCCCGGTATCGCGATCACCTTGGCACCGGCGCGCGTCAAGGTCTCCGTGGCCGCTTCCAACAGTTCCACCCTGGCGCCCTTGAGTTCGATGTCGCCGCCGGTGATCGCGGCTGCGACCGCGTAGCTGCCGGTCTCGATCCGGTCGGGCAGGACTTCGTGCGTGGCGGCGTGAAGCCTGTCCACGCCCTCGACGCGCAGGGTATCGGTGCCGATGCCGCTGATCTTGGCGCCCATGGCCGTCAGGCAGTTCGCCAGGTCGGTGATTTCCGGCTCGCGCGCGGCGTTGGCGATGACCGTTTCGCCGTCCGCCAGCGAGGCCGCCATCAATGCGTTCTCGGTGCCGCCGACGGTGACCATCGGGAAAATCACGTGCGAACCCTTGAGGCCGCCGGGGGCGCGGGCCTCGATATAGCCCTCCGCCAACTCGATTTCGGCGCCCAATTGTTCGAAGGCCTGCAGATGCAGGTCGACCGGCCGGGTGCCGATGGCGCAGCCCCCCGGCAAGGATACGCGGGCCTGGCCGTGGCGAGCCAGCAGCGGGCCCAGCACCAACACCGACGCGCGCATCTTGCGAACCACGTCGTAGGGCGCGGTGGTTTCGGTGATGGCGGCGGCGCTGAGCTCGGCGGTGCGTCCGCCGTTGCCGTTTTCGCCATTCAGCTTGATGGAAACGCCGAGGCCCTGCAGCAGGTCCGCCATGGAGGCGATATCGGCAAGCTTCGGCAGGTTCTTGAGCGTTAGGGGCTCGTCCGTGAGCAGTGCTGCCGCCATCAGCGGCAGTGCGGCATTTTTGGCGCCGCTGATTTCGATTTCCCCGGCCAGCCGCCGGCCGCCGCGTACGCGTATCCGATCCATGGGTGGTGTTCGCCTCCGGTGGTTGTCCGCTTTTAGAGAACCTTTCCGGCTCGCACAAGCATGGCTCGGGTATGGGCGGCGAATGTGACGAAAGAAGGGCCGTCAGCCGGATTCGCGCGGATTTTTCGTGTCTTCGGGCGGCTTGCGCGCGCGTTCCTGTGCCTTGCGCCGGTTCAGGTTGGCGCGCAGCGCCTCGGCCAGACGCTGGTCGCGCTCGGCGCGCTTTCCGGCCTTGCCGGATTTCGGCTCGTCTCGATCGTCTCGCGAAGCCATCTGCCGCCCTTGGAAGTGTTGAAATGCCGCCCATCCTGGGGGCTTCGGCAAAGCCGGTCAAGCGGGTGCCTCGGTGCTTGCACCCGAGCGGGGGCTGTGGCATCTTGCGCGCGCTTCGATAAGGGGCCGCGGTAGCTCAGGGGTAGAGCACGCCCTTGGTAAGGGCGGGGTCGGTGGTTCAATTCCACTCCGCGGCACCATTTTTTCCAAAGCAAATCCGAAAATGCATCTGCGCTATGACCCGCTACAGGAAACCGAGGAGACGCGGCGTTTCCTGAAAACGATGCAGGAGGACGCGCGGGACCGGACGTTGCCGTTCGTACCACCGCATCAGGGCGATTTTCTCTTTCTCGCGATCCAACGGAGCGGATTTGCGCGCTGCCTGGAAACGGGGTTCGCCACCGGCAGCACCGCCGTTTATATGCTGGCGGCGACGGCGGCCAATTCCGGCCGTGTGGTGTCCATCGACAACTCGCAAGGGGGTCATGCCGTAGAGGTCGGTAAAAACAGCGTGCGGCGATCCGGCATGGGTGATCGGCATGAGTTGTTCTTGGAAGATTCGTCTTCCGTCATTCGCCGATTGCGAGAGCAAGGCGAGAGTTTCGATTTCGCGTTCCTCGACGGTTGGAAATCGTTCGACCACTTAGCCTACGAGATCTTTCTGCTGGACGAGATGATGCCCGTCGGCGGCATGATGGTTTTCGACGATTCATATATGCCAGGGGTTCGCCAGGCGATCCGGTTGCTTCTCCGTTACTATGAGTTCGACGAGATCGACTATAGCCAGTTCGGTGAAAGCTGGCGGACCCGGATATATCTGAGTCTCTCGTGCCGATCGCCATTCCGCCCATTTCGGGCGTTTCGCAAAACCAAGGCGTCGGCCGACCAGCGGCGCAAGACCGATCCCTATTTTTTCAGGAGATTGGGGTAGACTGGTCCCTCTGGGTCCACCGACGGTGTAATCGATTCCCCATGCGCATCCATGCCGCCGCCATCAAATATTTCGACGCCGTCCGGCGCGCTGGATCGATTCGCGGCGGCGCGCGGGAGCTGAACGTCGCCTCTTCGGCGGTCAACCGCCAGATCCAGAAACTCGAGCAAGAATTCGAGGCGCCGCTGTTCGAACGCGGCGCCAAGGGCCTGGTCCTGACCAAGGCCGGCGAGTTGTTTGCCCGCCACGTCACCACCGTGTTGCAGGACGCGCACCGCTTCGAGGACGAGCTTGCCCAGTTCAAGGGCGGCCGCCGCGGTGAGATCGGCGTCGTTGCGGTGGAGGGGCTGACGCATCAGTTCCTGCCGGCAATTGTCGAGAAGATGCGCGACGCCCATCCGTTCGTGCATTTCACCGTGCAGACGATCAAGTCGCACGCCATCCCGGCATTGCTCGACGGCGGCGAGTCCGATGTTGGGCTGGCTTTTTCGCTGGAGGCCGATCCCGCCATCCAGCAGCTCGCCTTCGGACAGTTCCATATCGGTGCCATCATGCTGCCCGACCACCCGTTGGCCGGCGAGCGCCAGATCGCGCTTCTGGATGCCATGGACTACCCATGGATCATGGGTGACGAGAACCTGTCGATCCGGCCGCTGCTGGAGCCGACCCTGCGAGAGTTGGGCCGTACCATCCCGACCATCATTGAAACCAGTTCGTTGGAGTTGATGAAGAACCTGGCGCTCCGGGGCCTGGGCATCACGTTTCAGACGGTGTTCGGGTTCGAGGAGGAATTGGCCGCCGGCCGGCTGGTTCATATCCCCATTTCCCACAACGGGCCGGTGGTCCGCGATCTCAGCCTGCAGATCCGCAAGGGGCGCGCGCTTTCGGCCGCCGTCCGGGCCTTCATCAACATCGCCGTCGACGAATTGAACCATCGCGCCCGGGTCGATCAGGATAGATGATGCCGTTTCGGCATCACCGTGGGCGTTAAATTGATCTATTTAGAACACAAAAAGGCTGCTAGTGCTATTGGCAATGGAAAGCCAGCGGCCCCGACCCCGGCCATCCGATCATCTCTCCGGGGAATACGTTAGGCGCCGGGCCGCGGCGCAACGCATTCTAAAGGAGCAACATCATGGCATTGAGAATTTGGCTGATCGTCGGCCTGGTCATCGGAGCCGTCTTCGGGCCGGCCGTGCAGGCGGACACCTGGCCCTCCAAACCGGTCCGGATTTTGGTTTCATTCCCGCCCGGCGGGTCGAGCGATCTGGTGGCGCGGCTGTTGGGCAAGCACCTGAGCGACAAGTTCGGCCAGCAGTTCGTGGTCGAGAACAAGCCCGGCGCCGGCGGCACCGTGGCGGCCTCGGCGTTGAAGCGCGAGAAGGGCGACGGCTACACCTTCATGCTTTCCAACCTGGCGCCATACTCCATTGCGCCGAGCCTGTTTAGGAAACTGCCCTACGACGCCCTCAAGGATTTCACCCACGTTTCCTACATCGGCACCGTGTATCTGGGCCTTTTCGTTTCGCCCAAGCTCGGCATCAAGACGCTCGCCGATTTCGTCGACATGGCCAAGGCCGAGCCCGGCAAGTTCGATTTCGGTTCATCCGGCGTCGGTTCGTGGAGCAACGTCATCGGCTTCCAGTTCAACCAGATGGCCGGCATCAAACTGGTCAGCATCCCCTACAAGGGTTCGCGCCCCATGCGTCAGGATTTCCGCGCTGGCGTCATTCCGATCATGTTCGATGCCCTGCCGCAGAACGTTCCGGCCCTGCAGGACGGCACCGCCGTCGCGCTCGCGATTAGCGCACCGGCGCGCACCAAGTCCAATCCGGATCTGGCGACCTTCAAGGAGCAGGGCTATGACATCGTCGCCGAGAACTGGCTTGGCCTGTCGGCGCCGGCCGGGCTGGATCCGGCAATCGCCAAGAAGATCGACGATGCGCTGGCGGAAATCATCCAACTCGCCGATGTGCAGGCCAAGTTCGATACCTGGGGCCTGATCCACGAGCGCAAGACCACGGCCGAGTTCCAGGCCTACGTCACCGGCCAGATCGAGAAATGGAAGCCGCTGGTCGCCGCCACCGGCGCCAAGAAGTAAGCACCCACACGGAGAAGGCCGGCGATGAATTGCATGGCTATCGAGAAAAACGGAGTCCCAGCATGAAAATCGCCGCCTTCTTCGTCGGAGAACTTCACGACAACGGCTTCAACGCCAGTGCCCTGGCCGGCGTCGAGGCCGTCCGCGAAACCGGCAGTCACGACGTCACGGTATTTTCCGACATCCCCTACGACCAGTCGGTCATGGCCGAGCGCCTGGAGCAGGCCGCCGCCGGTGCCGATCTGGTGCTGTTCATCGGCGGCCAGGGGGACCGGGTGACGCCCGAGGTTGCCGCCCGCCATCCCGACACGCGATTTGCGGTGATCCAGGGCTCGGTGCAGGGCGACAATATCTTCAGCTACGAGGTGCGGCAGGAAGAATCGGCATTCCTGGCCGGCGCCTTCGCCGCGCGCTGGTCGCAAACCGGGGTCATCGGCCACCTATCGGGCCACCGCGTTCGGCCCGGAGAGCGGGGCCGCGCCGCCTACGTGGCCGGCGCGCGCCTGGTGCGGCCCGACATCAGGGTTCTGACCTCGTTCTGCGGTACCCAGGACGACAATGCCATCACCAAGCGCTGGGCGGCGTCGCAGTTGGCGGATGGTGCCGACATCATTTTCACCATGCTCAACGGCGGGCGCACCGGCGCCATCGAGGCCTGCCGCGAGGCCGAGCGTCCGCAGATCGGAAATGCCACCGATTGGTGCGGCATCGAGCCCGAGGTCTTCATCGCGTCGGCGGTCGCCGACATCGGTGCCGGGATCAAGCGTGCCGTCGAGGACGCCGAGAAAGGCGTCGAGCCCACCGGCAAGGTGACCATCGGCCTGATGGACGGATCGGCGGTCGCGCTTCGTTGTCGCGACGACGTCACCGACGGCGTGCTCGGCGCGGTTCGCGAGATCGAGCGGGAACTGGCGCAAGGACGGCTCAGCGTGCCGGAAACCTACGACGGTCCCGAGTACCAGCCGGCCGGAGATGCCCCATGATCGCGCGCTGGATGACGGCGGCGGGAGGTCTGCTGTTCCTGGCGCTGGGGCTGTTCTTCGTGACCGGCGCGCTGGACATGGACCTGGGCTCCGCCCGGCGCATGGGGCCGGGGTACTTCCCGCTGTTGCTCGGCGCGTTGGTCTCGGTCCTGGCCGGCGCCGTCGTCGTGCAGGCCTTCCTCAGGCGCGACGAAAACGGCCGGCCGGACCTGCGTTCCTTCGCCGCCGTCAGCGCCGGCGTTCTGGCCTTCGCCTTGGTGACGCCGAACTTCGGCATGATCCCGGCGGCATTCCTCTCGGTGCTGGTCTCCAGCTTCGCCGACTCGCGCATGATCTTCGCCCAGAAATTCCTGCTCGCGGTCGGTGTCGCCGGCGCCGTCTGGGTGATCTTCATTCTGGCACTGCAACTGCCCTTCGAAACTTTTAGGACGCCGTGACATGGAAGGACTTTCCCTCGCCAACCTGATGCTTGGGCTGGAAACCGCCTTTTCGCCCATGAACCTGCTGTTCTGCTTCGTCGGCGTGACGCTGGGCACGTTCATCGGCGTGCTGCCCGGCATCGGCGCACTGGCCGCCGTCGCCATGCTGTTGCCGGTGTCGTTCCATCTCGAACCGGCGACGGCGCTGGTGATGCTGGCGGGCGTTTACTACGGCGCCGAATACGGCGGTTCCATCGCCTCGATCATCCTCAATATCCCGGGCACGCCATCGGCCTCCGTCACCTGCCTGGACGGTTATCCCATGGCGCAGCAGGGCCGCGCCGGCGTTGCGCTGTTCATGACCGCCATCGCGTCCTTCTGTGGCGGCATCATGGGGGTGATCGTCATGGTGTTCCTGTCGCCGGTGTTGGCGACGGTGGCACTGTCGTTCGGGCCGGCGGAATATTTCTCGGTCATGGTGCTGGGGCTGGTCGCCGCCTCCATCGTCAGCCAGGGCGGCGCGCTCAAGGGGATTTTGATGGTCAGTGTCGGCGTCATGCTGAGCACCGTCGGCGTTGACATCAACACCGGCGTCGAGCGTTTCACCGGCGGCCTGATCGAACTGCGCGACGGCGTCAGCCTGGTGATCATCGCCATGGGCCTGTTCGGCGTCTCGGAGGTGGTGAGTTCGATCCATACCAATTTGGGAAAGCGCGCCGAGCACAAAATCGATTTCGCCTCCTTCCTGCCGACCCGGGACGAATGGTTCCGATCCATCGGGCCGGTACTGCGGTCGGGCTCGATCGGGTCGTTCTTCGGCGCATTGCCGGGGACCGGCCAGACCGTCGCGTCGTTCGTCGGCTACGCCATCGAGAAGCGCGTCTCCAAGAACGGCGACCAGTTCGGCAAGGGCGCCATCGAAGGCATCATGTCGCCGGAATCGGCCAACAACGCCGCCGCCCAGACCGCCTTCATTCCGACGCTGACGCTGGGCATCCCCGGCAGTGCCACCATGGCCTTGATGCTGGGCGCGCTGATGATCCACGGCATCATTCCGGGGCCGCGCCTGATGACCGAGCACGCGGACCTGTTCTGGGGCCTGATCGGCAGTTTCCTGGTCGGCAACGTCTTGCTGCTGATCCTCAATATCCCACTGATCGGCATCTGGGTGCGGGTGCTCAGGGTGCCCTATCATCTCATGTATCCAACCGTGGTGGTGCTGCTTTGCGTCGGGGTCTACTCCATCAACAACAGCGCCTTCGACATCTGGGTGATGCTGGTGATCGGGGTGATGGGCTACGTCATGCGGCTGTTTAAGTTCGAGCCCGCGCCGCTGTTGATCGGTTTCGTGCTCGGCTCCATGATCGAGGAATTCATGCGCCGCGCCCTGTTGCTGTCACGCGGCGACTTCATGGTGTTCCTGGAGCGCCCCATCAGTGCCGGCTTCCTGATTGCCGCCGCCGCCATCCTGGGCTGGGGCCTCGTCAGCGGCTTCCGCGCCAGGAGCGACTAGCCGTGGCGCGGGCGGACGAAGATTTCCTGCGCGAAACCATCGAGCTGTCACTGCAAGCGCGCGCGGCGGGCAACCATCCGTTCGGTTCGCTGCTGACGGGGCCCGACGGCGCGGTGTTGGTTTCCAGCGGAAACACCTATCTGGCCGACAAGGGTATCGGCCATGCGGAGCTCAATGTGGCGCGCGCCGCGGCGCAAACCTACGCCGCCGATTTCCTGGCCGGCTGTGCGCTCTATACCTCGGTCGAGCCCTGCTGCATGTGTGCCGGCGGCGTCTATTGGTCGGGCATCGGCCGGGTGGTGTTCGGCATCACCGAACGGCGCCTCGCGGAACTGACCGGCGACAACCCGGAAAACCCGACCATGGACATGCCCTGCCACGATGTGTTCGCCGCCGGGTGCCGCCCGGTCGAGGTCCGGGGTCCGTTTCCCGAACTGGAAGCGGAGATCGTCAAGGCGCACGAGGGCTTCTGGTAGGCGCCTCGCGGCTTGAGCCAGCCTGGAGAGCGGCTACAATCGGCGGCGTTTTTCAGGCAACGACCAAAGCAGGACCGCCAACCGTGAGCGCCGATCCGCAGATTTCCGTTTCCGAGCCGACCGAGACCGGCCATGCCGATCTCGGCGATCATGGGCTGGAATTCATCCGCTTCGCGCCCGCCGTGGCCGGTGCGCCGAGTGTCGTCATGCTGCACGAAGGGTTGGGTTCGGTCGCCATGTGGCGGGATTTCCCCGCCCGCGTCGCCGCCGCGACGGGGGCGGAAGTGATCGCCTATTCCCGGCGCGGCTATGGCGCCTCATCGCCCAGGCCGGCGTCCTACGGCGTCGACTACATGCACGCGGAAGCGCGCGAGACGCTACCGCGCCTGTTCGAATTCTGGGGGCTCGACGCGCCGGTGCTGCTGGGCCACAGCGACGGCGCCTCGGTGGCGTTGATCCATGCGGCGCTGCCCGATACGCGCGCGCGCGCCGTGGCGGTGATGGCGCCGCACATCATGGTCGAGCCGATCTCCATTCAATCGATCGAGTTCGCGCGCGAGCAGTTCCACGCCACCGACCTGAAGCAGAAGCTCGGCCGGTACCACGAAGACCCCGAGCACGCCTTCATGGGCTGGAACGATATCTGGCTCGACCCCGCCTTCCGCGATTGGGATATCCGCCCGCTGCTGCCGGAAATCCGCTGCCCGGTACTCGCGATCCAGGGCGAGGACGACGCCTACGGCACCATGGCGCAGATCGATGGCATCGCGGCGGCCGCCGCCGGGCCGGTACGGCTGCTGAAACTGGCCGGCTGCGGCCATTCGCCGCAGCGCGACAAACCGGAAGAAACCCTGGCCGCCATCCGGGCCTTTCTCGAGGAGAACTGCACATGAGCGGGCGATTTCTGGAGGACTACCGCGAGGGCGAGGTGATCGTCACCAAACCCTATACGTTGCGGCGCCAGGACCTGATCGATTTCGCGCGCATGTACGATGCCCAGGCCATGCATATCGACGAGGCCTACGCCGCTAGCCACGGGCCGTTCCGCGACGTCATCGCATCCGGCTTCCAGACGCTCGCCATCGCCTTCAAGCTGTTCGTGGAGGAGGGCGTGTTCGAGGGCGACGTGGCGCTCGGCGGGCCCGGCATGGACGAGACCCGCTGGCTCACCCCGGTCTATCCCGACGACACGCTCACCAACCACGTCACCATCCTGGAAGCGCGACGTTCGCGCTCCAAGCCCGACCGGGGCATCCTGTTGCAAAGCCATGACCTGAAAAACCAGTCGGGCGACAGCGTGCTGACCAGCCGCATCGCCTCGATGATCCGCTGCCGGGAGATTCCGGTTTAAACGCCCAAGTGCTGATGCAGCATGTCCGGCGCCGCCGCCAGTTCGGCGCTGTCGCCGGAGAACACCACCTCGCCCTTGACCACGATCAGGTGCCGGTCGGCCAGCGCCATCAGCTTGGCGACGTTCTTATCGACGATCAGCGTCGCCATGCCTTCCCCCTTGATGACCTCGATCACCGACCAGATTTCATCGCGGATCAAGGGCGCCAGGCCCTCCGTCACCTCGTCCAGCAGCAGCGCGTCGGGGTTGGTCATCAAGGCGCGGCCGATGGTCAGCATCTGCTGCTCGCCGCCGGAAAGATGGTTGCCCCAGTGGTTCAGCCGTTCGGCCAGGCGCGGAAACAGTGTGAGCACGCGGTCCAACGTCCAGTCGTTGCGCCCGTCCGGGCCGGGCCGGGCGGCAATCAGAAGGTTTTCGCGCACGCTCAGGTTGGGAAAGATCTCGCGCCCCTCCGGCACGTAGGCGATGCCGGCCTGGGCGATGGCGTTGGGCGCCATGCCGCCCGCCGCCCGGCCCTTGATGGAGACGCTGCCCTGTTTCGGCGCCACCAGGCCCATGATGGTCTTCAGCGTCGTCGTCTTGCCCATGCCGTTGCGGCCCATCAGGCTCATGCAGGCACCTTCCGGCAACCTCAGGTTCATGCCGTGCAGGATATGACTGGCGCCGTAGAAGGTGTGCACGTCGTCCAGGACGATGACGTCGGGCTTCATATCGACGCCTCCAACTCAAGCTCGTCGCCCAGGTAGGCCTGGCGCACCTGTTCGCTGGCGCGGATTTCGTCGGGGGTGCCGGATTCCAGCAGTTCGCCGTTGACCATCACCGTCAAGCGGTCGGCGATGGCGAAGACGGCGTCCATGTCGTGCTCGATCAGGACGATGCCGTGATCCGGTTTCAAGCGTTCGATCAGGCCGATGATCTCCTGCGATTCATTCGGTCCCATGCCGGCCAGCGGCTCGTCCAGCAACAACACTTCCGGCTCCAGCGCCAAAAGCATGGCGATCTCCAACTGGCGCTGTTCGCCGTAGGACATGACCCGGGCCGGAACATCGATCTTGTCGGCCAATCCGGCCATGGCCAGCGCACTCTCCGTCGCCGCGCGGGTCTTGGCGTCGGCGCCGGCGGGGCGGAAGAACCGCATCGCCGATCCGCGCCTGGACCGCGCCGCCAGCCAGCAGTTCTGGCGGCAGGTAAACTCCGGGAAGATATTGGTGATCTGGTAGCTGCGCCCGATGCCGCGCGCCGACACCCGGTGCGAGCGATACTGGGTGATATCGTCGCCGCGGTGATAGACCCGCCCGCCGGTGGGCAGCAAATCCCCCGACAGCAGATTGATCAGCGAGGTCTTGCCCGCCCCGTTGGGGCCGATGATGGCGTGGATTTCGCCCAGGCGGACATCGATGTTGAGGTTGTGGACGGCACGCAGGCCACCGAAATTGATCGACAGGTCCTTGGTGCGGAGCAGCGGCTCGGTCATGACGGCTCCTCCTCGCCCGGGCGGCGCACGATGCGCATCACCTGGCCGCCGATACCGTTGCTCATGAACAGCACCACGGCGATGACGAAGGCGCCGAGCATCATCTGCCAGTGCTCGGCCAGCGCGCCGAACAGGTGCCGGTCGCGCAGCAGTTCCTCCACACCCAGCAGCGCGAAGGCGCCGAACACCGGGCCGAACAGCGTGCCGATGCCGCCCAGCGTCACCATCACCAGGCCCAAGCCCGATTCCCGCCAGCTCAGGAGCTCCGGCGGCACGAAACCGTCGATGCAGCCGAACAGGAAGCCGGCATAGCCGCCGACCACACCGGCGATGACGAAGGCCATCCACTTGTAGCGGTAGGTGTTGTAGCCGAGCGCGCGCATGCGGTGCTCGTTGACCTTGATGCCCTGGATGACCTGGCCGAAGGGCGAGCGCAGCAACACCACCAGGAATGCATAGAGCGCCACCAGGCTACCCAGGCAGAAGAGATAGAGCGCGTTCCTGTCGCCGAGGTCGAGCGCCATCCACTCGCCCATCATCAGCGCCGGCGGGAAATAGATGAAGGCGCCGTCGGAGCCGCCGGCGATATCGGAATCATGAAAGAAATAGAACACCATCTGCGCGAAGGCGAGGGTGACCATGATGAAGTAGATGCCTCGCGTGCGCACGCTGAGCGCACCGACCACCGCCGCCAGCACGCCCGTCGCGGCGAGGCAGGCGGGCAACGCCCAGATCAGGTTCACGGCCTCTTCCTCAGACGAGACCAGGTGCAGCATGTAGGCGGAAAACCCGAAGAAGGCGGCGTGGCCGAAACTCACCAACCCGGTGAAACCGACGATGAAATCGAGGCTCATGGCGAAAATGCCGAGCACCATCATCCGCGTCACCAGCTTGATCCAGTACTTGTCGCCGGAAAGCGGCACCAGTGCGAGCGCGGCGGCGAACAGCGCCAGCAGCACCAGCACCCGCTTCGACGGCAGCACGGTCATGCGTCCCTCCCGAACAGGCCGGCCGGGCGCCATAGCAGGATCGCCGCCATCAGCCCATAGATGGCGACGGAAGCGATATCGGGCAGGAACACCTGGCCGTAGACGTCCGCCAATCCGATGGCGATGGCGCCGATGAAGGCGCCGCGGATGGAGCCGATGCCGCCGATCACGACGACGACGAAGCACACGATCAGCACCTGTTCGCCCATGCCCGGATAGACGGTCTCCACCGGTGCGGCGAGCATGCCGGCGACGCTGGCCAGCGCCACGCCGATGGCGAAGACGACGGAATAGAGCAGTCGCACGTTGATGCCCAAGGCCTCCACCATCTGGCGGTTGGCGGCGCCGGCGCGGATGCGCATGCCGAGCCGCGTGTGGCCGATGACGAAATACATGACGCCCGCCAGTACCAGGCAGACGGCGGACAGGAACAACCGATAGACCGGATAGCTCAGCGTATCGGAGAGCGGCACCGAACCCCTCAGCAGTTCCGGTACCGGCACGGCCAGCGGATCGCCGCCCCAGATCACCTGTTGCAGTTCGTTGAAGATCAGGATCAGGCCGAAGGTCAGCAGCACCTGTTGCAGGTGGTCGCGGTGGTAGAGATGGATGATGAACAGTCGCTCGATCACGAAGCCGAGCGCGATGGTCATGGGAATGCCGAGGATCAGCGCCAGCGGCAGGCTGCCGGTCCATTGCGTCAGGGAATAGGCCAGGTAGGCGCCGACCATGTAGAACGATCCGTGCGCCAGGTTGATGACCCCCATGATGCCGAACACGATGGAAAGCCCGCTGGCGATCAGGAACAGCAACAGGCCGTACTGTATGCCGTTCAGGGTCTGGATCAGGAAAAACAGGCCGTCCACGGTTCAGGCTCGTCGTTGTTGCGGTTCGGTCGGTCGGCGGCGGAAAAAACACGGCCACGGGCAGGGTGCGCCCGTGGCCGCCTTTTCATGCCGGGTGCCCCGCCGTTAGGCGCGGCAACCCGTGGCCGGATCGGCCAGGTTCTCTTCGGCCAGGCGCACCACTTCGTTGACGCCGTTCTTCACGCGGCGGAGATAGAAGTTCTGCACCGGGTTATGCGCCGACGACAGCACCCATTGGCCGCGCGGCGAATCGATGACCGCGCCTTCCATGGCCTTGACCATGTCGCCCATGGCCGCCACGTCGCCCCGGACCGCACCGACGCCGGCCTGGATCAGCTGGCCCGCATCGAAGCCCTGCACGCCGTAGACATCGGCTTCCTTGCCGTAGGCCTTCTTGTAGGCGGCCCGGTAGGCGCGGTTGGCCGGGTTGTCGAGCGTGTCGGCGTAGTGCAGCGTGGTGCGGATGCCTTCCGCCGCGGCGCCCTGCGCCTTGGTCACGCCTTCGGTCAGGAAGCCGGGACCGACCAGTTCGATCTTGTCCTTGAGGCCGGCCGCCGCCCAGTCCTTGACGAACTTCACGGCGCCGCCGCCGGCGAAGAAGACATAGACCGCTTCCGGTTTCAGCGACGCGATTTCCGTCAGTGCCGCCTGGAATTCCACTTTCGGGAACGGCACCGCGATTTCCTTGACGATCTCGCCGCCGCCGCCCATGAAGCCGTCCTTGAAGCCCTGGGCCGACTGCTTGCCCGCACCATAGCCCCAGTAGCAGAGCACCACCTTCTTCTTGCCTTCCTCGGCCAGCACCTTGCCCATCGGATGGCCCGGCTGCCAGTTGGAGAACGAGGTGCGGAAAATATTGGGCGAGCAGAGCGGGCCGGTCACCTGGTCGGCGCCGGCGTTGGGGATCACCGTCAGGGTGCCTTCCTCGCGCGCGATCTTGGCCATGGCCATGGCCACGCCCGAGTGCACGGGGCCGACGATGATGTCGACCTTTTCCTGGTTGATCAGCTTGTTGGTCAGCTCCGCGGCTTTCGGCGGCTTGGCTTCGCTGTCGACCTTGATCAGGTCGATCTCGCGCCCGCCGAGCTTGCCGCCGGCGTTGGCAAAGGCCAGTTCCAGCGAATTGGTAATCGACTCGCCGAGCCAGGTATAGGTGCCGGAATAGGGCAGCAGGGTGCCGACCTTGATCTTGGCTTGCGCGCCGATGGCGAACTTGGTCGGCAGGGCGGTGCCCGCCGCGATGACGCCGGCGCCGGCGCCGATCAGGCCGAGCGCGGAACGCCGCGATACCGGCTTGCGGTGATTATTCTTTCCCATGGATCGTGTCCTCCCAGTTGGGCATTTGGCCAAGGCGTTCGGCGCCCCGGCCGTGATTAATTCTTGGTTGCCCCGGACCCGGGTTCGGCGGCAACGCTCCCGGCGACACTGTGGCATAGGTTGCCCATAAATTTCAAACGGATAAACCGCCGTTTCCCGGTCTCGGCGGTGCCCTCCGGGTGCCTCGGCGGAGCGCAAGGATCGGGTGGTTCCGCGCCGCGGGGCGCGCTAGCATGCGGCCATGATGACAGATGAAACCCCCGAATTGCCGTTCGATGCGCGCATCGCCGCCGCCATCCACTACCTGGTCGAGCACCGCGAGGACCAGCCAGAACTGGCCGACGTCGCCCATGCCGCCGGCCTGGCGCCGCACCACTTCCAGCGGCTGTTCACCCGCTGGGTCGGCGTCAGCCCGAAGAAGTTTTTGCAATACATGACGCTGGGGGCGGCCAAGGAGCGCCTGGCGGCGTCGGCCAGCGTGCTCGACGCGGCCCTCGATTCAGGGCTTTCGGGACCGGGCCGGCTGCACGACCTGTTCGTCACCATCAACGCCGCCACGCCGGGCGAGTTCAAGGCGCGCGGTGCCGGCATGGAATTCCGCTACGGCTTCCATCCGAGCCCGTTCGGCGAGAGCATGATCACGGTCACCGAGCGCGGCGTCGCCGGGGTCTCGTTCGCGGGACGGAAAAGCCGCGCCGAGCTTCTGGCCGAGCAACAGAACGGCTGGGACGCGGCGCGCTGGACCGAAGACCCGGCGGCGGCCAAGCCCTATCTTTCGTGCATCTTTCCCGATGCCGAGACGCCGTCGGCGGAGCCGCTCTCGGTGTTCCTGCGCGGCACCCAGTTCCAGCTTCTGGTGTGGGAGGCATTGCTTCGCATTCCGCCGGGCGCGCTGGTCAGCTATGGGCAGTTGGCGGCGCACCTGGGCCGGCCCAACAGTGCGCGCGCGGTGGGCACCGCCTGCGGCTCCAACCTGGTCGGGCTGTTGATCCCCTGCCACCGGGTGATCCGTGAGACCGGCGTCGTCACCGGCTACCGCTGGGGCCCGGAAAAGAAACGCGCCATCCTGGCCTGGGAAGCGGCACGGGCGGCTTAGTGCCGGCGCAGGCGGCATTGACCGCTTTTCGTGGAATTCCGGGCGTCTGGATGAATGAATTCAATGGGCGGGAGATGATCCGTTGCGGACGAATTGAGTTAACAATTTAGCTGGTCTCTACAGGCCATATCCGGAACGGCCTTGTCTCTGGAAAATAGGCCCAAATTTGATCAAACGGCCCCGGTCCGCTTTTTTCCAAATATTCTCTGGCGGCAAATACGGAGGAAGATAATCGCTTTGCTCCTCCTTGGTACCATTCAAGCGCGAAGTCAGATTGAGCTGTCCAAATGAGCAACCAAAACTCCATGCCCTTGGCCTTACTTCCCTTTCCAGGTGGTGGGCTCTTTGGCTACGAAATTCTGAACACCTTGAGCAAAATCTTCACTACCGTAACATTCACGGATTAAGTCTTCGTCGTCCGGGGTCAGGTCCCTGGCCAAGCGCCTGAGGGCTTCTTTGGTTACCCGCATGGTCACGGGCGCATGGCCAAGAAGTTTATCAACGGTTTCCTTCACCACCGCATCCAGGTCAGTGGGCTCAACGGCGGCCAACAAATATCCGTGGTTGTGCAGTTCCTCGGCTTCCGGCATCTCGGCCAGGAGAAGCATGCGTTTGACCATTGGCAGGCCCAGTGTCGCCGTTAGGCCGCGTAGATTGTCTGCCGACAGGCAATTTCCAAGAGTCCGCGCGATGGGGACGCCGAAACGGGCACCGGTTGTTGCGATGCGAAAGTCGCAGGCATTGGCAATCGCCATGCCGCCACCAACGGCCCAGCCTTCGACGACGCAAATGGTTGGCACGGGCAACTTCTCAACCCGAGACAAGTAGGCCTCAACCTGCACTTCATAGGCGATTCCGTCCTCGCCATCCTTGAAGTCACTGAATTGGCCAATATCCGTTCCGGCAACAAATGCCCGGCCACCAACGCCCCGAAACACAGCCACGCGAACCGACGAGTCCTTGGTGATTTGGTCGCAGGCCGCTGCCATCTCTTCGTACATTTTCCAGGTCATCGCATTTCTTGCGTGTGGCCTGTCGAAAAGGACTTCTGCGACGGCGCCCGCAACGGTCAGATGGACTGCGCCTTGACCATTATCTGAGGTTCGATCTTGGGACATTGAATTTCTCCTACGATATCACTTTCACAATATTGCAGATCGAACCGCTAAATGAAGCTCGAACATTTTAAGGACGTGGCGAACCTGTCAGCCTCGATTGGGTAACAGCGATCTCAGTCACTGAGCAATGTTCAGAATGAGATGTCTCCTTCTGGCCATTGCGCACTTCCGGGGCCGTGCAGCGGGACGCCCGCGGTGGGGGATAACCGGCGTGTTCGAAGGTCCTCACCAATTTTCGTGACGGATGCCGCGGGCGGGCTTTGGCCTGCGGGTCGGCATAAAATAGTAATAAATTTAACATGATAGGAATTTATTGACTTTTCGGGTGTTTGTTGTTAAGTTTTCGGCTGTAGCGCCGATGATCCGGCGCAGGCACGCTATTACACAATCGAATAGGTTTTGGGCCGGGACCGATGCCTGTCGAAGGCGGGAGGGTTGGTGCCGGTATTGGGTCCATGCTCCCCGCGTCGTCCCCGCGAAGGCGGGGGCGATGTAAAAAATGCTGGCGAAGAATTGGGTTCGTTTCGTCAAAAAAAATTTCAATACAATAAAATCAATGCGTTACGCGCACCGAAACGACGCTAGGTCGGGTCGCCTTTGCGTCCTTCCGCCTGCATGGCGGGCCTGGTGGCCTGCACCGTTTCCCAGGCGGCCAGGGCCGGATGCGTATTCCGCCAATCGGGGAGCAGGCCGCGCGGTTCCAATTCACCGACGGCCACCGCCAGCGTGACATGGGCGAAATCCCAGGGCGTATCGCCGGCCCGGAGGGCCGGCTGCGCCTCGAACCAGGCGAGCGTCCGCGTGGCGCGGGCCCGTTCGACGCCGACCAGCCAATCGGACTGCTGTGCCGCGTCCCGCCGATATTCCCGCGCCCACAGCATGCAGCCGTCGAGGAAGCTCATGGCGGTGTTCTCGAACATCTCCGCCGTCCAGTCGCCGGCATAGGCGAACAGTTCGAACCCGTTGCCGACGCTTTCCAGGTAGCGGCAGACGGCGCGGGTTTCGGTGACCACCACATCGCCGTCGACCAGGGTGGGGATGCGCCCGGTGGGGCTGTATTGCAGCAACGGATTGTCCTCGGTGCGCAAAAGCCCGGGGCCGAGATAGCCGCCGGCATGGGTGACGCCGCATTGGTGCGCGCAGACGCGGGCGATGCGGGCGTAAGGTGAATTGCCGGTGTGGAAAATGATCATGGCCGGACGCTAGCAACGCCCGGGGCCGTCGGCAATAGGTCTCGAACATTCGTGCCGGGCGGCCCACTTGCCTTTCAGGCGCGATCGGCGATGCTGGCCGGCATGAGCGTTCTCATCGACATCATCGTGCCGGTCTTCGCCGTCGTCGGGGTCGGTTTCGCGGCGGCGCGCAAGAGCTGGCTGAGCGAAGCCGGTGTCGACGGGCTCGGCACCTTCGTCTTCAATTTTGCCGTGCCGGCGATGATGTTCCATGCCATGGCGACGCGCGATTTCCCCGACACCATCGAATGGGAATTCCTGATCGCCTATTTCGCCGCAGCCTACATCTCGTGGGGGGCGGTGATCGCGGTTTCGCGCGGCGTGTTTCGCCGCGATCTCGCCGGTGCCTCGGTGCTCGGTCTCGGCGGCGCCTTTTCCAACTCGGTGATGCTGGGATTGCCGTTGGTGCACCTGGCATTCGGCGAGGAAGGCTTGCTGCCGGTGTTCCTGATCCTGTCGTTTCATACATGGCAACTGTTGTTCGTGGTCACCGTGTTGGTCGAGGCGGCGCGCGGCCGGCGCGGCCGTGCCGCGGCCCTGGCGGCGGACGTGTTGAAGGGATTGGCCACCAACCCGATCATCATGGCGGTGTTGGCCGGCGTCTTGTGGAACTGGAGCGGCATCCGCCTGGCGCTGCCGGCCGAGCGGTTCCTGGACCTGATGGGCAAGGCGGCGATCCCGTGTTCGCTGTTCTGCCTGGGGGCGTCTTTGGCGCGCTACGAGCTCAAGGGCGCGGTGGCGGAAGCCGGCGTGGTCACCGCCATGAAACTGATCGTGCATCCGCTGGCGGCCTACCTGATCGGCGCGCATCTGTTCCACCTCGAGCCCTTGTGGCTCAGTGTCGCGGTGCTGATGGCGGCGACGCCGGTGGGCATCAATGTCTACCTGTTCGCCATGCGTTACGATGCCGGCGCGGCAACGGCGGCGACCACCATCCTGATGTCGACCGTGGTTTCCATGGCGACGCTGTCGGGGGTTCTGTGGCTGTTGGGCGTCGGCTGAAGGGCCGATTCGGCTTATCCACTTGATTTTCCAGCCAAGGCGGCTTAGGTCGAGGCGATGAACGAGGCGGCAGCAAAGAGGGTGATCTCACCCTGCGTCGGGGTTTGCGTCCTGGACGATGAGACCGACCTTTGCAAGGGCTGCTGGCGCTCCTTGCAGGAAGTGGCGGAGTGGGCGTCCGCCGACAACGACCGGCGCCGCGACATCGTCAAACTGGCCCGTGGCCGCCGCGACGCGGCCCGGAGCGAAGGAACCGAATAGGGAAATCGATATGAGCAATGTTCTCGCCGATCTTCTGGCCGAACGGGATTACCTGATCGCCGACGGGGCGACCGGCACCAACATGATGGCGCGCGGCCTGCCGGCGGGACGGCCGCCGGATCTCTGGAACGCCGACGGCCAGGAGCACGTCAGCTGGCTGCACGAGAGCTTCATCGAGGCCGGCGCCGACATCATCCTGACCAACACCTTCGGTTCCAACCCGTGCCGCCTGAAGCTCGACAAGGCCGCCGAGCGCACCCATGAAATCAACTTCAAGGGCGCGCAGTTGGCCCGTGCCGCCGCTGATGCCGCCGACCGCCCGGTCGTGGTGGCCGGTTCCGTCGGCCCGACCGGCGAAATGATGGAGCCTTTCGGCACGCTGACGTCGGAGGCCGCCGAGGCGGCTTTCTTTGAACAGACCAGCGCGCTCGCCGAGGGCGGCGTCGACGTGATCTGGATCGAGACCATCTTCGCCTTCGACGAACTGGCCGCCGCCATTCGCGCCGGTCAGCGCACCGGCCTGCCGGTGGCGTCGACCATGACCTTCGACACCGCCAGCCGCACCATGATGGGCGACACGGCGGAAAGCGCGGTCAACTTCACGCATCAGTTCGATCCACGCCTGATCGCCTTCGGCGCCAACTGCGGCTCCGGCCCGTCGATGCTGATCGACACGGTGGTCGGCTTGTGCGAAGCCGCCGACGAGCACGACGTGATCATCGCCAAGGGCAATTGCGGCATTCCGCAGATGATCGACGGCGAGATCATCTATTCCGGCACCAACGAGGTGATGGCCGAGTATGCGCGCCTGGCCCGCGATTGCGGTGCGCGCATCATCGGCGGCTGCTGCGGCACCACGCCGGAGCGCCTGAAGGCGATCGTCGAAGCGTTGGACGGTTACGAGCCGAAGGCGCCGCCGAGCCAGGAAGAGATCGTCGCGGCGCTGGGCCCCATCAAGGTACCGCCGCCGGGCAGCGTCTAGGACTTACCAGGAACCGGTGTTTTCCATCGACGCCCAGGGTTCGGCCGGTTCCAGCGCGTCGCCCAGTTGCAGAAGCTCGATCGAGATGCCGTCCGGCGAACGGACGAAGGCCATGCGGCCGTCGCGCGGCGGGCGGTTGATGGTGACGCCGCCGTCCTGCAGGCGCTGGCAGGCGTCGTAGATATTCTCGACGCGAAAGGCCAGGTGGCCGAAATTGCGGCCGCCGGTATACTCCTCGGGGTCGTGGTTGTAGGTCAGTTCGATTTCCGAATCCGGGTTGTCCTCGGCGGCGACGAAGACCAGCGAGTACCCGTGTTCCGGCCTGTCGACGCGGCGGGTCTGTTTCAGGCCAAGAAGGTCGCAATAGAAATGCAGCGATTTGTCGATGTCCGAAATCCGGACCATGGTGTGCAGGTAGCGCATGGCTTGAGGGTCTCCCATTCTTGGCCGGGGACGTTATCATGGCCGGCATGAATTGGCGAGACGTTGAGGCCGCATTGAATGACGCCGTCACCGACCCGGCCACCGGCTGGGGGCTCGGCAGTTTCGGCGCACTCGCGGAATTTCACCGGGACGCCGAAGAGGCGGCCGAGATCGCGCGTGAGGACGGCGGCTGGCGGGTAACGACGCCGAGAGGCGCGCTCCGGGTGCGGCCGCACGATGCGGTCCGGCTGGTTCCCTACGAGGGGCTTTCCAAGATTCCCACCGGCTGGACCCACGGGGTCATGGTCTGCCTGCCCGCTGCTGCCGCCGAGTTCGGCGGCGCCGGCGGGCTGATGGAGCTGGGCCCCGACCCGGCGCCCTTGTGCGGCGGCGAAGGCGAACTGCTGTTCGACCTGGGGCTCGGCATCGGCCAATTGCAGCCCTGCCTGCGCACCGGCGACCGGGCTCTGGCGGGGCTTCTCCGCCGCCACCCGGGCACGCCGTTCCTGCAACTGCCGCTGGATGTGGTCGCCGCCATCAAGGCGGCGCAGCCGGCCCGGGTGTTCCGTTCGCGCCTCGGGCGCATCGAGGTGGTGCAGGAGATCCCCGAAACCGGCGGCGAGACCCCCATGGGCCCGCACACCCACATCCTTCCCGAACTCCTCGGCCGTGAGCAGACGCAGTCGGCCAACGTGCCGGTACCGGATGGCTGGGTGCCCTGCCTTTCGTTCTTCCCGCCCAATCCGGCGCGCGATGTTTGGGGCGAGCGCAAGGAATTCGACCTGGGTGCCCATCGCCGTTTCCAGGACCTGATCGAGCGCTTCGCCCCTGACGACATCGGCGCCGCCAAGCAGGCCGTCTGGCGCGCCATGGCCGACGATACCGGTCCGGACGACGTGCCGGCGCCGCGATCGCGCGCCGCGCGGACGGCGCTGCGCGTCGCCATCCGGCAATGGCGTCATCTGCAAGGGGAAAGCCCGGCCTGGCGGGCTTGGCACGCGCGTTTCGAACCCAATCCGGAACGCGCCGGCTAGACCGGGCTGCAACGGACTAGGACTAGGACTGGGCGCGGGCGTGGGTCTCGCGCACCAGGACGCCGAGCACCAGCGCCACCATGCAGGCCACCGGCAGCACGACGAAAGCGGACACGTAGGCTTCGGCCGGATAAACGCGCACGCCGGCATCCAGGCCCCCCTGCCAGCCGAGATCCAGCAGCCAGCCGGTCACCGGCTGCATGACCGCGCCGGAACCGATCACCGCCATGTTGACGAAGGCCATGGCGGTGCCCGCCTGGGCGGCGTGGTTGTGCTCGCGAACCGCCGGAAAGCAAACCACCATGCCGGCCATGGCAACACCGTTCAGGAACAGCAACACCTTGATCGCCGCGCCGGAAAGCTCTGTCGCGTAGAGCACCGGCGCGATGGTCGCCAGGCAGCCGACTGCACCCAGGATCAGGGCCGGCTTACGCCGCCGCCAGCGGTCCGAGAGCCAGCCGACCAGCGGCGTGAACAGGCCCCAACCGAGCAAGATCAGCGATGCGGCGAAGGCGGCATCGGGCCGGGTCATGCCGTGGACCTGTTGCAGGTAGGGCACGCCCCAGAGCGCGCCGAAGGCGAACATGATGACGACGATCGAGAAACCGTAGCCGGCGATGATCCAGGTCTGCGGATTGCCGAGCACGACCCCGAGGCCGGCCCAGACCGTCGATCCCTGGTGCTGGATGCCCTGGGCGCCGCGCTGGTCCTTGGTGATCAGCCAGGCGCCGAGCGCAATGACCACGCCGACGGCGGCGACACCGGTCATGGTCGGGCGCCAGCCGACCTCGCCGACGACGATCGCCAGCGGCGCCTGGCCGGTGACGCCGCCTAGCATCCCCAGCATCATGGTTGCGCCGGTCAGCATCGCCAGCCGTTCCGGCGGGAACCAATCGGTAATCATGCGCAAGGTGCAGACGAAGCCGAAGCCCGCCCCGATGCCGACCAGCACGCGGCCCGTGGCGGCCAGCGCCAGGTCGTCGGCACCGGCGAAGATCAGCCCGCCCATGGCGGAAACCAGGGCCGCGCCGGTCAGCAGCCGCCTGGGTCCGAAGCGGTCGGCCATCAGCCCGGTCGGTATCTGCACCGCCATGTAGGCGTAGTAGTAGAAGGCCGAGAGCCCGCCGAGGGCCGATGCGTTGACGGAGAAGTCGCGCATCAGTTCCGAGACCATGACGCTGGGCGCCGTCCGTTGCATGAAGGCGTAGAAGAAAAACAGCGCGCCCACGGCCCAGACGGCCCAGGCTCGCCATGGCGTGGCGCCGGTATCGTTCATGTCCGAGTTATGCGGCATGGCGCAACGCCGCACAAGCCGTCACCGGTGGGGGGGCGCTATTCGGTGTGGTACTGCGGGAAACCGTAGGAGCGGCTGCCGTAGATCAGCGGCTTGCCGTCGGCGACGGTGGTCTTCAAAACTTCGCCCACGAAGATGAAATGCGAGCCCGAGTGATGGCTGTCGGTGAGGCGGCAATCGAAGGTGACGAGCGCGGTTTGCAGGATCGGTGCGCCGCTTTCGCCTTTCGTCCATTCGCCGACGGCGAACTTGTCGCCGCCCGGCGGATCGCTGAGCGCCGCGAAAACGTCGGAGAGCTCGGTCTGGCCCTCGCGCAGCAGGTTAATGCAGAAATTGTCGTTTTCGAGAATGCGCGAAGACGAACGCGCGTCGCAATTGATGCAGACCAGCATGGTCGGCGGATCGGCGGAAACCGAGGTCATGGAACTGACCGTGACGCCGCCGCGGCCGCCGGGGCCGTCGGTAGTGACCACCGAAACGCTCGCTGCGGAGCGGCTCATGCCTTCCAGAAAGCTATCGCGCGCGTCGGTCATGGTTGGTCTTTCGTCGTCGTTTTTCGTCGCGCGGGCGGATGTTCACGCGCCTCGCTTTTGGGAAATGATGGGCTATAGTCTTGTCATGAATATCGACGCTCCACAAGATCACTTGCCGCCGCTTCTGGGCGAATCCGATCCCGCGCCGTTCGAGGTGGTGAACCGTGACGGGCGCACGCCGATGCTGCTGGTCTGCGACCACGCCAGCCGTGCCATTCCCGCCGCGCTCGACCGCCTGGGCCTGCCGGACGCGGCCTTCGAACGCCACATCGCCTACGACATCGGCGCCGAGGCGGTGTCGCGGCGGCTTTCCGCCAGCCTCGATGCGCCGCTCGTGCTGGCCGGTTATTCGCGCTTGCTGATCGACCTCAACCGTCCGCCGGGGCACCCGCAGTCGATCATGGAACAGAGTGACGGAACGCCGATCCCGGGGAACGCTCAGCTCAGCGATGCCGCCAAGCGCCAGCGTATCCGCGACCTGTTCGAGCCCTACCACGACGCGGTCAACCGCGCGCTGGCGCGTATCTGGGAATCGGACATGGCGCCGGCGCTGTTTTCCGTGCACAGCTTTTCGCCGAATTTCGGCGGCAAGCCGCGGCCCTGGGACGTGGGCGTGCTTTGGAACCACGATCCGCGCATCGCGGTGCCGCTGATGGAACTGCTGGAGGCCGAGGGGCTGAACGTCGGCGACAACGAGCCCTATTCCGGTCATGACCTGGCCTACACCATCGACATGCATGCCGGCGCCGCCGGGCTGCCGAGCTGCGTTATCGAAATCAACCAGGACCAGGTCCGCGACGAGGCCGGCGTCGAGCGCTGGTCGGGTTATCTGGAACGGGCCTTGGCCAAGATCCTGGAGCAACCGGGACTGCACAGAGTGGAGAGATTTTAGGGGAGCCGGGCGATGGTCTACGCGACACCGCAGTTTCACATCGGCATCGAAGAGGAATACCTGATCGTCGATCGCGAAACGCGCGGGCTGGCGGAGCCGCCGCAGGCGATGTTCGATGCCTGCGCCGACAGGCTCGGCGACCAGGTGGCGCACGAGTTCATGCGTTCCCAGATCGAAATCAACACGCCGCCCTGCGAGAACGTCGCCGAAGCACGCGGGCATTTGGCGGACTTGCGCCGCACCGTCATCGATATCGCCGGCGAACACGGGCTCGCGCCCATCGCCGCGTCGACGCACCCGTTCTCGCACTGGTCCGAGCAAGACCACACCGATGCCGAACGCTACAACGTCATCGCCGAGGATTTACAGGCGGTGGTCCGCCGGCTTTTGATCTGCGGCATGCATGTGCACGTTTCCGTGGGCGCGGACGACCTGCGCATCGACCTGATGAACCAGGCGGCTTATTTCCTGCCGCATTTCCTGGCGCTGAGCACGTCTTCGCCGTTCTGGCAGGGGCTCGATACCGGGCTCAAGAGCTATCGGCTCAGCGTCTGGGACGAGATGCCGCGCACCGGACTGCCGAACCTGTTCGAATCCTATGCCGAGTTCCAGCGCCACGTGGACGTTCTGGTCAATGCCGGCCTGATCGAGGACGGCACCAAGCTTTGGTGGGATATCCGCCCGTCGTTTCGGTTTCCGACGCTGGAAATGCGCATCTGCGATGTCTGCACCGACGTCAACGACGCGGTCGCCATCGCCGCGCTCTACGCGTCCGTCCTGCACATGCTCTATCGCCTGCGCCAGAACAACCAGCGCTGGCGCCAGTACGCCACCATGCTGGTCAACGAGAACCGCTGGCGCGCGCAACGCTACGGCATCGACGAAGGACTGGTCGATTTCGGCAAGGGCCGCATCGTGCCGGTGCCGGATTTGGTCGAGGAATTAATGGATTTAGTCGCCGAGGACGCCGCCGACCTCGGCTGCGAGAGCGAACTGGCGCATGTCCGGACCATCTGCCGGCGCGGCACCAGCGCGCACCTGCAGCGCCAGGCCTACGCCCAGGCGATCGAAGGCGGTGCCGGCCCCGAACTGGCGTTGAACGCCGTGGTCGATCACTTGATCGCCAAGACCGCCGATCTGGATTGACGGCTCTACGCGGCTTCGGCGGTGTTGCCTGGCAGAAAAATATCCTTGAAGACCTTCAGCAGGTTCTGGTCGATGGCGCCGCCCATGTCCTCGAGGATGGCGAACGATTTCTCGGCCGAGAACGCCGGCTTGTAGGAGCGCGCGTCGGTCAATGCCCCGAAGATGTCGACGATCGCCGACATGCGCGCCAGATCGTTCAATTCCTTGCCTTTGAGACCTTTCGGGTAGCCGGTGCCGTCAAGCTTCTCGTGGTGCTGCTCGGCAATGATCTGGGCGCCCTTGACGATGTCATGGCTGTGGCTCAGCAGGATTCCCGATTCGACCACGTGGTGTTGCATGATCGGCCATTCCTGGTCGTCCAGTTTACCGGGCTTTCCGAGAATCTCCGGCGGCGTCACCAGCTTGCCGACATCGTGCAGCAGCCCGCCCGTGGACAGGATCAGCAGATTGTCCCCCTTCATGCCGAGACCGTGCCCGAACAGCGTCAACAGCGTCGCCACCCGGGTCGAGTGCACGTAGGTATAGTCGTGATGGGTCTGTACAGCCTTCAGCAGCGCGTGCGCCTCGCCTTCTTTGGTCGCCTCGACCAGTGGTTCGCAGCTATCGGCCGCCGTCGAATAGTCGATCGGCTCACCGGCGGCGATGGCATCGGCCACCTTTTGGTATTCCTCGACGGTCATCTGCAATGGCCGGCGCTGGATCTCGGGCAGGCTTTCCCAGCCACGCTCCGCGGCGCGGTTGATCAATTGGCTGATCTGGTCGATCAGCACGCGGCCGGTGAACGGCCAGGTCAGGTAGCGGCCCTGGATGGGGCCGTCGACGAAGGATACGTTCAGGCCCTCGCCCTTGCCGGCGGTGACCAGGAAGCCGGGCGGTTCGGGCAGGCCGCCGGCCTGCATCACCAGCATGCGCAGCCCGCCTTTCGGCGGCATGTCGTTTTCGATGATCACCACCTCCGGGGATTGGCTCTCGAGGGCCCCGATGGCGGCGTGGACGTCGTCGAAGGTTTGCACCTTGAAATGTTTATTGAGGAGGCTTTCCAGTTCACCCCGGTGTCTTGGTTCATGCGCGATCAAGAACACCGACGGCAGCGTGATCTTTGTTTCTTCGGTCATTTGTCCCGTTCCTTTTGGTCTTCTTCTATGCGTCTCCTCTTCCACCCCAATCAGATACGAAACGTTTAAAAACAGCTGGTTGTCGCGATCCTTGGAAACCTCGGAAACCGGATCGTGACGCGCGGCCTTGGCTTTCGGAACCGATCTTAGCGGCAAGATCTTGAATCGCCAAAACAAAAGCATTGGCGGGGCTTTCAGGTCACGACCTGGAACTTCTTGATGCTGTCGGTCAGCCCGCGAATCACCGCCTGCCCGACCTGGCCGCCGTCGCCGGCGACCTTTTCACGAAGCACGGCGCGCATGGCGTCGACGTGGCATTTGACCATCTCCACCGCGTTGTCGTCCTCGCGGCAGCCCTCGATGGTGAGATCGAACAGCATTTTCCCGATCTGCGAAACCAGCGGGTAGCCGAAGGTCCCGCCCTGGCCGCGCAGTTCCAGCGCCAGGGTGTGAATCTCGCCGAAATGCCGGCTGCGGCGGCCGGGCTCCATCAGCGCCTCGGTGCAGAGATCGGCCAGCTTGGCGAGGTACTCCAGCGCCCAGGTGCTGAAATCCAGGGACGCGCGCTGCAATTGCTGTTCCGCTTCCTCAAGGAGAGCGGCCGGCAGCTCGCCCTTGACGTTGCTGCCGCCGAGACCGCTCGCGGCCTTTTCGCGCAAGGTGTTGGGAAGGCGCCAATACCAGACCTCGGTGGGGTTGGTTGCTTTCACCACCTTGTCGGCGGAGTAGACGATGGTCACGTCCGCTTCCTTGACCGTGCGCCGCTCCTGGTCGCCCGGCGCCGAGCCTTCCTTGCGGCGCCGGTCGGGGCCGAAGTACTTCTGCGTGGTGACGAACTGGCGTGGATAGTCGATGACTTCGAGGATCCGCTCATAGACTGAGGTGGCGGAAAATGGCTTGGCAATGAATTCGGTGACCCCCAGGTCGCGGGCCGAATTGACGTACTCCCTGTCGGCGGCGCCGGAGACCATGACGAAAGGCACCATGCGGTTGGGGCTGTCCTTGGCGGTGCGGGTCCAGCGCAACAGCAGGAGACCATTGATGGGCGTCATTACCAGGTCGGAAAGGATAAGGTCCGGCCCCGGATTGCCTGCTTGCTTCATGGTTTTCAAGTAGTCGATGGCCTCTTCGCCATTTACGGCGGTGGACACCCGCGAAAACTTGAACGAACGAAGCAGGTCCTCCAGCGTGTTGCGAACGTAGGCGTTGTCCTCGACGAGTAGCAGACTGAAGCGGCTGAAATCGTACTCGGCCACGGCGGCCCCCAAGCCTTATTTTTATATAGGCCTTATGGTATATGCATTTGCCGGACAAGGCAACCGGTCGGGTCTTGCGCATTGGGCACGCGGCGTTTAACAATCCGGGCGCCGGCATAGCGGACCAAGGAAAGGAATTGTCCATGTCAGACGTTGGTGGAGTCTCGGGCGAGCGCCTGCGTTCGTTTGTCGAGCGTATCGAGCGGCTCGAGGACGAGAAAAAAGCGCTCAGCGAAGATATCCGCGAGGTCTATTCGGAAGCCAAGGGCACCGGATTCGACGTCAAGGTGCTGCGCCAGGTCATCCGGCTCAGGAAGATGGACGCCTCCGACCGCAGCGAAATGGAAGAGGTCCTCGACGTCTACAAACGCGCGCTCGGCATGTAGGTGTCAGACCGGGAGCGCGAACGCCCGGACGGCATAGTCGACCAGTCGCGCGAGGCAGGTATCGAAATCCTGCTCGCCGGTATTTACCGAAATCTCCGGCGCCTGGGGCGCTTCGTAAGGCGAAGAAATACCGGTGAAGTCGGCGATGTCGCCGGCCCGCGCCTTGACGTAGAGGCCCTTCGGATCGCGCGCCTCGCAAACATCCAGATCGGCGTGAATATGGGCTTCGTGGAAGCCGTCGCCGATGGTGCGCCTGGCCGTGTCGCGATCGGCGCGGAACGGCGAGATAAAGGCGGTGACGACCACGAACCCGGCTTGCGCGAACAACGCCGCCACCTCGGTGACGCGACGGATGTTCTCCTGGCGGTCGGCATCGGAAAAGCCCAGATCGCCGTTCAGGCCGTGGCGGAGGTTGTCACCATCGAGTACGAAGACCCGCATGCCGCGGCCGAATAACTCCCGTTCCAACCCGACCGCCAATGACGACTTGCCGGCGCCGGAAAGCCCCGTGAACCACAAGACACCGCTGCGGTGGCCCTGGCGGCGCCATCGGGCCGGACTGTCGATCATCGTGCTGGCCTGCATGGGGTTCAGCGTTTGGAGAGATCGCTCAAGAAGTCGGCGAAGACCAGGGACAGCGCCGTATTCAGCGATTCCACGGCGGCGGCGACGCCTTTGCCGGCGGCGTTTTCCTGGCGGTAGGTCTTGAGAAACAGCAGCTTGCCGTCATTGGCGGCGCGTAGGCTCAGTTCCACTTCCATTTCGGTGCGTTCGGTCTCGCCGATGATATGCTCGAGATGTTCGAGCTTGCCGGTGAGCACGTAGTCGGCGTCGAGGCGGTGTTCCGGCGTGACCACGGCTTTCGCCGCCTTGGCCTCGCGCATGAACGTCACCAGCTCATCGCGCAGCATCACCGTCGGCGGCTTGGTCCAGAAGTGATAGTGGTAGGCCTTGACCTGGTTGGGGGTGGCGGCGGCGGAATAGACGATGCCGCGTTCGGAGGTCAGGCCGTCGGCGACGAAACGATCGAGTTCGATGGTTCCGGGCAACGGATTGGCCATCGCCGTGCCGGCGTAGGTGGCCTGCAGCCGGTAATAGTGGTCCTCCGGTACTGGCGGCGCCGAGCCGCAAGCCGATAGTCCCAATACGGCCAACAGGCCGGCCAGGGCCGGCACCGAGAATTTCATCCAGCGCATGTGGCGTGTCATCGTCTTTCCCCTCGTCCTAGCGCCGGTCCGCTTCGCTGCTCGCGGTACCGCTCAGCAAGAGGCCCGGATTGGCGCGAATCTGGCGTGAGAACTCGTTCATGTTGCGTGCCGCGCCTTCCATGTTCTGGTTGATGGAATCGATATGGCGCGCCACGGATTCGATGATGTAGCGCGATTCCCCGACAATCACGTCGATGTCGCCCTTGGGATCGGCTATCAGCTTGTTGAGGTCGTCGATCACCAGCTTGGTGGAGCCGAGCACGATATTGAACTTGATGGCGGCGGCTTCCATGTGGTCGAGGATGTCCTCCACATGCTTGCGGTTATCGGCCGACGCCAGTTTCAGGACCTCGTTGCTGGCGTTGTTCAGGTTGCGGGTGAAGGTCTCGATGTCGTCGGCGATCCTGGGAACGCGTTGGCTGAAATCCTTGATCAGCGCCGACGCGTCATTGACCAGCGTGGTGCCGTCGCCGATCAGGAATTTGTTGATGTCGTTGACGGCGAAGCTGACGTTCTGCAAAAGCGGCTTGACCTCTTTTTCCACCAGCGACGACAACTGCTCGGCGAGTGTCGACATGGCGCCGAACACGTCCGGCGCATCGAGGGTGCGCATGGCGGCGCCCGGCTGCAGCGCCGTCTTCGACGATCCCGCGTGGATGCTCAGCGTTTTCGCTGCCAGCAGCCCCGGCGCGGCGATTTCGACCTTGCTGTCTTCGGGAATCCGCCAGCCCTGGGTAACGGCGAAATCGACCCTGAATACCATGCCGCCGTCCTGTTCGGTGGGCGTGATCTTTTCCACCTGGCCGATGGGATAGCCTTCGTAGATCACCTGGGTGCCGAATTTGATGCCGGTGACGTTCCGGTAAACGGCGTGATAGGCATCGACGGCGCCGGTACGCCCGGTGAGCATGGCGACGGCGACGATCACCGCCGCGATCGTCACCAGGATGAAGGTGCCGACCAGCAGGTAATTGATCTTTGAGCTTCTCATAGCGGCTGGTTCCCCACTTCGTGCTTCTCCCCGGTCAAACGCGCCAGGTATTCGTCCGGATCGATGGTATCGCTGTCCGGCACGCGGTTGAGAAGGTTGTAGATGCGTTCGTTGTCGGAATTCCGGATTTCCTCGACGGTGCCGATCATCAGGATGTGGCCGCGGTCGAGGATGGTGACCCGGTCGGCGATCTTGAAGGCGCTGTCCAGTTCGTGGGTGACGACGACGATGCTCATGCCCATGGCGTCGCGGAGCCGCAAGATCAGTTCGTCGAGCGCCGACGCCACCGCCGGATCGAGACCGGCCGATGGTTCGTCGCAGAACATGATGCGCGGGTCCATGACCATGGCGCGGGCGAAGGCGGCGCGCTTGATCATGCCGCCGGAAAGCTCGGACGGCATCAGCTTCTCGAACCCGCCGAGTTCGACCACTTCCAGCTTCATGCGCGCCATGATCTCCATGGTCTTGCGGTCCAGGCCGGTGTGCTCGTAGAGCGGCAACATGACGTTTTCGCCGACGGTCAGGGAGCTGAACAGCGCACCGCCCTGGAAAGCGACGCCGAGCTTTTTGCGCAGTTCCACGAACTCGCGCCCGCTCAACTGGTCGATATCGTTGCCGAGGATCTTCATGGTCCCCGACGTCTTGGTTTCCAGCGCCATCAGGTGGCGCAGCAGGGTCGACTTGCCCGATCCCGAGCCGCCCATGATGACCATGATTTCGCCCTCGCGGACGTCCATGGTGATGCCCTTGAGGATTTCCCGCTCGCCGTAGTGGGTGACCAGGTCCTGGACCTCGATAACGCTTGCCGGCATGTCGTTGGGCATCGGCCGGTCCCGTCAGAAGGTGGAAACGATGACGACGACCATCGCCGTCACGATGATCGCGGAAATCGCCTGCACCACGGAACGCGTGGTCGCCTTGCCGACGCCTTCGGCGCCGCCTTGCACGCCGGCGCCGTTGACGACGCCAATGACGGCGATCTCGATGGCGTAAAGCACGCTCTTGCCGAGGCCGTGGAAGACGTCGTTGACGGTCAACACGTCGATCAGCCCGTCCAGGTAGGCGGCAAGCGAGATGGAAAGTTCCAGATTGATGTAGATTCCGGCCAGGAACAGTCCGACCACGTTGCTCATCATCGTCAGGCAGGGAACCATGACCAGCATGGCGATCAACGGCGGCGCCACCAGGTAGCGCACGGGGTTGATGCCCATCACCTTGAGGGCGTCGATTTCCTGGTTGATCTTCATGGTGCCGATACGCGCCGCCAGCGCTGAACCGGACCGGCCGGCAACCAGGATGCCGGTGATCATCGGCGCGAACTCGCGCACCACGACGAAACCGAGCCCCGCGGTGACATGGCTTTCGGCACCGAAGATGCGAAGCGTGTAGATGCCCTGGATGGCGAGCGTGACGCTGATGGCGCCGGCCAGCATGGCGATGATCGGGATGGCGGTGATGCCGATCCCCATCATCTGCTCGATGATGGCATTGAGGCGGACAGGCTGGCCCAGCTTGGGGCCGAAGATCAGCCAATAGAGGCTTTCGGAGACCATAACGCCGCCATTGCCGACCTCCTCGATGCCGTGCACGGCATTACGCCCGAGCCGGTCCACGGCGCCGAGGAGGGGATTGGTGGGTTTGTCGCCGTCCATGCTGTGTTGCCCGGGGACCTCAGCCGACCTTGGCGAGGCCGTCTTCCAGGGTGTCGCAGATGGTGAACACCTTATCGAGACGGGCCAGTTCGAGCACCCGCTTGGCACCGTCGCTAACGGAAACCAGGATCAGGTTCTGCCCGGCCTTGCGGGCCGCCTGGAAGCTCTCGACCAGAGACGCCACACCGGATGAATCGATGTATCCGACGCCGCTCAGATCGACCATGATCGGCATGCCCTTGCCGACCACCTCAAGCAGCACTTTTCGCGCGTCCGGCGATGACTGAAGGTCAACGTCGCCCTCGAAGGCCACCACCACCGCGCCTCGTTCTTCCCTTGTTTGGTAGTTCATGCCGATTCCCCGGTTTCCTTGTCTTTTTGCCTATTCGGCTGGGATTGCTGCAAACGTTTTACCATCCTTAGCAGGTTACCGCCATCCTTCGGCGGAGTCAGGAATGCCACCTCGTCCATGATCTCGCGGATGATGTGGGTGCCGAGCCCGCCCGGGCGGATATCGTCCAGGTCGCGCGGCTTCACCGTAGCCGGATCGACGGTCGGTGCCCAGTCGCGCACGTCGATGGCCAGGCAGTCGTCGAGAAAGCCGATGGTGACCTCGATTTCGCCGTCGTCGGCGCCGTCGTAACCGTGGCGGATGACGTTCTGCAGGGCTTCGTCGACGACCAGCACGATATCGCGCGTCTCGGCGTCGCCGAAACCGGCCAGCGCCGCCGCCTCGCGCACCATCTGGCGGACGATGCGCAGCCGGTCGGGCTTGGACGGCACCTTGATCGCGGCGATCGGTTGTCCGCCCGCGTCGCTCAGCGTCTCGGGCGGCGTTTCGGGCATTTCCAGCGCCACGGCGCCGTCGATTCCGACCAGGGTCAGGTCGTCGCGCAGCGTTTCACCGCCCCGGTAGATGAGCGCCGCGATCTCGCTCAGGCGTTCGCCGATGGGGCGGCCGCGACTGGCGCTCAGCGCGGCCTTGACGCCCTCGACCTCCAACTCGGCGCCGGATTCCAGGTAGCCCTCGGTGACGCCGTCGGTGAACACGAAGAAACCCGCGTCCAGAAGGTCGATGGTCTCTTCCGGGTAACCCTCGTCGCCGACCAGGAAGGGTGAAATGCCGATTGGCGGAGCATCGGCGGGGAGGTCGTCGAACGACCCGTCCGCCTGCTGCACCAGGGGCGGCTCGTGCCCGGCGTTGGCGATTACCAACTGTCGCGTCCTGGGATCGTAGATGCCGCCGATCATGGTGACGAACATGCCGCGCGCCGCGGTCTCGCAGATTTCCTCGTTGACGCGGGCCAGCAGCTTGCCGGGGCTTTCGATGGTCTTGCCCAGGCAGCGGTAGAGGCTCGCCGTCTTGGCCATCAACAGCGCCGCGTTCATGCCCTTGCCCGAGACGTCGCCCAGGTTGAAGCAGATGCGTCCGTCTTCGAGTTCGAAGAAGTCGAAGAAGTCGCCCGATACCGTGCGCGCCGGAAAATTGACCCCGGCGATGGGATAGCCCGGCGCCGGTTCGTCGGGCAAGAGCGAGCGCTGGATTTCCGCCGCCAGTTCCAGCTCGCGCGCCAGCCTTTCCTGCTCGACCAGCGCTTCCGCCATGCGCGCATTGAGCACCGCCAGCGCCGCCGACGATGCCATGGCGCTCAACAGGTGTAGGTCGTGCTCCTCGAACAGGCCGTCGTCGGATTTCTTGTTGATCAGTTCGATGGCGCCGATGCGCTCGTCCTTGACGCTCATCGGCGCGCACAGGATGGAGAGCGTGGTGGTGCCCGATTCCTCGTCGATTCCCTTGTAGAAGCGTTCGTCGTTCTGGGCGTCGCGGATCATTTCGGCGCGGTTGTCCTGCACCGAGCGCCCGACGATGCCCTGGTCGGACGGCAGCGAAAGGCCGGTGATGTCGGAAGGTCCGACGCAGGCGCGGCAGACCAACTTGCTGCCGTCTTCCTCGAGCATGAACAGCGCGCCGCCCTCGGCGCCGACGTAGCTGGTGATATGCGCCACCGCGCGCATCAAAGACGCGGTGATGTCCAGCGTCGAGGCGAAGTCCGCACTCATCTCGGACAGCAGTTCCAGGTGGTCGTAGACCTGCTTTTCTTCGGTGATGCTCATGTCATGCTGGCTGTTCTGGTCCATGTCGGTGCGGGGCTCAGCTCAGCCGGACCTTCACGTAGGATCCGGGCGCGTCCTCGATGGGGATGAACGTGCCGCAGCCGGGCTGGCGCGCGGCGGTCTCGCCGCCGGCGTGCTTCTTCACCCATTTCTGCCAGTCGTTCCACCACGACCCGTCGTGCTGGCGTGCGCCGGCGAACCAGGCGTCCGGATCGGCGGGGGTTTTGGTGTTGGTCCAATAGCAGTACTTCTTGGCGGCCGGCGGATTGACGATGCCGGCGATATGGCCCGACGCCGACAGCACGAAACGGATATTGCCCTTATAGAGCTGCGTGGCGCTATAGGTGGATTTCCAGGGCGCGATGTGGTCCTCGCGGGTGGAGACGATATAGGTCGGCACGGAAACCTTGCCGAGGTCGAGGGCGACGCCGTCGAGCGTGATGCCGCCCGGCTGCACCAGCTTGTTCTCCAGATACATCTGGCGCAGATAGAGCGAGTGCATCATCGCCGGCATGCGGGTGTTGTCGGCGTTCCAGTACAACAGGTCGAACGCCAGCGGCTCGCGTCCCATCAGGTAGTTGTTGACCACGAACGACCAAATCAGGTCGTTGTCGCGCATCAGGTTGAACACCTGCGACATGTGCTTGCCGTCCAGGTAGCCGGTCTTGGTCATGTAATCGTCGAGCCGTTCGAGCTGCTCGTCGTCGATGAACACGCCTAGCTCGCCCGGTTCCTCGAAGTCCACCATGGTGGTGAAGAAAGTCGCCGATTTCACCCGGTCGTCGCCCTTGGCCGCCATGTAGGCGAGCGTGCAGGCACTCAGCGTGCCGCCGATGCAATAGCCGATCAGGTTGAGCTTCTTCTCGCCGGTCATCTCCAGCACCTTGCCGATGGCTTCCAGCGGGCCTTCCAGCATGTAATCGTCGAAGCGCTTGTCCGACAGGCTCTCGTCCGGATTGACCCAGGAGATGACGAACACCGTGTGGCCCTGGTCGACGGCCCACTTGATGAAGGAATTCTTCGGCTGCAGGTCGAGGATGTAGAACTTGTTGATCCAGGGCGGCACGATCAGCAGCGGCGCCTTGGCGACCTTTTCGGTGCTCGCTTCGTACTGCAAAAGCTGCATCAGGTCGTTCTGGTAGACTACCTTGCCCGGCGACGATCCAACGTTCTCGCCCAGCTTGAAGGCATCGGCGTCGGTCATGGAAATGCGCAGTTGGCCTTCGCCGGCTTCCAGGTCCTGAAGCAGGTGGTCCAGGCCCTTGACCAGGTTCTCGCCCTTGGTGTCGATGGTGCGTTCCAGCACCTTTGGGTTGGTGGCGGCGAAATTGGTCGGCGCCATGGCATCGACGAATTGGCGGGTATAGAACTCGGCCTTTTCACGGGTTTTCTCATCTAGCCCGTCCACATCGCGGACGGTTTGCTGAATCCAATTGGCGCTCAGCAGATAGGCTTGCTTGATGGTGTCGTAGAGGGCCTGTTCCTCCCAGGCCTTGTCTTTGAAGCGGCGGTCGTCCTTGGAGGGCGTCACCACCGGTTCGGCCTCCTCGCCGGCCAGGCGCTTCGCCGTCTGTTCCCAAAGCTTGGCGTAGCCCTGGAACAGTTGCGCCTGGGCTTCCATCAGCTTGGCGGGGTCCGACAACAGCTTGGCGCCGACGTCGAAAAAGGCCTTGGAGATCACGGCCGGATCGGGGATCTGGAAGCCACCGTCCTTGGCCTGGCGTTCATAGAAGGCGTTGACGATCCGCTGCGAGCGCTCGGCATAGTTGGCCATGGCGCGGGAAAATTCCTCCGCGTTCGCCGCATCGCCGCTTATCTTGGACGTTTCGTCCATGTCGCCTCCTCGAGCCCACCGGCAGGATAAACCGGGCTATCGCCGATGGCCACCGATCATTGCCGCCCGGGAGGCGCGCCTGGGTGGCGGGGATTGCTGGCGTCGCCGTTCCTGGTTACGGTTGTAGGATCGTTGCATCGGACGCGTGAGGGACGCAGACAGCGCCATGGCCGGACCGCGAAAACCGGCGCCCGAGTTCGATCTCTTCAAGCAAGAGGTCGATCTTCTGGCAAGAGCCAAGGAAATCAAGGCCCAGGGCGGCTCGCCCGAGGCGGTTGCCGAGGCTTTCGGCGAGCTTCTCGGCGGCTACGAAAAACTGTTTCGCGAGACACGGCGGCTGATCCGGCTGAGCGACCGTTCGGAAGCCGAGCTGCGCGAGGCGCGCAAGCAGGCGGAGGCCGCGACCCGCGCCAAGGCCGCTTTCCTGGCCGCCATGAGCCACGAAATCCGCACGCCCATGAACGGCATCGTGGGCATGATCGATCTCCTGGTGCAGACGGATTTGAACGACGACCAGCGCCAGATGATGTCGACGGTGCGCTCATCGGCGGGTGCGCTCCTGACCATCATCAACGATATACTCGACTTCTCCAAGATCGAGGCCGGCAAGCTGGAACTGGAAAGCATCGCCTATTCAATCAGGGACGTGGTCGAGGGTGTCGGCGACACCATGGTGCCGGCGGCGCGCGAGAAGGGGGTCGAGATCGCCGTCTTCGTCCATCCGGCCCTGCCCGAGCGCGTGGTGGGCGACCCGGTGAGGCTCCGCCAAATCCTGCTCAACCTCGCCGGCAATGCGGTCAAGTTCACCGAGGGCGGCCGAGATCGGGCCGCGAGCCGGGTGCTGGTCCATGCCGAACGCGCCGGCGAACGGGTACGCTTCCGCGTCACCGACCACGGCATCGGTATGTCGTCCGACGCCGTCGCCAACCTGTTCAAGCCCTTCACCCAGGCCGACAGCTCGACCACCCGGCGGTTCGGCGGCACCGGGCTCGGCCTTTCCATCTGCAAGAACCTGAGCGACCTGATGGGTGGCGAAATTTCGGTCGAAAGCCGCGAAGGGGAGGGGTCGACCTTCCATGTCGCGTTGCCGCTGGTCGCCGCGAAGGAGGCGGGGGTGGTCGATGCGGCGGCCCTCAAGGGCGTTTCGGTCGGGATCGTCGCATCGGACGCTGACGCCGGGTTCGCCGCCGCCTATCTCGAGCAATGGGGTGCCGCGACCGAACGCGTGGCGGCCGAGGCGCCGCTGCCCGTGCCGGGTGTCGAGGTGCTGGTGGTGGCGGACGGAGCCTCGGCGCGCGGCATGGCGGCATTCGCGGCGGCGGGCCAGCCGATGGTGTTCCTGACTGGTGCCGAGTCCTCCTCGCCGCCGGTACTGGAAAATGTCGACTCACTGCCGCTGGCACCGCTCCGCCGCGCCTTGCTGGTCAACGCGGTGGCGCGGCTGGCGGGGCGGCCGGCGCCGGAGGAGGCCGCGTCGCTTTCGGGTGTGATCGCCCGCGCCGAACGTGCCGATACGCCGGAAGAGGCGCTCGCCCAGGGGCGCCTGGTGCTGGTCGCCGACGACACGCCGACCAACCGCGACGTGATCCTGCGCCAGTTGCGGGCGCTCGGCTATGCCGGCGAAGCGGTCGAAGACGGCGCCGAGGCGCATGCGGCGCTGTGCGAAAAGCCCTACGGCCTTTTGCTCACCGATTGCCATATGCCGAACATGGATGGTTACACCCTGGCGCGCCGGATCCGCGACGAGGAAGGGCCGGGCCGGCGGCTGCCCATCGTTGCCGTCACCGCCAGCGCCATGCAGGAGGATGAGGAGCAATGCCTGGCGAGCGGCATGGACGCGGTGCTGGTCAAGCCGCTCGACATGGCGCGCTTGAGCCAGGTGCTGGAAACCTATCTGCCGCCGCGCACCGATGACGGCGCGGAACCGCAACCGGCGGCAGAGGCACAATCCCCGGCGGCGGCGGACGGGCCGGTCGATCCCGCCGTGCTGAAGGCCATGTTCGGCGGCGACGACGAGATTTTCCGAGAGATCTTGGGTGAATTCGCCGAGCCGGCGCGCGACATCGCCGGCGAAATCGCCGCCGGTTTCGAAGCCGGCGACACGGCCCAAGTGGGCGCGGCGGCGCATAAGCTCAAATCGGCGGCGCGCAGCGTCGGCGCCGGCGCGCTGGCCGACCTGGCCGAGGCGCTGGAAGCGGCGGGCAAGGGCGGTGATGGGGCCGCCGTTGCGGCGCTGATGCCCGAGCTTGACCCGCTGGTCAAAGACGTCTTGGATTACATTAACCTGTTGTGAGGGGCCGGAAGCCGCGATGCCGCTGACGAAGCAACAAATCGACGACCTCAATGTCATGATCATCGATGACGAACCGTTCATGCGCAAACTGCTGATCCGGCTGCTCATCGATATCGGTGTCTCCGACATCCAGGAGGCCTCGGACGGCGCCGACGGGCTCAATCAACTGGCCCGAAACCCGGAGAAGCCCAACCTGATCATCTGTGACCTGGACATGCCCGGCATCAACGGTATCGAATTCGTACGCAAGCTGCGCGCGGCGAAGATGCCGGAGTTCAGCAATCTGCCGGTGCTGATCGTCACCGGCAACGCCGGCTCCGACAAGGTCGAGAACGCCGTCAACGCCGGCATTCACGGCTACCTGGTGAAGCCCATCTCCCGCAATTTGCTGGAGAGCCGCATGGCCACGGCACTGGGGTCCGGGCCCATCGACCCGACGCGCATAAAGCGCTGAGCCTGCCATGAGCGTCTACAGAAGCCGCGTCCGCGCGAACGATTTTCACCCCGATACCCGTGCCTATTTCGACGGCCGCCGGGTTTGCGTCACTGGCGGCAGCGGCTTTATCGGCTCGCACGCGGTCGAGCAACTTCTGCAACTGGGTGCTAGGCCGGTGGTGCCAACGCGCCAGGAAGCGCCGCCGTTCCTCGAACACTTGACGGCCGAGGTCGAGGTGCGGCGCCTGGACCTGTCATCCCGCGCGGAAGCGGAAGCGGCCCTCGACGGGACTTCGGTGGTGCTCAACCTGGCCGCCAGTGTTGGCGGCATTTCCTACAACGCTGCTCATCCCGCGACGGTATTTCAGGCCAATATGCGGACCTTCCTCAATGTCGCCGACGCCGCCCAGCGGACCGGGGTGGCGCGCCTGCTGGTCACTAGTTCCGCCTGCATCTATCCCCGCCATTGCGCGGTGCCGACGCCCGAGACCGAGGGCTTCGCCGATTGGCCTGAACCGACCAATGCCGGCTACGGCTGGGCCAAGCGGATGGAGGAATTCCTCGCCGCCGGATATGCCGCGGAGCACGGCCTCGAGGTGGCTATCGCGCGCCCCTATAACTCCTACGGCCCGCGTGACAACTTCAATCCAGAAAGCTCGCACGTGCTGCCGGCGCTGATCCTCAAGGCATACGAGAGCAATGACGGCAAACTGCCGGTTTGGGGTGACGGCCGGCAAAGCCGGTCGTTTCTCTATGTGGACGATATCGCGCGCGGGCTGTTGGAGGTCGCGGCGCGCTATGCCGTCACCGACGCGCTCAACATCGGCGAGGACAACGAAGTTACAATCGCCGAAACCGCGCGGATGATCGCCGAGATCGTCGGTCGCCGCCGCGGCCTGACGATTGAACCCGAATTCGAGCCCACCGACCTGATCGGCCAGCCGCGCCGCAACTGCGACACCACCAAGCTCAAGCGGCACCTGGGATTCGAGACCCTCGTTTCGCTGCGGGATGGCCTGGAGGCCAGCATCGAATGGTTCGAGCAGAACCGTGAATTGGCGCTCACAGCGCATCACCAATAGAGATAGAGACCGCCGGTGAACGAGGATTGCCGGGCTGCGCGCGCGCCGGTAATCTCGGGGTCCGTTGAATTCAGGATGACGACATGACCTACCAGACCATTGAAGCCCACCCCATCGCCGGCGCGCTCGGCGCCGAAATCACCGGTGCCGATCTCTCCGAGCCGCTTTCCAACGCCGCTGCAACCGATGTGCGCCAAGCACTTTGGGACCACAAGGTGATCTTCTTTCGCGACCAGGACTTGTCGCCGGAAGATCACCTTCGCATTGCCGGCCTGTTCGGCGAGGTCTACCGCGTGCCCTTCGTCAAGGCGCGCGACGACTACCCCGATATCATCGATATCGTGCGCGAGGCCGAAGATGCCGGAAAATACAATTTCGGCGGGGTCTGGCACTCCGACGCCAGTTTCGACGAATGCCCGCCCATGGGCTCGGTGCTTTATTCGCTGGAAAGCCCCCCATACGGCGGCGATACGCTTTGGGTGAACATGGAAGCCGCCTATGAGGCCCTGTCGGACGGCATGAAGGCTTTGCTGGATGGCATGAACGCGCTGCACAGTGCCGAGCGCAACTACGGCTCCGGCGGCTATTTCAACGACGCCGACAAGCAGTCCACGGGCATGGCCATCAATCCCTCCGAAACCGGTGATAAGCGTATCGCCCATCCGGTGGTGCGCACCCATCCGGAAACGGGGCGGAAGTCGCTCTACGTCAACCCGGTCTATACGCACAGCTTCGAGGGCATGACCGAGGAAGAGAGCGCGCCGTTGCTGGAATTCCTCTACGCCCATGCGCGCCGGCCCGAGTTCACCTGCCGGTTCGACTGGACCTCCCATGCCCTCGCCATTTGGGACAACCGCTGCACCATGCATTTCGCCATCAGCGACTACGACGGGTTCCGCCGCCACATGAACCGGGTCACCATCGCCGGCGAGCGGCCGGTCTAGGGCGAGGGCGGACGGATGCGCGCGCTCGGTATCCTGGGCGGCATGGGGCCTCTGGCGACGGTGGACTTCATGACCAAGGTGATCGAGGCCACCCCGGCGGAGCGCGACCAGGACCACATCCCGCTCTTGGTGCATGCCGTGCCGCAGGTGCCGGATCGGGCAGAGGCGATCCTCAACGGGACCGATGAACCGCTGGAATGGCTGGTGCGCGGCGCCGGCATGCTGCGCCTCTCCGGTGCCGGCGCCATCGCCATTCCCTGCAATACGGCGCATTTCTGGTACGACCAGCTTGCCGCCTCGATCGATATCCCGGTGTTGCACATCGTCGATGCCGCCGCCGATGCGCTCAGTGCGCAAGGGATCACGAATGGCCGGCTCGGGCTCATGGGTACCGTCGGGACGGTCGCGGCCGGTATCTACCAGAAACGCTTCGAGACGCTGGGATACGATTGCCTAGCGCCGGACGAGACGGAACAGGCCAGGTACGTGACCGCCGGCATCAGTGAAATCAAGGCCGGGCGGCTGGATGCGGGACGCGATCTGCTGGAAACGGCGGCCAGGCATCTGGCCGAACGCGATTGCCGCGCCATCGTGCTCGGTTGCACGGAAATTCCCATCGTGCTGACGCGTGAGATGTCACCGGGCGGCGGCATCGGTTATCTGGACGCCACCGACGCCTTGGCGCGGGCGTCTGTCGATTGGTACTTCTCAGGCAGATAAGCGTTCGGTGCGCACCTTGCGGACGAAGGCCAAGAAGCGCGCCACCCAGTCGCAGCGGCCTACAGAGCGGTGGTGCGAAAAGGTGGCCACCGTATTGCCGACGATCAGTCCGTCGTGGCGGCCGTCGGTGCCGTAGCCGCGTTTGACGCGGAAGGCGAAGTCCGAGTTGGCCGGCAGGTTCTCCAGCGACGCGTAGTGGAACTCGTGCGCGTTGATTTCATCCGAGAGCCCAGCCGGTGCCGACCAAGGGGAGAGCCCCGTGGGTTCCAGCCGCACGTAGCCGCGCCCGACCGGCGTCGGGTGCATCACCGCGTCGCCGGGGATGGCGCCGACCATGTCGAAACGTTCCCCCCGCCAGGTCAGCGACTGGGACAGATACATGAGCCCGCCACATTCGGCGTAGGTGGGAAGCCCGGCCTTCAGAGCGCGCTTGATGTCGGCGCGCAACGGGGCGTTGGCCGAGAGCGCCGCCGCCTGGGTTTCCGGGAAACCGCCGCCGATGAAAAGCCCGTCGCAGTCGGGCAGCGCCGGATCGCGCAGCGTGTCGAACGGCACGATTTCGGCACCGGCGCGTTGCATCGCTTCCAGATCGTCCGGGTAATAGAAACCGAAGGCCGGATCGCGGGCGACGGCAATGCGGATGTCCGGCGTCGGCAGCGCCTGGGCGGGCGGCGCGGGATCGGCCGGTTCCTCCGCCATGCAGGCGATGACGCCCAGCCCGCCGATATCGACGCCGGCCTCGACCGCCTTGCGCGCGTGCTCGATCAAATCCGCCGCGGCGCCGGCTTCGTTCGCCGGGACCAGGCCCAGATGCCGCTCGGCGATTTCCATTTCCGGATGACGCCCGACGGCGCCGATGACAGGGACATCGGTATAACGTTCCAGCGCGGCGCGCAGCTTGCTTTCGTGACGGGGACCGCCGACCTGGTTGAGAATCACGCCCTGGATGCGGATGTCCGGGTCGAAGGCGGTGTAGCCCATGATCACCGGCGCGATGCCGCGCGTCATGCCGCGCGTGTCGATGACCAGCACCACCGGTACTTTCAAAAGCTTGGCCAGGGCCGCGTTGGAATCGGTTCCGGCCACGTCGACGCCGTCGTAAAGCCCCTTGTTGCCCTCGACCAGGCTCATGTCCGCGGCCTCGCCGTGCAGGCGGTAGTAATCGGCCAGCTCCGGTGCCGCCACGGTGTGGAAGTCGAGATTGCGGCAGGGAAGCCCGCTGGCCAGCGCCAACCACATGGGATCGATGTAGTCGGGGCCCTTCTTGAAGGTCTGTACCCGAAGCCCGCGCTTCGCCAGCGCGGCGGCGACACCGAGCGAGATCGTCGTCTTGCCCGACGACTTATGCAGCGCCGAAATGAGGACGCCGTTCATCGGCTAGGCGGCGGCGAGCCGCTCGCGGTTGCGGTCCGCCCACAGCGCCTCGGCCTTGGCCTGGGCGTCTTCCTGGCTGTCGGCGCGGCCGAGCAAATGCAGCGCCAGCGCCAGCGTGCCGGTGACGGCGGCGACCGCATAGGCGTCGCTCTCGTCGCCTTTCCAGACTTCCACTAGGCGCTCGATCTGCATGTCCTCGTCCTTGGGCTGCTGCGGTTCGGGCAACAGTGCCGGCCACTCGGTGGTGTCCATCTCACCGTCGGTTACGGTCCAGACGTCCAGTGGCTTCGACGGGCGGCGTTCGATCTCGCCGCCCTCGCCCCGGAACACCGACATGCGTGGGTAGCCCAGCAACTGCGCGGCACCTTGGTGGATCGAGTTGTAGCCCGGGTGGAAAATGCCCTGGATCACATGCGGTGCGCCGAACGGGTTGAGCATGCGCGAGATGGTATGCACCGGCGAGCGCAATCCCAATACCGGGCGCAGTTCGATGATCTCGTGCATCTTGGGGCTCACGGCCGCGAGTGGCAGATAGGCGAAGTTGGCAGTGCGGATATGCTGGGCGGCTTCGGCGAAGTCGCCGGCCACCGGAAGGCCCAAGGCCTCCAGGGTTTCACGCGTATAGAGCCGGCCCGGCGTATGGCCTTCGGCGCCGTGCATGAATACCTTGGTGCCTTGCTGCGCCAGGGCCAGCGCGGAAAGCAGGAACCACGGGAGCTGGCGGCGCTTGCCGGCATAGGAGGACCAGTCCAGGTCCACCTTGGGCGCGTCGGCGGGGATATCGAAGGTCTTGCGCACGGAACGGACGAAACCGGCGACTTCCTCCGGCGTCTCTTCCTTGACGCGGAGCAGCATCAGGAAGGCGCCCAACTGCTCGGGCAGCACTTCACCGGCCAGGATCATGTCCATGGAGGCCTCGGCCTCTTCGATCGTCAGCGAGCGGCCGACGTTTTTGCCGCGGCCGATGATGCGGACGTATTGCGCGAACGGATGCTCTTGGCGTTCCATCGTCTGTGCCCTTTCGTCAGGCGTGGTGCGGGTCGACCTCTTCGTCGGCGAGGCTGACAGGCAGGAAGTCCAAAACCTTGGTGCCGGCCAGAACGATCAGGCCGGCGATGGCCATGCCGCCGATGCCGAGGCCGATTTCCGGCAGGCTGGCGGCGTAATGGGTGGCGACGCCGTCGGAGAAGGAACTGGACACGTCCCAGCCCGGGAACATCACCAGCGGATAGCTCTGGCCGCCGATGATAATAACATAAACCTGCGCGAGCCCGCCCAAAATCACCAGCAACGAAGCCAGCGACACCCGCCCGCGGCCGAGCTTGCCCGATCCCAGCGGGAACAGCAAAACCAATGGGATGATGCCGCCGATCAGCACCTGGCCGATCCAGAACAGCAGGGTGATACCGCCGCCGTCGACCAGGATGAAGCGCTCGACGCCGTGGTGTTCGGGCGCATAGAGGTTGGTGGCATGCTGGATGAAGGTGAAATAGAGCACGGCGGCCACGAACAGCCCCAACAGCTTGCCCATGCGGTTGACGATGTAATCGCCCATGGGCCGGCCGTCGCCCTGGTAGAGGCCCAGCGTGACGAGGAAAAAGACCGCGAGGCCGAACGAAAACGACATGGCGATGAACATCGGCGCCATCACCGCCGCGTCGTAGGCCTGGCGGGCCATCAGGAAGCCGAAGATCAGGCCGGTGCCGGTGGTCAACGCCAGGCGCCACAGGAACGCCGCCATGCCGGCCGCCTTGGTGTAGCCGTTCATGCGCCGCTCCATCATGGTCCAGAGATAGACGGCGGTGACGGCCAACAGCCCGGTGTAGAGAAAGATGTTCCAGGCGAAGATGGATTTGAAGTTGTAGCTGGTCATGGCGACGATCAGCCGGTCCGGCCGGCCGAGGTCGAGCACCAGCACCGAAAGCCCGCCCATCAACAGCGCCATGGCCATCAGCCCCGATAGCCGGGCCAGCGGCTTGTAGGCGACGCGCCCGAATACGGATCCCATGGAGGCGACGTTGAGCGCCCCCGACGCGGCAACGATCAGGAACACGGCGAAAACGTGCGGCATGCCCCAGACGACGCTGTTGTCCATGCCGGTGACCACGTGGCCGTGGTGTTCCATGTAGTAGGCGGCGCCGAGGCCGATCAGCGCCAGAAGTGCTGCAATGAAAAAGGCGCCGACCAGCGGCTTGCTGTCGAAACTGACCGGACGGTATCGCAAGGTTTTCATCTAAAGCCCCCGGTACCTGACGCCCGGATCGACGCCGAGGTCGCCGCGAATGGCGGTGGCGCCGTATTGGGCCAGTTGCTTGGAGATGTCGCTGCTCGGATCGTTGAGATCGCCGAACATGAAGGCGTGGCCGCCGTCCTTGGCACAAGCCTCGACGCAGGCCGGCTGGCGGCCCTCGTCGACGCGGTGGACGCAGAGCGTGCAGCTCTCCACCGTGCCCTTGCCGCGCGGCGCGTGCGGCTTCTGGCCGTCCACGTCCTCGTGCACGAAGGAGCGCGCCTTGTAGGGGCACGCCATCATGCAATAGCGACAGCCGATGCAGATGTGCTTGTCGACCAAGACGATGCCGTCGGCGCGCTTGAACGACGCGCCGGTGGGGCAGACGTAAACGCAGGGGGGCTCGGCGCAATGCTGGCACATGACCGGCAGCGACTTCTTGAAGCCCGTCTGCTTGTCGGTCAGGGTCACCTTGCGGATCCACTGGGCGTCGGTGCGCGGATTGCCGTGGCCCCGCCAGCCGTTTTCCTCGGCGCAGGCGGTGACGCAGGCGGAGCATCCGTCCTCGCACTTGTTGATGTCGATCAGCATGCCCCAGCGCACGGCAGACGAGACGCCGGCGGCCTCGGCGAACTTGTAAAGTGTCACGCCCGGCGCGATGGCCAGCGCGCCGGCGGCCACCAGGCCCTTGAGGAAACCGCGACGTCCCTCGACAGGGGCGGAATCGCAAGCGGGAACTTTGTCGAATAGGCTCATTTGTTCACCGCCTCCGGCGCCGAGTTGTGGCAACTGAAGCAATCGATGGTCACGGCGGCGTAGTCGTGGCAGGCGCGGCAGAAATGTTTCGGATCCTTCACGGTCAACGGTTTTCCGTCGCCGCCCTTGACCGCGTGGCAGGTCAGGCACTCGGTCAGCGCCGTCTGTTTCGGGCGCACGCCCTGATGCACGGTGTCGTCGCGCTGGTGCAAGAGCAGTTCCATGTGGTTGGCGCGCATGAATTGGGTGTCGCGCACGCAATTCTCGGCCGCCGCCTTGGGAACGCTCGGGAACGGCACGCCCCAATCGGCGGCGCCGGCGGAACCCGCCGCCACCGTCAGGAGCACAATTACGATTGCCGCGAACCGCTTCATGCGGATGCCTCCGGAGTTATTCGCCCAGGTTATTCGCCCAGGCCCATCTGGATGTAGCCGGTCGGGCAGACATCCTTACAGATATGGCAGCCGATACACTTGTTGTAGTCGGTGTCCACGTAGCGGCCGACGGCGCGCTGGTCCTTCTTGACCCGGAAGATGGCGTCCTGCGGGCAGTAGATGACGCAAGCGTCGCACTCGAAGCAGATGCCGCAGCTCATACAGCGCTCGCCCTCGTGCTGGGCCTCCTCTTCGGTCAAGGAGCGGATGCGCTCCTCGAAGTTGCCGAGCACGTGTTCGGCGTCGATGTGGATTTCCTGGCGCCGCGAGCGCTCGTCGAAACCGAAGTGGCCGAGGAACAGTTCCTCGTGCGCGATGATGTGGGTCGACGAGCGGTCTTCGTAGTTGTGCACGGCGAAGCCGGCGTCCGACGTGCCGCGGGTCGGCGTGTGGTCGTATTCCTCCGGCGTCAGTTCGCGCTGCATCAGTTCGTTCATCAGCTTGAAGTGATGCACGTCGACCTTCGGGCGCTTGTCCAGCGGCTTGCCGGACAGGAAGTGATCGATGGAATCGGCGGCGATGTTGCCCTGGCCGATGGCCGTGGTCAGCAGGTGCGGACGCACGATGTCGCCGCAGGCGAAGTGCTTTTCATGGCCCTTGACCTTGTAGAGGCCGTCGCAGTCCATGAAGCCCTTGTCGTTGCCGATGCCCTCGAAGCCCGAGAGATCGCCCATCTGGCCGATGGCGGAGACGACGAGGTCGCATTCGATCTCGAACTCGGTGCCTTCGCGCGGCACCGGACGCATGCCGTCCATGTCGCATTCGCACATCTTCAGCGCCGTGGCGCGGCCGTTCGCGTCCTTGACCACCCCGATCGGCATGACGCCGCCCTTGATGTCGACGCCTTCGCGCAGCGCGTCCTCGCGCTCGCGCTCGGCCGCCGTCATGCCCTCGATCGGGAACAGCGATGTCAGCACCGCCTTGACGCCCTGGCGGGTGATGGAGCCGGCCACGTCGTGCGCCGTATGGCCGAGGATCACCGCTTCCGGCATGTCGTGTTCGGCAATCTTGTCGATGTGCCCGATACGGCGCGCCACCGAGGCGACGTCGATGGAGGTGTCGCCGCCGCCGACGACCACGACCTTCTCGTAGACGAACTTGAGCCGGTCCTGGTTGAAGGCTTCGAGGAAATCGACGCCGGTGATGCAGTTGGGCGTTTCATCCCAGCCGTCCACCGGCAGGCCGCGGCCTTTCTGGGCGCCGACGGCCCAAAGAACGGCGTCGTAGTCGTTCTCGATCTGCTCGAGGCTGATATCCTTGCCGACACGGACGCCGAGCTTGGCCTCGACGCCGGTGTCGAGGATGCGCTGGATCTCTGCGGCGACCATGTCGCGCGGCGTGCGGTAGCCGGGGATGCCGTAGATCATCATGCCGCCCAGTTGTTCCTGGGCCTCGAACACGGTGACGCCGTGGCCCATGCGGCGCAGCTTGTAGGCCGCCGCCAGGCCGCCCGGGCCGCCGCCGATGACCGCGACCTTCTTGCCGGTGTCGGCGGCGGGCGCGTCCAGGGTGAGCTTGTTGTCGATGGCGAAATCGCCGACGTACTGTTCGACCGCGTTGATGCCGACGAAATCATCGACCTGGTTGCGGTTGCAGCCGTCCTCGCAGGGCGCCGGGCAGACGCGGCCCATGACCGACGGGAACGGGTTGGCGTCGGTCATGCGCTTGAAGGCGTATTCCTGCCAGCTCATGCCTTCCACCGGCGGCTTGTCCATGCCGCGCGCGATGGCCAGCCAGCCGCGGATCTCGTGGCCGGACGGGCAGCTTCCCTGGCAGGGCGGCGTGCGATGCACGTAGGTGGGGCACTTGTAGCTGTGGTCGGCCTCGAAAATCTTTTCGCGCAGCGGCCCCCAGTCGGTATCGCCTTCCTTAAAGCGCCGGTTGGTCAGCTTGGTCGGATCCTTGGTCATCTCATTCATCTTCCGTGCCTCCATCAACCGCATCGGTTGCCACTTCGGTTTCGTCTTCGTCTTCGTTGTCATCGTCATCGCCGTCGGCGCCGTCCAGGATGATGGCGTTGGATACCAACTGGTGGACGCTGACGATCTGGTCCATGCGCATGCCGTAGTAGGGCAGGACCTTGGAAAACTGGGTTTTGCAGATGGCGCAGATGGCCGCCATGTGGGTGACGCCGTCGTTTTCGACCACCTGCTTGAGCGCCTCCATGCGCGGCTTGGCGCCCTTGACGCGGAGTTCCATCAGATCGTCGGTCAAAAGACCGCCGCCGCCGCCGCAACAGTAGGTGTTCTCGCGCGTCGCGTCGTCGGCCATGTCGACGAAATTGTTGCAGCACGCCTTGATGACGGCGCGCGGATACTCGAACTGGCCGCCGGCGTCGGGGCCCATGCGCGACGCGCGCGACACGTTGCACGAATCGTGGAAGGTGATGGTCATGTGGTCGTTCAAGGACTTGTCGAACTCGAGCTTGCCCTCGCGGATCAGGTCGTAGGTGAACTCGCAGATATGCTGCGGCACCGGATAGGCGGGATCGAGAAAATCGAACGGGCCGGCCAGCGTGTTCCAGAAGTTGTAGGCAACGCGCCAGGCATGGCCGCACTCGCCCACGACGATGCGCTTCACGCCCAGGTCCTCGGCCGCCTTGCGGATGCGCTCGGCGATCATCTTCATCTGGTCGTAGGAGCCGATGAACATGGCGAAGTTGGCGGCTTCGGACGCATAGCTCGATAGCGTCCACTTGGTGCCCGACTGGTGGAACACCTTGGCGTAACCCATCAGGCCGTCGATGTGGGGTTCGGCGAAGAAATCGGCGCTCGGCGTCACCAGAAGCACGTCGGCGCCCTTTTCGTCGAGCGGCAGCTTGATTTCCAGGCCGGTCTCGTCCTCCAGGTCCTCTTCCAGGTCCTCGAGGGTGGCGCGCAGCGCCTTCGGCGGCAGGCCCAGGTTGTTGCCGATGTCGTGCACCTTGCCGATGATCTCGTTGCAGTACTTCTGGCCCTGGCCGACATGGTCCATGATCTCGCGCGCGGCCATGGAAATCTCTGCGGTATCGATGCCGTAGGGGCAGAACACCGAACAGCGCCGGCACTGGGAGCACTGGTGGTAGTACTTGTACCAGTCGTCCATGACCTCCTTGGTCAGGTCCTTGGCGCCGACCAGCCAGGGCACGTACTTGCCGGCGGTGGTGAAATAGCGCCGATAAACGCTGCGCAAGAGGTCCTGGCGCGCCACCGGCATGTTCTTGGGATCGCTGGTGCCGAGGAAATAATGGCACTTGTCGGTGCAGGCGCCGCATTTGACGCAGGAATCGAGGTAGACCTGCAAGGAACGGTACTTGCCCAACAGATCGCCCATCTTCTCGATGGCTTTTTCCTGCCAGCCGTCGACCAGTTCGCCGGGAAAGCCGAGCGCGGCCTGGTGGTCCGGCGAGGCGACGTAGGGGCTCGAATGCGCCATGGCGCCGGGCTCGATATGCGGCACCTTGGTGTATTCGTCCAGTTCCGGCGTGGTGAAGTTCTGTTCAGCCATGTCCCCTCGCCATTTCCTTAGTCGTCGCCTGCGGCGCTCGGCCGCGTGTCCAGTTTCGCCGCCCAGGCGGCCAGATGGCGCCGTTCGCGCGGGTTATCGACCTGGTTGCGGGTCGGGCTGAAGAACACGCCCGGCGCATGCAACAGCTTGGAGAACGGGAACACCACCATCAGCAGCGCCACCATCCCCAGGTGTCCGAGCAACAGCGGATGCGTCGGCAACGGCTGCCAGTCGAAATAAAGCAGCCCCAGCGCGAATGCCTTCAGGGCCACGATGTCGGTATGGGCGACGTATTTCATACCCAGCCCGCTCAGCGTGATGCCGAGTAAAAGCGCCAGCATCAGGTGGTCGGAAGGCGCCGAAATGTAGCGCACGCGGTCGACCAGCACGCGTCTGGCCCACAGCCCCGCGAGGCCGATGGCCATGGCGAAGCCGGCGTACTTGCCGAACGGCTGGATCAGCACCACCCAATCCCACACGGGTTCCGTGAAGTATCGGAGATGGCGCATCAGCACCAGCGCCAGAGCGCCGTGGAACAGGTAGCCGAACAGCCATATCCACTTGTTGGATTTGAACAGGCTTTCGAACAGCGCCACCTCGCGCAGCATCCGCAGCACCACGCCGGACGTGGTGGTCGGCGCCGGCGTGGTCGCGATCTTCAGCGGCGCCGGCGTCTTCCAGTACTGGCGGACCTTGAGCGCGACGCCGACGACGAGCACGGCGAAAGCCAC